>Ga0207773_100206_pt1 | contig 42504 bp, 44 predicted proteins | sample TtaePargueraPR_2_FD_187281 | JGI IMG/M metagenome (GOLD analysis project Ga0207773, IMG submission 187281) | Aerobic enrichment media microbial communities from Bioluminiscent Bay, La Parguera, Puerto Rico - Tt and M1 (3) (SPAdes) | ecosystem: Environmental > Aquatic > Marine > Unclassified ...
TCAAAGGTTTCTTCGCTCGGGTCTTCGCCCAGCGCGGCTTCGGCTGCCTTCAGTTCCCTATTTAGCTGAACTTTCTTGTTATGCAAGGCCAGCGCGTGACTTAATCCGGTCTCGGCATCGACCAGTGCGGTTTCCGCGCTCACCTGCCACACGCCCTGTCGCGTCAGCGTCTCTGTCATGCGGGCCAGCGCCGGGCCATGCCCCCGCGCTCCGAGCGCCGACTGCAGGTCGGCAGCCGAAATGTCATGGTGCCGCACCACCAGCGCCAGAATGTCGCCCAGCACTTTCTGCGCCACAGGTGTCTCGCAATCGAGCGCCGCCAATCCCTCGAAATGATCCTCCACAAGTGCCGGATGGTTCACCAGGGTCAGGATGATGGTGGCCTCGCGCGGTGACGCATCGGCCATGGCGCCGGTCCGCAACAACCGCGAATTGCGCAACGTATCCGAAACGACCAGCCGCGGCGTGCCACGCCCCGAATAGCCATAAGCCCCGCTCTGCCCATAGGCCGGCTTACCGCCGCCTCGCCAGTTCTCGCGCCCGCCCTGCCGCAGCGGCGCAAAGAACGCTTTCAGTTTTTCGTCAAAGGCCTGGGCATAGTGGAAACGCACGGTCGAATCCTGGATGCCATTGGCCCGCTCGCGCAAGCGCGCCTGCAACGCCGCGCGCTCTTCTGGCGCCTCGGGCACCAAGCCGCCGGTTTCAAAGCTCCAGACCATATCCGAAAGACTGCGCGCCTTTTCGATCACCTCGGCAAAGGCACCGCGCCCCTGCGCCTTGATCAGATCGTCCGGGTCCTGCCCCTCGGGCAGCGTCGCAATCTTGACAGTCTTGCCCGGCTTCAAATGCGGCATGATCAGATCGGCCGCCCTCTCTGCCGCCTTGAGGCCCGCCTTGTCGCCGTCAAAACACAGGATCGGCGTGTCGCTCATGCGCCAGAGCAGCTGGATATGCTCCTCGGTCAGCGCCGTCCCCAGCGGCGCGACCGTCCCCTCGAACCCGGCCGCCACCGCCGCGATCACATCGAGATAGCCTTCCACGACAATGACATTGGCCCCGTCCCGCGCCGCCGCCCGCGCCGACTGGCCGTTATAAAGCGTCTGCCGCTTGGAAAAGAGCTGTGTTTCCGGCGAGTTGAGATATTTCGCGGGCACGTCGGGGCTCATGGCCCGTCCGCCAAAGGCGATCACACGCCCACGAAAATCGGTGATCGGGAACATCACCCGGTTGCGGAACCGGTCATAGGTGAGTGGATCGTCGTCGCGGCTCGTTACCAGCCCCGCATCGATCATCGCCTGGCCCGACACGCCATTGGCGGCCAAGTGCTCCTTGAGCCCATTGCGGCTATCGGGCGCAAAACCGATACGGAACCGCGCCTGGCTGGCCGGTGATACGCCGCGCTCGAACAGATATCCACGCGCTCGCGCCCCGATATTGTGGCTGAGCGCCGCCTCGAAATACTTCGTGGCCAGCTCCATCACATCAGCCAGCCCGCGCTGCGCCGCTTCGCGCTTTTCAGTGCGCTCGTCGCGCGCCGGCATCGGCACACCGGCCATTCCGGCCAGTTTCTCGACAGCCTCGGGAAAACTCATTCCGGCTTTTTCGGTCAGAAACCGGAAATGGTCGCCGCTCGCACCACAACCAAAGCAGTGATAAATGCCGCGCCGGTCATCGGCGTGAAAGCTTGGGCTTTTCTCGGCGTGAAACGGGCAGCAGGCCCACATGTCGCCCTTGCCCGGCTGGCTCTTGCGCTTGTCCCACAGGACGTGTTCGCCCACCACCTGCGTAATCGGCAGGCGCTGGCGGATTTCGTCCAGGAACGTATCGGTGAAGCGCATATGTGTTATCTAGGCGCTCACAGCGCCCAAGTCATCAGCAGAGAGTTTTCCACAGCCATGCCCAAAGCCAAGATGCCCGTCGCCGTCCTCCTCGCCCTTACCGCGGGGCCGGCCCTGGCCATCGGTGTGACGCTTTGGGTCGTCAACGACATGGTGCCGGCCTGTGTTGTCACCGAGGTCCAGCGCCTCACCGCGCCCGACGCAGAATACGATCTGGTGACATTCTCCCGCGCCTGTGGCGAAACCCCTCCAAATATCCAGGCAGCCCTCGTCCCACCGGGCGAACCGGTGCCTTTCGACGCCGCCAGCTTCGTATCCGTGGCCGCACGCGTCGACCTGTCGCCGCGTTGGACCGAACAGGGCACCATTGAGATCACGCTGCCCGAGACAGACGAGGTTCTCAGACGGGATTCCACCGTGGCGGGGATTGACGTGGCCTACCGCTGAACTCTCTTCGGTACTCGTCACTGGTCCGATAGCGGATTCACCGCGCAAAAATTGTTCAGATCGCATGGGATTCCATCTGCAAGGGGCAGATTTCCTTCCCACCACCCCCAAACGCCCCGGTTTCAGACCATTTATTAATTTCTGCTTCAGAACTTAGTATTATTACGGGTCAGAATCGTAAACGTTTCAGGTTGGGCGCGCTTGAAATTCCTCCCTTCCATGCAAGAAATTGCACGAAATTTCTGTGCGAGTGTCGCAGGAAACATCGCCGTCACCTTCGGCTTGCTGCTGCCCCTGCTGCTGGTCGGCGGTGGACTGAGCGTCGACTACGTTCGGGCCTATGGCGCCTATTCCGAGATGCAGTCCGAGCTCGACCTGGCCCTGATTGCCGCCATCAAGCAAATCGACAATCTCGACACCGAAGCCATCGAGGAGGTGATCCACGATTGGTTCAGCACCCAGACACGGCTCGATTCTTTCTCGCTTGAGGACGTGGTGGTCAGCACGGAGGGCTCGACCATCAGCGCCACGGCCACTGCACAGGTCCCCACCACGCTGATGCAGATCGCCGGCATTCTCACAGTACCGGTTGCCGTTAAGAGCGCCGTGGCCGGACCGGCAACCTCCTACCTGAACGTCTATCTGGTCCTCGACAAATCCGCCTCGATGCTGCTGGCGTCGACTCCAGCTTACCAGTCACAGATGAATTCCGCTCTGGGTTGCGCATTTGCATGCCACGAACCGCACACCGTTTGGGTCAACGGTACCAAGTACGACACCTATTATCACTACAGCTCCAGCAACAATGTCGAACTGCGAACTGACGTCATGCTCGACGCCGTCGAGCAGGTACTGAGCACGGTGGAAAGCATTGATCCGTCGGGGTCGCGCATTCGGGTGGGCCTCTATCGCCTGGCAGCGACCTCGGCTCAGGCACTGTCGCCCACTTTTGATATGAATGCCGTTCGCGCCGCGCTGCAAAACCCATCTAAGTACCTGACCAGCGCCACCTCTACCGACGGAAGCTTCTTCGACGTTTCGCTCAACGCCTTGACGCCCATGGTCGGCTCGGCAGGCGACGGCAAAACCGCGAATAGTCCGCTCAAACTGGTGATGATGGTGACAGACGGTGTGCAGTCCCGACGGTCCTGGGTAATTAATTGGTGGGAAAGAGAAAAGGTGGGCCCGCTCAATCCGGACTGGTGCGACAGCATCAAGTCCAACGGGGCGACATTTGCGACTGTATACACCAGCTACCTGCCGATCCCGTGGGACTGGGGCTACAATGCCACCCTGGGCCAGACCATGGCCAGCAGTGCCTGGACCACAACTTGGGGCGGCGAATTGCGGGCGGGTGTCTCCAGCAACACTTCTCGGCACGACTACCTGCCCATCGCATTGGAAGACTGCGCTACCTCCTCGCAATATTTCATGGAGGCCACTGACGTCAGCGAAATCAGCGACAGCCTGACCACGCTGTTCAATCGCTATCTGTCGAGCGTGAGGCTGACGCAATGATAAGGCTTGCGCGGATATGGCGCCGCCTGTGGCGCAATCAGCGCGGCGCAACCGTGGTCGAATTCGCGCTGCTCATTGGCCCCTTCCTGTTCCTGTTGATGGGCACAATGGAAGTCAGCATGCAATACTTCGTCGCAACGGCCATGGATCATTCGGTCCAGCGCACGGCGCGCCTGGTTCGCACCGGCCAGGCGCAGACGCAGGGCCTGACCGCCGAAGACCTGCGCGAGGCTATGTGCGACCACATCTACGATCTGTTTGACTGCATGGACAACAGCTTCATTGAGGTGGTCGAACTCGATAGCCTTGCGGCGACCACCTATACCCTGCCCGTCGATGCCAATGGCGAATTTACCGGCTCTCAGCCTTACGAAGCCGGGGTGGGCGGCTCCTACATAATCGTTCGCGGATTCTTCCAGTTTTCGCCCCTGTTCGATGTCTTCGGTGCGCTGGCGCCTCGCCTCGCCAATGGCAACCGAATTGTCGTGGCCAGTGCCCTGTTCCGCAATGAACCGTTCTAGGTGCCCCAGCATCATCGGCGATGAACGCGGAGTCGCCGCGATCGAATTCGCCCTCATCGTGCCGGTCGTGCTCGTGCTGCTTATCGGCATGGTCTATGTCAACGAGGCCCTGACTGTTCACCGCAAACTGCGTCAGGTCACAGCCACTCTCGCCGACCTCGTGGCGCAGCAGGACGAGACCACCCAGCAGGCTGTCACGCTCAATCTGGCGGGATCGGCATCCCTGCTGGCGCCATATGACACGACCAGCCTCAAGCTGGTGCTGACCATTATTTCCAATGAGGGCGGCACCCAGACCGTTGCCTGGTCAAGGGCCTACCAGACCAGCCCGGAAACGGCGGGCCAACCGCCGGCATTTCCCGTTCCTGCCAAGCTGGCCCTGGACGGTGTGCAAACCGTCGCCGTGCGGGCGGACCTCACCTACCAGTCCGTATTCTCGGCCCTGGCCAATGCCTTCGGCGCGGGCCAGGGCATCGTCATGCAGGACACCATGTATGAACGGCCCCGCACCAGCGACACGATCGAGCTGAAGTAACGCCCCGGCCTCAGCCAGCTTTGCTGGACTGGTAGAGCCGCCAGGCCCAGCCGAACAGGCCAATGGCGAAGATGATCAGCAGGATGCCGCCGATGACCATGCCGACCGCTGCTGAGAAGATGGGAAAGAACAGGAACAGCAGCCCGAGCAGCACATAGGAGGCGCCGGACAGCACGACAGGCCAGATCCGACTGTAGCTTTCCCGCTCGCGCACCACCACCACGATCTGCATCACGCCAACGAACAGCGCCGCCAGGCCCACCATCACGGCAATGAATGTGACCGTGAATATCGTCGCCAGCCAGGGGCTGATCAGGATCACGATGCCAAGCAGCAGCGAGGCGGCGTTTGCAACCACGTCAAACCAGTAATTGCCTGACTTGCCGCCACCAAAAGTCAGGCTCCACAGGCCAAGCGCACCATCGATCAGCAGCAATGCGCCGCCAAACAGCACCAGCACTGTCAAAGCTTCGGTCGGCCAGATTACCGCATATATGCCGCCCAGCAGCATCAGCAACCCACGCAAGGCCGTTGCCAGCGCAAAGCGCCTCTTGGTCTCAGACGAAACAGGCATATCACCCTCCTGGCGGCGTACCGCATTGCCCTTTACCCGAGGAGACTAACCCGCCTTGCAGAGTCGCCCAAGCATCTCGCAGCTATAGATTTTCTATAGGCAACTGCCGATAATCTGCATTGAACCCCATGCTCGACCGTGGAATGAGGGACCACAGGCCCTTACCCTGCGGACCATTCATGTCCCTGCCCCTCATTGCCCTGTTTTTCGCTGCCTTCGCTTTTGGAACGGCTGAGTTCGTCATTGCCGGCGTGCTGCCCGACGTGGCGCTGGGCCTGGGCGTATCTATTCCGGTGGCCGGCTATCTGGTCTCCGGATACGCGATCGGCATTGCCGTCGGTGGACCCGCACTGGCCGTGCTCACCAAGAAAATGAACCGTAAGCTCCTGGTGGTTCTGCTCGGCCTCGGCTTCACGCTGGGTCAGGCGCTCTGCGCCATCGCGCCCAGTTTCGAGACATTGCTGCTCGCCCGCATTTTTGTTTCGGTGCTGCACGGCGCCTATTTCGGCATCGCCTTTGTTCTGGCCACCAGCATTGTTCCGCCAGACCGGCGCGGTCTGGCCATGGCGCTCATACTCTCGGGTCTCACGGTTTCGAACGTCCTTGGGGTTCCTGGCGGCACGGCCATCGGTACGGCGTTTGGTTGGCGAGCCACATTCTGGGCCGTGGGCCTGTGCGGCCTGGCCGCGACATTGGTGATCGCCATCGTGCTCCCGGCCAAGGCAGGCGCGACCACCGCCGGAGGCAGTTTCCGCCGCGAGTTCGCGGCATTGGGGCGCCAGCAGGTTTATCTCGGCTTCGCCATCGCCATTCTGGTGATGATTGGCCAGTACAGCCTGTTCACCTATATTGCCCCGCTGCTGCTGACCGTCACCAAGCTGGAACCTGAGGCCATCCCGGTCATCCTCCTGCTCTATGGTGCCGGTTCGACCATTGGCGTCTTCATCGGTGGCCGGTTGGCCGATTGGCGCCTGATGCCTTCGCTGATCGTCATACTACTGTCCCAGGCTGTTCTGTTCCTCGGCCTGTATCTGGCCACCCCCTACGCCATTCCCATGGCAATTGGCGTTATTCTCTGGGGCGGTGCCAATTTCGCCTTCGGCTCGCCGCTTCAGTCTCGCATGCTGCTCTGGGCGGCCGACGGACCCAACCTCACCTCCGCGCTGATCCCTGCCGGTTTCAACATCGGCATCGCCGTCGGAGCCATTCTGGGGGCCGGACTGATCGACGCCGGCTTTGGCTACCAATCCCTGCCACTGATCGGCGCCGCCGCTTTGGGCCTGGCTGTCATCATCGCCATCATCTCGGCCTGGCAGGAAAGTCGCAGCGGCCTCAGGCCACCCATGCCGCAGGCCGTCGCCGCGCAATAGAAACAAGACGTTAAGCTTTCGCTCACCAGAACTGCACTCCGCTGCAAACCGTAACGCCCCATTGCAGCATTCCGCGCTAATAGGACAGCTTCGCGGGTCGGATGCGACCTGCCCGGTGACCTGCAATGATCGACAATGCCTCATTATTGGTCGGCATAGCCTTTTCGGGCGCGGCACTCGTTGTCGCCCTGTTCATAGGCTGGCTGAACGCGCGCACCGAAACCTATCTTGTCCACGGCGCGGCCGGTATTGGCCTGATGGTCTTTGCGCTGGCCGCGCTGGGGCTACGGGACGGCTCCTACACAATGTGGAACCAGCTCATACCCTTCCCGATGCTGCTGGCCGGATTTGCCTTTGTGTATTCCGGTTCCCGCCTGTTCAATCACCAGCCGCCACGACCGGCACTGTATTTGGGGATTGTCGCCATTGCCACCACGGCAGCGCCTCTGGCCCTGGGCCTTTCTGGCGTCGGCACTACGGCCTTGAACCTTTGGGCCGGGGTCATCATGGCATTATGTGGTCTTGAGTTCTGGCGCGGCCGCGAAGATGTCCGCGTGGCAATGGTGGCCAACGCCAGCATCTATTATCTGGTGGCCGCCTCGTTCTTCGCCTGCGCCATTGTCCTGTTGATCGAAGGCCAATGGGTCCTGGATGGGCCGCCCGACAATCTTGCCGAGGATATCAACTCCATCATGGCGCTGGTCGGCCTCACCGGCATTGGCGCCATTACCCTGACCCTGCACCATGCGCGCGCCGCCCGGCGGCATCGCATGGAGGCCAACACCGATGCCCTGACCGGCGTGCTCAATCGGCGCGCCCTGTTCCGGCGCTTCGCTGAGGACGCCCCGGTCACAGGGCTGGCCGTGATCATGTTCGATCTCGACCACTTCAAGCAGATCAACGACCGGTTGGGCCACGCCCATGGCGACGCCGTTCTCATGCGCTTTGCCGATATCCTGCGCAGCGAACTGCGCCATAGCGACACGATCGCCCGCCTGGGTGGAGAGGAATTCTGCGCGATCCTGCCCGGCCACGATCGGGAGACCGCCGGACAGGTGGCCGAACGGATAAGGCGTGCCTTTGATGAGTTGGCCCTGCCCGTCGGCAGTGAGACCGAGACCGCCACTGTCAGTGCCGGTCTCGCCACCGCTGGCCTGAACGAAACCTTCTCGTCCGTGCTCAGCCGTGCTGACGCTGCGCTCTACAAGGCCAAGCAGTCGGGTCGCAATCAGGTTCACATCGCTCCGTTCCGACTGGTGGCCTGAACGAACCTCAGGCGCTCAGCGCGGCGCGGACTTGTCCGCTCGCCTTGCCGAAATCGATTCGTCCCGGATAGGTCGCCTTGAGCTGGGCAATGACCTTGCCCATGTCCTTGGGCCCTTCTGCGCCAGTGGCAGCGATGGCGGCCTGGATAGCCTCGACCACCTCTTCATCGCTCAAGCCCTTGGGCAGAAACTCGTTGAGAATGTCGATCTCTTCCTTTTCCACGGTCGCAAGGTCGCTGCGTCCGGCCTGGGCATAAATGGCAAAGCTCTCTTCGCGTTGCTTCACCATCTTCTGAACAATGGCCAAAATTTCGTCATTGGTGGCCGGGCCCTTGCCATCGCCCCGATTGGCGATATCGCGGTCCTTGATGGCCGAATTGATCGACCGCAAAGTCGCCGTACGCCGCTGGTCACGGGCCTTGAGCGCCTGTTTGAGCCCTTCGCTGATGTCTTCGCGCATGTGATCTCTGGCTCCTTGCCATGCAATTTGTCGCCCCCATATAGGCAAGAAACGCGGGCTTCGCCACTTGCGCTGCCCGGCCGGGCCTTCTAAGAGGAGCCCTCAACCGACATGATCGCCGCGACCAGTGGGCAGGCTTCCCGCCACCACTCATGCCGCGCGCCCCGACAAACCGAGCTTGGAGTACCAACGTGACCGGCTGGCAGCAAAAACCCGCGACCGCAGTTCTGATTCTGGCCGATGGTACGCGCCTGGAAGGCCACGGCATCGGCGCGGTCGGCCACGCGGCCGGCGAGGTTTGTTTCAACACCGCCATGACCGGCTATCAGGAAGTACTGACCGATCCGTCCTATGCCGGGCAGATCATCACCTTCACCTTCCCGCATATCGGCAATGTCGGCACCAATGACGAAGACATTGAAACGGTGAACATGGCCGCCCTGTCGGGCGTGCGTGGCGTCGTGCTCAAGGCCGACATCACCAACCCCTCAAACTACCGGGCCGCTGAAAAGCTCGATGCCTGGCTGAAGAAGCGCAACATCATCGGCATTGCCGGCATCGACACCCGCGCCCTCACCGCGCTGATCCGCGAAAAGGGCATGCCCAATGGCGTCATCGCCCATGAGCCGACCGGCCAGTTTGACGAAGGCTCGATCAAGGCCGAACTGGACGCCTTCCCCGGCCTTGAGGGTCTCGATCTCGCCAAGGAAGTGACCACCGCCCAGACCTATCACTGGGACCAGACCGGCTGGCAGTGGAACAAGGGCTACGGCACGGTCGAAAATCCCGAGTTCCACGTTGTCGCCATCGACTACGGCGCCAAGCGCAACATCCTGCGCTGCCTGGCCGACCAGGGCGCCAAGGTAACGGTCGTCCCGGCCACCGCCACGGCGGCCGATGTGATGGCGCACAAGCCTGACGCGGTGTTCCTGTCCAATGGTCCTGGCGATCCGGCCGAGACCGGCAAATATGCCGTGCCGACCATCCAGAAGCTCATGGAATCCGGCAAGCCCATGTTCGGCATCTGCCTCGGCCATCAGCTCATGGGCCTGGCCCTGGGGGGCAAGACTTCCAAGATGCATCAGGGCCACCACGGCGCCAATCATCCGGTCAAGGACCTGACGACCGGCAAGGTCGAGATCACCTCGATGAACCATGGCTTTGCCGTGGACGCCGAAAGCCTGCCCGCCGGTGTCACCCAGACCCATATTTCGCTCTTCGACGGTTCCAATGCCGGCCTTGCGGTCGACGGCAAGCCGATCTTCTCGGTGCAGTACCACCCCGAAGCCAGCCCCGGCCCCAAGGACAGCCATTATCTCTTCACGCGCTTCCTCAACCAGGTGCGCAAGCAGAAGGGCCTGCCTGAAAAGCCGGAATATGTTGCGCCGGGGGCTGCTGCCTGATTCACTCGGGTCTCCTTCCGAGTCGCTTCAAACGGCATCACCATGACCAAAGACGTCCTCGACGGGTTGAAGGGCGGCGCGATCATCGCGCTGTCCGCATCGCCGTTTGCCGTATTGTTTGGTGCCGTCGCCGTCGATAATGGCCTCTCCGTGTTCGATGTCGCGCTGATGAGTGCCACAATCTATGCTGGCGCCAGCCAGCTTGTTGGTATCGAGCTCTTCGGCCAGCATGTCGCGCCCTGGCTCATCGTGCTCTCCATCCTTGCGGTGAACTTCCGGCACATTCTCTATTCGGCCGCCATCGCCCGGCACATCCGGGACTACACCTTCGTCCAGAAGGCCGTCGCCTTCTTCTTCCTGATCGATCCCCAATTTGCCGAAGCCGCCCGCCGCACCGAGCAGGGCAAGCGGCTGACCATGTCCTGGTACATGGCCTTTGCCCTTGTCATCTACTTCCCCTGGCTTCTGTTCTCTGTGCTTGGCGCCTGGTTTGGCTCCATGCTGGGCGATCCCAGAGTCTGGGCTATTGATGTGCTTCTGCCCATCTATTTCATGGGACTGGTTCTCGGATTTCGCCGCAAATCGGGTTTCTATCCCACCGTCGCGGCCAGCATGGCCGGGTCCGTTGCCGGATACTATTTCGTCGGCTCGCCCTGGCATGTCAGCATCGGCGCCATTTGCGGCGTGCTGGTTGCGGCACTCCTGCCTCTGCAGCCCCAACCGGACAGCACCGAAACTGTTGAAGAGCCGGTGTCCTGATGGCCGATTTGTCGATCTTCTGGATCATTTTGGCGGCGGCCCTCGCCACATACGCCACCCGCATCGGTGGTTATGTGCTGATCACCCGCATGCGCACCCTGCCGCCCCGGCTTGAACAGGCGCTCAATGCCGTCCCCGCGGCGGTACTGACCACGCTGTGGGCACCGGCTTTCTTCACCGGCGGCTGGGACGTCCGCCTCGCCCTGATCACCGCCGCCCTGGTCAGCCTGCGCTATCCGCCACTCATCATGCTGGCAGCCGGCTGGGCTGCGGCACTGGCCGCACGGCATTTCTTCGGGCTGTAATCGGCAGAAAGTGCCGGATCAGCCCCACTTTTCCAGGACCGGACCGCCCTGTCCGCCCACGGGATCAGTCTTGGGCAGGGGCACTTTTGCAATGCGCTCGTCGGCGCCGGGCCGCTCTCCTGGCTCGCCGCGCAGCAGGTCGGCGCTGAAGCCCGGCGGATAGGCGCCCACGACCAGAAAATCGCCACTGGATTCCAGCCGCCTGTGCCCGGTCCCGGCCGGCAACACGATGACATCACCCGCCGAGATTTCGAACACACGACCACTCTCGCCACCCAGTTTCAGCCGGGCACTGCCTCGCGCCACACCCAGGCATTCATGCGTCGTGGAATGATAGTGATGGAAATCGTAGACGCCCCAGCGCCACGCACTCGGCCAACCATTGGCATCGAACAGGGCCTCCATGGCTTCCGGGGAAGGCTCCGCGACAGCCCCCTTGTAGATGAGCGTGGGCAGCGCTGAGTTGGGGATGGCCCCGTCATCGGCAAACTGCTCCAGCCGGACGTCTGCAATATTGCCCTGCATGGCACCATTCTCCGCCTGATTCATCACCGATCTGCAACGCCGCGCGCGGCGCCGCGTTCCGGCCTATTGCCGCATCTCCTCCGCAGCCCGTCGAACCACCTCCAGCTCGGGGAGCCCACAGGCCTCGAACCCCCTGTCGCGCGCCATGATGGCAAATGCCTCGGCCCCCAGATGCAGCTTGTAGGGCGTCTCGGCAAAGCGCACGCCGGCCCTCACCACGCCCCGGTCGATCAGCACGAAGCTCTCCCCCACCCCGTCCAGCGGAAGGACGGCAAACGCCTTCTGCAAACCAAGATAGGTCCGGAAACTCTTGTCACGGCGGACAACACCGTCGCGGCCGCCATCCTTGTACAGCACCTTGAACAGCGCCCCGTTCTCATAGCGGAACAATTGATCATCCGCCGGCGCCCCGGCTGGGTCCACGATATTGGCAGCAACGATGGGCCGCCCCGTCCCCAGCATGCGCTGAATGGCATCCGCAGGTATGGAACGGACCGATCCGTCGACCAGCAGAAGATAGCGGGCGGCAGCCGGCAGCCGATCGAGAATGGCATTGTCCCGCGACGCGCCTGACGCATAGTCCTCCCTGGACACCTCCGCTGCCAGTCCGGCATCGGCCAGCACCGCGGCCATTTCATTCTCAATGGCATCCTTGTTGGCGTGAACAGATAGTGTCAGCCGCCCCTTGGGATAATCCAGTCCAGCCAGAGCACCCGCCAGTTCCCTCGACAGCCCTGTTTTTCCAACGCGCACCGCAATATGCACCTGCGGCCGCTCCGATGATGGCACCGCAATCTGGTCTGTATAGGGTTGCGCCGGATTCGGAATGACGACCTTCGCCAGCTCAGGGTTGGTCAATCGCCGCCACGCCCACTTTGCCGCGGTGGGCAATTGCAACAGGGTGAACACTCGCCTGCTGCGCTCATACCAAGGGACCCAGGTGGTCATCCACACATGCGACACCAGCGTGCCATTGCTGGCCGGCACCACCGTGCCAACCGCTTCGAGCCGGGCAATCGCCTCGGCCTCCATGCGCGTCCTGCGGCCGTCCGAGAGCAGCGGTGACCAGACCTTGGGCGACAGCAGCACGGGCCTGTCCGCTTTTTCGAGCCGCAGAACTGCCGCTGTCACCATGGATGGCCCGGTCGAATAAAACGTCTCCTGATCCACCAGGCCCGGCATGAGCGCGATGATTTCCTTCCAGAGCTTATGGCCGGGCACTGAGCCCATAAAGGCATTGGTCAAAAGGAACGGCACGCCCTGGTGCTGCCTGTGTGCCGAAACATGCTCGAGCGGCTCGATGCCCAGAAAGCACTCATAACCCAGCAGCGTGTCTATCGCCTGGTATGGCTCAACGTCCAGATCGGCATAGACCCCGCCAAGCCTGCCCAGCACCAGATAGCGGAACGCATCGGCCCGCTGGATCATCTTTGGATAGGCGTCGTAAGTGGCCAGAAAATCCGGATAGGCGTCACCCACGAAAGCACGCATGCTGTCGTCGGTCCACAGACGAATATCCCAGTCCGGATGCAGGCGCCGCCAGGCGTCGTAGTAGGCCTGCATCTGGCGTGGGAGGTCCTGAGACTTCCATGTGAAGTGAAGAATTTTCGGGATCATGAACCGGCCGACTGAAAGTGGTCCCCCGGTTTAGCCAAGCTGCCGCCGGCCCGCTACCCTTCATTCTCGCCCATGCCCGGGGTTACACATTCCCCGAGAACGTGTCGCAATCCCCCGGATTGCCGGAGAGATAGCCGCGCTCGAACCACGCCTTGCGCTGCGCCGATGTGCCGTGATTGAACGTCTTGGGCACGGCAAAGCCCTGCATCCGCTTCTGCAGCGTATCATCGCCAATCTGGTTGGCCGCGTTCAGAGCCTCTTCGATATCGCCGCTTTCCAGCAGGTTCTCCTGCCCCGCATAATGGGCCCAGACCCCGGCATAGCAATCGGCCTGCAATTCCACCCGCACCGACCAGGCATTGGCCTCTTCCTGGCTCATCGCCTGGCGGCGCTGGTTGAACTCGGGCAGCACCCCGGTCAGGTTCTGGATATGATGTCCCACTTCATGGGCCAGCACATAGGCCTGCGCAAAATCGCCCGGCGCGCCGAACTGGCGGTGCAATTGGTCGTAGAAGCTGAGGTCGATATAGACCTTGCTGTCCCCCGGACAATAAAACGGCCCCACGGAGCTGTCGGCGGCGCCGCAGGCCGTGTTCACCGCATCGGAAAACAACACCACCGTGGGCTCGGGATAGTTTTCCCCGATCGCGGCAAACTGCTCGTTCCACAGATCCTCGGTTTCCTTGACGACAACGCCGACGAAATCGGCCAGCTCATCCTGCCCTTCGGCCGGCAGCTGCCGCGATGTTGCACTGGACGCAGATCCGATGCTCGACCCATCCGTCAGCATATCCAGAGGGTTCTGCCCCGTGACGAACCAGATGATCCCCAGCACCACGACAATGCCGATCAGCCCTGAAATTCCGCCTCGCGACCCGCGCCCGCCAGTGGGAATGCGAATGCCACCCCCGCGACTGCCACCCAGTCCTCCGAGTCCACCCAGCCCGCCGCTGCGCTGGCCGCGCCGATCCTCGATATTGGAGCTGCGCTCCCGACCCCGCCACTTCATGCTCGACGCCTTTCACAGTTCACGCTGGACGCTAGCAGTAAGTGCGGCGCCGCGGAACAGGTTCCAACGCGCAAGAGCGCGATGTCTGCTACCTCGCCACCGCCTTCACCGTCGCCCGCGCACCTTTGTCGAACAGGCTCTCCAGATGCCCCACGACAACGGCCCGGAAATCGGAGTTGCCAGCCAGGTCAGCCCCGAACACTTCGCTCAGACCCACCAGCCCGTCGAACAGCGCCTTGGCATCATCCCCCGCATCGGCGGCAATGGCGTGCATCTTGAGCGCCAGCGGATCGCGCACATCGATTTCGCTACCGTCTTCGGCCACGCCGGTCACATAGCGCATCCACGCCGCCACCCCCAACGCCAACCGCTCGATCCCCTGCCCGGCTTTCAGCCGGTCCCGGATCGTGCCCAACAGGCGCTGCGGCAGTTTCTGTGATCCGTCCATGGCAATCTGCCAGGTCCGGTGCTTCAGCGCCGGGTTGCGGAAGCGCTCCAGCAACTGGTCGCGATAGGCGCCCAGGTCCACGCCCGGCATGTCGAGGGTCGGCATGGCCTCCTCGGTCATCAGCCCATGGATCAGCTTCACATAGGCCGCATCGCCCATCACCTCGGCGATATATTCATAGCCAACCAGATAGCCCGCATAGGCCATGGTCGAATGGCTGCCATTGAGCATGCGCAGCTTCATATGTTCGAACGGCTCGACATCCTTGACCAGCTGCGCGCCGACCGTTTCAAACGCCGGGCGGCCGGACGGAAAATGATCTTCGATCACCCATTGGGTGAAGGGTTCGGTCATGATCGGCCAGGCGTCCTCCGCCCCGATCAATTGGGCCACTTCCGCCCGGTCGGCATCAGTCGTCGAGGGCACGATCCGGTCCACCATGGTCGAGGGGAAAGCCACCTGCTTCACCCATTCGCCCAGTTCAGGGTCCCGCAGCGCCGCAAAGGCCGTCACGATCCGCTTGGCCGTCTCGCCATTGCTCGGCAGATTGTCGCAACTCATCACCGTGAAGGGGGCGACACCCGCCGTCTTGCGACGCGCCAGCGCTTCCACCAGCATGCCCGGTGCCGATTTCGGCGCGGCAGTATTGGCAAGGTCATGCACGATGTCGGCATGCTTGACGTCCAGCTCGCCCGTCGCCGGATCGTGGCAATAGCCCTTCTCCGTCACCGTCAGCGACACAATGCGAATGGCCGGATCGGCCATCAGCGCCAACAGTTCCTCGCGTTGGGTATTGGCATCCATGACCGACAGGATCGAACCAATCACCCTCGGATGTGTACCGGCGGCATCGCGCACGGCGATGGTGTAGAGCCCGTCCTGCGGCTCCAATGCCTCCTTGGTGTCGGGTCGCCTTAGGCTGGCACCCACAATGCCCCAGCTCGGGTCCTTGCCCAGCAGGTCGTCGACATAGACCGCCATATGCGCCCGGTGAAACGCGCCAATGCCCAGATGCACGATTCCCGGCGATACCTTGGAGCGGTCATACCCGGGCACTTTCGTCCCTCCGGCAAGATTGGCAAGGCTGGCGGAATTGAGGCGCGGGCTGGACACGGAAAATCTCCTCGAGACATGCGGCTTCCATCTTGTATGGAAGTTTGACGCAGGATAGAGCCTCTTTAGTAGCAAGCCCTTGCCGGAGCAAGCCCGCACCGGCATAACCCGGTTGAAGTTCAGGAGGACATCCGTGGCCAAACGCATCGTCTCAATCGGGGAATGCATGATCGAGATGAGCGGCGGCGAGGACCGCACCTACCGCCTTGGTTATGCCGGCGACACGCTCAACACCGCCTGGTATCTGCGCGCCCTGCTCGGCAAGGATTGGTCCGTGGACTACGGCACCGCCCTGGGTGAGGACCGCTATTCCAACGATATCCGCGCTTTCCTGGACGACAACGGCATCGGAACCAGCCACATCCAGACCATCCCCAACCGCCGCCCCGGCCTCTACATGATCCATCAGGAAAAGGGCGACCGGCATTTTACCTATTGGCGCGATACCTCCGCCGCCAAGCTCCTGGCCGACGACAAGCCCGCTCTCGCCAAGGCCGTCGAGGGCGCCGAACTCGTCTATTTTTCTGGCATTACCCTCGCCATTCTCGCCCCGCGTGCCCGCGGACGCCTGCTCGGCGCCATCGTCAAGGCCCGAGACAACGGCGCCAAAATCGCCTTTGACACCAATCTACGCCCGGCTCTCTGGTCCACGCCCCGCGTCATGGCCGGTGTGCTGACCGCCGCCGCCAGCCTCTGTGACATCGTCCTGCCCACCCACACCGATGAAGCGCCACTCTTCGGCGACAAGTCCATCGACGATACGGCCGACCGTTACCTCGAACTCGGTGTTGAGGAAGTCGTGGTCAAGGACGGCAGCAAGGACGCTTTGATTGCCACCGCCAGCGAGCGGGTCCGCATTGCCCCGCCCCCAGTCACCAATGTGGTCGACGCCACCGGCGCTGGCGACAGTTTCAACGGCGCCTATCTCTCGGCCCGGCTCAACGGCAAGAGCCTTCGCGAAGCCGCCGAAGCCGCCCACCGCACCGCTGGCATCGTCATCGGCCACAAGGGGGCATTGGTGGATCCGAAGCTGGTGAGGTAGCGTCGGCCCCTACTGTCCTCCCCCGCAAGCGGGCTTCGAGCCGTCCCAAAGGGCATATCGCTCCAGTGGAGCGATATGAGGCGAGAAGGCCATGAGCGCTATGCGCGAATGGCTGGGACCGCCGTCAGGCGGTGGAGGGGGAGGCCGCACGCACAATGGCTGCCACGCCGGCCGCGGGCCGCCGCACCACATCCTCTGCTGAAAACCTTAGCACCCGAATACCCTCCCTCTCGAGCCATTCAGCCCTGCGCCGATCATACTCCAACCGCTCAGCATGCACCGGACCATCGATCTCGACGCAAAGCTTCGCCTTGGCACAGTAGAAATCGAGGATAAACGGTCCGATCGGATGCTGACGTCGAAAGTGCAGCTTGAGCTGGTCCCGCCGCTGCAAAGCCCATAGCGTCCGCTCGGGGATCGTCATGGATCGCCGAAGCGATTTAGCGCGCTCTCGAATGAAGTCTGGTGCCCTCAACCGTGCCTCCGCGCCGGTGTGCCCCCCTCCACCACGCTATGCGTGGTCCCCCTCCCCCGCAAGCGTGGGAGGAATACCAGGCCCTGCCGTCATCAAACTGTCATAAATTGACCAAGCGGTAAAAATTCCATAGCGTCTCCCTCCAGCCGTCATGCGCTCGTCATTTGAGCAAGGCATGAGCGGTCTGCTCCCCGGCAACGGGGAAGCGCCACAAGCCGGTCGGAAACCGGCAGCCCGGGAGTACGCCCCCGGCAAAGCGGCACTTCATTGGAGACGATCAAATGAACTTCTTCCCGAGCATTTCGCGGCGCAGCTTCCTGGCGGGCTCCGCCAGCGTTGGCGCCATGGTGGCCATGCACCCCTTCGCCGTCATGGCCCAGGCCAACCAGGCCCATCTTCGCATCATCGAGACGACCGATATTCACGTCGCTATTTTGCCCTATGACTATTATGCCGACGCCCCCAACGACACGATGGGTCTGGCGCGCACCGCAGCCATCATCGAACAGATCCGCGCCGAAGCCGGCAATGCCGTGCTGTTCGACAATGGCGACCTGATCCAGGGCAACCCGATGGGCGACTACATGGCCTATGAGAAGGGCCTCAATCAGGGTGACATTCACCCCGCCGTCGCCGCGCTCAACACCCTGGGCTACGACGCCGCCACCCTGGGCAATCATGAATTCAACTATGGCCTGGAATTCCTTGATCGCGCGCTTGAAGGCGCCAACTTCCCACTGGTCTCGGCCAATCTGGTGCGCGGTACCGAACTGGGCGAGAACCCGCTCGAGGACGACACCTATCTCGAACCCTACCGCATCTTCGAAAAGGAGCTGACCGACGGCTCGGGCGCGACTCACACGATCAAGATCGGCGTCATCGGCTTCCTGCCCCCGCAGATCCTCACCTGGGACGCCACCCATCTGACTGGCAAGGTCGTGGTCCGTGACATCGTCGAGGCCGCCGAGGCCTGGGTGCCAAAAATGCGCGAAGAGGGCGCCGACATCGTGGTCGCCCTCTCCCACTCCGGCATTGATGGCAGCGAATATGTCTCAGGCATGGAAAACGCCTCGCTCTATCTGGGCGCTGTCGAAGGCATCGATGCGGTCCTCACCGGCCACCATCACCTGGTCTTCCCCGGCCCCAACTATGCCGACGTTCCCGGCGCCGATATCGAAGCCGGCACGCTCAATGGCACGCCCGCCGTCATGCCCGGCTTCTGGGGCTCGCATATGGGCCTGATCGACCTGCTGCTCGAGGTCGATGCCGATGGCAAGTGGAGCGTCGTTTCGCACACCTCCGAAGCCCGCCCGATCGTCGAGCGCGTCGACAACAAGAATGTCCCTACGGTCGAGTCCGTCGCCGTGGTGGAGGAATCCGTTGCCGCCGAACACCAGGAGACCCTGGACTATATCCGCCGCCCGGTGGGCGAGACCGCGGCACCGCTGCACTCCTATTTTGCGCTGGTGGCCGACGATCCGTCCGTGCAGATCGTGAGCCAGGCCCAGTCCTGGTATATCGAGCAGATGATGAAGGGCACCGAGTGGGAAAGCCTGCCGATCCTTTCGGCGGCTGCACCCTTCAAGGCCGGTGGTCGTGGCGGTCCGGAATATTACACCGACGTCCCCGTCGGCCCGGTCGCCATCAAGAACGTGGCTGACCTTTATCTCTACCCCAACACCATCCAGGCACTGGTCGTCACCGGCGCCGATGTGAAGAACTGGCTCGAACGCTCGGCCGGTATCTTCAACCAGGTCGAGGCCGGCTCCACCGACGCAGCGCTTATCAATCCGGACTTCCCGTCCTACAATTTCGACGTCATCGACGGGGTTACCTACAAGATCGACCTCACCCAGCCCTCCAAATACTCTTCGGACGGCAAGGAAGTCCTCAATCCCGATGCCAACCGCATTGTCGACCTGATGTTCGACGGCGCCCCGATTGATCCGGAAGCCAAATTCGTCATCGCCTCGAATAACTACCGTGCTGGCGGTGGCGGTTCCTTCCCGGGTACCGGCGCGGAGAACATCATCTTCATCGGTCCTGATACCAATCGCGACATCATCGTTCGCTTCATCATCGAAAACGGCACCATCAACCCCGAGGCCGACAGCAATTGGTCCCTCGCCCCGATCGGCGACACCACCGTGCTCTTTGCCACCGGCCCCAAGGCCGCCGACAAGGTCGCTGACGTGACCGCCGTCAGCATCGAGGCCACCGGGGAAACCGACGAGGCCGGTTTCGGCATCTACCGCATCACCCTCTAGGCGCGGAATTTTGCAAACTTTTGGGGGAGCCGCTAAGGCTCCCTCATCCATTTTCAGGGAGGCTCCATGCTGCGCACGATCATCGTTCTGGCTCTTGCCCTCCTCGCCCGACCCGCCATGGCCGAAGTACCGCTCTCCGGCACCTTCACCGCCACCACCGCCTGCCCCGCCTATCAATCCATCAGCCGCCAGACCAATCCGGGCGATATCAGCCTCGTGCCCGGCACGAATTACGAGCTGGTCGCCGCCAACAAGACGCCGCCAACCCACCTTTGGCTCATCATCCCTGGTGCCGAGCCCAATCGCCGATGGGTCGATATCGGCTGCGGCACCACCGACGTTGCGCTGGCATCAACATCGGACACGCCGGCCCAGCCGCGCACCTATCGCGGCACCCAATATGTGCTGGCCGTCAACTGGCAGCCGGCCTTTTGCGAGACTGTCCCCAATACGCGCGAATGCCGCGGCCAGCGCGAGAACAGCTTCGAGGCGACCCACTTCACCCTGCATGGCCTCTGGCCGCAGCCGAGAAGCAACGAATACTGCGATGTCTCCCAGCGAGACATCTGGGCCAGTCGCGACGGACGCTGGCATGACCTGCCACCGCTCGACCTGACCATCTCCCAACGCCGCGACCTTGATGAAGTCATGCCCGGCAGCCAGTCCGGTCTCGACCGCCACGAATGGACCAAGCACGGCACCTGCTATGGCGCGGACCAGCGTGAGTATGTTTCCGACTCACTCGATCTGATGCTGGCCCTCAACACGTCCGAGGTGGTGGACCTGTTCGCCGGCAATATCGGCAGGCGCATCACCCTCGACCAGGTGCGCGCTGCCTTTGATGCATCATTCGGCCCTGGAAGCGGCGAGCGTGTCGCGATGACCTGCGTTCGCGATGGCAATCGCACACTCGTCACCGAATTGCAGATCAACCTGACGGGCGAAATCACCAGCCCGGACGATTTCGGTGCATTGCTGCTTGCGGCCGAACCAGCCGGCAGCGACTGCCGGTCCGGACAAGTGGACGCCGTCGGACTGCGTTGAGGATCAGGCATATCTATCCACGAGGGACTGGGGCTGAGCCATTGTTGCAACCGGCAACTTGTGCCCGGAGAGACTGCCGCCAAAGTGGACCGCGGAGTCAGGTGGCGCCGTTGGTTGTGATGGGGCCTCGCCACGCTTTGCCGCACTGACCTCGTCGCAATTGTGACAGACATAACCGTTGACCATGACAGGCTTGGGATAGTCGCCGCCAATCTGCATGTGGACCTCCGTTCGTTCGGAAGCCTATTTCGACGGGCCGCAACACTTGGTTACTCCGGCCGATGAGTCATAGTGAACGAAAACTTGTTGGACTAACCGATACTGTCCAGCCGCTCCCGCAGCGCAAGAAGTTCCTGGCGCAAGGTCTCGACACCGTCCAGCGACAACCCTGTTCCCTCTACAACGGCCAGGGGGATCGCTTCGGCCTTGCCCTTCAGTGCCCGGCCCGCACTTGTCAGCCGGATACGCACCTGCCGCTCATCGTCCTCGTCGCGCCGTCTTTCCACCAGCCCGCGTGCCTCAAGCCGTTTGATCAGCGGCGTAATCGTCCCCGAATCGAGAAACAGCTTATCCCCCAATGCCTTGACCGTGAGATCATCGCGTTCCCAGAGCACCAGGAACACGAGGTATTGCGGGTAGGTCAACTCCAGCGCGTCCAGACGCGGCTTGTAGAACCGCGTGAATGCGTGCCCCGCCGCATAGACGGCAAAGCATAGCATCTGGTCGATGGTGGGCATGGGTTTGTCGGCCATCAGCAAGGTCCTTTAGTCACCAGTCAAACTAGCACACAAAATTCTATTGCACGCAATTCAATTGTACACTATGCATTTTGTATCACCACCCAAGGAGCTTTCCCAATGAGCATCAAGTCTGCCATCTACACCGCCCACGCCCACACCACCGGCGGCCGCACAGGCACCAGCAAGACCGATGATGGCCGCTTGGAAGTCACCCTCGACACACCAAAGGCCATGGGCGGCAATGATGGCCCGGGCACCAATCCCGAGCAGCTCTTCGCAGCTGGCTATTCCGCATGCTTCCTGGGCGCTCTCAAGGCCGTTGCCCGCGGCGAGAAGGTGAAGATCCCAGACGAAACCACCATCGATGCGGCTGTCTCCTTTGGCGAGAACGCCAACGGCATCGGCTATAACATCGCCGTCGAGCTCAAGGTCGCCATTCCCGGTTTCGAGGCGGCACAGGCCGAAGAGCTTGTTCACAAGGCTCATCAGGTCTGCCCCTATTCCAATGCGACCCGCGGCAACGTCGAGGTGACCCTCACCGTTGTCGATAAAGCGCTCGCCACCGCCTGAGGCTTTCATTAACGATTGCCATTCACTTGACCGAAAGGGCGGCAAGGCTAGCCTCCTCACTCTCACAGGAGCCGCCATGCCCGCCGCCCTTTCCATTGCAGGCTTGCACAAGTCCTTCGACCGCCCCGTGGTCAAGGGCGTCGACCTCACAATCCGGACCGGCGAGTTCTACGCCTTGCTTGGCCCCAATGGTGCGGGCAAGACCACAATACTGCGCATGGTGGCAGGGCTGCTGAGGCCTGATGCTGGCGCCATCGCGGTGCTGGGCATCGACGCTCTCGACGATCCGGTTGCCGCCAAGCGCCGCATGGCCTGGGTTTCAGATGAACCCATGGTCTATGATCGTCTCACGCCCCTTGAATATCTCGATTTCGTGGCTGGTCTCTGGCAGGTCGAGCCTGCCCGGGCCCGACAATCGGCGAACGAGCTGATAGACTGGCTGGGCCTTGCACCCCACGCCAATGATCTTTGTGGCGGCTTCTCCAAAGGCATGCTGCAAAAGGTCGCCCTGGCCGGCGCGCTGGTCCATGATCCAGACCTCATCATTCTCGATGAGCCCCTGACCGGCCTCGACGCCGGCTCCGCCCGACAGGTCAAGGACGTGCTGCGCAGTAAGACAGCTGCAGGCGTCACAGTCATCATGACAACCCACATTCTCGAAGTGGCCGAGCGCATGGCCGAACGCATTGGCGTCATTGCCGACGGTCGCCTGATTGCCGAAGGGACGCTGGACGAACTGCGCACCCGCATCGGTCGGGAAACAACGCTCGAAGAAATCTTCCTGGATCTGGTCGCCCAGGGCGCGGAGGAAGACGACAAAACCAGGCAGGACGCTGCGTGAGTTTCGCTCCAGCTTCCCTGCCCTGGCTTGCCGCACATGAGTTCCGGCTGGCCTGGCGCGATGCCTTGGCCATGATGACCGGCGGTCACCGTGTGCGGCTGCTTGGATGGATCGTGGGTGGCGGTGCCGTATTTGGGCTGATGCTGCTCATCACATGGTTTGCTGTCCGTCCATGGATGGAAGCAGGCGTCAACATCGACAAACAGGCTCTCGCGACGATCTCCGGCATGGGTCTGCTGTTCTGGGCGGTCACCCTGTCCCAGGCACTCGAAGCGGTAACCCGGGTCTATTATGGCCGCTCCGATCTGGACCTGATCCTCTCTTCCCCTGCCTCCAGTGCCAGGCTCTTTGCCGTTCGCGCCGGGACAGTCCTGGTGTCCACCACGGCGCTGGGGAGCCTGCTGGTCAGCCCGCTTGTCCTCTCACTGGCGCTGCAGGACGGACCGCGCTGGTTTTCCGCCTTTCTGGTCATCTTGGCTCTGGCGGCTCTTTCGGTGGCCCTGGCCATGCTCATTACCCGCCTGCTGTTTCAACTCGCAGGCCCGCGCCGCACCCGCCTTGTCGCCCAGATCGTGGCCGGGATTGTTGGCGCTGGATTTGTCATTGGCGTTCAGGCTGCTGCAATTCTCTCCCACCAAGGCTTCTCCAGGCTTTCCTTTTTTCAGTCCGACGCCCTCATTGCCGCGGCTCCCGGCCCGGACAGTCTGCTCTGGCTGCCGGCACGCGCTGCTCTGGGAGAGCCGGGTCCGGCAGTCATACTGGTTTCACTTTCCCTGCTCATCCTTGCCGTCAGCATTTGCCTGATTGCCCCAAGCTACGGCCGTCTGGCCACCGCGGCGACCGGTCTCAATCACATCCGCAGCCGTCGCCGCCCGGCCAGGCATGATTTCCGCCCCACCACCCAGCGCCAGGCTCTCCGCCGCAAGGAGTTCAAGCTGCTCCAGCGCGATCCCTGGCTGCTCTCGCAAACGCTGATGCAGCTGCTCTATCTGGTCCCGCCCGCCTTGCTGCTCTGGATCAACTTCGGCTCGGCGTCCGCAGAAGGCACTTTCATTGTCATCGTCCCGGTTCTGGTCATGGCATGCGGCCAACTTGCCGGCGGCCTGGCATGGCTCGCAATTTCTGGGGAAGACGCGCACGACCTGGTCGCCACCGCGCCACTGACGCAAACAACCATCCTGCGCGCCAAGATCGAGGCCGTGCTTTCGATCATTCTGGTGGTGATGGCGCCTCTTCTCTTGCTCATCGGCTACGTGGCCTGGCCCATGGCCATCATCGTCGCCACCTGCGCCGCAGCGGCTGCATCGGCGTCCACTGCCATCCAGCTCTGGTTCCGCGTCACGGCCAAACGCTCCATGTTCCGCCGGCGACAGGTCGCCTCGCGTGCCGCAACCCTGTGCGAGGCCTTCTCGTCCATAATGTGGGCAGGGACCGGTGCATTATGGGCCGGCGGGCTTGCATGGCTTGCCTTGGGCCCGGCCCTGCTTGCGTTGGGCGTCCTGGGTCTGGCGCGGCTTCTGGCACCACGGCCGGTCTGATCAGGCCGACATCCAGCCGCACCAGGCCCGCACCAGCCGCTGCAGTTTTTCGCATCCGGAACGAGGCCACTGCCACCCAAGGGGCCGGGCAAGCACACAACGAGGCCTAGAACAGGATCGCCAGGCCCATCATGGCCATGATCAGGATGATGACGATGCCGATCAGCATGATGCCGGCAACGATCTTGGCAAGTGTCGCGGCGGCGCCCGCCAGTCCAGTGAAGCCCATCAGGCCCGCAACAAAGGCAACGACAATGAGAATAAGCAGGAGTTGCAACATGGAACGACCGGACCTTTCTTCTGATGTTCGGTGCAAACGTTGTAGCCAACGGCTCTGTTCCGGCCAGACTGCGCCAAATATTCGGTCTTAACCGGATGTCAGGGCTCATCTGACTAACGTAAGTTCTGGCCGGGGAGACAGTTTTGCAGCACCTATTGAGATGGACCGCAGCCATTGTGGCGATGCTGGTGCTGCTGGGACTGACTCAGGCCGGCATGCTGGCTTCGCTCGACCGCCGTTTGGAAGATTGGCGCCTCTCGTCTGCCTCCCAGCCGGTCAGCGGCACGACCGTGGTGGTCGAAATAGACAGCAAGAGCCTCGCGGAAATTGGTGTCTGGCCATGGCCCCGCAGCCTCCACGCCGCCTTGCTTGACCGCCTCATGGACGCCGGTGCCGAAGAGGTCGTCTTCGACATCGATTTTTCCAGTAGCCGTGACGCTTTTGACGATGCCATCTTCACCGCCGCTCTGGAGCGTGCTGGTGGCTACGCCTATCTGGCCGCTTTCGCCCAGGCAGGCGCGAATGGCGGGCTGCTTTTCTCGCGTCCCCTGCCAGAATTTGCCGCCGCCGCCGACCCGGTTCTCGTCAACGTCCTGCTCGACCCTCTGACCGCCACGGCACACAGCCTGCCCGTCGCTGCGACCGACGAACTGGGCACCATTCCAGCCCTGGCAGTGCAACTTGCCCGCAGTGAGGTGCCGTTGCGCGACGTGCTGGAAGTCGATTTCGGTCTTGATCTGACCTCGCTTGAGCGCCTCAGCTTCACCGATGTTCTCTATGGCCGCGTCGATCTCGCGCAGCTCTCGGGCAAGCAGGTCATCGTCGGTGCAACCGCCATCGAATTGCGCGACTTCTTCACCGTGCCGCGCTATGGAGTCATCCCAGGACCAGTGCTGCAGGCCATGGCACTCGAAACGCTCAAGGCAGGCCGCATCCTGGCCAATTGGGGCAATCTGCCCGGCGTGCTCATCGTCTCCGCCTTGACGCTATTTCTACTCCTCCTGCCCCGCAAGGCGAGCCTGCCCATTGTATTCGCCGGCCTGACCATTTTCGCCTTGTTAGGCGAGGGATCGGCGCTGTGGGCTTATTCCCACAGCAATCTCGTTGTCAGCACAGCCAGCCTGCATGTCGGCCTGGTTATCCTGTTCGGCCTGGCCCTGGCCGACAATGGGTACAACCACCTTCTCGCGCGCCGCGCTGCCCAGGAGCGGCTGCGCTTTCTGGCCACGCACGATGCAGCCACCGGCCTCCTCTCCCAGCAGGGTCTGATGGAGCTCCCCCACCCCCATCGCCCGCAGATGCTTTTGCTGCTGCAGGTGCAGGCGACCGACGAACTCCGCGTGACCCTGGGGCACGATATTGTCGAGGCAGTGCTTCTCCAGTTCGCTCACCGCCTCGGACATACCGGGTTCAATGAGATAGCGCGCACCGCACCTTCCACATTTGCACTGCTGCGCCATGACGATGGCGATGCCGACCGCCTTGCCCAGATTGCCCGGCAGCTACGGACGACACTGTCCGGAGAGTATCACTTCGACGGACACCATTTGCACCTCGAGACAGTCGTCGGATTTGCGGCAGGTTCGACCAATCGCGCCGAGCTGCTGAACCAGGCCGAAATCGCGCTGATCCAGGCACGAGCCAACCGGCTGCACATGCGTGGCTTTAGCCCCGCCGACCAGTCCGCCCTGGACCGGCACCGCCAGCTCGATCGTGACTTGCGCCGGGCCCTGGGTCGCAAACAGCTCCGCCTCACCTTTCAGCCTCAGGTCGATCTGAAAACACGCAGCATCATCGGTGCCGAAGCCCTGATGCGTTGGGACCATCCCCATCTGGGGTCGGTCTCCCCCGCCGAGTTCATACCTCTTGCCGAAGAAACCGGTTTGATTGTTGAGCTGGGGCGCTGGATTCTCTGGGAAGCCTGCCAGCAGGCCGCGGCCTGGCCCAGCCCGGTTGCGGTCGCGGTCAATGTTTCACCAATTCAGTTCCAGCATGCCGACTTTGCCGCGGGCGTCGCAGCAGCCCTTGCCAGCTCGGGTCTGCCCGCTTCCCGGCTCGAACTGGAAATCACCGAAAGCAGCCGCGTGACCGACCCGCGCCGCGTTCATGACCTCATGTGGCAGTTGCGCAATCTGGGTGTGCGGCTGGCCATCGATGATTTCGGGGCCGGTTACTCGTCACTGAGCTATTTCCGCGATCTGCCATTTGATCTGGTCAAGATCGACCAGAGCTTCGTGCGCAACCGCACCTCGGCCTCGGACCGGAACCTGCTGGGGGCGATCATCGAGCTGGCAACCCGGATGGACAAGCGCACGATCGCTGAGGGTGTGGAAGACGAAGAAACGGCCAGCTTGCTCGCAGATATGGGTTGCACCTATGGCCAGGGATACCACTTCAGCCGTCCCATTTCGGATGTGGACATGCACACCACGCTGAAAACATTCCGGCACAAGCGGCTTGCATAGTACGGCCCCCAGAAGGTGGGCTACCATCTGAATGCCGCCACGGCATGGCGGCAAGCTGGTTTGGTCTCGCAGTCCTGGCGCAGCGCCCTAGTTGCCGAGCAGTCCCAGACCCAGGCCAAGTCCGTTGCCCTCTCCGACACTGACCTCGACATCGACCACGCCCAGATCGGCCGCCACGTTTGCGCCATTTCCGTTGCCATTGCCGTTGCTGCCGGCGTTGTTGCTGTTGCCATTGCCGACACCGACATTGACCGATACGCCACTGCCGCCGCCAACCGAAGCGCCGGCATGGGCGTTCCCAACCCCGGCAGCGACATGCGCACCCCCACCAGCATTGCCATTATTGCCATTGCTCGCGCGCACATTGGCACTCACGGCATTGCCCTGGCCGCCAGCATTGACGCTGGCATTGATGTTTGGGAACACACCTGACTTGACGGCCTCAGCAGCGGCAGCGGCAGGCAACTCTCCATTGAGGACTGCAGCACGCGCTGCTGCAGGCACGGGCGCTCCCTCGATCAGGAACATGACCTTGTCAGCCCCCGGCCCACTCACATCAAGCGGTGCTGATTGACTTGCGGCGGCAGACTGCCCGCGCCTGACATCGACCACCATGTCATGGCCGCTATCCTGTACCTGAACCACGCCGCTGTCGACGTCCACACGGGCCTGTCCGTTGCTATAGCTCACGGTGAACTGGGTGCCCTTGACCACCGCGGCAAGGACCGGGGTCTGGACTGAGAAATGCTGTACATTGCGCTTCTCGGCCGTGACGGTCACCACACCACTGCTCTGGATAACGCTGGTCATCTTCTGGCCGGCAGCGTCGCGCACCGCGATCTGCGTATTGGGGCCCAGGGCGATGCTCTCCTGCCCGCGGACCAGGTGCACGCGCCCATTGCCGTCGGTGCGCACCTTGCCACCATCCGGCACCACGTCACCACGCTCAAGCGCCACCCAGCTGCCGCGCTCATATTGCAGCACGCCGCCGCGCAAACGCTCAGCGATCCAGTCGTCGGCAAGCGCGACAGAACAACAGGACGCCAGGGTAATGCCGGCCAGGACAGAGCGAACGATACGCATGGACTTCTCCCTCCAAAGCGGACTCCTGCCCGCTCGAAAGCATCGCGTCTTGCCCCGTTAAGGTGAGCTTAATTCGAGCGGAGCCGGCCTCGCACGGCTCCTCACATCATGCCAGAGGGTTAATGTGCCCCTGCGGATAACCGCGTATTTCTTAGAATTCCAGCCCGGTAGGTACTGGCGGCGGAGCATGCAGCACGGTGATCCGCACCCGCTCATTGGCGGCCATATAGGGGTCATTGGGAAAGAACGGTTCGTCCGTGGCCCTGCCGGACACCGCCTTGAACCGGTCGTCGCTCATGCCGAATTCTCCCAGGATCGAGCGCACGACATTGGCCCGGTCCGCTGAGAGTTCCCAGGGTCCATAGCGCGGATTGTCATACCGCCCGCCCGCCGCCGTATGTCCCGAGATCGTCACCTGCGCATTGAGTTGCTGCAGAATTGGGCCGATGGCCGCAATCGCCGCCCTGGTCGGCTCCAGAGGATATTTGGACCCCTCGGGAAACATTGGCCGGCCCTGCTGGTCGACAATCTGGATATCGAGCCCTTCCTTGGTCTGCTCGATCAGCAGATTGTCCATGAAGGGGGTCACCTCGGGCATGGACTGCCACGCCTGCCGAATGCTGGCTGCCGCGCTGTGAAACGCCTGCGCTTCAAGCGACTGCAGGTTGAACTCGCTGTCGCTGCTGGCGCGCTGTTCGCTGCCCTGCTGCCGTGCGGCGCCACCAATATGGGTATCGGTGGTGCCCTGGTCCGAACTCTGCGGGGAAGCCGGGCGATCTTCGATCACGTCGGCCGAAGAGCCCGACATCTGGCTGCCCGAATTGTCCATCGCATTGCCGCCCATGACGCCGCCTGCGCCACTTGTGGTGGTGCTGAGCGAAGCCGGGGCGAAATAATTGGCCAGGCCTTCTTTCTGCTCGGGTGTTGTCATGCTGATCAGCCACATCAGCAGGAAGAACGCCATCATCGCGGTCACGAAATCGGCGTACGCGATCTTCCAGGCGCCGCCATGGTGGGCGTGCTTGTTCTTCTTGATCTTCTTGATGATGATCGGCTGATCGTAATTCGCCATTCTGGCAGATCCGGATCTTGATTATCAGGTGGTGGCGGGCAGGGCTGCGGTTGCCGCTTCCACCTCGGCAAATGTCGGGCGCACTTCGCTCATCAGGGCCTTGCGGGCAAACTCGATCGCCATCACCGGCGGCTGCCCGCCGATATGGGCGAGAAGCCCGACCTTGAGCGAGAGGAAATATTTGGACTCGGCTTCGAAGGTGTTCTTGAGCGACTGCGCCATGGGCCCGAAAAAGCCATAGGCCACGAACACGCCGAAGAAGGTGCCCACCAGCGCGCCGCCGATCAGGTGGCCCAGCACCTCGGGCGGCTCGGTGATCGCGCCCATAGTCTTGATCACGCCCAGAACGGCGGCCACGATGCCCAGCGCCGGCGTACCATCGGCAATCGCCTGCATTGCCGCGACCATGCGCTCCTGCTCCTGGTGATGCGTTTCCAGCTCCTCGTCCATCAGCGCATCCATCTCATGCACATTGTTGGACCCCATGGTCACCATGCGCATGTAGTCACAGACGAATTCCACCGCGTGGTGGTTCTTGGCAAAAGTGGGAAAAGCGTTGAACAGGGTCGAGTTGTGCGGGTCCTCGATATGGGGCTCGATACCCAGAATACCCTTTTGCTGGATGAGCTTGTACATCGAGAACTGCAGGCCCAGCAGCTCCACATAGGCCGCCTTGTTGTACTTGGGGCCCTTGAACAGCGTGCCGAACATGGATGGCACCGCCTTGAGCACCGGCGCACCATTGGCGATGATGAAGGCACCGATCGCCGCACCCAGGATGATCACGAATTCGAACGGCTGCCACAGCACCTCGACGTGACCGCCCATCGCCGAGTAGCCACCAAACACGCAGGCAAAGACGACGACAACACCGACAATCAAACGCATTGGGCTTACTCGAAACGCGGGTACAAAACAGACGCCAGGAGCGAGAAAGGCCGCCCCCACGCTCCGCATAATGGTCCGGTCAGGCTTAACAGGGGGTGTATGTCCAGACCTGAAGCCGCCGCGATCAGCGTTCCGCCAACGAAAATTCCGGCCGTCCCTCGCCCGTCTGGCTATGGGTGTGTTCCACCAGCGGACGGATTTCCATTCGTCCATATTTAAGGATTGGGTCGTCCTCAAAAAGCGGCGTCAGGGCATCCAGGCCGGTCGCTTCAAGCAGCAGAAAACCGGCAACGACTTCCTTGGACTCAGCATATGGACCGTCCAGCTTGATCAACTCGCCATTCTCGAACCGCAGAACCCGGCCCGAGCCGGGATCGGCCAGGGGCGAGGCAAATATCAGATGGCCGCTCTCTCGCAACTTCTGGTCATGCTCGATGGTCGCATCGTCAAGGCGCCTGAAATCATCTGCGCTCATTCCGTCCATTGCGCCGGGTTCGATATACACAAGGGCCATAAACCGCATCGCCGTCCTCCAATCGTGTTCTGATCATACGACGAACGAGCCGGCTGGTTTTCGACCAATGCAAAGAAAAGGCCGCTTCCACCAAGTGGAAACGGCTTTCTCCCGGTAACGCCTTTTCAAGGCAGAAGCCCGATCAGACCGTCCCGCGCTCCTTGCGCAGCGCCACAACTCTGTCGATGTCCGCAGCGGAATGGCGCTCTGGAAGATGCTCGTCCTCTGGTCCACCAGCGGCGTTGACGCAGCGACCGCGCTTGACCGGCTCGCGCGCATCGATCTGCTTGGCCCAGCGGATCACGTTCTCATAGGTGCCGACATCGAGAAACTCGGCGGCATTGTAGGCACGCCCCAGTACCAGACCACCATACCATGGGAAGATCGCCATATCGGCAATCGTATAGTCGCTGCCCGAAACAAACTCATGTTCGGCCAGTTGCCGGTCAAGCACATCGAGCTGCCGCTTCGTTTCCATCGCATAGCGATTGATCGGGTATTCCTGCTTGGTGGGCGCGTAGGCATAGAAGTGTCCGAAGCCGCCACCAACGAAGGGCGCGCTGCCCATCTGCCAGAACAGCCAGTTCATGGTTTCGGCGCGCTGGGCGACGTCCTTGCTGAGGAATGCGCCGAACTTGTCGGCGAGGTAGACCATCATCGAGCCGCTCTCGAACAAGCGGATGGGTGTCTCAGGGCCATAATCCATCATGGCTGGAATTTTCGAGTTCGGGTTGACCGAAACGAAGCCTGAGCCGAACTGGTCACCCTTGCCGATATTGATGAGATAGGCGTCATACTCAGCATCATGCCCGGCAGCCAGCAGCTCCTCGAGCATGATGGTGACCTTCTGGCCATTGGGAGTTGCCAGCGAGTAGAGCTGGATCGGGTGTTCGCCGCGCGGCAGCTCCTGATCATGCGTCGGTCCGGCAATCGGCCGGTTGGTGCTGGCAAAGGCCCCACCATTTTCCTTGTCCCAGGTCCAGACTTTGGGCGGCACATATTCGTTCATCGCGAATGCTCTTTCGATTGGGTCTCGGATAGTCGGCGCAGGATTCATCGCCTTTCGCCGATATAAGCACATGCTGCGCCCAACGTAACCCTCCCCCCAACAGAACTTGCCAGCTTTCCGGCGCACCGGTACTGCTCGCACATGAACACGCCCCCCTTCGACATATTCCTCGTGGCCACACCGGGCCTGGAAACCCCGCTGGCCGAAGAAGCCCGCACTGCCGGCTTCAAGGACGCAGAAGTCATCGGGGGCGGCGTAACCTTTTCCGGCACATGGACCGATGTGTGGCGGGCCAATCTGGAGCTGCGGGGGGCAACCCGCGTCCTTGTCCGCATTGCCAGCTTCCGGGCCATGCACCTGGCCCAGCTCGACAAGCGCGCCCGCAAGCTCCCCTGGGCCCAATGGCTGCGCGCCGATGTTCCGGTGCAGGTCGAGGCCAGCTGCAAGCGTTCGCGCATTTATCACGCTGGCGCCGCCGCCCAGCGCGTCGCAACGGCGATCACTGAGGAATTGGGTGCCCCAATTGCTGCAGACGCCGCACTCCGCATCATGGTGCGCATCGAGGATGATCTGGTCACCATCAGCCTCGATACCACCGGAGAGTCGCTGCATAAGCGCGGTTTCAAGGAAGGTGTTGCCAAGGCACCGATGCGTGAGACCATGGCGGCGATGTTTCTGGCGCAGTGCGGATACACCGGAAACGAACCTGTCATCGACCCCATGTGTGGTTCGGGCACTTTCGTCATCGAGGCCGCCGAAATTGCTCTGGGCCTCAATCCCGGCCGCAACCGGACCTTCGCTTTTGAGCACTTGGTAAGTTTCGATGCTGCGGCCTGGACAAAGCTGCGCCAGGCCGGCTCCGGCCACCCCACGGAACAACGATTCTTCGGCTTCGACCGCGATCCGGGCGCCATCCGCATGGCACGCGAAAACGCAGCGCGGGCCGGCGTCGCCGACCTCACGACATTCACCGAACAGCCCATCGAGGAATTGACCCCGCCCGATGGCCCGCCGGGCCTGGTGATCGTCAATCCACCCTATGGCCTGCGCGTCGGCGAAAAAGGGCCACTGATCGGCTTGCATCGTACGTTGGGCAGCGTCCTAAAGGCACGCTTGGCCGGATGGCGCGTCGGCATCGTCACGGCCGATCGGCAATTGGCCCAAGCCACTGGCCTGGGCTTTGAAACACCCCTGCCTCCGGTGCTGCATGGCGGCACCCGCGTGGGGCTCTATCGGGCGAAGATCTAGGCCACTCGTTCTTCGCCTTCTGAAGTAACACTTTCCAGTCGTGCAAACCCACGCTGCAAAGCAGCAAACACATCCGCGTCCAGGGCTGAACCGACTTCCTTTTCCATGATCGCAAAAGCCTGCGATACCGGCATGGCCTTGCGATAGGGCCGATCCGCCGTCAGCGCATCGAAAATGTCGGCTACCGTGACAATGCGCGTGTCGAGGTCAATCGCCCGGGCCTTTATGCCGCGCGGATAACCCTGGCCATTGAGCTTCTCATGATGATCCCCGGCTATACGCGCCATGTCGCGGAAAACAGCAATTTTTGACAAGATCACGCGGCCCAGTTCCGGGTGCCGCTTGATCTCGGCCCACTCCTGCTCATCCGGTTTGCCGTTCTTGTCCAAGACGCTGTTCGAGACACCCAGCTTGCCGATATCATGGAGCAGCGCAGCTCTTTTGAGCCATCGCCGCCTGCCGCTATCATAGCCCAGTTCTTCGGCAATCAGGTCGGTGAACAGTGCCACGCGATCGCTATGGCCAGCCGTGAATGGGCTCTTGGCGTCAACCACCTGGGCAAAACCGGCGGCGATATCATCGAGATAGTCCTCATCAACGCCACGCGTCAGCGCCCGCGGCTCGAGCGCCATGACCTGCTCGTCCAGGTCAATTGCATGCAGGGTCTTCCAGAAGCCGGCATCGCCCTCCAAGGCCGACAGGATGTGCACCAGCTCAGGATCGAACCAGCGACCCGCCCGTTCGCAGACTTCCGTGAGCGCTGCCTCGGCACCGCCGCGCATGAAGAAAACATCGACAACCTGCGCAAGCAGGGCAATCTGTCCAAAGCGCGAGATCGCGCTGCCGGCCAGCCCCGCCGGCTGCCCGCTGCCGTCCCAATGCTCGTCGAGATCGAGAATGCCCTGCGCCACGTCTTCGGAAAAGCGCATGCTGCGTACGATTTCGGCACCGCGCTGGCAGCGCGTCTCGATCAGTTCCCGCGAGATTTCACCGCCATTGCGCGCAATATGCACCAGCGTCTGCAACCGCTCGACAAAGCCGGACTTGCGGGCCGTGTTGGCAATCAGGAACCGCAGGATTTCCGGCAACTTGGTATCGACGACTTTGTAATTGCCCTTGAAGCTCAGATCGTCGGCCAGATAGAGCTGGCATATCCGGGCCGCATTGGAGCTGCAGCCGATATCCTTGAGCAGGATCGAATAATAGAGATCGGACAATTCGGCCTGGCTCAGGCCCAGACCCATGCCGACATGCATGCCGATCCAGCAGCATCGCAGGCTGTGGCCAACAGGCTGCCCCTCGGTGATATCAAGCGCATAGCTGAGCGCCCCGACCACCTCGGACAGATAAACGACTTCGCGCTGGGCCATGACTTCGCCTCCCTGGTACGGTCGGCAGTCTAGGCAACATTGCTTAAGCGAACGCTCAAACCTTCTGACCAATACAATTTGAACCAATTGCTAACCATGTTGGCTGACATGCGCCTGCCTCATGCAACGAAAGGCCTCGCCGGCGCTTCCCCTCTTGCCTGAAGCAAGCAGAGGTGAAGCCAAATGGCCGACATATCGCGCATTCTGGTGGTCGAGGATCAGCCCCTGCTCCTGCTCGACCTGATCGATCAACTGACGGAGCGGGGCTTCGACACGCTTTCCGCCGGCGGCGCACGCACCGCGGCCCGTATGCTTGGCAGCCAGATCGATGCCCTGGTGACCGATATCGAACTCGGCTCGGGCCCCGATGGCCTCGTGCTGGCGCGGTTGGCCGCCCAGACTCGGCCCGGCCTGCCGATCGTCATCGTGTCTGGCGGCGTGCAGCCGTCATCCAGGCAATTGCCACCCGGGGCAGTGTTCTTGCCCAAACCCTGTCGGGTCGACGACATCGTGCACGCGCTACGAGCCCAGCGTCAATCCCGCGCGGCCTGAACCGGTCCGTCACATGATTGTGTTGGCAGAGCACTAGCCTGTCCGTCCATGCGCGAAACCGGCCCCGATGGACATCCTTACCGACTTTATCCTGCCCCTGGCCAATTCCCCCTGGGTCTACCTGCTTGCCTTCGCCCTGGTCGTGCTTGACGGCGTCTTCCCCGTTTTTCCCAGCGAAGTGGTCGTTGTCGGCCTGGCAGCGCTGGCCGCTTCAAGCGCCGTGCCGGACATTATTCTGCTGCTGCTGATCGCGTCTCTCGGCGCCATTGTCGGTGACACCCTCACCTATATGCTGGGCCGCGCAATCGGCATTCGCCGTCTGCAGCAGACGCGGTTTCGCCCATTGGCGCGCCTGATGCGCTGGGCCAGCCGACGCATGGGGCCACGCGCCGGCATGGTCGTCCTCACCGCCCGCTTCATTCCTTTTGCCCGCCTTGCGGTGAACCTGACCGCCGGCAGCACCGGTTTCGGCTATGGCCGCTTCGCCCCTTTCTGCCTCGCGGCGGGAGCCGTCTGGGCGGCGTACAATGTCACCATGGGCTATCTCGCTGGCCAGTGGTTTGCCCACCAGCCCTTGCTGGGCATGGCCCTGGCAATCGGCATTGCAGTACTTGTCGGCTTCGTCCTCGACTTCGCTGCCGCCCGCATGCGCAATCGGCGACGGCCCGCGCCCTGACCATCACTTCTGGGGAACGGGCCAGCGCCCCGTACGTTGATCTCTCATACCAATACTCTTGGAAGAGGAGACGACAAATGGACTGGAATCGCATCGAAGGCAGCTGGAAGCAGTTCTCTGGCAAGGCCAAGGAACAATGGGGCAAGCTGACGGACGACGATGTTGCCCAGATCAATGGCAATCGCGAACAGCTCGAAGGCAAGCTTCAGGAACGCTACGGCAAGACCAAGGACGAGGTCCGCAAGGAAGTGGACAACTGGTCCAGCCAGATGCACTGATCCGGCCGATATGACATGAAAAAGGCCCGGCGCTTTCGCCGGGCCTTTTCTTTTTCCTTGTCCGGGCTACCCGGCTTTGGTCAGTTTCACGATGCTGGACTGGCCGCTGTTCCGGCTCTCGGTCACCGCGTAGACCGCGCCGTCGGGCCCCACGCGCACATCGCGAACCCGGGCGCCGATATCGATATGCCTTTCCTGCGCCACGCGGTCTCCCTCCATATGCAGGACCACCACGGCCTGGGCGACAAGACCGCCCACCAGGAAAGTATCGTCCCACTCCGGGAACTCATCGCCCTGGTAATAGGCCATGCCTGAGGGCGCAATCACCGGGTCCCAATAATAGACCGGCTGCTCGGTTTCCGCACTTTGGGTAATACCGCCCTCGATCGGCGCCCCACCATAGGTGATGCCATAGGCCACCTCCGGCCAGCCATAGTTGCGGCCGGCTTCAGGCAGGTTCAACTCGTCCCCGCCGCGAGCGCCGTGCTCGACGGTCCAGAGCCGGCCCTCATCATCCAGCGTTGCCGATTGCACATTGCGGTGCCCCAGGCTCCAGATTTCCGGCAGCGCACCGTCATTGCCATCAGCAAACGGGTTGCCCTCGACCGGTTCACCCTCAGGCGTAATCCGGAAAATCTTGCCCAGACCACTCTGCAGTTCCTGCGCCTGGTCGCGGATCGGGTCGTCCGAGCGCTCACCCACCGTTACATAGAGACTGCCATTGTCCGTCGGCACAATGCGCGAGCCGAAATGCAGCCGCCCGTCATAGGTCGGCTCTTGCCGGAAGATCACAGCGACATCTTCGAGGCTCGCGCCGCCGCCCCCCTCTTCCAGCACCAGCCGGGCCGAAGCCACCGATGTCCCATTGCCGCCCTCGCGCGGTTCGGAAAACGACACAAAGATACGGCCCGTCTCCGCAAAATCATTGGCCAGCGCCACGTCGAGAAGACCACCCTGCCCCACCGCGTCCACCTCCGGCAGCCCGCTAATGGCCTCACTCACCTCGCCCTCTGGCGTGATGATGTGCAGCACGCCCGACTTTGCCGTGACCAGCATGCGGCCATCGGGCAGGAATTCCATTGCCCATAGATGCGGCAACCCTTCGGCAATGACCTCCTGGTTAAGCGCGACAGGGCTCTCCGGCTGCGGCGCGCGGGTCTGTCCTTCAGAAGCCGGCGTCTGGTCTGGCGCATTGGGAGGGGCCGACTGCACCGGTTCGCCTTGCGCCAAGGCAGGGCCGGCCAGCAATGCCGTGGTCAGAAACGTGCCGGCGAGCAGGCGGGATGGGCTGGACATAGAACTCTCCATAATTCGTCAGCTACATCCAAAGCCCGACAGTGCCGTGTTTGTTGCCCTCGTCCCGATCACGATAAGTTTGGCCTCAGGCCTTCAACTGCACGATCTGGATCAGATTACCGCAGGTGTCATCAAACACGGCCATATGGATGGTGCCCGCATCCATGGGCTCAACGGTGAACACCACGCCCTCCCCCTTGAGCCGCGCCACCTCTGCCTGCAGATCATCGACCATGAAGGACGTGGCCGGAATGCCATCGGCCACCAGGGCTGATTTGAAAGGCGCCACCGCCGGATGCCCGCTGGGCTCCAGCAGCAATTCCGTGCCCTCGGGATTTTCGGGCGAAACCACTGTCAGCCAGCGATCGCCACCACCCAGGTCGATATCGTGCTTCACCATGAAGCCAAGCTTGTCCCGGTAAAACGCCAGGGCCTTGGCCTGGTCATCAACGAACACGCTCGTCACATAAATCTTCATTGTTCAATCCCTTCCAATATGTCGCCCAAGCCAGCCGTCAATCGCGTCGCGGATGGGCCCTGTTTCCAGCCGGTGCAGCTTGGTTCGCCCCGACCAGGTGACCAGCACGATCCCGGCCTTTTCCAGCACATCGAGATGCTGGCTGACCGCCTGCCGCGACATTGGAGCCTGCCCCTCCGCCACCGCCGCTGCGCAAAGCTCGAACAGCGATTGGTCCGGCCGCACCGCCAGCCGGTCCAGTATCCGTCTCCGCGTCGGATCGGCCAGCGCCTTGAACACCGCATCGAGCTGGTCAGGTGTCATCGTCCATAACATACAAGCTTTTCATTGCATGTTTATAGGCAAGCATTTTATTGCATGTCAATGCAGCACTTTGGCGTCACCGGGGTGGCCATGCTAATCTGAACTCTCGTGATTGCCCGATCTGGATTTGGACATGGCCGGACACCGCATCTTTTCCACCAGCGTCGCCAGCGTCTATCCGCTCTATATCGCCAAGGCGGAAAGAAAGGGGCGCACCAAAGCCGAGGTCGATGAAATCTTCTATTGGCTCACCGGCCACGATCAGGCTTCCCTCGAAGCCGAACTGGCCAACAAGACCACATTCGAAGACTTCTTCGCCAACGCCCCGGCCCTCAATCCCAACCGCACCCTTATCACCGGCGTCGTCTGCGGCATCCGCGTCGAGAGCATCGAAGACCCGCTCATGCAGGAAATCCGCTATCTCGACAAACTGGTGGACGAGCTGGCCAAGGGCAAGAAAATGGAAAAGATCCTGCGCCAGCCCGTGCCATAGCCAGGGCTGCCGCACTGGTCGTTTCAATTCGCCGTCAGCATGCCTACATATTGGCAAAGCCAGGCTGCGCCGGGCAGCGGCCCTTCATGTCATTGCCAACAGGATAGAATTCAGTGAGCGTAGCCTTTACCAAGGAAGACAGCGCCGAGACGGCCGCCGAAACCATGCTGCCGGAAAAGCCCATTCCCGCCGGCCCGAACCTGGTGACCGCCAACGGACTGGCGCAACTCCAGCGGCAACTGGCCGAAGCCACCGCCGCCTACGAAGCCGCCCTCGCCATCGAAGACATCAACGAACGCCGCCGCCATTCCGCCAATCCCTACCGCGATGTCCGCTACCTCACCGAACGCCTCCGCAGCGCCCAGGTCGTACCGCCGCCTGAAAGCGACGACCGCGTCGCCTTCGGCTCCCGCGTCACCATCGAGCGCGACGACGGTCGCACCCAGACCTTCACCATCGTCGGCGAAGACGAAGCCGACCCCAAGGCGGGCACCCTGTCCTTCACCTCGCCCCTGGCACGGGCGCTGATGGGCAAGACTGTGGGCGATGTGGTGGTGCTGGGCGAAGCAGAGGTGGAGATTGTGGGGATTGGGTGAGGACCCGCGATCTTCACCTCCCCTGTCAGGGGGAGGTAGCGCCGCTAGGCCCAAAGGGCCGTAGCAAAGCTGGGAGGGGGTGCCAACGCGCGCGACATCTCGCGAGAGCTAAGCCTCCGCTAGCGCCCGCAACACCGCTTCGGGCTCTTTCTCCATGACGCGCAGCAGGGTCCGCGCCGCGCCGCTCGGCTGGCGCTCTCCCTGCTCCCATTTGCGATAGCCGGATGTGCTGGTGCCCAGCATGCGGGCCATCTGCTCCTGCGTCAGATGCAGCGACTTGCGAATGGAGCGGGCGTCAATGGCTTCAAGATCGATCCGATGCTCCACCACCCCGGTCTTGGCACCTTCGGCATGGGCCAAGGCTTCCCCCATCGCCTCGATCAGGTCCTTGCCAAACTTGCTCATGCCTTGCTCCTGTATGCCGTCTTGATCGCGACCGCGATTGCCTTGACGGCCGCCTTTTCGTCGGCCGTCAGATTGGTCTTGTCGCCCTTGCCATAGACCAGCAGGGCAAAAATCGGCGCGTTCTCGTCGAACACGTAGTAGATGACGCGCGCACCGCCCCGCTTGCCCCTGCCATGCGCCGCCACGCGAACCTTGCGCACTCCCGCCGTGCCGGGGATTTCATCGCCGGCATGGGGATTGCTCGCCAGAAACGCGATCACCGCCGCCTTCTCATCCGCATCAAAAAGGCGCTCGGCCTGACGGATGAAGAGGGAGGTTTCAGCGACGGTCTGCATGAAGAGTATATACCCCATTGGGGTATCCACAGGCAAGCTCTCAAAGCTACACGAGCCTGCAATGGGCAAGCGTATGGCATGATGCTAGTCGCTACTGGCCCGCAATTTATCCACGTCCTATGCGTCGATAATATGCTGTATGCTCAACTGGAGCATAGCAATGAACAAGCCACCGAATCTTGAACAGTTACTCGCCAGTCGCTCGACCTTGCTGGAACTGAAACTGCTAATCTGCTCCCGCGCAATCGAGGGCATACTTCGCAAGTATAGACCCGATCAACCGCGCGTTCCGGCGGGTAGACCTGAGGGCGGTCAATGGACGACAGATCCGGACACCGGGACGATCCGAACTGCTGGGAAATGGGATCTACGGAGAGAAGGCGAGTGCAATGAGCAACTTCGTCTCGATGAAGAGATCTGCCGTGCTTCTCGCAGTCCTACCTGCTGGTCTCTGACACAAACAAGGTGGGCCGCATGTATGAAAAACGATTTCATTCCAAAGTTAAGACACTAGAGGGGCCTCGTCATGTTGTCACGTCTGCTGACCGCCACCACTCAAACAGGGGATGCCGAAGTCCCAATCCATCTGCATTCTCCCATTCAAGGCGACGACTTCTGGGAATGCGCCTTCGAAATTCATTGGCCTGAAGGTACAAAGTCCTCGCGAGCCCGCGGCTTTGACAGCGTTCAGGCGACCTACCTGGCCATGCAGAACATCGCGGTCCACCTCTATGCCAGCCACTATCACGCAGAGGGAAAGCTCCGCTGGGGCGAGCCGGGAACGGGCTATGGTTTTCCGATGCCGGTCGTTGGCTACGACACACTGATCGGAGAAGATCGCCTCGCCCAGGTACCGGAGTGATCCCCACCCCCTTCCCTTTCCCCTCCTCTTCCGCTAGACAGCCCGCTTAACCACCATGTCCGGTCTTTTCCCCTGCGGCGCAGTGCTCAACTGCAGCGCGGGTTTTGCACGGACAGGTGTGTCCGGGCGATTCTCCCTGTTGCTCGGATGATCAGTTGAACGAGCCAGAGCGAGCCCCGAATGCCAAAGCGTACCGACATAAAATCGATCCTCATCATCGGTGCGGGGCCGATCATTATCGGGCAGGCTTGCGAGTTCGATTACTCCGGCACCCAGGCCTGCAAGGCGCTCAAGGAAGAGGGCTACCGGATCATCCTGGTGAACTCCAATCCGGCCACCATCATGACCGATCCGGATCTGGCCGACGCCACCTATATGGAGCCGATCACCCCCGAAGTGGTCGCGAAAATCATCGAGAAGGAGCGCCCCGACGCGCTGCTCCCCACCATGGGCGGTCAGACCGCGCTCAACTGCGCGCTCTCGCTCCGCAAGATGGGTGTGCTCGACAAGTTCAACGTCGAGATGATCGGCGCCACTGCCGAGGCCATCGACAAGGCCGAGGACCGCGAGCTGTTCCGCGATGCCATGAAGAAGATCGGGCTCGAAACCCCGCGCTCCATGCTGGCCCACAATTCCATCGAGGCCCTGCAGGCGCTCGAGGTCATCGGCCTGCCGGCCATCATCCGCCCCAGCTTTACGCTGGGCGGCACCGGCGGCGGCATTGCCTACAATCGCGAGGAATATCTCGCCATCTGCGAAAGCGGCATCGACGCTTCGCCCACCAATGAAGTTCTGGTCGAGGAAAGCGTCCTGGGCTGGAAGGAATACGAGATGGAGGTTGTCCGCGACAAGAAGGACAACTGCATCATCATCTGTTCCATCGAGAATATCGACCCCATGGGCGTCCATACCGGCGACTCGATCACCGTCGCCCCAGCCCTGACGCTGACCGACAAGGAATACCAGATCATGCGCGACGCCTCGCTGGCGGTGCTGCGCGAGATCGGGGTGGAAACCGGCGGCTCCAACGTCCAGTTCGGCATCAACCCCAAGGACGGCCGCATGGTCGTCATCGAAATGAACCCGCGCGTCAGCCGCTCCTCGGCGCTCGCCTCCAAGGCCACCGGCTTCCCCATCGCCAAGGTCGCCGCACGCCTCGCTGTTGGCTACACCCTCGATGAGTTGGAAAACGACATCACCGGCGGCGCCACCCCGGCCAGCTTCGAGCCGACCATCGACTATGTCGTCACCAAGATTCCGCGTTTCGCCTTCGAAAAATTCCCCGGCTCGGACCCGCGCCTCACCACTTCCATGAAGTCGGTCGGCGAAGCCATGGCCATCGGCCGCACTTTCCAGGAATCGCTGCAAAAGGCCCTGCGCTCGCTCGAAACCGGCCTCACCGGCCTAAACGAAGTCGGCATTCCCGGCCTCGGCGAAGGCGAGGACAAGAACGCCATCAAGGCCGCCCTCGGCACCGGCACGCCTCAGCGCCTGCTGCATGTCGCCGAAGCCATGCGCCTGGGCGTTTCCAACGAGGACATTTTCGACGCCTGCAAGATCGACCCCTGGTTCCTCGAGCAGATGCGCGGCATCGTCGACATGGAAGCCAAGGTCAAGGAATTCGGCCTGCCCCAGGATGCGGTCAGCCTGCGCATGCTCAAATCCATGGGCTTTGCCGACGCGCGCCTGGCCCAGCTCGCCAATCTTAAGGTCTCCGACGTCCGCAAGCTGCGCCACAGCCTCGACGTGCGCCCGGCCTATAAGCGCATCGACACCAGCGCGGCCGAATTCGCCTCGCCCACCGCTTATATGTATTCGACCTATGAAGCGCCCTTCGCGGGCAAGGTCGATGACGAAGCCCGCCCCTCCGACCGCAAGAAGGTCGTCATCCTCGGCGGCGGACCGAACCGCATCGGCCAGGGCATCGAGTTCGACTATTGCTGCTGCCACGCAGCCTTCGCGCTGGCCGATGCCGGCTACGAGACCATCATGGTCAACTGCAACCCCGAAACCGTCTCGACCGACTACGACACCTCCGACCGCCTCTATTTCGAGCCGCTGACCGAGGAAGACGTCA
>Ga0207773_100207_pt1 | contig 42123 bp, 23 predicted proteins | sample TtaePargueraPR_2_FD_187281 | JGI IMG/M metagenome (GOLD analysis project Ga0207773, IMG submission 187281) | Aerobic enrichment media microbial communities from Bioluminiscent Bay, La Parguera, Puerto Rico - Tt and M1 (3) (SPAdes) | ecosystem: Environmental > Aquatic > Marine > Unclassified ...
GACGCCGTCGGCGTATTCCTCGAGGGGGGCGCCGGGGGCGTGGCGGGTGACGACGGTGACCTCGTGGCCGGCGTTGGCCAGGGCGACGGAGAGGGCGTGCACGTGCCGGCCCAGTCCGCCCACCACGACGGGTGGGTACTCCCAGGACAGCATCAGAATCCGCTGCGACCGTGGTGCGCGGATGTCGATCACGTCGGCGGCAGGTGACATCGACAGACCCCCCTCAATTCAAATCGGCACCGGACATGCGCGATCAGACACCTATTGCGGGTGCTGACGCGTCTTTGGGTTGCCGACGATACTGCCGGCAACGGGATAACCAGGGAAGACATTCGCGTTGCGCTGATGTAACAGCAACTGATCAGACTTGTCGGACCCGGAGTAGTTCGGCCACCGACCACGCCTGGAACGGGCAGCCGGTGGCGCCGTGCGGCGGATCCCCGTCGGCCGTTTCGCTGACCGAGCCGAGTCCGTACTCGCTCAGGTGGGCGGTCAGCCCGAGGAACACGTCGGAGACGTCCAGACCGGCCCGCCGGGCCGCCGACACGTACGGTCCGATCAGCCACGGCCAGACCGTGCCCTGGTGGTAGGCGCCGTCGCGGCGGGCCGGGCCGCCCCGGTGCTGTCCGAGGTAGCCGGCCGAGTCCGGGGCCAGGCTGCGTAGACCCAGCGGGGTCAGCAGCGCCGCGCCGATCGCCCGCAGCGGTGCCGGGTCCGGCTCCAACGGGGCGTACGGCAGCGACCAGGCGAGCAGCTGGTTCGGGCGCAGCGCGTCGTCGTCGGCGTGCGGGTCCCCGCCCAACGGGTACTGCGCCGGGGTGTCCAGCACGTCGTAGAGCCACCCCGACGGGGCCGGGTAGCGGGCCCGGAACGACTCCTGCGCCTTCGGGTACACGTTCGTCGCCGCCCCCGGGTCACCGTCCACCAGCTGCGCCAGCTCGCTCACCGCCGCCAGCCCGTTGACCCACAGGGCGTTCACCTCGACCGGCTTGCCTTCCCGGGAGGTGATCGGCACCCCGTACACCCGGGCGTCCATCCAGGTCAGTGCCTCGCCGCCGGCACCGCCGGTGAGCAGCCCGTCGGTCTCGTCCACCCGGATGCCGTACCGGGTGCCGCGCAGGTGCGCCGCGACCACCTCGCGTAGCGCCGGCAGCAGCTCGGCCGCCAGGTCGATGTCGCTGGTCGCGGTGACGTGCCGGTCCACCGCGTGCAGGAACCACAGGGTGCCGTCGACGGTGTTGTACTCCACGTGCCCGGTGTCGGCGGTGTTCGCCAGCATCCCCTCGGACAGTGTCGCCGCGTAGCCGCGCAGCAGCTCCCGGCCCTCGTCAGCCCGCCCGGTCGCCAGGAACAACCCCTCGTACGACGTCATCGTGTCCCGCGACCACGCACCGAACCACGGGTAGCCGGCCACCACGTCCGGCCCGGTGCCGGTGCGCACCACGAACGCGTCGGCGGCCAGGGCCAGCGTGGCGTCGACGGCGTCGGCCGGTTTCGCGGCCGCCACCACGGCCCGGTTGCGGGTCCGGGCGGCGGCGACGATCGTGGCCGCCGGGGCCGGCACCTGTTCCAGCTGTTCCGCCCACGCGGTCACCTCGGCCACCGCGCCGGGGCCGTCGAGGGTGGCGGTGAAGCTGCCCGCGTACCACAGGTCCTCCTCGGCCCGCAGCCCACGCGCCGCCTCCTCGCGGTGGTACACGCCGTCCCACCAGTTGCCCGCCGGCACCCAGTCCGGGCCGTGCACCCGGAACGCGCCCTCGATCACCGTCCCGCCGTCGACGTTGTCCATCCGCGGCGGGGGAGCCTGCCCGTCCCGTTCGCCGTGCGCGTCCCGCCAGGTGGTGACGGCGGCCAGGGTGAGGGTGACCGGTCCGCCGCTGACCAGCCGGTGGGTGACCGCCACGCACGGCGAGCCGTGCGTCATCGCGATCTCCCGTTCGATCACCACGTCGCCGATCCGCCACCGCCAGCGCGGCACCCCGTCGGTCAGGTCGAAGCGCTCCAGCAGGGTGTGGCCGGGCGGGTCGACCACGCCGGATGCCCATTCGTGCACGCCGAGGCGGACCTGCGCGCCGGACGGCAGGGTGACCGCCGGGTCGAGGCTGACCAGCCCGACCCGCCGGGCCGCCGGGGTGGCCCCGGCGACCACCAGCAGGCCGTGGTAACGCCGGGTACGCAGACCGCTGACCGTGCCCATCGCGTAGCCGCCCCGACCGTCGGTGACCAGCCACTCCCGGCTGGCTCCGGCGGCCAGGTCGCCGCAGACCTGCGGTCCGAAGCTGATGTCGAGCAATGTTCCTCCATGGCTGGTCGACCGGCGAGAGCGGGCTGCGGGCCGGTGGCTGGGCGGTGGCGGGGTGGTACGGCGGGCGGTGCTGGGCGGTGGCGGAGCGGTTCCGGGCCGGCGAAACGGCACTGGTGTGCCGGCAAGGTGACGGTCCGACAAGTGCCGGAAACACGTCCCAGGAAGAATGACCGTCATGGTCAACTCCAGGCGGACGTATCGTGATCCGGAGCGCACCCGGTTGGCGGAAGCCGACGCGGGTGAGCAGCCGTGGCGGGCATGGGGGCCCTACGTGTCAGAGCGGGCATGGGGAACGGTACGGGAGGACTACAGCGAGCACGGTACGGCGTGGGACTACTTTCCGCATGATCATGCCCGATCCCGGGCGTACCGCTGGAACGAGGATGGCATGGCCGGCGTCTGTGACGACCGGCAGACGTTCTGCTTCGGCCTGGCGCTGTGGAACGGCGAGGACCCGATCCTCAAGGAGCGCATGTTCGGCCTGGGCGGCGACGGCGGCAACCACGGCGAGGACGCGAAGGACTACTGGTGGTACGAGGATTCCACGCCCACCCACTCCTGGATGCGTTGGCGCTACCACTATCCGCAGGCCGCCTTTCCGTACGACGATCTCGTCGCGGTCAACGGTATGCGCGGCCGCGACGAGACCGAGTATGAACTGGTCGACACCGGCATCTTCGACGACGACCGGTACTGGGCGGTAACCGTCGACTACGCCAAAGCGGGGCCGACCGACATGTGCATCGAGATCACCGTCGCCAACCGGGGCGACACCGATGCCCGACTGCACGTCCTACCCAGCCTGTGGTTCCGCAACACCTGGGCGTGGGGGCTGCCCGGCCGCGACCAGATCCCGGTGCTCACCGGCGACGGCGACCGCCTGATCGGCCACCACTGGGTGCTCGGGCAGCTGGTGCTGCAGGGCGACGGCAACCCGACCGCGTTGCTGTGCGACAACGACAGCAACGCCGAACGGCTCTGGGGGCTGCCGTCGCGTACCCCGTACCCGAAGGACGGCATCAACGACCACGTCGTCGACGGCGCCGACACGGTCAACCCGGAGCTGACCGGCACCAAGGGCGCACTGCACTACGTGCTGAACGTGCCGGCCGGCGGCGAGGACCGGATCCGGCTGCGGCTGACGTTGACCGCGCCGCCGCCGGGTAACACCCCGCCGCCCCGGCTCAGCCTCGGCGCCGGCCATGCCGCGACGCTGGCCGCCCGGCATGCCGAGGCCGACCGCTACTACGACACCGTCATCCCGGCCGCCGCCACCGACGACGAACGCCTCGTCGCCCGCCGGGCGTTCGCCGGCGTTCTCTGGGGCAAGCAGTTCTACCACTTCGACGTCGCCCAGTGGCTGGCCGGCGACCCGGCCAGCCCGCCGCCCCCGAACGGGCGTGCCCACGGCCGCAACGCCGCGTGGCGGCACATGAACAGCTTCGACGTCATCTCCATGCCGGACCCGTGGGAATACCCCTGGTACGCCGCGTGGGACCTGGCGTTCCACTGCTCCACGCTGGCCCGGGTCGACCCGCAGTTCGCCAAGGACCAGCTGCTGTTGCTGCTGCGCGAGTGGTACATGCACCCCAACGGGCAGATCCCGGCGTACGAGTGGGCGTTCGCCGACGTCAACCCGCCGGTGCACGCCTGGGCGGCGCTGCGGGTGTTCGACATCGACGGCCGGCGCGACTTCGAGTTCCTCGCCCGGATCATGCACAAGCTGCTGCTCAACTTCACCTGGTGGGTCAACCGCAAGGACATCAACGGCAACAACGTCTTCGAGGGCGGCTTCCTCGGGCTGGACAACGTCGGTCCGTTCGACCGGTCCGCCGCGCTGCCGGTGGCCGGCGTGCTGGAGCAGTCCGACGGCACCGGCTGGATGGCGACGTACGCGCTGAACATGCTGGACATGGCGTTGACCCTGGCCGTGCACGACCACACCTACACCGACATCGCCACCAAGTTCCTGGAACACTTCGCCTACATCGCCGCCGCCGCCTACGACCAGGGGCTGTGGGATGAAGAGGACTCGTTCTTCTACGACCAGCTGCGGCTGCCCGACGGCGACACCCTGCCGCTGAAGGTGCGGTCGGTGGTCGGCCTGCTGCCGTTGGCGGCCACCACCACGCTGCACTCCGGCACCCTGGCCAGGCTGCCGGAGCTGGCGGCCCGGCTGCGCTGGTTCCTGACCAACAAACCGGAGTACGCCGACGTGATCGGCGCCCGCCGGCTGGCCGGCGACGGCCGGCAGCACCGGCTGCTGTCCATGGTCGGCCCGGAGCAGATCGTGCGGATCCTCGCCCCGATGCTCGACGAGGACGAGTTCCTCTCCCCGTACGGGCTGCGCACCCTGTCCCGGCGGCACCTCGACGAACCGTTCACCGTCTCCCTCGGCGGGCAGGACTTCACCGTCGGCTACGAGCCGGCCGAGTCGGCCAGCGGGTTGTTCGGCGGTAACTCCAACTGGCGGGGGCCGATCTGGATGCCCACCAACTATCTGCTGGTCTGCGCGTTGCGGGACTTCGCCACCTTCTTCGGCGACGACCTGCTGATCGAGTATCCGACCCGGTCCGGCTCCAAGCGCACGCTCAACGCGATCGCCGACGACCTGTCGCACCGGCTGATCTCGCTGTTCCTGCGCGACGGGTACGGTCGGCGGCCGATCTACGGCGCCGCCGAGACGTTCCAGCAGCACCCCGACTGGCGGGACCTGATCGCCTTCCCGGAGTACTTCCACGGCGACAACGGCGCCGGTCTGGGCGCCTGGCACCAGACCGGCTGGACGGCGCTGGTCGCCGACCTGATCCTGACCGTGCGGGCCGATCGAGGGGGTCAGCCGGGCTGAACCCCCCGGCGGGCGTACTCCGGTGCGTGCTCAGGACGCGGTCCGATGCCGATCAGGTAGGCGGGCAGCAGCGACGCCGGTGGGAATCGGCGCATCAGGGCCAGCAGCGGGGCCGGCGGGCCGACCCGCCGACCGTCCAGGATCGGCTGGACGATGGTGCGGTGCAGATTCTGCTGCAGGGTCTGCACCACGACGGTCGGCAGGGCCCGGCGGGCCCGTACCGTGGCCAGCTCCGCCGGGGTGATCCGGCCCCGGCGCAGCGGCCCGGCCAGCCGGGTCGCCGCCGCGACGGCGTCGGCGACGGCGAGGTTGATGCCGACCCCGCCCACCGGGCTCATCGCGTGCGCGGCGTCGCCGATGCAGAGCAGACCGTCGCGGTGCCAGCGGCGCAGCCGGTTCACCCGTACGTCCAGATGTTTGACGTCGTCCATGCTGGTCAGCGCGTCGAGCCGGTCGGCGAGCCGGGGCGCGACGGTGGCCACCTGGCGCTGGAACGCCGCCAGCCCGCGGCTACGCAGCTCGGCGTCGGTCCCCTTGCGGGCGATGTAGGCGACCTGCAGGTGGCCCTCCCGGGGGAACACCACGACCATCGCGCCGTGGCCGGCGGCCGGTACCAGGCCCGACAGGTCGTCGGTGTCCCGTCGGGGCAGCCGGAACCACCAGGCGTCGATCGGCACCGGGTACTCGCGGGGCCGCAGTCCGGCCGCCCGCCGTACCGCCGACCAGCGTCCGTCGCAGGCCACGGTCAACGCCGAGCGGATCTCGCCGGTCACACCGTCCGTGGTCCGGTAGCGCACCCCGGCGACCCGGTCACCGTCGTGCAGCAGGCCGGTCACCTCCGTCCCCATCCGCAGGGTGAACGTCGGCTCGGTCGCCGCCGCCCCGGCCAGCAGGTTGAGCAGGTCCCACTGCGGCACCATCGCGATGTACGGGTGCGGGGTGTGCAACCGGCGTAGGTCCCCGACGACGATCTGCCGGTCCTCGCCGGTCGGAAAGGCGACCTGGTGGATCCGGGTCTGCGGCAGGGCGGCGAACTGGTCGCCGAGGCCGAGCTCGTCGAGCAGCCGCAACGTCGACGGGTGGACGGTGTCGCCGCGGAAGTCCCGTAGGAAGTCGTCGTGCTTCTCACAGACGACGACCCGCACCCCGGCTCGGGCCAGCAGCAGGCCGAGCATCATGCCGGCCGGTCCACCACCGGCGACCACACAGTCGGCAGTGTCAGTGTCCATCGCGCCCACCTCCATCGATTTCATCACGCGTTGAATAAATCGACGATAGCGTGACCACGGCGATCCGTCCGACCCACCGGACGGGGTGTGGGCAACGACACCGCTCGACTGAACGCGGGCGGGTCAGCCGACGAGCAGCGGCAGCAGAGTGAGTGAGTTGACCGCACCGTGCACGGCGACGATCGCCCACCCGTTGCGGTACCGCGACCAGAGGTAGCCGAGGAACAGGCCGAGTCCGCCGTTGAACATCAGCACCACCGCGACCGTGTCGGCCAGCGGGCCGGTGCCGACCCGGTGGGTGTGCATCGCCGCGTACAGCAGTGCGGTTGCGGTGATCGCCGGCCAGCGGCCGAGCAGCGCCTCCAACCGCGTCTGCAGCAGCAGCCGGTAGAAGATCTCCTCCAGCACACTCGCGGTCAGGAAGGTCAGCAGCATCGCCGTGAGCAGGACCATCGGGTCGTACGCCCGGTAGCCGGACAGGTCGGACGGTCCGGTCAGCGGGCTGTGGTACGCCAACCAGGCCCAGCCGACGACCGCCGGCACCGGCCCCAGCCAGTACCAGCGCCCCGGGACCGCCCGTCGATGCTCCCGACCGCCGGGCGGTGGCGCCGGCCAGTTCCGCAGCACCCACCAGGCGCCGCCGAGCAGCAGCGCGACCTTCACCGGGCCGTACCAGACGCTCCCCGGCCCGAGGAGCAGCGCCAGCCCGGCGAACGCCACCGCGACCGTGCTCAGCCCGGCCACCTGCCGGGTGAGCGCCGCCCGCGCGTCGGCAACAGCCGGCTGCAACGCCGGCAGTCGCGGCGGCACCAGCCTGGCCAGCAGCATCCCGGCGACCAACGGCACCACGACCGCAGGGATCGTCACCGGGGACGCCTCGACGTCCGCCGAGGTCGTCACTTCGGTACGCCCGGTGGCGAGCAGCCACAGCGGTGCGCCGCCGATCATCGCCAGCCCGAACCCGGTCAACAGCCGGTCCGGTGCGACGACGCGTGACGGCATGGCGCCGAGGGTAGCCAGCGGTCGCATCCCGACGTCGGCAGCGCCGGTAGGGTGGCGGGCATGGCTGTCACCTCAGAGATGGTGCCGTTGGGCACCCCCGCGCCCGACTTCGCGCTGGCGGACGTCTCCGGTCACGTGGTCCGCCGCGACGACTTCGCCGACGCCCCGGCGCTGCTCGTCGCCTTTGTCTGCAACCACTGCCCGTACGTGAAACACGTCGAGGTCGCACTGGCCAAGGTGCTCGCCGAGTTTCCGACCCTGGCAGTCGTCGGCATCTGCACCAACGACGCCGAGGCGTACCCCGACGACGCCCCCGCGCAGCTCGCCGCGCAGGCCCAGCGGGCCGGCTGGACGTTCCCGTACCTCGTCGACGCCACCCAGCAGGTCGGGCGCGCCTACCAGGCGGTGTGCACTCCGGACTTCTTCCTGTACGGCGCCGACCGCACCCTGGCCTACCGGGGCGCGTTCGACGACTCCACCCCGGGCAACGGCAAGCCGGTCACCGGGGCGGCGCTGCGGGCCGCGATCGAACTGGTGCTGGCCGGGCAGCCGGTGCCCGAGCCGCACCAGCCGAGCATGGGCTGCTCGATCAAGTGGCGGTCCTGACCGGACCGTCGGTGCGGGCCGGATCCGGCCGCTGGTAAACCCCGATCGGCGGCCGCGCGTCAGTCCGGTATGACCCATCTGCGCGTACCGATGATCGTCAGCCTCGCCGTACTGCTGGCCGCCGCCGGCTGCACCACGGCCGAACCGACGGGAGCCGGCGCCGGCCAGCCACCGGACGGAACCGGTGCCGGGACCCTGGCACCGCCCGGACCGGCAGCGGGCCAGCGGGAGTCGCCAGTGGTGGGCCTCAGCCGCAGCGGCCCGGACGGACCGCCCGGCCCCGGCCCGGGCGAATACCAGGTGCGGTACGGCTGGGCGGTGCCGTCGCAGACCGTCGTCATCCGCAACGACGTCCGTCCGCCGGTCGCACCCCGGCCGGCTCCGCCGCTGCCGTACCTGGTGGAGATCGAGGCCACCGACCACGCTGACACCGACCCGGCGTACAGCCGGATCTCGTTCGTGTTCCGGTCCGGATTCCCGTCCTACGAGGTCGGTTACCAGCCGCAAATCGTCTTCGACGGCACGGGGGAGCCGGTCGACCTGGCGGGCGACTGCTTCCTGCAGATCCGGTTCGTCTCCGCGCAGGCACACGACGCGTACGGCCGGATGTCGGTCCAGCGATCGCCCGGCCCGCAGTTGCGGCTGGGCAGCCTGCGTGGCTACGGGTTCGCTGGCGACTACGAGGGCCGGGTCACCTACGGTCTCGGTCTCGACCCGGCCGGCGGGCCGGGCCAGCCGCCGCCGGTACGGGTCGCCGAGGTCGGCGTCGGCGACCGGTTCATCGTCGCCGTCGATGTCGGGTACTGACCGTCGACCGCTGCGGTTGAGAGCCGGCGCGGGCACCGCTGCGGTTGGGGTCGTCGCACGGGAGGGTGACCCGGTCCGGCAGGATGTGGCCCGGCGGGTACGGGTACCGCCCGGAGCGGGCCGGCCGGGCGGACGGGACGGACAGGAGAGACGGTGTCTGACGCGGTGGTGGTCGGAGCCGGCATCATCGGGCTCAGCTGTGCGGTCCGGCTGCAGCAACAGGGACTACGGGTGACCGTGGTCACCGCCCACCCCGTCGACCAGACCGTGTCGGCGGTGGCCGCCGCGGTCTGGTACCCGACCCGGACCGACGGCACGTCCCGGGTGCTCGACTGGGCCCGTCGCACCTTCGACGAACTGGCCGACCAGGCTCGGCAGCCGGTCCCGGGGGTGGTGATGCGACCGACCCGGATGCTGCTGCGTGCCCCGGTCGACGATCCACCGTGGTGGGCGGCGGCCGTTCCCGACCTGCGCTACTGCCCGGTCGCCCCGGTGGTGCCGGCCGCCGGCACTGGCCCGGCTGGTGGCGTGGTGGCCGAGTGGCGGTGCACGGTGCCCACCGTGGAGATGCGGCCGTACCTGGACTGGCTCACCCGACGGTTCGTCGCCGCCGGCGGCGTGCTGCGCCAGCGTGACCTGTCCAATCTGGCCGAGGCGGGCCAGTTGGCGCCGGTGGTGGTGAACGCCACCGGCCTGGCCGCCGGCCGGTTGGCCGCCGACCCCGCGGTGCATCCGATCCGTGGCCAGGTGGTGCTGGTGGCCAATCCCGGCATCGCCACCTCGGTACGCGACGAGCACCACCCCGACGGCTCCACGTACGTGCACCCCCGGCGGCGCGACGTCGTGCTCGGCGGCACGTTCGAGCCGGGCGTCGACGGCGAACTGCCCGACCCGGCGACGAGCCGGGCGATCCGGGCCCGTTGCGCCGCCCTCGTTCCCGAGCTGGCCGGCGCGGCGGTCCTCGCCCAACGGGTCGGGCTGCGGCCCGGGCGGCACGGCGGTGCCCGGGTGGAGGCCGACCCCGCGCCGCCGGCCGGGGTCACCCGGCTGATCCACTGCTACGGCCACGGCGGCGCCGGCGTGACGCTGAGCTGGGGCTGTGCCGACGAGGTGGCGTCGCTGGTCAGCGAAGCGACGTGACAGTGCCGTGTTGGCCTGAGAAGTCGGGCCGGCCTGAGATGTCGGGCCGGTCTCAGGCGTCGGGCCGGCCTCAGGCGTCGGGCTGGTCGAGCGCGGCGACCGTCACCTGGTACGACGGGTCGTCGGCGTACTCCTCGCGGTAGCAGATCCGTTGGATCTGCCGGTCGGTGACGAACAGTGCCACGTCGACGAGGACGCCGAGGTGGGCGACGGCACCGGCCGGTTCATGGCGCTTGTCCTGCAGCACGTCGCCGATGCCGCCGAGGAAGTTCGTCGCATGGCCGAACTGGTGCTCGCCGGGGCGGCGTACCACGACCTCCAGCGCAACCGGCTCGGTCAGCGGCGTCCAGCCGCTGCGCTGCGCCGCGTCGCACGCTGCGGTCAGCAGGGTCCGGACCCGCGCTGCCTGCCGATTGCCGGCGGTGAAGATGGACAGTGTCTGATTCTTCAGTGGTGGCAGGCCCGGGACATCGAACGCCAACGCGAGCGCCTGACGGTCACGCATCAGGACCTCCTCGAGGATCGACGGCGGGGCGCGCCGGGCTGCCGGCGGGCGTACCGGCGGGAAGAGCGGGTCGGCGGCGACGGCGACCGAGTCGTAACGAAAGCTACCCACCCTGTTCACGCGTCGCCCAGGGTCCGTTCGTTCACAATCCCGGATCCAGCGTTGTGAGCGGACCGGCGGCGCGGGCGCCGTACTCCCGATCTCGGACGGGACCGGCGGGCACCGTCGGGGCAGGTGCCGGGCACCGGTGTTTGCCGGCGCAACGAACGGGTAGCGCGGTACCGGGGCAGACCCGAGCCGAACCGAAGGAGCTATCGATGGACGACCCGATCAACCTGTCGGTGATCTACTACAGCGCCACCGGGACCACCTACCAGATGGCGCAGGCCGCCGTGGAGGCCGCGGAAAAGGCCGGCGCGCAGGTGCGGCTGCGCAAGGTCCGCGAACTCGCCCCGGAGGAGGCGATCAGGTCCAACTCCGGCTGGCACGCGCACCGGTTGGAGACCGAGGACGTGATGGAGGCCGAGATCGACGACCTGGCCTGGTCGGACGCGGTCATCTTCGGCACCCCGACCCGGTACGGGGTGATGGCCGCGCAGCTGAAACAGTTCATCGACGGCAGTGGGCCGCTGTGGGCCAAGGGGGTCCTGGTCAACAAGGTGTTCTCCGGGTTCTGCTCCACCGCCACCGCGCACGGCGGACAGGAGGCGACGCTGCTGTCGCTGTACAACGTCGTCTACCACTGGGGCGGCATCGTGGTCACCCCCGGCTACGTGGAGCCGAGCCAGTTCGTCGGCGGCAACCCGTACGGCGCCTCCCATACCAGCAACAACGGCGAAATCCCGCCGGACGAGGCGGCGCTGACCGCGACCGCCCTGACCGCCCGGCGGGTGGTCGACATCGCTGCGGCGGTCAAACGCGGTCTGGCCGCCGGTTGACCGCGACCAGATCGACCAGCAGGTCCCGCAGCACGTCCAGGCCGTCCGGGCTGAGTACCGACTCGGGATGGAACTGCACCCCGGCGAACCGCAGGCCGACCAGCGCGTGCACCGCGCCGTCGGTCTCGTCCCGGCACAGCCGGACCCGCCCGTACGCGGTGGGCAGGCTCGCGGTGGCGCTGCTGGCGGTGAAACTTGAGTAGAAGCCGACCCGGCGCGGTACGCCGAAGAAGTCGATCTCCCGCTGCAGTCCCTGGCTGGGCAGTGGCCGGCGGGTCACCGCCAGGCCGAGCCGGTCGGCCAGCACCTGGTGGCCCAGACAGATGCCGAGCAGCGGCTGCCCACGGTGCAGCGTGGCGTCCACGACCCGGCGCAGCACCGCCATCCGGGGCTGCGCCGGATCGGTCGGGTCACCCGGGCCGGGCCCGGCGACCAGGACGTCCGCGGTGGCCGGGTCGACCGTCGCGATCTGGTCCCAGCGGACCTGCCGGACCGCCGCGCCGAGCGCCCGCAGCAGGTGGGCGAGCATGCCGGTGAAGCTGTCCTCGGCGTCCAGCACCAGCACGTCCAGACCGGTCAACTGGGACTCGGCCACCGCACCGGGAACCCGCTGCTCCAACCAGAAGCGGGCCAGCCGGTCGTTGCGGGCAGCCAACGCGCGTACCACCGAGGGGTGTTCGGGGTGGGCGAGCGCGGCGGTGACGCCGGTACCGGGCGTCCCGGCCGGCAGTCCGATTCCGCAGCTGGCGGCACCGTCGGCCGCCGACCGGTCCGCCGGCACCGCCGGTCCGGGTGCGGGTACGGAGGCGAGCCCGGAGACATTTCCGGAGGCCGGTCCGGACACCGGTCCGGAGGCGAGCCCGAGCGACGCGAGGACCGCCGACGCCTTCGCGTGCGTCTCGGCCACCTCACCGGACGGTGTGGAGTGACGCACCAGGGTCGCGCCGACCGGCACCCGGATCTCCCCGGTCAGATCGATCTCGGCGGCCCGGATCAGGATCGGCGCGTCCAGTGTCTGCGCGCCGTCGCTGTCGTGGCCGAGCAGTGCGAGCACCCCGGCGTAGTAGCGGCGTCCACCGGGGCTGTACCGGGCGATCACCCGGCAGGCGCTCTCGATTGGGCTGCCGGTGACGGTCGGCGCGAACATCGTCTGCCGGAGCACCTCCCGGACGTCGTGGCAGTTGCGTCCGGCGAGCAGATACTCGGTGTGGCTCAGCCGGGACATCCGCTTCAGGTAGGGGCCGATCACCTGGCCGCCGTGCTCGGCGACCGTCGCCATCATCTTGAGCTCCTCGTCGAGCACCATGTAGAGCTCCTCGATCTCCTTGGGATCGTCGAGGAACGACAGCACGGTGGCGAGATCCGGCTCGCCCTGCGGATGCCGCAGAGTGCCGCTGATCGGGTTCATCATGGCCAGTCCGTCGCTGACGCTGACGTGCCGTTCCGGCGTCGCGCCGACCAGCACCCGCTCGCCGGTGTAGACCAGGAACGTCCAGTAGGCCCCGCGTTCGTCGCGCAGCAGCCGGCGAAGCGCGCTCAGCCCGGCGACCAGCGCCGACGAGCGGCCCACCCGGTCGGCGGCGGACCCGCCCGGTGCCACCAGCCGGGCCCGGTAGGTGCGGTGCAGTACGAAGTTGGCACCGGCACCGTTGCCGATCTCGTCCCGCAACACCTGGGCCACCAGGTCGGCGTACTCGTCGTCGGCGATGTCGAAGCCGCCGCCGTCGGTCGCCACCGGCGTGCCGGGCAGATCGCGGATCGCCGTCGCGACCGGCACCTGCCGGTAGGTCGACACCCGGATGCACTCCAGTGGAAGCCCGTCGTCGACGTGGGCGAACCCGCGTTCGGCGATCTGCCGGTACGGGACCACCGCCAGCGTCGCCGGCTGGTTCGCCGGTCCCGGCGGCAGCGGGATGTCCGCCAGCCGGTCGGCGCGGTGCGGTGTGCCGCGAAGCAGTTCGACGACGTCGGCGCCGTCGCGGCGCAGCAGCGCGAACGGACCTGGGTCGACGCCGTCGTGCACGGCTCGCAGCAGGCTGGAAAGGTGGTCGGTCATCGGGTCCCTCCGGGCTTCGGGCGGCCCGGCGAGGAACTGCCCGGATGGGAACCCGGTGGCCGCCTCGACGGGCGGCCGGATGTTTTCGCGCTAGACGCGCGGCGGGGCCGCCAGGTCGGCGGGCCACCAGCAACGAGTGAGCGCGAGCATGGCGACAGCATACCGGTCCAGGCCCATGGCTGGGTACGGTGATCGACGATGAGCATCCTCGCCCTCGATCTCGGCACCTCCTCGGTGCGCGGCCTGATCCTCGACAACGCGGCCGCGCCGCAGCAGGACGCGTTGGCCCGCCGCAAGGTTGCGTTGGCGGTCGACCGGGACGGCGCCGCGACCCTCGACCCGGCCGACTACCTGGCCGCTCTCATCGACTGCGTCGACGAGCTCGACTCGGCCGGCCGGCTCGACGGTGTCGAGTTGGTTGCCTCGGCGGCCCAGTGGCACTCGGTGTTGCCGCTGGATCCTGCCGGTGCCCCGATCGGCCCCCTGATGACCTGGTTGGACACCCGGCCGGCCGCGTTGCCCGGTGCGGCCGCGCCGGCCGACGAGGCCGATTTCCACCAGCGCACCGGCACCTGGTGGCACCGCTTCTACTGGACGGTGCGACTGCCGTGGCTGCGCCGCCACTGCGGTGGCCGGCCGGCGTGCTTCGTCGGCCTGCCGGAGTATGTGCTGACCGGTCTGCTCGGGCCGGCGCCGATGTCGGTGTCCCAGGCATCCGGCACCGGCATGCTCGACCTGGTGACCATGCAGTGGGACACCGAGGCCGTGCAGTTGGCCGCGGTGCGTCCCGGTGAGCTTCCGGAGCTGGCCCCGGCGGACTGGCGTGGGCAGCTGCGGGCCGAGTTCGCCCGGCGTTGGCCGGCGTTGGCCGGCGTGCCGTGGACCCCGACGATCGGCGACGGCGCCGCCTCCAACATCGGCTCCGGATGCCTGGACCCCAGTCGGGCCGCGGTCACCGTCGGCACCTCAGCGGCGGTACGAGTGGTCCAGTTGGCCGCACCGGGGGTCCCGTTGCCGCCGTTGCCGGCGCACCTGTGGCGCTACCGGGTCGACCACACCCGGATCGTCACCGGCCGGGCCTACTCCGCCGGCGGCAACCTCTACAGCTGGGCGAACCGGGAACTGCGCCTGCCGCAGGGCGCCGAGCTGGAACGGGCGCTGGAATTGATCGAGCCGGGTGAGGGCGTACCGGCGGATCCCCGGTTCGGCGGCGACCGCCCGCCGGGCCGAGCCCCGGCCGGCTCCGGCGAGCTGCGCGGACTGGGGTTCGGCACCACGGCGGTCGACATCTTCGCCGGGCTGATGGAGGGCGTATGCCGGCAGGTGGCCGGTGACCTGGACGAGATCGAGTCGACGATGGCCGGCCCGGTGACCGAGGTCGTTCTCGGCGGTGGCGCACTCGCCGCATCCAACTGGTGGCGTCGAGCGTTCGGTGCGGCACTCGCCCCGCGTCAGGTGCGCTACATGGCCGAGCCCGAGGTCGGTGCGACCGGGGCCGCACTGGTGGCGCTCGGCCGGCTCGACGGGCCGGGGCCGGCACGCGACATCGGCCGGACGGACGATGGCGAGTCGGCGGGTAAGCTACCCGCCAGTCAGCCACTGTATCCTTCGTGAGTCTTCCCGCAGGTCGCCGCGTTGACAGCGGAACGTGGCCTGGTTGGATGGACTCCGCTCCTCGGCTTGGCCGGCGTCGGGGAAACTGCGAGGAGGCGTGGTGGTTGCTCCCGGTGGCCCGTACGACAACGCGGTGCCGTACCCCCGCCGCCGCCTGACCGACGACGACGGGGTGACGCCACACCGTCGTCGGCTCCGGCTGCGCCCCCGGGACTGGCGGATGGGCGCGAAGCTCGCCGCGGTTCTGATCGTCCCGTCGGTGGCGTTCCTGGTGGTCGCCTCGGTACAGACCGGCTCACTGGTCGGCCAGGCGACGGCACTCAACGAGTTCGCCCGGCAGGTGCAGATCGGCGAGCAGGTCACCGCCCTGGTACACGAGCTGCAGCAGGAACGCGACCGCTCCGCCGGCGAACTCGCGGTCCGGCAGGCCGGCGCCGGGTTCGACCCGGAGCGCAGCGTCGAGGTGCTGCAGCCGCACTACGACGCGGTCGACCGCCGGATCGCCGACTTCCTGGCCGCCGCCGGTCCGCAGTCCGGCGGGGACGCGGCCTGGCAGACCGCCTACAGCCGGGTGCTCGAATCACTGGACCAGCTGCCACCGCTGCGTGAGTCCATCTCCGGCGGCGCGGTCGGAGCCGACACCGTCTTCGGCAACTACACCCGGGCCATCGACGCTCTGCTGGAGCTACTCGCCGAACCGTCGCCGGGTCAGGACCGACCGGAGCTGACCCAGGCGGTGCTGCGCAGCGTCCAGCTGGCCCGGGTCAAGGAACTCGGCTCCCGGATCCGGGCACAGCTGTACGCCGCCGCCCGGGCCGGCCGGTACGGCCCCGAGGACCAGGTCAGCCTGACCGACCTACGGGCGCAGCAGCTGACCGCGCTCGCCGAGTTTCGGGTGACCGCGACCGGCAACCAGATCGCCCGGTACAGCCAGGCCGCCGCCGACCCCCGGTTCGTCGCCGCGGTGGAACTGGAGGAAACCACCATCGTCGGTGGCGCCGCCAGCCCGGCGGTGCTGGAACCGGACGCCTGGTGGGCCGCCAGCCAGGACCGGCACCAGCTGCTGCGCCAGGTCGAGTCGAGCGTGCTGGGCAGCGCGGTGAGCCTCGCCGACGCCCGCAGCGACCAGCAGCTGCAACGGACCGTGCTGGTCGCCGGGGCGGTGCTCGGCGTGCTGTTCATCGCGTTGTTCACCTCGGTGGCGATCGGGCGGTCGATCGCCCGATCGCTGCGTGTCCTGCGGAGCCAGGCGTTGCAGGTCGCCCAGCTCGACCTGCCGGACACCCTGCAACGGCTCCGTTCGGTGGAGTCCGGGGTCCCGCAGATCGAGATTCCGCCGGCGGCGGTACGCACCCGCGACGAGGTCGGTGAGGTCGCCGAGGCGTTCGTCGCGGTGCACCGTAGCGCGGTGACCGTCGCGGTGGAGCAGGCGGTGATGCGGCGCAACGTCAATGCGATGTTCGTCAACCTGGCCCGCCGCAGCCAGGTGCTGGTCGAACGGCAACTGGAGCTGCTTGACGAGCTGGAACGCGACGAGGGTGACCCGGACCAGCTGGACAACCTGTTCAAGCTCGACCACCTGGCCGCCCGGATGCGCCGCAACGACGAGAGCCTGCTGGTGCTGGCCGGCACCGAGGCGAGCCGCCGGTGGAGCCGCCCGGTGGCGCTGTCGGCGGTGACCCTGGCCGCCGCCGCCGAGATCGAGCAGTACCCGCGGATCCGCCACGACGTCGAGGACAAGCTGCACATCGTCGGGCACGCCGTCGGCGACCTGGTGCACCTGCTCGCCGAGTTGCTGGAGAACGCCACCGCCTTCTCCCCGCCGTACACCAACGTGCACGTCACCGGACACGAGTACGCGCCCCAGTCGGTTCTCATCGAGATCACCGACGAGGGGATGGGGATGTCCACCGAGGCGATCGAGCAGGCCAACGTGACCCTGGCCGAACCGCCCGCCGCCGACGTCGCCGCCTCCGAGCGGATGGGGCTGTTCGTGGTCAGCCACCTGGCCGCCCGGCTCGGGGTTCGGGTGCAGTTGCGGCCGGCCGAACGTGGGCTGGTGGCCAACGTGTGGCTGCCCGGCACGGTGCTGGCCGCCCCGGACGAAAATTCGCCGTACGTCGCGTCGGCCGGCCGTAGTCCCACCGACTACCCGACCAGGGAGATGCGTGCCGTCGGAGCGGCGGTGCGGGCCAGCGCCGGTGACCCGGTGGCCGGCCAGCCACCGGCCGCACTGGCTGGTCGTGGGCCGGCGTTCGCCCCGCCGGCCGCTCGTCCGTCGATCCCGGCGGACGAACCGGTTCCGGTCGTGTCGGCGCAACCAGCTGTGATCGAGCAGCCGCGGGCGGTACCGACGCTGCGTCCGATGACCGCGCTGCCGGCCGGACCGGCCGCCGGTGACCGGGCCGTGGCGGTCCGGCGCAGCGGCCGTCGACCCACCCCGGCGCGGGCCGAGGACATCCTCGCCTCGGCCGGTGGCGCCTCGGCCGGCGCTGCGGCCGGTGGCGGCAGCGTCTGGTGGGAACGGCAGCGTGGGCCGGTCGCTCCGCTGCCACCGACACCAGCGCCGCCGGTGGTTCCGGTGACCGCCGGGACCAGCAGCAAGGGACTACCGGTACGGGTGCCGATGGCGTCGTTGCCCGTTTCCGCCGAATCTCCCGCAGCTCCCGTTCCGGCGCCGGTCGACGAGCCGGATCCGGATGCGGTCAGCAGCGTGCTGTCCCGCTTCTACGGCGGTGTGCGGCGGGCTGAGTCCGAGGACACCAGCGAAATGACCCTGGCGCCGGCCGGCCGCCGTGGTGAGGAGGAGCAAGAGTGAAGACCTTGAGCAAGGAGGCCCGCGACCTCAGCTGGTTGGTGAGCGCGTTCGCGGAGCGCGTGCCGGGTGTCGCGCATGCCATCGTGGTGTCGTCGGACGGTCTGCTGGTCGCGGTCTCGGATCATCTGCCCCGGGACCACGCCGACAAGCTGTCGGCGGTGACCTCCGGGCTGATGAGCATCACCAGCGGCGCGGCCCAGATGTTCGACAATGACGTGGTGAAGCAGACCGTGGTCGAGATGGGCCGCGGCTACTTCTTGATCATGAACATCCGGGACGGTTCGATCCTCGCCACGCTCGCCGCAAGCGACGCGGACATCGGTGTCGTCGGCTATGAGATGGCGCGGTTGGCCAAGCAGGCTGGTGAGATGCTGACTCCGGCGTTGCGCGCCGAACTGCAGCAGGCGCTGCCGCGCTGAACTCAGTCGGCGACGTCCACCATGAGCGTGGTGAGCATGAGGTCGAGCTGGATGGAAATATTGATGTCCACTGTGCCCTCTCGTCGGTGTCCGGCGAGTCTCGACCTCAGCTCGCCGGCCCGGTGTCGTAGCTGCTCAGGCGTGGCACCTTCCGCCACCGAGACGCGCAACTGGTCGGCCGCGTCGCGTAGGTCAGCTGCGGCATCCGCACGGATCCGCCCGTCGGTGGAGCCGTCGGCCACGAGCAGATCGAACTGCTCCACCACCCGCGCCGCCGTGGCCAGCAGCTCCGGCGGCGCGTCGGCCGACCCGGTCGGTGGCCCGGTCGCCCCGGCCGCCGGCGCGGTCGCAACCGGCGAGGGCGCCGCCGCGTGTTCGGCGGCCGGCAGAGGTGCGCCGAGTACCGCGGCCGCCACGACCGCGAAGGCCAGCAGCGCCGCCGCGCCGGCCCCGGCAAGACCGACCGCCGTCGGGGACAACCGGGCCCGGTCGGCGGGCGGTCGCGCGCCGGCCGGGTCGGCCGTGCCCGCTGGGACGGCCGGCCGCGCCACCATCGCGGCCCGCCGCGGTGCCGGCCGGTCCGGCTGGGTCACCAACGCGGCCCGCCGCAGCACCGGCCCGGCCGGCCGGGCCGTCGGCAGCCGGTCCACCAAGGTCCGGCCGCCGGGCGGAGCGCCGACCGGGCGCGGGCCGGGCAACGGGAACTCGACCATCACGCCGAGCACCGTGTGCAGAGCGTCGGCGACCTCACCGGCGGCCGGCCGCTGGGCCGGATCCCGGCTCAGACAGGCGAGACAGAGGTCGGCGGCCGGGGCGGGCAGTCCGTTGGCGCGGGGCCGCGCCGGCGGGTCCGGTCGCTGCAGTCGGACGGCCGCCTCCCGCCAACTGCCGGCGGGCACGGGTGGTGCCCCGGTCAGCATCTCGTAGTAGAGCGCGCCGAGGGCGTAGACGTCGGCCGCCGGATGGGCCGGCCAGTGGTGCAGCCGTTCCGGTGCGGCGTACGCCGGGGTGCCGAGCAACCAGCCGGCGTCGGGCGCGGGTCGGCCGTCGGCCACCGCGGCGATGCCGAAGTCCAGGATCTTGGCGCCACTTGCGGTGAGCATGATGTTGCCCGGCTTGATGTCCCGATGCACCACCCCGATCCGGTGGGCGGCGGCCAGGCCGCTGGCCACCTGTGCGGTCAACCAGACCGCAGCCTGCCAGGGCAGCGGCCCGCCGGCCAGTCGGGCGGCGAGGTTCTCCCCGTCGACCAGTTCGAGGACCAGAAACGGCACCACGTCGGTTTCGGTGATCGCCGCCTCGCCGTAGTCGTACACCTGGGTGACGTGCGGATGCGTGATCCGGGCGGCGGCCTGGGCCTCCTTCCGACAGGCGGCCCGTACCGCTGGCGCGATCGGCGGCGTGAGCGCCTTCACCGCGACCGGTCGGCCGAGCAGTTCGTCGCTGGCCCGCCACACCTCGGACATCCCACCCAGCCCGATCCGGTCGACCAGAACGTATCTCCGGTCGAGACGCAACCCAGGACCGAACACCATGGTCACAGTCTGTCCTGGTGCGTGCGTGGTTTGGTGCGGTTTTCTGGTTACCGACGGTGAGTTCCACCGGAGGATGTAATCCCGGCCGTCTCCCGCCCGACCGGCCATGGGGCATCATCTCTGTCAGATGGCGTTCTCCGCGATCACCCGCCGGTACCAGTGCGCGCTCCGCTTGAAGATCCGCCGTTGCGTCGGGTAGTCGACGTAGATCAGCCCCCAGCGCTGCTGGTACCCCTCGGCCCATTCGAAGTTGTCCAGCAGCGACCAGACGTGGTAGCTCTCCACGTTGACGCCGGTGCTGATCGCCCGATGCACGGCGGCGAGGTGATCACGGAGGAAGGCGACCCGGCCAGGGTCGTCCACCGAACCGTCCGCCGCCAACCGGTCCGGGGTGGGCAGGCCGTTCTCGGTGATCGTGATCGGCACGGTGCCGTACTCCCGGTGCACCCGGGTGAGGACGTCGAACATGCCGTCCGGGTGGATCTGCTGCCAGTCCGCCTCCGAGGTCGGCCAGCGTCGGACCGTGCTGCCGTCTGCGGCGACGTAGAACGGGGTGTAGTACTGGACGGCCAGCAGGTCGATCGGCTCGGCGATGACATCGAGGTCACCGTCGTGGATCCCACCGGCCAGCCGGCTGGCCGGGCCGAGATCGGCAAGGACGTCCGCCGGGTAGCTGGCGAGGAAGATCGGGTCCAGGTACAGCCGGTTCTCGTAGCCGTCGTACAGGCGGGCCGCAGCGGCGGCGGCCGGGCTGCCGTCGGCGGGGTAGCAGGGATGCAGGTTGAGCGCCGGGCCGATCCGGCACGCGGCCCGCTCGGCGCGCAGCGCCTGTACGGCCAGGCCGTGCGCGAGTTGGAGATGGTGGGCCACCAGGTACGCCGCGTCCGCGTCCGGTCGGCCCGGTGCGTGATGCCCGCTGAGATAGCCGTTCTGTACCACGGTCTTGGGTTCGTTGATCGTCAGCCAGATCGGGACCTCGCTACCGAGGGCGTGGAACAGGATCTGGGCGTACTCGGCGAAGCGGTACGCGACGTCGCGCTGTTCCCAACCGCCGAGGTCCTGCAGCGCCTGTGGCAGGTCCCAGTGGAACAGGGTGGCCATCGGCTCGATGCCCCGCTCGACCAGGCCGGCGACCAGCCGGCGGTAGAAGTCCAGCCCGCGCCGGTTGGGCTGCCCGGTGCCGTCGGGCTGGATCCGTGGCCAGGAGATGGAGAACCGGTAGCTGTGCAGCCCGAGCTTACGCATCAGGTCGAGGTCGTGGCCGTACCGATGGTAGTGGTCGGCCGCGACGTCGCCGGTGTCGCCGCCGCGGGTCCGACCGGGGGTGTGGCTGAAGGTGTCCCACACTGATTCGCCCCGGCCGTCCTCTTTGGCGGCACCTTCGATCTGGTAGGCGGAGGTCGCCGCGCCCCAGCGGAAGTTGTTGGGAAAGTGCAGACCGATCGGACGTTCGGGATCGGTGCGGTGGCGGATGGCCGGGTCGGCTCCGGTTGCGCCGGCCGGGTCGGCACCGGTCGCGTCGGCCGGGTCGGCGACGGCTCGGCCGGGTTCGGCGCCGGTGGTGCGGCCGGTGCCGGTGGCGCGGCCTGGATCGCCGCTCGGATCGCCGCTCGCGGCGCGGACGGCGGAACGCTCGGCCCGGCGGTGCAGGTGCCGGCGGGACAGTACGGCCATCGGGCTCTCCTGACAGTGGTGTCCGATCCACTGCGGTGCGGCACGGGCGCGCGGGTGCGCCGGTCAGGTGGCGCGGATGGGGGATCGGCGTTGGTGGAACCGGGTCGCGTCGGCCGGACGGCCGGACGGGGTGCCGGGTCGACCGATTTCCTGCCGGGTGCGGGGAAGTAGTGTGGGGACGGGGAGGGCAACCCCCGTCCCCACCATCAGTTGCTCTCACGCACGAGCGGTTTGGCGTCCAGGTCGTGCGTGACGCGCGGGAGCCGGGCCACGCGAGTGGCTCTGGATCCACCTCCTCTCCCGGGTGGTGTCTGCAGCTGCCGGCGGAGTCCGGGCTGGCCCGCCGTCAGCTGTACGACCGGTAGTGGTGTGCTCCACCGGGACGGCGGAGCACCGCAGGTACGGTGTACTCTCACGTGTTGCCACATCCATCGATGGAAGCGCTCCCATCGACGTTGGTTCTGGACTGTAGTCTCCGTCACGGGTTTGTGAAAGACCCAAAACGAGATCGAAACATGTTGGTGGCGTGAGTGAGTTCGTCCGCGCCCGACCTTCCCCGGTGAACCGCCTGCTCAGCGTGGGTTCGTCTCGGGTCCGTGGTGGGTTGTCGAAGGTTGCCACTTGCTGCGGGAGCGCTCCCATGTAACACTGTCGACCATCGCAGGTGGGAGCCAGCAGACCACGCGACAGCGGCAGCCGAGGGCATCCGACTCCGTGTCGGTACGGCGCCACGCAGTGAACCGGAGCCGCCGGTCCGGCGCCCTCCGTCGTATGCAGACCCCGGTCCGGGACGGGTCGCACCCATCCGGCGCCTGGCGTCCGACGCGCTGCTCCACGACATCGCCCACCGCGCCCAAGGCGCCAAGCCGAGGTGTACCTCACTGCCTCGGCCTGGTTCGCGAGGAGAACCCCGCACATGAGATTGACCGCGACGAGACGGCGGCTGGCAATGTTCGCCGCTGGCGTGATGGTCGTCGGAGGTGTCGCCGCCGTCCCCGGCGTCGCCAACGCGGCCACCGCCTGCGACGTCGTCTATTCGACCAATGACTGGAACAACGGCTTCACCGCCAACGTGACCATCGAGAACCTCGGTGATCCGCTCACCGGGTGGACCCTGCGCTTCACGTTCCCGGGCGGCCAGCGGGTCACCCAGGGCTGGTCGGCCAACTGGACCCAGTCCGGCAACGTGGTGACCGCGACCAACGCCGCCTGGAACGGCAACCTGGCCACCGGTCAGTCCACCAACATCGGCTTCAACGGCTCGCACACCGGCTCGAACCCCCGGCCTACCTCGTTCTCCATCAACGGTGTGACCTGCAACGGCGCGGCGGAGAACCAGCCGCCCACGGTTGGTCTGACGGTGCCGTCGGGGCCGTTCATCGCGCCGGCCGACGTTCCGTTGACCGCGACCGCCAGCGACCCCGACGGCACCGTCGACCGGGTCGAGTTCTACCGCAACGGGCTGCTGGTCAACACCGACACGACCAGCCCTTACCAGTACGTCATGGAGGACCTGCCAGCAGGCAGCTACACCGTGCAGGCCCGGGCGTACGACAACGCCGGCGCCAGCGCCACCGCCGAACGGTCGTTCACCGTCGGCCAGGCAAACCCCGGCCCGGCCCTGGTCGCCACGCCGTCATCGGTGAGCGTCGAAGAAGGCGGCAGCAACACCTTCAACCTGCGGTTGAGCTCCGCCCCGACCAGCAACGTGCCGGTCAGCCTGGCGATCTCCGGAGACACCAGCATCACCCGGTCGCCGTCGTCGGTCACCCTGACGCCGAGCAACTGGAACACCGGCGCGACGGTCACCGTCGCCGCCGCCGAGGACAGTGACACGGTCAGCGGCACCGCCACGATCACCGCCTCGGGGAGTGGTCTGGCACCACTGGCCATCGTGGTCACCGAGATGGACAACGACTCGCCCGGCGGTGACAACGAGTACACCGAGCGCTTCCTGGAGCAGTACGGCAAGATCAAGAACTCGGGGTACTTCAGCCCCGAGGGCGTGCCCTACCACTCCATCGAGACGCTGATCGTCGAGGCCCCGGACCACGGTCACGAGACCACCTCGGAGGCGTTCAGCTTCTGGATCTGGCTGGAGGCCAGCTACGGTCGGGTCACCGAGAACTGGGCACCGTTCAACAACGCCTGGACCGTGATGGAGCAGTACATCATCCCGGGCACCGCCGACCAGCCGACCGCGGGTGTGGCCGGCACCCCGCAGTACGCCGCCGAGTACCTGCAGCCCAACCAGTACCCGTCGCGGCTGGACCAGAACGTCCCGGTCGGTACCGACCCGCTGCGCAACGAGCTGCAGTCGGCGTACGGCACCGGCGAGATCTACGGCATGCACTGGCTGCTCGACGTGGACAACGTCTACGGCTACGGCCACTGCGGTGACGGCACCACCCGTCCCGCGTACATCAACACCTTCCAGCGGGGCCCGCAGGAGTCGGTCTGGGAGACCGTCCCGCAGCCGTCCTGCGACACCAAGGCACACGGCGGCCCGAACGGCTACCTGGACCTGTTCGTGGCCGAGGACAACGCGCCGGCGTCGCAGTGGAAGTACACCAACGCGCCGGACGCCGACGCCCGCGCCATCCAGGCCGCCTACTGGGCGCTGGTCTGGGCCGAGGAGCAGGGCAACGAGGCCGAGATCGCGCAGACCATCGCCAAGGCCGCCCGGATGGGTGACTACCTGCGGTACGCGATGTTCGACAAGTACTTCAAGCGGATCGGCAACTGCGTCGGCGCGACCAGTTGCCCGGCTGCCACCGGCAAGGACTCGGCGCACTACCTGATGTCCTGGTACTACGCATGGGGCGGCGCCACCGACACCTCGGCGGCCTGGTCGTGGCGGATCGGCTCCAGCCACAACCACTTCGGCTACCAGAACCCGTTCGCCGCCTGGGCGCTGACCAACGTGCCCGAGCTGCAGCCGCGCGGCGCCACCGCGGTGCAGGACTGGACCGAGAGCTTCGACCGGCAGATGGAGTTCTACCAGTGGCTGCAGTCCGCTGAAGGCGCCATCGCCGGCGGTGCGACCAACAGCTGGAACGGCTCCTACGCCCAGCCGCCGTCGGGAACCCCGACCTTCTACGGCATGTACTACACGGAGCACCCGGTCTACCACGACCCGGGCAGCAACGAGTGGTTCGGCATGCAGGTCTGGTCGCTGCAGCGGGTGGCCGAGGTCTACTACGTCACCGGTGACGCCCGGGCCAAGCAGATCCTCGACAAGTGGGTGCCGTGGGCCATCTCGCACACCGAGATCGGCACCGGTGGGGACTTCTCGATCCCGTCGACCATGGAGTGGACCGGCGCGCCGGACACCTGGAACCCGAGCAACCCCGGTGCCAACAACAACCTGCACGTCGAGGTCGTCGGCACCGGCCAGGACGTCGGCGTGGCCTCGGCCTACGCCCGGACCCTGATGTGGTACGCGGCCGCCTCCGGCAACACCGAGGCCCGCGACACCGCCAAGGGCCTGCTGGACGCGTTGTACGCCAACGCCGACGCGCAGGGCTCCTCCACGGTGGAGTCGCGGGGCGACTACCGTCGCTTCGACGACGTCTACGACGCCTCGACCGGGCAGGGTCTGTACATCCCGAACGGCTGGTCGGGCACCATGCCCAACGGCGACGTGATCGAGCCGGGCGCGAGCTTCCTGGACATCCGGTCGTTCTACCTGGACGACCCGGACTGGCCGAAGGTCGAGGCGTACCTCAACGGTGGGCCGGAGCCGGAGTTCCGCTACCACCGGTTCTGGGCACAAGCTGACCTGGCGATGGCCTACGCCGACTTCGGTCACCTGTTCCCGGACAACTGAGACCGGTGTCCGGGTGGGCGGCCGGCCCCGCCCGCCCGGACACCTTCACCACGATCCATCACCTGAACCGACACCGACGTACCACCGTCCCACCAAACGGTCCGGCACCGCCTGACGGTGCCGAACCACCGCAGACGGCCTGATTCCCACGGTCAGGCCCGCCCGTGGTGGGTCGGCCGGGATTGGCCAACGCAGCGATCCCGGTCGGCCCACCACACCCTTGTGTTCGTCGGCTGACGTCAGCCCCGGTAGCACCGCCAGCTGTACGCGTCCCGACGACTGCCGGCCTCGGCGATGACCGGCTCGCCGTACCGACTGGCGCAGGCCCGGCGGACGTCGAGATCCCGGTCATGATGGGTCCAGGGCCGGACGCATTCCCAGTCGGTGCCGTTGCCCGGCCAGTCGCGCGGCCACGCCATCCACTCGCCGCCGTGCTCCTGTTTGCAGTAGCTGTCCAGCATGCCCCGGAGATCGTCGCTGTTGTCCGGGCCGAGCAGCTCCGGCTCGCCGCCGCCGGGCGGGGCGGCGCTGGACGCCGGCGGATCCTCCGACGGGGGCGGGGGAGGGGCGGGGTCGGACGCCGGCTGTTCGGGGGGCACGGCCGGTGGTTCGGCCTGCCGCACCTCGGGTGACTCCCCGCCGTTGCCGGCGGCCGGCGAGGCGTCGGTGACCTCCGGCGTGACGGTCGCGGTTGGGGCGCTGCCCGCCGTCGCGGTCGGCGAGCCCGTCGAACTCGCCGGGCTCCACAACAGTCCGTTGCCGGAGACGAACGGTGCCGAGCACAGCAGCGCCACCGCGGCGACCGAACCGGCGGCCACCACCCAGCCGTACCGGCGGGCCAGCGCGATGAACCGGTCCGGCTCGTCCGGTGGCGCGGTCCGGGCCGGCCCTGGCGCGGTCGCTGCCGGTCCCGGCAGGGTTCCCGTCGGTCCCGGCCCGGTGCCGGCCGGTCCCGCTGACGGTTGTGCCGATCCCGCTGCGGTGCCGGTCGGTCCAACCGGTGTTTGTGCCGGGCCGGCGGGCAGGTTCGCGTCGGCGGCGTCGGCAGCGGGACGGACGGCCGCAGGGCGGACCACCGGCTGCTCGACCGTCGGTTCGTCGAACGCGTCGGCCTGGCGGTTCGCGGCCCGACGGCCCCGGCGAGCCGTGGCGCTCGACGGCTGGACGATCGGCTGCTCGACCGTTGGCTGCTCGATCGCCGGCCGCTCGACCGTTGGCTGCTCGACGGTTGGCTGCTCGACCGCCGGTGCGTCCGGAACCCTCGGGCCCGGCGGCCGGCCACCGGGCAGCGCGTTCAGCTCGACGGTCGGCTGCGTGAGGGCACTTTCCGCAGCGGAGTCGCTGCGTCTGGTGCCGCGAGCGGAGTCAGCAGGTTTCTCGGCCACGGAAACGCCTGCCTCCTTGTGCGGATGCGGTCGGGACAGCGTGTCACTCTAGTCACATCCGTACCGGCCCGGGTCGTACGGGAGGCCGATTCGTCACCGTAGGTCGGCCGGTACCGGATGGCGTATCCCCGGGTGCCCGGCCGGAAGCGACCGGCGGAGCACCCACCAGCTCACCGCCAGGCAGGCGGCGACCAGCGGCCAGGTCAGCGCGACCCGTAAGGCGGCCAGCGCCATCACCTGGTCGGCGAGATAGAGCGGGACGAAGACGGCCACCCGGGTCACGTACTGCCCCACCCAGACCCAGCTGGCCCGGCCGTACGCGCGCAGCAGCGCCGGATCCCGGCGCCACCGGGTGCGTTGGCCCAGCACCGCGCCCACCACCACGCCGAGCAGCGGCCACCGGACGACGATGCTGAGCACCCAGGCCAGTGCGCTCGCCGCGTTGGACAGCAGCTGCAGCAGGAAGTAATCGGACGCCCGACCGGTGCGCAGCGCGATCACCGCGGCGACGCAGACGGCGATCAGCCCGATCAGCACCGACCGGGGCCGATCGCGACGCCACAGGCGTACCCCGGCGATCACCACACCGACCGCGACCGCGCAGCACACGCCGACCCAGATCGACTCCCCGCCGGCCACCCATCCGACGCCGTACGCCACCGCCGGCAGCGTGGCGTCGATGGCGCCTCGTCGCCCGCCGAGCAGCTGCGCGAGTGACTCCGTCTGGGTGTCGCCCGATGTCCCGGTCACCGTCCGCCTCCCGCCGCCGTCCTTAGGTAAGGCTAACCGCTCCCTGTGGTGTCGGCGGTGGCGGCTGTCCGCCGGCGACCGTCCCAGCGCAGCGGACCGGGGTGCAGCGACCAGACCAGCCGCTGCCACCACGGCCGCCGGGCACGTAGCGCCGCCACCCAGACGGTGGCGTAACCACCGGCGCGCCGGGCCTGCTCGTCGTCGGTCTGCCCCGGTGCGAAGCTGGCGAGGTTGACCAGCTCGGCCAGCGGGTCGAGCCGGGGCAGCGCCGCACCGTCCGGCAGCGCCCGACCGTGTCCGGCCACCTCGCTGGCGGACATGTGCGCCCCGGCCGGGTGACCGGCCAGCCGGAGCGCGTCGACCACCTCGAGCCAGGCCCCGCAGATCCGGTGCGCGGGTGTGCCACCGTCGAGTCGCCGGTCGCGTAGCCGGCGACGCAGCAGCAGGACGACGCCGGCCCATCCGGCCGCGCCGACCCCGGCAACCGTCGCCGCGACGACGCCGAGCAGCCAGCCGGACGGCCGACCGCCCGGCGGTGCGGAGGCCGCCGAGGGCGGTGTCGACGGCGGCGGGTCGACCGTCGGTAGCACGGACGGCTCCACCGACGGCGTCGGCTCGTCCGGTGCCGGCCGGAACTCCTCCTCGATCGGGCGCGGCGTGCTGTCCGGTCGGGGCAGCGGATCGAACGGCACCCAACCGACACCGGAGAAGAGCACCTCCGGCCAGGCCACCGCGTGCCTGCCGTGCACCGTCGCGTCACCGGACGGCACCACGAACCCGACGACCACCCGGGTGGGCAGCCCCATCAGCCGGCCGAGCAGCGCGTAGGCGGCGGCGAACTGCTCGGAGGTGCCCCGCTGGCCGCCGGCGTCGCGCGGCCCGAAGAGGAAGAAACCCAGATTCGGGTACGCGTGCCCGCTCGGCGCGTCGGCGACAAGTTGGTAGTGGTCGGCGAGGAACTGCTCGACGGCCAGCGCCCGCTGGTACGGCGCACCGTTGTCCCGGGCGAGCTGCTGGGCGAGCCGACGGATCTCCGCGGGCACCCCGTCGGCCACCCGCAGCGTTCGGGCCACCGACTCCCCGGCCGGCACGTCTGCGGTGGTCAGCGCGTTCAGCGGTGGTCGACGCGGCACCGAGTCGACGGCGTACGTGACGCCGGGGGTGAGACCCTCGGGGTGCAGCAGGGTGCTGCTGGCCCGGTCGTACGCCACCCGGACGCCGTCGACCCGTACCGGGGCGGTGATCGCGGGCAGCAGCCGGCCGGACAGCTCGGCCACGGTGATCTCCTGGCGTACGGCGTCCGTCGACGACGCGTCGGTCCGCGACGCCGCAGCGTCCTCGGCCGGCGGCAGCACCCGGCCGGCGTTGCGATAGGTCCCGCCGACCCGCCAGGTGACGCCGTCGTAGTCGTGCAGCACAGCCAGGGTCAACCGCAGCGCACCGTCTCCGGTCGGACGCGGGTCGGCCCCAGCAGCTCGCTGCCCGTCCACCGTCGAGACCGGCGACGCGTCGACCCGCAGGTCGAACAGCGGCTGGTCGGGATTGAGCGCCCAACCGGAGATCCTGATCAGGGGATTCTCGTCGAGAATCTCCACCTGCGGCGGTGCGACGTAGCGACGTGGGTCGACGTCGGTCGTCGCGATCCGGGCCACCACCCACGGGGCGCTCACCGCCACCAGGAGCAGTACGGTGGCCGCGCCGGCCAACGACACCGCCGCCGTCCGCAGCCGTACCGCCGTCAGCGCGCCACCACCGCCCGGCCCGGCCGGCTGGTCGACCGTTGCCGCCGGCTCGCTCGGCCGGGCAGCGGGCGCCGGTGCCGCGGTGACCAGCAGCCCGACCGCCGCCGCCGCGACGAACAGCAGCGCCGGCCACCGGGCCGGCTCGGCGTTCGGCCCGACCACGAACGCCGCAGCGCCGAACAGCAGCAGCGGCGGTAGGCAGCCGAGCAGCATGCGCCGGGCCCGTACCGCTAGCTCGGTCGCGGTGAAGCCGGCGAGCCAGCTGGCCACGACCGGAACCACCACCGTGTCCGGCACCGCCTCCATCGGAATCATCGCGGTCAGCAGCCGGGGCACCCCGTTCGCGGCGGCGTCGGCGAGTAGCCGGGTCACCGGTCCGGTCAGCTCCGCCCGGTCCGCCGTCCACCATCCGGCCGCCAGCAGGTAGCCAGCCATCAGCACGACCGACAGCGGCGCCACCTGCCAGTTCGGTAGCCGCCGGGCGAACGTGCCGACCAGCACCGCCGCCGCGCCGGCGCCGGCGATCAGCCAGCCGGCCGCCGAACCGTCGTAGATCCGGCCGAGCAGGACCGCTGCTGACCCGGTCATCGCGATCAGCGCCGCCGCCACCGCACCGAGACGCGCCAGCCCGGTCGTTTGGTCACCGGTCACCGGTCACCTGCCGCGTCCCACCCGGCGGCGAAGCCGGCACCGTCGTCCGCCTCGACGAACAGCACGCCGGCCAGCCCGGTCGGGGCACCCACCGCCGGTGCCCCGCCTGCCGACGGGTTGGCTGCGCCGGTGAGCCGGCCGACCAGGATGGTCGCGAAGACTGCGCGCAGTGCACCGATGCGGGCGACGGCGTCCGGATCACCGGCACCGGCCAGATAGACCAGCGTGTCGCCGGGCCGTTGCTGGCGCAGCTGGTCGCAGACCTGTCGGACCGGGTCCCCGCCGGTCAGCCGGTCGGCGCCGGCCAGCGTGACCTCGGCCAGCCGGTCCAGCGGGTGCCGACTTGGCGTGTCGTCCGGCGGCAGCTGGTCGACGACCATCCGCAGCAGCACCGGAAGGTCGGCCCGGGTCGCCGCGTCGACCACCGACGCCGCCGCCTCACAGGCCGACTCGAACGTCGCCGACGCCCCGTCAACCTGGTCGTGGTACGCGACCGTCCGGTTGTCCAGCAGTACCACCATCCGGGGCAGACTGGTGTCGACGTGTTCCCGCACCATCAGCTGGCCGATCCGGGCGCTGGTCCGCCAGTGCACCCGGCGCAGTTCGTCGCCGACGACGTACTCCCGCAACGAGTCGAAGGTGATGCTGCCGTGCGGCACCCGGTCGATCTGGCCGTCCAGGCTCCGGGCGATCCCGGCCGGCACCGCGCGCAGCGCATGCACCTGCGGCCGGACCCACACCTGGACCGGTTCGCCGTCCGCGCGCGCGACGGCGACCAGGCCGAACGGGTCGCGGCGGAGCACCCGCAACGGGCCGACCGGGAGCACGCCCCGGCGATCGGTGGGCACCGGATAGCGCACCGTGGTCGTGGCGCCGGAGCGCAACCGGGCCAGCGGCACCGGGATCCACCGCCGGCCGCACCGCTCCTCGGCGAGGACGCTCGCCACGCCCCACCGCCGCAGGTTGCCGACCTGCAACGTCACGGTGCAGACATCGCCCCGGTTCACCCGGTCGGGTTCGACGGTACGGCGTACCGACAGCCGGGGCTGCCACAGCGCGTAGCCGGCCGCGTAGCCGACCACCGTCAGCCCGGCGGTGCCGAGCAGTGCGAGCTCCGGATAGCCGAGCACGGACCCGAGGGCGGTGAGCAGCGCGGCGGTGACGCCGAGGCCGAGACAGCGGGCGGTGACGTTCATGGGGCGGCGGCTCAGACCCCGGCCGCTGCCGGCTGGGCGGCCGGCAGCGGCACCGGGACCGACCGGACCACCTCGGCGAGCACCTCGGCCGCCGTGACGCCACGCAGTTGGGCGTCCGCGGTGAGCAGCAGCCGGTGCGCGAAGACCGGCTCCAGCAGGGCCTTCAGATCCTCGGGCAGCACGAACCCCCGGCCGCCGATCAGCGCGTACGCGCAGGCCGCCCGGGTCAGCGCGATCACCCCGCGTGGACTGACCCCGACCCGGATCTGCGGGTGTGTCCTGGTCGCGGCCGCCAGCCGCACCGCGTACCCGTACAACGGGTCGGCGATGTGCACCCGCTGCGCCAGCTGGATGAGCTGGCCGACGGTGGCTGTGTCGGTCACCGGGTCAAGCGCCTCGGGGGACCGCAGGGTCGCCCCGCGCAGTACCTCGATCTCGGTCTGCTCATCGGGGTAGCCGACCGACAACCGGACCAGGAACCGGTCCAGCTGGGCCTCCGGCAACCGGTAGGTGCCGTCCATCTCGACCGGGTTCTGGGTGGCCACCACCAGGAACGGCCGGGGCACCGGATGCCGGACGCCGTCCACGGTGACCGTGCGTTCCTCCATCACCTCCAGCAGCGCCGACTGGGTCTTCGGCGAGGCGCGGTTGATCTCGTCGGCGATGACGATGTTGGCGAACACCGGGCCGGGATGGAACTCGAACCCCTGGGTGGACTGGTTGAAGATGGTCACTCCGGACACGTCGGCGGGCAACAGGTCGGGGGTGAACTGGATTCGACGCCAGTGGCCGTGCACCGTCGCGGCGACGGCCCGTGCCAGGGTGGTCTTGCCCACCCCGGGCACGTCCTCCAGCAGGACGTGGCCCTGCGCGAACAGGGCCGTCAGGGTCAGTCGCACCACCTGCGGTTTGCCCAGCACCACGGTGGAGATCTCCCCGGCCAGTCGGGCGGCGGTCGAGGCGAAGCCGGTCACCTCGTGGGACGTCAGCGGGGTGGTCGTGGTCACTGCGGCTGGTCTCCTCGCCGGGGTGGATCGGTGGCTGTCCGGGTGGGCGGTGTCAGCAGGTGGGCAGCTGGTTCAGGTCGTCGCCGCCGGCCAGGTTCAACCAGGCCCACGGGATGTAGTTCTTCCCGCTGTACTCCACCCGGATCCACCAGGTGCTGGCCTTGCCGCCGTTGTAGATCCAGGCGTCGACGTGCCCGCCCTGGCGGCGGCACAGCGCGGTGAGTCGGGTGCCGTCGGGGACCCAGCCGACCTGGCGGCTGTTGTCCTGCTCCGGCACGGAGAAGATCTCGTTGCCGTTGCGCCCGGGAACGTCGTCGTCGCAGTAGGTGCGTTGCTCGCCGTCCGGGCCGTTGACGCAGGTGGCGGTGCCGTACAGGTCCGCGGTCGCCCGGCTGTGGGTGGCGGTGCCGGTGCCGGCCGCGTTGCTGGCCCGGACGGTGAACCGGTAGGACCGTCCCGGGTAGAGTCCGCCGACCCGGATGCTGTCGCAGCTGCCGGTGACGGGGGCCGCGCCGTCGGCCGCCGCGCTGCAGGTGACGTTCCCGCCGCCGGCATCCACCGAGAAGCTCAGGGTGACCGCGTTGGTGCCGGCGGTGGCACCGGTGACGGTGACCTTCGGTCCGGCGACGGTACGGGCCGTGGTACTCACCGGCGGGCCGTCACCGGCCTCGTTGACCGCATGCACCGAGACCGTCACGTTGGCCCCGTCGCCCAGCCCGGTCAGGGTGACGGCGGAGCCGTCGGACACCTCGGTGCGCTGGTCGCCGGCGGTCACCACGTACCCGGTGATCGGCCGCCCGTTGTCCGGCGCTGGCGACCAGCCGACCCGGAGGGCTCCCCGCTGGTCGGCGACGGTGGTCGCCTCGACCGCCGCCGGCTCGCCCGGGACCGTGAAGGGCACCACCGAGTTGCTCAACGGAGACGCCGTCGAGTTGGCTCCCTGGTCGCTGACCGCGACGACGGTGAACGCGTACTGCGTGCCGTAGTCGAGCGACCCGGGCGCGAGGACCAGCTCGGTGCCGGAGACGTCGCCGACCGGTGCCGTGGCCTCGGCCGAGACCGCGGTGACCGTGTAGCCGCCGATGACGTTGCCCTGGCCGTCGGCGGCCGGCCAGCTCACCGCGACCGAGCCGTCCGCACGGGCCTGCGCGGTGACGTTCGCCGGGGCGTCGGGCACCTCGGCGGTGGGGACGACCGGGTTGGACTCCCGCTCGGGACCCGCGCCCTCGGCGTTGACCGCGTGGACCGAGAACCGGTACGTCTCACCGTTGACCAGCTCGGTGACCTCGAACGACCGTTGGTTGGCTCCCACCTCGAAGCTGCGGCCGTCGCCGGTGACCACGTACCGCTGGATGCTCGAGCCGTTGTCCGCGGCCGCCTGCCAGCTGACCCGCACGGTGGTGTCGCCGGCCGCCGCGCTGACCGAGCGTGGTGCACCCGGCCGGCCGACCGTCGGCTCCGGTGGTGGTGGCGGTGGTGGTGGCGCCGGCGGTGGGTCACCGCCGAGGATGTCGTTGGCGTACTTGTCCACCTGCCGTACCTCGTGGGCGTCGGTGACGACCCGGGCGGTGGCCGCGTCGGGCGCGTTGATGAACAGGTGGTTCTCCCGGACCTCCAGGTCGAGCGGGCCGCTGGTTTCGGTGACATCGATCGATGTGAGCAGTGCTCCCGCTCCGTCGAACGCGAAGATCTCCCGGCTGCGTTCGTCGGCGCAGTAGACCCGGCCCGCCCAGCTGACGGCGGGACGTAGTGCGGATCCGCTGCCCGGCACCGACAGCTGCCGGACCTCGTCGTCGTCGACCAGGACGATGCGTCGCCGCTCGGGAACGGTGACCGCGACCAGGCTGCCGGTCGTGCGGGCCGGCAGGACGCCCGGACCGTCCAGGTCGAGCGGCACCTCGCGGCGGTCCCCGCCGCGCAGCAGGGTCAGCGCGCCGGCTGTCCGGTTGAGCACCGCGACGCCGTCGTCGAGTGCCGAGATGGTCAACTCGTTGCTGGGCGGGGCGACCGCCACGGTCCGGACTCGGGCCGGCCCGGCGGTGGCGTCGGTGGCGTCCGCTTCCGGCTCGGTAGCGGCCGGCTGGGGGATCGATGAGTCGAAGACGGCCTCCGCCGCGCCCTGCGCCGGGTCGCTCGGCAGCGGCGCGGCGGTGATCGCCGAGACGGTGCCCTCGCTCGGCACTGCGATCCACAGCCGACCGGCACCGTCGAAGTGTCCACCGGCGATCCCCGGCGGGTAGCGCACCGGGTCGCCGACGGGCTGCAGCGACCTGGGGTCGATCTGACGAACCACGCCCTGGACGGCGTCGATGACGAAGGCCGCGTCGCCTTGCATCGCCACGCTCACCCCGAGCCCGGTCGTGCTCTGGACTGTCGCGCCGACCTGCAACGTGGCGAGATCGAGCGAGCTCACCTTGCCGGTGGCCAGCTCGCGCAGGATCAGGAACTGGTCCGTCTGCACCACCTGAGTCTGGCGGCCCTGGGCGTCGGCGACCTCGACCCGGGTGTCGACCCGCCCGGTGAGCCCGTTGACCCTGGCCAGCTCGCTTCGGGCGGAGCTCCACAACCACGAACTCGCGTCGTAGCCGGCCGCCGCGTGGTCGGCCGCGCCGAGCCCGAGCACGGTGAGCCCCATGCCGACGACGAGCGCGGTGACCGTGCCGACAGTCACCAGCGTGCCGCGGCCGCGTCGTCGCCGCCCGTCGGGTCCGGCGCTCTGCCGTGTGCCGCCGTCGTGTGTGCCGCCGTCGGCTGTGTTGCCGTCGCCCGTGGTGACCACAGTAGGTCGCCTTCCGCCCGTCGGTCGTCTGGTGTCCGTCGTCCGTATCGTCGATCGTCGCCGGCCGGGGATCGCCCCGACACCCGGCCGGAGGCCATCCTATGGGGCCGTCACGCTGACCGGAAACTGCTCTGGCAGCCCCTGTGGACAACGTCGGACGGGATTACCGAGGAACTGCTCGAGAATTCATGTTTCCGCTGATCAACACCGAGTTTGTCGACTAGTCCGGATCGGCTGTCCGACGGTCGGTGCAGACCTGGTCCGAGGGGACGTAGTCGTCGGCGGAGTAGACGGCGAGCACCGCGAAACAGTAGTCGAGTTTGGGATTCAACCCGTTCACGGTGAATACGGTCTGGCCGGGATTGACCGTGGCGAGTGCGCCGAGTTGTTGTCCGCTACGGCCACTCGCGACGATGAACGGCACCGTTCCCGCGGTCGGGTCGGACCAGGCCAGCGTCACGGCCGTGGTGTCGTCGGTCAGCCGCAGGGCGGTCGGCGGGTCGCCGACCGTAGTGGATTCGGACCCTGGACGCCCCGGTCCGGTCGGTGTGGTGGCTCGTCCGTCGAGCAGGACGGTGACGCCCACGATGACCACGACCACGGCGGCGATGACCGCTGCGGCCGCGGCGCCGACCGCGACGACGACCGGTAGGGACCGCGACGGTGCCGCAACGCCTGCGGCCGGTCCGGTCACGGCGGTGGACAACGGCGGCGGCCGATCGGCGGCGGTCGTCACCTCCCGGCCGGAAAGCGGGGGTGCCGGTGCCGGTGGTGTCGGCTGGGTGGGCGGTACCGGCCGGGTCGGCAGGTCTGGCTCGCGCTGCGCAGCGGTGGGAGCCGGATCGACCGGGGCGACCGACGAGCCGGCCAGGTACTCCCGGGCCGCCCGGACCTGCCAGTGGTCATCACCGAGCTGCGCCGGGCCGCCGGCGGCGACCCGGGCGAAGTTGCGGCGGGCCTCATGCCGGTTGCCCAGTTCTTCGGCGAGCGTGCCGAGCTCGTACGCGATGGCCAGCATGACCGGCTCCCGGTCACCCAGCCGTAGTTCGCCTGCTGCCAGCGACTCCTCCAACAGCCGCCGGGCGGCTGTTGGGTCGCCGGCCTCACGTCGAAGGCGGGCCAGCAGGTGCGCGGTCCACAGGACCTCTGGTTCGTCCGTGCCGAAGGCGTCGCGGGCCGAATCCAGCGCCCGCAGCAGGTATTCGCACGCGCCGGCGAGGTCGCCGCCAGCACGCATGGCGGCCGCGTTGTCGCGGACACCGACGAGGAGGGAAGGCTGGGCCACCTCGCCATGCTGCCGGGTGCCGTCGGTCCACCCGGCCCCGGGGTACCGAACGGCAACGTCGGGGAGTTCGGATCCAACCGTACGGATCCACCGCCTGTCCGTCCGATGTGACCTGAGTCACCAGATTGTTTCTGGCGGAACCGGCATTGTTGCCGGTTGTCGTCGGAAGCCGGTCAGCTGACCTGGTTTTGCCCGCACCGGGTTGGCGTTATTGGTCGGCAGAGTTCACACGGTCGTAACTGGTTGCCGCTAAGTTTCTCCGCAGAGTGACATCGATTGATGCAGAATATTCGCTCTGAGCTGCCGCAACGGTGGATCCTCCGGCGGTCAGCATCGAATCCGGGACCACTGCTCACGAAGCGGGAGTCTGATGAGTACTGCAGTCGACATGCGTGACCTGGTGATCGCCTACACCCCCTGCGGGGAGATCGAGCCGAGCCCACGCATCGCCAGCGCGGTCCGCCGGGGCGGCGGCACCGGCGTGCTCGACCTGGCCGGAACCCGGCCGCAGGTCCTGCGCGCCGTGGAGCAGCTGGCCGCCTGGTCGGACGGGCCGATCGCGGTCCGCGTCCCGGCGAGTTGTCCGGCCTCGGTGGACGACCTCGAACGGCTCGCCCCCGGCCGGGTGGAGCTGGTGGTCGTCACCGGCGAGCTGCCGTGGAACCTGTCCGAACTGGTGACCCGCTACCGCGTACTCGCCGAGGTGACCAGCCTCGCCGCGGCCCGGACCGCAGCGGCGGCGGGTGCGCACGGGTTGATCGCCCGCGGCATGGAGTCCGGTGGCGAGGTCGGCGAGCTGAGCACCTTCGTCCTCGTCCAGCAACTCACCGCCGCCGACCTGGGCGTGCCGGTCTGGGCGCTGGGCGGGATCGGGCCGTACACGGCCGCCGCCTGCGTGCTGGGCGGGGCCGCCGGTGTGGTGCTCGACAACCAGCTGGCCCTGATGCCCGAGTCGGACCTGCCGGCCGACGTACTGACCGCGATCCGGCGGATGGACGGCTCGGAGAGCGTCCTGGTCGACGGATACCGGGGGATCCCACGGGCTCCGCGCCGGCCGGGCGCGGCCGGTGTCCCGGCCCGCGCCGACCTGCTGCCGGTCGGCCAGGACGGCTGGCTGGCCGCCGAGTTCGCCGGCCGCTGGTCCGACGCCGCGGCCGCGGTCCGTGGCATCCGCGAGTCGATCGTCGACGCGGCGACCGACGCCGCTGCGGCCGAGGTACTGCGCCCCGGCGGTCCGTTGGCCCAGGACCTCGGCCTGCGGGTGCCGGTCGCGCAGGGCCCGATGACCCGGGTCAGCGACGAGGCCGGCTTCGCCGCCGCGGTCGCCGCCGACGGGGCGCTGCCGTTCATCGCGCTGGCACTGGCCACCGCCGAACGCACCGAGGAGATGCTCACCGACACCGCCGCCCGCATCGGCGGACGTCCCTGGGGCGTCGGTGTGCTCGGCTTCGCGCCCGAGGAGATCCGCGCCGCCCAGCTCGACGTGATCCGGCGGATCCGCCCGGACTTCGCCATCATCGCCGGGGGCCGCCCACCACAGGCCAAGGAACTGGAACGGGAAGGGATCCGGACCTTCCTGCACGTGCCGTCACCGGGGCTGCTGCGCCAGTTCCTGCGCTCCGGTGCCCGCCGGTTCATCTTCGAAGGCGCCGAGTGCGGCGGCCACATCGGCCCCCGGGCCAGTTTTCCGCTGTGGGAGGCGCAGCTCGCCGTACTCGCCGAGCACCTCGCCAGTGCGACACCGGAAGAGGCGGCCGAGATCCAGATCTTCTTCGCCGGCGGCATCCACGATGACCGGTCGGCGGCCATGATCGCCGCGATGGCCGCCCCGCTGACCCGGCGAGGCGTCCGGGTAGGGGTGCTGATGGGCACCGCCTACCTGTTCACCGCGGAGGCCGTCGCGCACGGCGCGATCCAACCAACCTTCGCCCGGATGGCCCGGGAAGCGACCCGGACCGCGTTGCTGGAGACCGCACCGGGACACGTGACCCGGTGCCTGCAGAGCGACTTCGTCGACGACTTCCACGCGCTGCGAGCCGAGCTCGAGTCCGCCGGCCTGGAGAACCGCCAGGTGTGGGAGCACCTCGAGCTGCTCAACGTGGGCCGGCTGCGGATCGCCAGCAAGGGTAAGCGGCGCGACGGCGACGCGCTGGTGGACGTCGACGAGGCGGCCCAGCTCAGCGAGGGCATGTTCATGGCCGGCCAGGTCGCGGTGCTGCGGGAGCAGGAGACCACTGTCTCGGCGCTGCACGGTACGGTCACCGACCAGGCGGTCGCCTTCCACACCGCCCGGTCTCAGCGGCTGCGGGCCGACTGGACCCCGGCCGAGCCGGAGGTGCCGGCGGAGCCGCTGGACATCGCCATCGTCGGCATGGCGTGCATGCTGCCGAACTCGCCGGACCTCGCCGCGTTCTGGCGTACCGTGCTGGACGGCGCCGACGCTGTCACCGAGGTACCACCGCACCGGTGGAACCCGGACATCTACTACGCGCCCGAGGTCGGACCCGGTCAGACCGGCCGGTACAGCGTCTCGAAGTGGGGTGGCTTCCTCGCCGAGGTCCCGTTCGACGCCATCGGGTACGGGATTCCACCGTCCGCCCTGGCCAGCATCGACCCTACCCAGCTACTGGCCCTGGAGGTCTCCCAGCGGGCCCTCGTCGACGCCGGCTACACCCCCGGCAGCGACGGGGTGGACCACTCCCGTACCGGGGTGATCTTCGGAGCCGAGGCCGGCAGCGACATGGGGCACGCGCAGACGCTGCGGACCATGTTGCCGGCCTACCTGCCGGAGGTTCCCGGTGAGCTGGACGAGCAGCTGCCGACCGTCACCGAGGACTCGTTCCCCGGCATCCTGGCCAACGTCATCGCCGGTCGGGTCGCCAACCGGCTCGACCTGGGCGGCCCCAACTACACCGTCGACGCGGCCTGCGCCTCGTCGCTGGCCGCCATGGACGCCGCCTGCAAGGAACTCGCCAGCGGCGGCAGCGACCTGATGATCTGCGGTGGTGCCGACCTGCACAACGGCATCAACGACTACCTCATGTTCACCTCGGCGCACGCGCTGTCCCCGACCGGGCGGTGCCGTTCGTTCGACAGCGCCGGTGACGGGATCGCGCTCGGCGAGGGCGTCGCCGCCGTCGTGCTCAAGCGACTGTCCGACGCACAGCGCGACGGCGACCGCGTCTACGCGGTGATCAAAGGACTCGGCGGGTCCAGCGACGGACGGGCCCTGGGCCTGACCGCACCCCGAGCGGCCGGCCAGCGGCGGGCCCTGGACCGCGCGTACCGGCAGGCCGGGGTGTCGCCGGCGCAGGTCGGCCTGATCGAAGCACACGGCACCGGCACGGTGGTCGGCGACCGTACCGAGCTGGAGACGCTGACCACGGTGTTCAGCGAGGCGGGTGCCACACCCGGCAGCTGCACCCTCGGGTCGGTCAAGTCGCAGATCGGGCACACCAAGTGCGTGGCCGGTCTGGCCGGTCTGATCAAGGCCACGCTCGCGCTGTACACCGGGGTCCGGCCGCCCACCCTGCACGTGACCCGGCCCAACCCGGCCTGGCACCCCGATCGGAGCCCGTTCGCCTTCGAGACCTCGGCGCGGCCGTGGGCGGCACCGGCCAGCGAACGCGTCGCCGGGGTCAGCGCCTTTGGGTTCGGCGGCACCAACTTCCACGCGGTGCTCAGCGCCTACGCCGACGCACCCGAACCGCGACACGCCCGCGACGAATGGCCGGCCGAGCTGTTCTGCTTCCGGGCCGGCGACCGGGCCGGCACGCACCAGACGATGCGGGCGCTGCTGGACACCATCGACACCCGCGACGCGCTGGGCCGGCGCTGGCGGTTGCGCGACCTCGCCGCCGCCCAGTCCCGCCAGGCTGAGAACCGGTCCGGCCCGGTGCAGGTCGCCATCGTCGCCAGTGACCTTGACGACCTGGCCGGACTGCTGCGCCGGGCGATCGCCGGTGAGCACGATCCGGCGCGTGGGCTGTTCCAGCCGGCTCAGCCACCGGGCGCGGACGGCAAGGTCGCCTTCCTCTTCCCGGGCCAGGGCAGCCAACGCCCGGGCGCGTTGGCCGACCTGTTCGTCAGCTTCCCCGAGCTGCGGCGCTTCCTGGACATCGGCCGTGACTACGTCGAACCGCTCTTCCCACCGGCCGCGTTCGACCCCGAGTACGACCGGGGTCAACAGGACCGGGTCCGGGACACCCGGATCGCCCAGCCGGTGCTCGGCATCGGTGGGCTCGCCGTGCACCACCTGCTCGGTCGGCTGAACATCCGGCCGGACCTCGCCGGCGGGCACAGCTACGGCGAGCTGGTGGCGCTGTGCGTCGCCGGCGCATTCGAGGACCGGACACTGCTCGAGCTGAGCCGCCAGCGCGCCGACGCGATCCTGGCGGCCGCTGGCAACGATCCCGGCACGATGGCCGCGGTGGCGGCCACCGCCGAGCAGATCGGTGAGGTGCTGTCCGGGGCCGGGCTGGCCGGTGAGGTGGTGCTCGCCAACCACAACGGCCCGCGGCAGGTGGTGATCTCCGGCCCGACCCCGGCGGTGCGCCGCGCGGTGTCCGTACTCAAGGAGAAGGGTCTGTCTGCCCGGCCGATCGCGGTGGCCTGTGCGTTTCACAGCCCGGTGGTCGCCGACGGAGTCACCGCCTTCAGATCCACCCTCGACGGCCATCCGGTGGCCACCCCCAGCCTTCCCGTCTGGTCCAACCGCACCGCCCAGCCCTACCCGGGTGGTGCGGACCAGATCCGCGACGAACTCGCCGCGCAGATCGGCGCCCCGGTGCGGTTCGTCGACCAGATCGAAGCGATGTACGCCGCCGGAGCCCGCGTCTTCGTCGAAGCCGGTCCCGGCCAGGTACTCACCCGGCTGGTCGACGCCGTCCTGGGTGAGCGCCCACACGTGGCGGTCGCCTGCGACGGTCGGCGGGCGGACGGACTACGTGGTTTTCTGTCCGCCGTCGCCGAACTGGCCTGCGCCGGGGTCCCGGTGCAGACCGACTGGCTCTACCGCGGCCGGCGAGTCGCCGAGATCGCGCCCGCCCCGCCGTCGTCGCGTCCGATCTGGACGGTCGACGGGCAGCTGGTACGCGACCAGCATGGCCGGCCGCTGCCCGGCGGCATGACGCCTCCCCGACAAATCAAGGAGCTGTCGATGAGTGCATCCACCGAGGCCGGAAACGGTCGTGGTCTCGGCAACGTGTCCGGCAACGGCCATGGTCCCGGCAACGGCCATGGTCCCGGCAACGGCCATGGCAACGGCGTGGCCCATGTGTCCGGCAACGGGCATAGCCATGTCCACGGCAACGGGATCAGCCACCTTCCAGCTGCCGATGCCGGGGTCCGGCCCGTCCCCGCAGCCGGCTACCGGGACGGGCGCGACGAACTGATCAGCGAGTTTCTGCGGACGAGTCGGGAACTGATCGCTTCCCAGCGGGACGTGATGTTGGCGTACTTCGGGGAGCAGCCGTCGCCGGCCGGCAACGGGTGGGTCGGGCCTGCGGCGTATCCGTCGGTGGTGGCTCAGCCGGCGATTGCCGCGCCGAGCAGCTACCCCGAGGTGGTCGCGCCGACCAGCGCACCCCGGGTGACCGATGTGCCGGCCATCCCGGCGTCACCTGCCGACCCGACGCCTCCGGCGGCACCCGCCGCCCAGGCTGCTCCGGCGGCACCCGCCGTCCGGCCCGCTCCAGCGGTGCGCGAGGAGGTGCCGGCGGCCACGACGGTCCACAAGACCGCCGCACCGGCTGTCGCCGCCACGTCGGTGGCGGCTCCCACGGATCCCGTGTCGACGGCAGCGACGGTGACCGCGACGGTCGCGGTACGGCCGGCGGCCGTGTCGGTGGGGGTGGCGCAGTTCCAGGAGGCGATCCTCGAGGTGTTGAGTGAGCGGACCGGGTATCCGGTGGATTTGATCGAGTTGGATTTGGATCTTGAGGCGGATCTGAGTATCGATTCGATCAAGCGGGCTGAGGTTGCTGGTGAGGTGGCGACCCGGTT
>Ga0207773_100209_pt1 | contig 41570 bp, 36 predicted proteins | sample TtaePargueraPR_2_FD_187281 | JGI IMG/M metagenome (GOLD analysis project Ga0207773, IMG submission 187281) | Aerobic enrichment media microbial communities from Bioluminiscent Bay, La Parguera, Puerto Rico - Tt and M1 (3) (SPAdes) | ecosystem: Environmental > Aquatic > Marine > Unclassified ...
CCTGCCACAGGCCGCGGGGGTCAGAGGTCAAACTTCACCCCCTGCGCCAGGGGCAGGCTCGCGCTGAAGTTGATCGTATTGGTCTGCCGGCGCATATAGCCCTTCCAGGCGTCAGAGCCGGATTCGCGACCGCCCCCAGTCTCCTTCTCCCCGCCGAAAGCGCCGCCGATTTCGGCACCCGAGGGGCCAATATTGACATTGGCAATGCCGCAATCGGAACCCGCCGACGACATGAAGGCTTCGGCCTCGCGCATGTTCAGCGTGAAAATGCAGGAGGACAGCCCCTGCGGCACGTCGTTCTGCAGGGCAATGGCCTCGTCCAGCGTCTCATAGCCCAGGACATAGAGGATAGGCGCAAAGGTCTCTTCGCGCACCGTGTCGGTCTGGCGGGGCATTTCGACAATGGCCGGATGGACATAGGCCCCGCCATCGAGACCGTCGACCGCCCCGCCGCCATGCACCTTGCCACCCTCGCCGCGCGCCTTGTCGATCTGCGCGAACATCCGTTCGCGTGCCGGAGCGTCAATCAGCGGCCCGACCAGGGTGCCGGCCGACCGCGGGTCCCCGATGGGCAGGCTGGCATAGGCCTTGGCCAGCCTGGCCACCAATTCGTCCTTGATCGAATGATGCGCGATCAGCCGGCGGAGCGACGTGCAGCGCTGGCCCGCCGTGCCGACGGCGGAGAACAGGATGGCGCGCACGGCCATGTCCATATCGGCCGATGGCGCGACGATCATCGCATTGTTGCCGCCCAGTTCGAGGATCGGCCGGCCCCAGCGTGCCGCAACCTTCGGGCCGACAATGCCGCCCATCCGGGTCGAGCCAGTGGCCGAAACGATGGGCACGTCCCTGGAGTTGACCAGCGCCTCGCCAATGGCCGGGCCACCGATGACAAGCTGGCTCAGGCCCTCGGGTGCGTCGCCGAAGCGTTCAAGCGCCCGCGCCATGATCTTCATCGTGGCAATGGCTGTAAGCGGGGTCTTTTCGGAAGGCTTCCAGATCACCGGATCGCCGGCGACCAGCGCCAGCGCGGCGTTCCACGACCAGACCGCGACCGGAAAATTGAAGGCGGAGATGACCGCGCAGGGACCCATCGGATGCCAACTTTCCATCATTCGATGGCCAGGGCGTTCGGAGGCGATGGTCAGGCCATAAATCTGGCGCGACAGCCCCACGGCGAAATCGCAGATGTCGATCATCTCCTGGACCTCGCCCAGCCCTTCGGAGGTGATCTTGCCGGTTTCCAGCGTCACAAGGGCGCCCAGTTCGGCCTTGGCAGAGCGCAATTCCTCGCCCAGCAAGCGCACCAGTTCGCCCCGGCGCGGCGCGGGAACGGCGCGCCAGAGCTGGAAGGCGGCCTGTGCGCGGGCGATGACGGCCGGCATGTCAGCGGCCCCGGTTTCGCGCACCCGCGCCACCAAAGCGCCGTCAATCGGCGAGTGCACGACGAGCGTGCCACCCGTAAGATCGGAATCATTCAGTCCCGCAGCGTTCAGAACTTGCGCGTGGTTCATTTCAGTCTCCTCAGTTCGCGCCGGTTCGGCCGGCTATGGCAGCTTCGATACGGGTCAGCCCCGCCTCGAGATCGGCCTCGGAATAGGCAAAGGACAACCGGGCGTGTCCGGCAAGGCCAAAAGCCCGGCCCGGCACGATCGCGACGCCCCCTTCTTTCAACAACCAGGCGCAGAATTCGGCATCGGTGCCAAAGCCGCAGGCCGCCATGGCCCCGGCAATGCGCGGAAAGGCGTAGAAGGCGCCGTCCGGCAGGGGGCACTCTACGCCCGGAATGGCATTGAGCCGAGCCACGACCACGTCGCGGCGCGCCTGCATCGCGACGCGGCGCGTGTCCAGCAAGTCCTGCTCGCCGGTGAGCGCGGCCAGGGCTGCCGCCTGCGCAATGGAACAGGCTCCCGAAGTCACCTGCCCCTGCACCGCGCCCATGGCCTCGACCAGCGGGGCCGGCCCTATTCCCCAGCCGATGCGCCAACCGGTCATGGCATAGGCCTTAGACACGCCATTGACGACCAGCAGGCGATCGGCCAGCGCCGGCGCCACCGATTTGAAGCTATGGAAGGGCACGTAGTTGAGATGCTCGTAGATCTCATCCGACAGCACCCAGACATCGGGGTGGCGGAACAAGACGGCTGCCAGCGCCAGAATTTCCTGCGGGCTGTAGATCGCACCGGACGGATTTGATGGTGAATTCAGCATCAGCCAGCGGGTGCGCGGCGTGATCGCGGCCTCGAGCGCGGCCGGCGTCAGCTTGAAGTTTTGCTCCATGGTGCACGTCACCACCACCGGCAGGCCGCCGGCCATGGCGACGATGTCCGAATAGCTGGTCCAATAAGGCGCCGGCATGATCACTTCATCGCCCGGCTCCAGCGTCGCCAACATGGCATTGGCCAGCACCTGCTTAGCTCCGGTGGAGACGATGACTTCGCCGCGGGTGACATTGTTGGCCGCCGCTATGGTGCCGCGCAGTTCGGCAGTACCCATGGTCGCCGGGTAGCGCGTCTTGCCTGCAAGAGCTGCGGTGTGGGCCGCCTCGACCACATGGGCGGGGGTCGGAAAATCAGGCTCGCCAGTCGACAGCGCGACCACGTCCCGACCCGCGGCCCGCATCGCCGCGGCACGCTCGCTCAGCTGCACGATCTCGGAAATCTCCAGCGCCTCGATGCGACTGGCACGACGAAAGCCGGTGGTGAGATCCATGCGTCCGAAGCCCTTTTTGCTTTTCCTTCCTCGACACATAACACCCGATCTGCCTATAATTTCAGCAAATAAAACTCCACATGTTTGGAGGAAAGATCACATGATCGCCCCCCGCCGCTTCCTGCCATCGATGAGTTCCCTACTGGCGCTGGAGGCTGTCGAAAGGCTAGGCACAGCCACCGCCGTCGCCGAGGAGCTGGCGCTGACACATTCGGCGGTGAGCCGGCAATTGAAGGTGCTGGAAGAACAGATCGGCGTCACCATGTTCCGTCGCGCCGGCAAGGGCCTGGCGCTGACGCCGGCCGGCGTCGATTATGCCCGCACCATCCGTGCTGCCCTGCATGATGTCGCCCGGGCCAGCCTCAAGATTCGCGCGGGGGGCTCGCGCACCAATCTCAATTTGGCAATCCTGCCCTCCTTTGGCGCGCATTGGCTCGGGCCGCGGCTGCGCAGCTTTTCGCAGGCCCATGGCGACCTCAACATCAACCTGTCGACACGCCTGGTGCCGTTCGATTTCGGCCTCGATCCGTTTGACGGCGCGATCCACTACGGCCGCCGCGACTGGCCGGGCGTGGAGTATCTCGAACTCACGCGCGAAAGGGTAATCCCCGCCGCCGCGCCCAGTCTGCTTGCCAACAGGGTCACCAGTCCGGCTGACTTGCTGTCGATGCCGCTGCTCCATCTCGAAAGCCGGCCGGGGGCGTGGGAAGCCTGGTTCGAGCAGAACGGCTGCAAGCCCGAGGGGCTGCGCGGCATGCTGTTCGACCAGTTCACCGCACTCGCCGAGGCCGCCGTGCTCGGCTTCGGCCTGGCCCTGCTGCCCGAATTTCTCGCCGAGCGGGAATTCCGGGCAGGCCGGCTGGTGCCGGCGGCCGCCGACTATGCCGATGTCGACGGCGCCTATTTTCTCGTCTGGCCGGCCAATAGCGCGGTTGGCCCCGCCATGAGCGCCCTGATCGACTGGTTGCGCGGCAACGCGTGACGATCAGGCTACAGCCCGGAGTACGTCCACGAGCGTCTCGCTGATGCGGTCGATCTCGGATTTCTCGATGATCAACGGCGGGGACAGCGCGATGATGTCGCCCGTGGTACGGATCAATACGCCGGCCTCATAGGCCTTGAGGAAGGCATCGAAGGCGCGTTTCGTCGGTTGCCCGGCAATCGGCTCGAGCTCGATGGCGCCGATCAGCCCCTGGTTGCGGATGTCGATCACGCCTGGCAGACCCCTGAGGCCATGAAGCATGTTTTCCCAATAGGGTGCGATCTCGGCGGCCCGCTCGAACAGGGCCTCGTCCCGGTAGGTGTCGAGAGTCGCGATGCCCGCTGCTGCCGCGATGGGATTGCCCGAATAGGTATAGCCATGGAACAGCTCGATCAGGTGCTCGGGGCCATGCATGAAGGCATCGTGGATTTCCGCTGTCGCGAACACCGCGCCCATGGGTATCACGCCATTGGTCAGGCCCTTGGCGGTGGTGATGAGATCGGGGGCAATCCCGAAGAAATCCGAACCGAAAGCCGCGCCAAGGCGGCCGAAGCCGGTGATGACCTCGTCGAAAATCAACAGGATGCCGTGCTTCCTAGTAATGGCGCGCAAGCGTTCCAGGTAGCCCCGGGGCGGGATCAGCACGCCGGTGGAGCCCGCAATCGGCTCGACGATCACAGCCGCGATGGTCTCTGCGCCATGCAATGCGATAATCCGCTCCAGGTCATCGGCGAGATGCGCGCCATGTTCGGGCTGACCGCGCGTGAAGGCGTTCTGCGCCGGCAGATGCGTATGCGGCAAGTGATCGACGCCGGGCAGGAGGCTGCCGAAAACCTTGCGGTTATTGACGATGCCACCCACCGAGATGCCGCCGAAATTCACGCCGTGATAGCCGCGCTCGCGCCCGATCAGCCTGGTGCGGGCGCCGTCGCCCTTGGCCCGGTGATAGGCGAGCGCCATCTTGAGCGCAGTCTCCACCGATTCCGAACCGGAATTGGTGTAGAACACATGCGCCATGCCTTCCGGTGCGATCTCGATCAGGCGGTTGGCCAACTGGAACGCCAGCGGGTGGCCCATCTGGAAGGCCGGCGCATAGTCCAATTGTGCAGCCTGCTTCTGGATCGCCTCTACGATCTTGGGCCGCTTGTGCCCAGCATTGCAGCACCAAAGGCCCGCCGTGCCGTCCAGCACCTGGCGGCCATCGGAGGTCGTGTAATACATGCCGTCGGCAGCCACGAACATGCGGGGCGAAGACTTGAACTGCCGGTTGGCCGTGAAGGGCATCCAGAAGGCGCTGAGATCATTGGGTTGGATTGTCATGGATTTTGCCTTGTCGTGGGGGGCTTCAGCCGCCCCAGGTATCGGAAAGGGTGAAACCCGACTGGAACGGGTCGCTGGGGTCGAGCCCGATCTGGGTGATCCCGTAGATCCAGCACTGGCCCGAGACGCGGTTCTGCGTGGCCCTAAACGGCCCCACCTGCGTTTCGCCGATAAGCTGAGTGGTGAATTCCCCCCCGATTATCGAACGCGATACCAGCACATCGCCAGGTTTCGCCCGGCCTTCGGCATGGCGCACCGCCATATTGGCATTGGAGCCGGTGCCACAGGGCGAGCGGTCGGCCCGACCCGGCCGCAGCGTCGTGCAGGTACGGACCGCGCCGTCAGGTTCGTCGGAGCGGAACATCACGTAGGCGAGACCATCGAGCGCCGAATTGACGGGGTGGCGCACTTCGATCGCCGAAGCGATCCGCTCGCGCAGCAAAACACCCTTGGTCGCAATGTCGCGTGCATTTTCTGGGCTGATCGTCAAGCCAAGCTGGTTTGCATCCACCAGGGCATAGAAGACGCCGCCAAAGCACAGGTCATAGGTGACCATCCCCCATTCGGGTGCATCGATTGTCGCGCCCTTCTGCGCCACGAAAGAGGGCGGCATGTCGAGCGACACCCGCGTGACCTTGCCGTTTTCGCAACAGGCTGTAGCAAGCACCAGACCGGCAGCGGTATCGAGCACGATAGTGGTTTCCGGCTCAACCATGGGTTTGATGCCGGTTTCCAGGATAGCTGTGACCGCGCACATGGCGTTCGAACCCGACATGGCATGCGCCCGGTCGGGCTGCAGCACAATGAAGCCGCAATCGGCAGCCGGGTCGGTGGCGGGAAGGAGCAGGCAGAACGACCCGGCAGGGCCCGAGCGGGGCTCCGAGCACAGCAGCAGACGCAGGCTGTCATCGACTTCATTCAGATGTCGCAGCTTGTCGGCCATGGTGGCCCCGGGGATGTTGGGGGCTCCCCCGGTGATCACACGACCGATCTCGCCCGCGCAATGCACATCTACCGTCTGCAAAGTCCGGGACCAGCGCATCGTTTATCCTTTCAGATACCAGCCCCAGGGCCTGGAGCGGTCGTAGGTGGTGATCTGCTTGACCTCGAGATAATTGTTGAGGCCCCACTCCCCCAATTCTCGACCGATGCCCGATTGCTTGTAGCCGCCCCATGGTGCCTCGGTGAAGGTGGGCTGGGAGCAGTTGATCCAGACGATGCCGGCGCGGAAGGCGCGGGCCACCCGTTCGGCCCGATCGAGATCGGCCGACATCACCGCGGCAGCGAGCCCGAAGCGGGAATTGTTCGCCAGCGCAATGGCCTCCTGCTCGCTCTTGAAAGGCTTGACGCAGACCACGGGCCCAAAGATTTCCTCACGCCAGATCCAGCTGTCTTCGGCCATATCGGCAAAGATGGTGGGCTCCACATAAAATCCGGCCTCGAGGCCGGCTGGCACGCCACCCCCGGTGACCAGCCTCGCTCCTTCACTCTTGCCGCGGTCGATCGCCGCCAGCACCTTTTCCTGCTGTGCTGCGCTGACCAGCGGTCCCAGCAGCACGCCCTCCTTGATGCCCGGCCCGATCTTGATCTTTCTCGCCTGCTCGGTGAGCCGTTCCATCACCTGCTGGTATATCGGCTCCTCGATCAGGACCCTTGAGGTTGCCGAGCAGACCTCCCCCTGGTTCCAGAAAATGCCGAACATGATCCACTCGACCGCCTCGTCGACCGGCGTATCGGCAAAGACCACCAATGGCGACTTGCCGCCCAACTCGAGGCTGATCGTCTTGATGTCGCGTGCCGCAGTCATCATGATCCGTGAGCCGGTCGGCACCGAGCCGGTAAAGGCCAATTTGTCGACGCCGGGATGCTCGGTCAGTGGCTGGCCTGCTTCCGGACCAAAACCGGTCACCACGTTCAGGACCCCAGCCGGCAGACCGGCATCATGGGCGATCTGCGCCAGCTCGAGCGCCGTGACCGGCGTCAGTTCCGAGGGCTTGAGCACGACGGCGCAGCCGGCCGCCAACGCCGGCGCCACCTTCCATGACGCTATGAGCATGGGGAAGTTCCACGGGATGATCGCCCCCGCGACACCTACCGGCTCCCTCACCGCCTTTGAGGTGAACGTCTCGACCGAGAGCGCAATGTCCTGATCGGGGCTATTGTCCTGCTCCACAATCAGGTTGGCGTAGAAATGAAAGCACCCAGCCGTATCATCAATATCCCAAAGCGCCTCGGGCAACGGCTTGCCATTGTCCTGCACTTCGATCCGCGCCAACTCGTTCCGGCGCGCCGCAATAGCCTCACCGATGCGGTGCAAAACGGCGGCGCGGTCGATGGCACTCATACGCGGCCAAGGGCCGTGATCAAATGCGGCACGCGCGGCCTTGACCGCCTTGTCGACATCCTCCGGCCCGCCGCGCGCCACCCTGTGGAACACCTGCCGGTTCGACGGGTCGACAACGTCGAACATCTCCCCCGATGCGGCGGCTACCCAATCCCCGTTGATATAGAGCTTATCGTGCATAATGCCCTCAAATGCTGCGAGTCAGACCGCCATCGGCGATAAGCGTCTGCCCGGTGATGTAGCTGCTGTCTTCGCCGAGCAGAAACGCGGCGGCCTTGGCCTGTTCTTCAACTCTGGCAATTCGCTTGAGGGCCGCGAGATCGGCGAATTTGCCGACATCGAGGCTGTCGGTGAAGCCCGGCGCCAGGCAGTTCATGCGGATATTGGCGGGGCCGTAGCGATCGGCATAGAGCTTGGTAAAGGCGCTCACGCCGGCCCGATAAACCGACGATGCCGGGAACCACAGGCTCGGCTCAAAGGTCGCATAGCTCGTGATGTTGACGATGGAGCCGGCACCCTGCCGCTCCATGATCGGCGTCACCAGCCGAGCCAGGCGCACGGCGAATTTGACGATCATCTCATGGGCCGCATCCCAATTCTCGTCGGCGATCTCGAGCAGGTCGCCCTTGGGCGGATGGCCAGTATGGCCCAGGACAGCATCGATGCGGCCATAGCTGTGCATGGCAAGATCGACAATGGCCTTGAGATCATCATGGCTTTGCGCCACCCCACGCCGGGCCACGCCATCCAGTTCGGCAGCCAGGCTCTCGCAGCTTTCCGATGGCGACATCAAAACAAGCTTGTAGCCTCGGCTATGCATCTCCCGTGCAACCGCGGCTCCAATGCCGCGGCCGCCACCCGTGATCAGGCAAACCTTATCGGTCATGACATCTCCTCAGAATCGATTGATGCGATAGGGGTGCAGATCGATCTCGGGGCGGCCGCCAGTGATCATCGTCCCCAGCAGCCGCGCCGTCGTTGCAGCGTTGGTCAGGCCAAGATGTCCGTGCCCCGTAGCATAAAACACTCCCGCCGTTTTGGCAGAAGGCCCGATGATCGGCACGGTATCGGGCAGTGCTGGGCGATGCCCCGCCCACTCGGTGGCCTGTTCGACGCGCAGGTTCGGCAGCGCCTCACGGGCGCGGTTCAACGTGATCCGGGCGCGACGATAGTCGGGCGGTGCATCGACGCCCGCCATTTCCACCGTGCCGCCAATTCGGATTCCGCCCGCAGTTGGCGTCACCATGAAGGCGCGCGCCGGCCAGATGATGGAATGGCGCAGACCGATTCCAGGCGCCATAATCTGCGTATGATAGCCGCGCTCACTTTCCAGCGGGATTGGCTCGCCCAGCGCCCTAGCAAGCTGGGCCGTATGAACGCCCGCGCAAAGGACAATCGTGTCAGCCTTCAGCATTGTGCCGTCATCGAGGCGGACGGCCTCGATGCGATCGGCGCGCTCGAAACTGACGACCGCGCCGCGGTGGAGCCGCCCGCCCAATCCCTCGAAGGCCTCCACTAGCCGGCAGACGAAGCGATAGGGATCGCTGAGTGACTTGTTGTCTGGAAAGAGCACCGCCTTGGAAAACCGCGCCGCAAGCTCCGGCTCAAAATCCCGGATCACCCTGCCATCCAAGATCTCGTGCCGAAGCCCGAACCGTTCGAGAATCTCGATGTGGTCGCGGTCGGCGCGAAATTCCGCGTCGTCGCCGTAGAGTGAAAGGCACCCTTCTTCCGAGAGCGCGTCGGCCATGCCGATATCGCGCAGCAGCGCCTGCGTATCGGCCAGCGCCCGTTCGCAGAGCGCAGCACCCTGCGCTTCGAGCTCGCGCAATTTGGCTGGTCGGCTGGCGGCTAGGAAACGCAGGAACCATGGTATGAGCCGAGGAATATATCCTGGCCGCACCCGGATAGGACCTTCAGGATCAAGCGCCCAGGCAGGCATCTGCCGCCAGACCGTCGGACGGGATGCGGGCATGAACTCAGTCACGGCGATCGATGCCATATTGCCGAAGGAGGCGCCGCCCCCTGGCGCATCGCGGTCGATCAGCGTTACCGCGGCTCCGCGCTTCTGCAGATCATAGGCAATGGCCGCGCCAATGACACCGGCGCCGATGACGAGGATTTTGCCTCTGTCGCTCATTCTGCTTCCATCTCGAAACGAAGTTTGCGGCACACGGCCGATAGGACGGCCATGCGCCTGTGCGATGTGGGCCGGTCGCCAGCGACCGGCTACCAGGTCAGTATGGGTTCCATGGCGGCACGGAACTCTGCTTTTTCCTCGTCGGTCAGGGGGCCCAACGGCGCACGGCACTCGCCCACTGGCAGGCCCTGCAGCTCGCAGCCATACTTGATCTTCTGCACGAACTTGCCGCTTTCTAGGATGTTCATCGCCCGATAGAGGGTCTTCATCTGCTGGCGGGCCTTGTCGAGATCGCCGGATTTGAAGGTGCGGTCGAGATCGCAGCAGGCCTTGGCCATGCAATTGGCTGGGCCACAGATCCAGCTTTCGGCGCCCCAGAACATGAAATCGAGCGCGATATCGTCCGAACCGCTGACCAGTTGGATCTGGCCCTCATAGCGGCTGGCAATATCGATCGCCCGCTGCAGGACGCCCGAGCTTTCCTTGATACCCAGCACGCGCGGATGATCGGCGAAATGGTCCATTAGCTCGAAACTGATGTCCGACCCATCCTTGGCCGGGTAGCTGTAGAGCACGAGGTTCACATCGGCAGCGTCGAGCACGGTCTGATAGTGCTTGGTCAACTCCTGCTGGGTCGGGCGGGTATAGAAGGGTGGGGCCAAAAGCACATTGTCATAGCCGATTTCCTTGGCCATCAGGGTCTGCTCGATTACCTCGCGGGTGGCTGGCGCATTGGTGCCCGCGATCAGGGTTTCACCCGGCTTGGCGAAATCCTTGACGAATTGCAGGACCTCCCGGCGCTCCTCGGTCGATTGCGAGAAGTATTCGCCGGTCGAACCATTGGGAACCCAGCCGGACACGCCGGCCTCCCGCAGATGCGTAAGCAACCTTTCGAATGCCTTGAAATCGATCTTGCCGTTCGCATCGAAAGGCGTGACGAGTGCAGGCATGACGCCTTGGAGTTTCATGGACTGGTTCCTGTTATTGAGGTGTGTTTGGAGCGGCGTCAGTGCCCGAGGATTTGCCCGAGAAAGGCCCTGGTGCGCTCGCTCTTGGGACTGTCGAAAAACTCGACAGGCGAGGCCTCTTCGATGATCTGGCCCTCCGCCATGAAGATCACCCGGTCGGCAACCTGGCGGGCAAAACCCATTTCGTGGGTAACGCAGATCATGGTCATGCCGTCCTGGGCCAGGCCGACCATCACGTCGAGCACCTCCGAGATCATCTCGGGGTCGAGTGCCGAGGTGGGTTCGTCGAACAACATGATCTGCGGCGACATGCAGAGCGCCCGGGCGATCGCTACACGCTGCTGCTGGCCGCCCGAAAGCTGGCCTGGATATTTGTTGGCCTGCTCGGGTATCTTGACCCGCTCCAGATACTGCATCGCCGCCTTCTCTGCCTCGGCGCGCGGAAGCTTGCGGGCAAGAATGGGCGCCAGCGTGCAGTTCTCCAACACCGTCATGTGCGGGAACAGGTTGAAGTTCTGGAACACCATTCCTGCTTCGCGGCGGATTTCGTCGATATGGTCGACATTATCGTCGAGCACCGTACCGTTGACTTCGATGGTCCCCGATTGATGCTCTTCCAGCCGGTTGATGCAGCGGATCAGGGTGGACTTTCCCGAACCAGATGGTCCGCAAAGCACGATGCGCTCACCGCGCCTGACCAACAGATTGATGCTCTTGAGCACATGAAAGTCGCGGTAATATTTATTCATGTCCGCGATACGGACAGCGATATCTGACATGGGTCCCTCCCTAGCGGCGACCGACGCTGAGACGACGCTCGAGATGGGCACCGTAGCGTGACAACGAAAAGGTAAAGGTGAAGAAGATCAGGGCCAGGAAGACGTAGACTTCGATGACGGCGAAGCTCCATTCTGCCGTACCCGAGGCTGCCCGCCCCGAAGCCATCACATCGAAAAAGCCGATAATGGTGACCAGCGAGGTTTCCTTGAAGGTGATCACGAACTGGTTGATGGTCGGCGGCAGCGCATTGCGGAATGCCTGTGGCAGGATGATGTGGCCAACACGGTGCCAATAGCCGAGACCCAGGGCCTTGGCCGCCTCTTCCTGACCCGCCGGCAGCGCCTGCATGCCGCCGCGGATGATTTCAGCCTGGTAACAGGCGAAGAACAGCGCATAGCCGATGATGACGCGATAAAGCGTATCCCCGATGGCCCAGCCCGGCAGGACGAAGGGTAGCACTAGGGCAAAGGTGAACATGATGGTCAGCAGCGGCAGGGATCGGATCGTGTCGATCACCAAGGCCATTATGCGCGATATCCACGGTAGCGAAGAGCGGCGCAGCAGGGCAAAGACAATGGCAAGCGGCATTCCGATGAGCGAAACGGCTGCGAAGATGAAGACGGTGAGGGCCAGCCCGCCCCATTCCCGCTCCGAGATGGGCGTGAGACCGAAGAGCCCGCCACGCATCAGTATATAGAAGCTGGCAAAACCGCTTATCCATAGCAGGGGCAAGCGCCGCGCATTCCAGAACCAGGGCAGACACGACAGCGCTATCACGATCACCATGGTGATGCAGGCGATAGCCGAGCGCCATTGCTCCTCGAACGGATAAAGACCGAAGAGGATGATCCGCCACCTATTGGTCACGACCGACCAGCACGCGCCCTCGGTCTGGAAACAGGCTTCCCGTCCATCGGCGCTGAAAACCGCGTCAGCAATGGCCCAGTCGAGAAGACCCCATAGGACCCACAGGACAAGCGCGGCGAAGGCCAGCGTGACCGCAGTGTCCGTATAGGTCGCGAAATAGCGTCGCCTGAGATCTTTCGATAAGACCTCGCGGAAGCGGGCAATGGGGGGAACAATGTCGGTCATGGCCTAAATCCTCAACTGCGAGCCCCTGAGCCTGATCGCGTCGTTGACGCGGTTCAGTACCCAGGCAAGCGAGTAATTGATGATCAGGAAGCCGGCCATCAGGATGCCGATCAGCTCAAGCGTCTGTCCGCTCTGGACGATCGAGGTCGAAATGACCATGAAGAAGTCGGCAAAGCCGATCGCGATGCCGATGGTCGTTGCTTTGAACAACCAGACATATTGATTGATCATAGTCGGCATGACGATGCGAATGGCCAGCGGCAGCCGGATGCGGCTCAGTATTTGCCATCTGGTCAGCCCGAGCGCATGCCCCGCCTCGCCCTGCCCTTTTGGAATGGCGTTGAATCCGGCTCGCATGATTTCGGCTATATAGGAGGCACCATAGACCGAAATCGCGATGATGCAGGCCATGAGCTCGGGCGCGACGCGAACGCCGCCCTGGTAGTTCAGCCCGCGCAGTTCCGGAAGACTGACCAGCCCTGTCTCAGGCAAGCGACCGAGCCACATCGCGAGCACCACAAGCGCGACCATCAGCCCACCTAGCACGCGCCGCTCACGCCGCGCCGATGCAGGATCGGCGTCCCGCCAGCGCACCGCCTGCAGCCAGAGCGCCAACGAAGCCCCGCCCAGAACAACAAACAGCGATACGACGACCGAGCTGCCCAATACATTGAGCGCTGGAAAATAGAAGCCGCGCCCCGACATCACGATGCCTCCCAGAATGGGTTCGGCGTCGCGCGGATTGGGCAGCGACAACAGCAGCGCATACCAAAACAGCAACTGCAGGATCAGCGGCACATTGCGGAAGGCTTCGACGTAGAGCGTGCCCACCAGCTCGGCCATGCCATTACCCGAGGTGCGCATAACGCCCACCGTCACCCCAATCAGCGTGGCCATCGGCAGGCAGATCGCGCCCAGCAGCAGTGAATTGAGCAGACCGACAACGATAGCCAGCCAATAGGGTGAGGACGTGTCGTATTCGATGAGGGAAAAGCCGATCCGCCAGCCGGTGGTTTTCTCCAGAAACCCGAAGCCCGAAGTCAGGCCTTGTGCATCGAGATTGGTTTTGCCGGTGACGGCAAATGTCGCCAACATCAGCGCGATGCCGCCAACAAAGACAAGCTGCAGCACGTTGTCGCGAAGACGCCTGTTCTTCAATAAGTCGGTCATGTCGCCATTCCTCGCCGGTTATTGGGAGGATGGGCACAGCGAGGCGCCCATCCTCAAACCTGAGAACAAGGATTAGTCGATGATCAGCGGGTAGAACACGCCGCCGTCCGAATAGAGTGCATTGATGCCGCGCGGTAGGTTGTAGGGCGAGCCCGAGCCAAGGTTGCGATCGTATACTTCGGCCGCATTGCCGACTTCCTTGATCATGTTGTAGGCCCAGTCATCGGGCAGGCCGAGAGCGGAACCATAGCCGGGCGTCGCGCCGACAAACTTGGCGATGGCCGGCGAAACCGGATTGGCCTTGATCTCGTCGATATTGGCGGAAGTGATGCCATTGGCTTCGGCAAACCACAACGAGCTCAACATCCAGTTCTGCACGTCGAGCCACTTGGAATCGCCCTCGGGCACGATAATGCCCTCGACTTCCAGATCAATCACGTCGGGCAGGATGACATGGGCATCGGCCCCATCGGGCGCATCGAGGCGGGCCGCGGCAAGCGACGGAGCCCATTCGACATAGGCGTCGCATCGATCTTCGTAATAGGCGTTGCGCACTTCATCGCCATTCTCGAAGCTCAGCAGCTCGGCATTGATGCCCTTGACCTGGAGATAGGTCGCCGCCGCGCGCTCGGTCGAGGTACCGGCCGCCACGCAGACCGTGCCGCCGTCGAGATCGGCGAGCGCCGTCGCCCCCAGATCAGCCTTGACCATCGCCTGGAAGGCGCCAACGAAGTACGGCATGCTGTAGGCTAGGTTCAGCTCGGTATCTCGGCTGAACGTCCAGCCCGACACCTTGATGATGACGTCAATATCGCCGGATTGAAGCGAGGGCCAGCGCTGCGCCCAACTGATCGGTACGATGTCCAGATGCCCCTCGGACGTGCCGAAAAGTGCCGCAGCCAGGGCCCGGCACAGATCAATGTCGAGCCCTTTCCAGGCACCCTTGTCGTCAACCTCGGCAAAGCCGAGAAAGGAACCGTTGTGCCCGCTGCACAGCAATTTGCCGCGCTCGACCACCGTATTGAGTCGGTTTCCGGCCGATTGCGCCAGCACGGCATGCCCCGAAGCCGCCAAGGCCAGTGCCGCAATCATCAGTGTCGTAAGTTTCTTCATAGTTTCCCTCCTTGAAGCCACCATAGACGTCGAGCACGTGTCGACAGGTAAAGCAATTTATGTCGACACCAAATCGACATGTCAATATATGGGGGCGAAGGGAGGCTATTGAGTCAGGCGTCCGGTTGGACAAACCCCAGCTATCCGCCCCCTCTGCAGACATAGCATTGGGAATTGCGCGCTCTCGCAAATAAAACTCCAGATGCTTGGAGAAAAACTCACACAAGGCCATCATGAAGCCAAGGCTGTCGCGGTGCGAAGGAAAGTCCGAGAATGGCAGAGATGCAGGCGGATGGCATCGCCGCCTCAGATAATAGGACAACTCTCCAGCTCAGGGCCGAGAGGAAGCCCAGGCGTGGCTCCGACGCGGATCAGCCTCCGGAACTTTAAGCCGTACAAAGGTTCATCTACCTTACGATCAGTTATGTTGGTCCGCCTCCTGGCTTCTGGCATCTTTCTCAGCGAGGCAAGGAGTTGAAGTACAACCAGTGCGCGACCGACAATCCCATTTAGACCGATACGATGCGGTCACCATCATTTTTTACTGGGCCACAGTGGTGCTGGTGTTGTCCCTGTTTGCGTCGGCCATGGCGTGGAGCCACGCGCCTAGAGACTGGGGCGCGCGCTGGCTGACCAGCGGGCACGGCTCGCAGGGTATCGCTCTGGCAGCAGCCTTATCGGCCGCCTGGTCTGGCGGCTGACGGCCGGGCGACGACTTTCCAGCGACGAAGGCAGCCTCGCCGTCCACCTTGTCGCCAAGCTGGTCCACCTCGTGCTTTATGCCTATTGATCCTACAACTGGCGCTTGGATTTGGCCTTGAATGGTTTGACGGCAAGGCCCTGTCGTTCTTTGGCTTGTTCGAAATTCCGACGCCATTCGCGGAAAACCGGGACCTCAGTGAGCAACTGGAACAAGTGCATAATCTGGTGGCCTGGACGCTGATGGTGCTGGTCGGGGGACACGCTTTTGCCGCTTTGTTGCACCGCTACGTCGCCGAGGACGGCGTCCTGCAGCGCATGCTACCCTCTGCCCGTTGAGTCGGGTGCCCTGTCAATTCAATCGAAGGATTTCGTCATGTTCGCCCGTGCACCAAAACTTTGGCAGCTAGCTATGGCCATGAGCCTCGTTCATCCGGCCCTCGCCTTGGCTCAGGATGCCAGCGCCACGCTGAACGAGGACGGTAGCGTCGCTATTACCGGCATCGCCCAGCCTGGTCAGGATGTTGTCGTGCCCGCGACCTGTCTGGCCGAGCCAAGCCAAGCCGAAATCGTGGTCTGTGCGGCCGATGCCTTTCTCGCCACTCTGAATGACGACCAGAAGGGCCAGGTTCTCCTCTCGCTCACCGAAGAAAATTCCGCCGCCTGGTCGAACCTGCCCTGTGGGTCGAGTTGCCGCGTCGGCATTCAGTTGGCCGATCTCGACAAGGAGCAACTCGCCGCGGCGCTTGCCGTGGTCAAGGCGGCCACCAGCGACCATGGCGACGATGGTTTTGACGAGCTTACGCAGGTCATGATGGCCGACGACGTGCTGGCCGCATCACAGGCCCTTGGGGAAGGTGACGGGATGAGCGTCCCACCCGATGTTGCCAGCGCTCCTGACGGCATGCAGCCCACGCCCGATGCCATGGGCGCGCCGCCCGACGGCGGTGACGGCGGCTATGCATCCACCAGCTACTTCATCGCATTTCTCGGTACGCCCGGAACCGTCGACACCTGGCAGCTCCAGTTTGGCGGACATCACCTGGCGCTTTTGAAAACCTACAAGGGTGCGTCGAAAGTCGGCGACACGCCTGCCTTTATGGGCGTCGAGCCCAAGGTCTGGACCGATGGCGACTCCATCTATGGGCCACTCGAAGACGATCGCCAGTCCATGGTGGACATGCTGGCAGGGCTCAGCGAGACCCAACTCGCCGCAGCCAAACTCGATGACGTCTTTTCCGACGTTTTGCTGGGGCCCGGCAAGGACGGTCAGTTCCCCCGAACCAAGGTCGGCCTGCCGGTCTCCGAACTCGGTAACGCGCAGAAAGACCTAGTTCTCGCTGCGATTGGTGAATGGGTGCGTGACACCACTTCGAGTAGCGCTGATACCATTATAGCCGACTACCAGGCGGGACTGGACGAAACCTACATCGCCTACTCCGGCAATAGCAGCCTTTCGGCTCACGCCGATTATGTCCGGATCGACGGTCCGCGGGTGTGGATCGAGTTCGTCTGCCAGGACGGCGTGATCTACAGCACAGAAATTCACTATCACACCATCTGGCGTGATCACGAAACCGACTATGGCGCAGTGTATAGCTTCTGATGCACCGCGCACTCACTTCGTTTGTCTCGGTAGTAATGTTTGTGCTCGGCTGCGGCTGGGCGCTGGCGCATCCCATGCCGAACTCGCTGATCGATCTCGAAGTCGGGGAAACCAGTATTGCTGCCAGGCTCACCATTCCGCTGATCGAGTTGGGCCTGGCGCTGCAGCGAGGCCTAAGTGGTGATGCCACGGCGTTGACGGCAGCGGACAAAGCGCTCGTCGCCCAATACATCGCTGCGCATACTGCTGTGGCGACGCCTGACGGTGCAGCCTGGACCATTGCCATCGACGACGTTTCAATTGTTGTGGATCACAGCGTTGGGCCCTATGCCGATGCGGTGGTCCTCATGACGCTCGCGCCGCCAGAGGGCACCTCGGTCCGGCACTTCACTCTCAACTATGACGCGGTCCTCGGTCGTGTGGTCACGCACGCGGCGGTTGTCTCGGTGCATCAGGATTGGTTTTCCGGGCAAATCGAGGGCGGAGAAACGCTGGGGGTTATCCAGGTCAATCCGGTTAATGGCGTGGTGGCACCTCTAGCCGTTTCGCTTTCGGAGGGTTCCTACTGGTACGGGTTCGTTTCTACGCTCGGCCTGGGCGCCAGCCATATCGCCGAAGGCACCGACCACCTACTATTCCTGTTGACCCTATTGCTACCGGCTCCCCTGTTGGCGGCAGGCGGCCGCTGGAAAGCGCAAGCCAGCATGCGGGCGACGCTGGTTTCCATCGCGACGATCGTGACGGCTTTTACCGTCGGACATTCGATCGCGCTGCTTGTCGCCACGCTGTATCGCCTGCAATTGCCACAGCAACCAATCGAGGTGCTTATCGCCCTGACCATTTTGGTCAGCGCCATCCACGCCTTGCATCCGATATTTCCCAAGCGAGTGCCGCTGGTGGCCGGCATCTTCGGCCTGATTCACGGCATGGCTTTCTCATTCACCCTTGTGAACCTCAATCTTTCGACCCCGCAACTGATTATCAGTCTTCTCGGGTTCAACCTTGGGATCGAATTTTTCCAACTAGCGCTAGTGGCGTCGATCATGCCGGCGCTCCTGCTGTTCGCTCGCAGCCGCGTTTGCGGCCCTGTCCGGACCATCGGCGCTGTCGTAGCGACCGCCGCGTCGCTTGGCTGGGGCGCCGACAGGATGGGCTGGAGTTCCTTGGTTGCCGAGATTGTCGATGGTGCAGGCCAGCAATTGCCGTGGATAATCTGCGGTCTGACACTGCTAGCGCTCTTGGTTTGGTGGCAAGCGCATCAATCGAGGTTGCCGTAAGCGGTGCTGGACTGTGGCCACTCGCTGTTTCGATCGGTTGCCTACTATCCCGTCGGTCTCGGGCTTCCGCGCCTTAGCCGGTCACCTCTGCAAAGAGCCGAAATGCGACGAGGCGTGGTGGATGCACTGTCTGGACGGTAGGCCATATAGTGCGGCCAAATGGGACGGTACCTTTAGCTGCGGCAAGTCTGTCGAGCCGAACTGCGGCGCCATCGTCGCGGGCAAGGATGCTGTGTGCCAGGCGATACCTTGGTCATCGATTGCCGCCGGCAGAACAGCCGCCGAATTGTTGATCCTCATACCGTGCGAGCTGTTGTTGCGGCATAGGCACAACGCATCCTATGGTTCGGCCCATAGTCGCGAAGCCAGTGGCAGTGCTCTACAAGGACTGCATCGCCGACCCGCCCGCCGCCACGCAGGAAGATCACGGTGATCGCCCCGCACCGAGCAACTGCGATGCAGCTCGCCTTTAAGCAAAGTCAATTGATACAACTCTCTGCTCGCACACCTGCGCCCTGTTCTGTTGCGAGGTGAGGTCTGCTGTGGCAAATGACTCCGACCCGCATTCGAAGGGGGTGCCCTTCTGTTGCTTCATCGGACGGTGAGCGTGCAACTCTTACGCCAATCAGGCACACTGATTGCTGCGGTATACCCTTCGAGATCGTCACGTCCGAAACCTCGAAGGGCGAATATGTCCCGGGCTATTTCATGGTCGGCATCTGGAACTCGGCACCATCCTTGATGCCACTGGGCCAGCGGGCCGTCACGGTCTTGGTGCGGGTCCAGAACTTGATCGAGTCGGTGCCGTGTTGGTTGAGATCGCCAAAGGCGCTTGCCTTCCAGCCGCCGAAGCTGTGATAGGCCAGCGGCACCGGCACCGGGACATTGACGCCGACCATGCCGACATTTATGCGCGCGGCAAAGTCGCGGGCGGCATCGCCATCGCGGGTGAAAATTGCCGTGCCATTGCCATAGGGGTTGTCCATCACCAGGTCGATGGCGTCATCATAGGTCTTGGACCGGACCACGCTCAGTACCGGCCCAAAGATTTCTTCCTTATAGATGTCCATTTCCGGCGTGACGCGATCGAACAGGGTCGGGCCGACGAAATAGCCATTCTCGTAACCCTGGAGGCTGAAGCCGCGACCATCCACGACCAGTTCGGCGCCCTGCTCCTGACCGCTGGAAATGAGCTGCTTGATGCGGTCCTGGCTGGCTCTGGTGATTACCGGGCCCATTTCAGAGGCCGGATCGCTGGCAGGACCAAGCTTGAGCTTTTCGATGCGCGGCTTGAGCGCCTCAACGATGCGATCGGCCGTACCGTCGCCAACTGGGACAGCCACGGAAATGGCCATGCAGCGTTCGCCGGCGGAGCCATAACCCGCGCCCATCAGCGCGTCGGCTGCTTTGTCCATATCAGCGTCGGGCATGATGACCATGTGGTTTTTGGCGCCGCCAAAGGCCTGGACGCGCTTGCCGTTCGCAGCGGCCGTGCCATAGACGTAGCGCGCAATTGGCGTGGAACCGACAAAGCTGATGGCTTCGATCTTTTCGTGCGCGAGGATACCGTCCACGGCTGATTTGCCGCCGTGAACCACATTCAGAATACCCTTTGGCAGCCCGGCCTCGATGGCCAGTTGGGCAAGACGAACCGGCACAGAGGGATCGCGTTCAGATGGCTTGAGGATGAAGGCGTTACCGGCGGCAATCGCTGGTGACAGCATCCAGAGCGGGATCATCGCCGGGAAGTTGAACGGGGTGATGCCGGCGCCAATGCCGACCGGCTGGCGCATGGAATACATGTCGATGCCCGGACCGGCACCGTCGGTGAACTCGCCCTTGAGCAGATGCGGCGCACCGGCCACGAATTCCGATACTTCAAGACCGCGGATGATATCGCCCTTGGAGTCCTCAACGGTCTTGCCGTGCTCGGCGCTGAGCAGTTCTGCAAGTTCCTGCATGTTCTGGTTGATGAGTGCGACGAAGTTGAAAAACACACGCGCCCGTCGCTGGGGATTGGTGGCTGCCCATTTGGGCTGGGCCGCAGCAGCCGAAGCGACTGCCGCTTCGAGGTCAGCCTGCGAGGCCAGGGCCACGCGAGCCTGAACCTCGCCGGTTGCGGGATTGAAGACATCCTGGAAATCCGTCGAGCTGCCGGTTGTTTCCTCGCCGTTGATGAAATGGCCGATGGTGCGCATGAAAATCCTCCTTGGTTGACGCGTATAATGTCACTATGCTTTTTGCACATCAACGCGAGAGAACGCGTATCCATTGTGCGGAAAGTGTAGTTCGATGAACTGGGATGACGTGCGCATTTTTCTGGCGGTGGCGCGCAACAGGCAGATCCTTGCGGCCTCTAAGACCCTGGGGCTCAATCACGCGACCGTAGCGCGGCGCATCACCGCCTTGGAGCAGTCGTTGGGCAGCAAGCTTTTTGTCCGCCGGACCAGTGGCTCGGACCTGTCGGGGGAAGGCGAACGCTTTTTCCGGCATGCGGAGCGGATGGAAAGCGTGATGCTGGCAGCGAGCGCGGATGTTGGCGCGGACAGCCAGATCGAAGGCACGGTGCGTGTGGGCGCGCCCGATGGCTTTGGCGTCGCCTATTTGGCGCCACGTATCCGCGAGCTGCTGGAGCGGCACAAGGGCCTGCGCATCGAATTGGTGCCGGTCCCCCGCGCTTTCTCCCTGTCGCGCCGCGAGGCGGACATTGCGGTCACCCTAGAGCGCCCAAGGGAAGGTCGGCTCGTGGCGCGTAAGCTCACGGACTATCGGCTGGGACTCTACGCCGAACGTGGTTATCTCGATCGGAATGGACGTCCCGACAGACCCGAAGACCTCAAGAACCATGCGCTGGTCGGCTATGTCGAAGACCTGCTCTACGCGTCGAGCCTGAACTATACATCGGAGCTGTTTCCCGGTTGGCAGTCGACCCTTTCGGTGTCCTCGGCCATGGGACAGACTGCTGCTGTTCGCTCTGGCGCAGGGATCGGCATCCTGCATGCGTTCATGGCAAGCAGCTATCCTGAGCTGGAAATTGTCCTGCCTGAACTTGCGCTCAGGCGGAGCTATTGGACGGTGGTTCACGAGGACCTACGCGGTATCCGTCGCATTTCTGTGGTGGCCGATTTCCTGAACGAAATTGTGGCGCAAGACAGAACGCTGTTTTCGCCCTGACCGGGCCTAGAGCTCCCGTTCCAATTAAGTCGGAAAGGGGAGCTTTATCTCTTTGTTTTGTTACGCTTTCGAACCGCAAAAGTGGTGTCCACTTTTGCTGAAAGCGCTCTAGCTATCGCGTTCCATGACCCATTTATGGTCTGGATCGAGCTCGAAGCGCCAAGTGCGGCGGGGGCCGGCCATGACGTTGAGATAGTACATTTCATAGCCATGCACGGCGCCGCAGGGGTGGTGACCGCGAGGAACAAGGACGACATCGTGACTCTGCACGGCCATGGTTTCGTCCAGCGTGCCGTCATTGGTATAGACGCGCTGCACCCCAAAACCCTGCACCGGATTGAGGCGGTGATAGTAGGTTTCTTCGAGATAGGTGATGCGCGGGTAATCGTCTTCGTCATGGCGATGACTGGGATAGGACGACCAGTGCCCCTCCGGGGTAAAAACCTCGGTGACCAGCAGGCTGTCGCAATAGTCCTCGTTTTCCATGGCGATGTTGTTGATCCACCGCTCGTTGGACGCCTTGCCACGCACCGTGAGCGTAATGCCGTCGGGCCCGATGCGACGGGCCTCATGACCACTTTTGCCGGGCGCGGAGCAGACGGCAATGGTGCAATCGGTGGTCGCGGTTGCTTCCCAGGCGCTGTCATTGGGGAGGTAGAGGCAATGGGGCGGCGTCTTCTCAAACACATCCATGCGGTCGCCCAGAACGCCCCAGTCTTTATCGTTGGCCCGGAACTGTGCCTTGCCTTCGACCATGACCAGGATCACTTCGCGGTCGCCGGTGACTTCCGAGACGGTGTCACCAGCGCGCAGCCGGTAGAGACTGAAGCCGACAAAACGCCAACCGGCCGATTGCGGCGTAATCTCGTGCACCTTGCCGTGCGTGCCGAACGGTTTGCGCTGGAGACTTTTCAGGGACATTTCCTATTCTCCGTTGGTCTGATCGGCGCTGTGCCTTAGTTGACCAGGCTCTGTCGGGAGATCTGACCGACATATTCGAGGTATCTGTCGCGTTGTTTCTGACGGTCAGAGGTTTGCGGGACCGCGACGTCCCAGAAGAAGCCGTGCTCACCGGCAGTGGTCTGAAGGCCGGTTCCGGGGAAGTCCTTTGCGATTGTATCGATGACGATGACGGTTGGGATATTGCGCGAGCGGGCAGCCTTCAGTTCGGCCTCAAGCGCATCGGTCCCCGAGGCCTTGACCGCATAGGCGCCCATGGACGCGGCATGGGCCACATAGTCGATTTCGGGCTGAACTTCGACATTGCAGTCGACATACATGTTGTTGAACGGCTCGCCGCCACAGCCCATCGTCTGCAGGCGGTTGATACAGCCATAACCACGATTGTCAGTGAGAACCACGGTGAAGGGAATACGGCGCATGACGGCAGTCGCCAGCTCGGAATTAGCCATCATGTAGGAGCCGTCACCGACAAAGCAGATGACTTCTCGCTTCGGCTGCGCAAGCTTGAGACCCATCGCACCGGCCACTTCGTAACCCATGCAGGAATAGCCATATTCCATGTGATAGCCGCCCTGGGATGGCTTCCACAGCAGCTTGAGCGCGCCCGGCATGGTGCCTGCCGCACACATGGCAATGGCCCCATCGGTGGCGGCACGCTGGACCGCCCCGATCACCTGCCCATCCGTGGGCGGGGCATCCTGATCCTCGGGGCGGGCGCAATATACGTCCACGGCGCGCAGCCAGTCTTCCCGTGCGTCTGCATCGGGGACCTTGGCTTTGTAGTCGCCAAGAGCCTGGGAGAGCGCTTCCAGTGTAACCATCGCATCCCCCACAAGGCTGACTGCACCGTGCTTTGCCGCGTCATACCCCTGCGTGTTGATGGAAACGAGCGTCGCATCATGACGGAACAGCGTGCGCGAGCCGGTGGTAAAATCCTGCAGGCGGGTGCCGACGCCAATCACGAGATCCGCACTGGACGACGCTGCATTGGCGGCGGCCGATCCATCGACGCCGGAGGCACCGAAGTTCATCGGATGGTCCTGCCCCAAACCGGACTTGCCGGCCTGCGTCTCGGTGACGGGAATATTGTGGCGCGAGGCAAAGGCGGCCAGCGTGTCCTCAGCCTGGCTGTATATGGTCCCGCCACCCGACACGATGACCGGGCTCTTCGCACCCTTGATAAGCTTGGCCACACGCGTCAGTTCACCCGCATCGGGGGCTGGGCGGCGAATGCGCCAGACGCGCGGCTCGAAAAAGGCTTCGGGATAGTCGAACGCTTCGGCCTGCACATCCTGACAGAAGGCCAGGCAGACCGGGCCGCAATTGGCCGGGTCGGTCATCATGCTGAGAGCCCGCGGCAGGCAGGTCAGGAGATGTTCGGGCCGGGTAATCCGATCAAAGTAGCGCACCACGGGACGGAAGCAGTCATTGGCTGAAACCGTGCCATCGTCAAAGTCTTCTACTTGCTGCAGCACCGGATCGGGGCGGCGATTGGCGAAGACGTCCCCGCAGACCATAAGGACCGGCAGGCGGTTGACATGGGCCAAGGCGGCCGCCGTCACCATATTGGTCGAACCCGGGCCAATCGACGAGGTCACGGCATGAGCACGCGTGCGCTTCTTTCCCTTGGCATAGGCGATGGCCGCATGAGCCATGGTCTGCTCATTCTGACCGCGCCAGGTCGGAAAGACATCCCGATAGGCATGCAATGCCTCCCCGATGCCAGCCACATTGCCATGCCCAAAGATCGCCCACATGCCTTCGATGTAGCGTTCGCCCTCTTCCGTGATCTGGACGGAGAGCCACTTGACCATCGCCTGGGCGGCCGTCAGACGGACTGTGTTAGTCATGGTTCGGTCTCCACAAAAAACGGTCAGGCCACAGGGGCAGCCCGCGCCGCCGATCTAGCTTGGTCCCAAATCTGGCAAAGGTTGCGATAATTGCCTGCCATCTTTTCGACGGCTTCCTCATCGGACATCTCGCCCGCAAACCAGCCGCGTGCGGCTGCTCCGAAAATGGTCCGACCGACGGCAAACCCCTTCACCAGATCGAACGAGGCCGCTACACGGAAGCTGGCTGCCAGCTCCGCCTCCGGCGCGTCCAACCCCAGAACAACAACGCCACGAGTGTGAGGATCGTTCGCGCTGATCGTGGCACAGGTCTTTTCCCAGGCACCCTGCGTCGCCATCGGCTCAAGCTTCCACCAATCTGGATAGATACCGATCTCGTAGAAGCGCTGGATCAGGATTGCGGTCGTGTCGTCATCAACCGGCCCAACCTTGGAGGGAATGATCTCGAGGAGGAATTCCAGACGACTGCGGCGCGCGGCCGAATAGAGACGCTGGATGGTCGCTTCCTGCTCGGCCCGCAGACCGGCCTGATCGTCTGGGTGGCAGAAGCACAGCACTTTGACGACGTGCTCCAGCGGCCATTCGCCGACACCGCCAAAGTCCGGACCCAACTCGGGTTCGAGGGTCAGGGGACGAGACCCCGGCCATTCGACGGGGCGGCCAATCCACAATCCACTGCCGGCTGCCGCGTGAAGAGCACGCTTGCCCAGACGATTGTCGCAGAGAATGCCATAACCACCGCGGCCATCTTGAACTTTGAGCGCTGCCTTGAGGCACAATTGCTTGAAGGCGTCGATCTTGTCAGTATTTGCGCCAGGCATGGCTTCAAGTTGCAGGCGGTGGTCGAAAGCGAAGACGCGCATGGTCGACCAGTCATTGTGCCGGTTCGTGGACCAATGCAATTGTTCGAGCTGTTTGTCCTTGCGCAGCGCCGGTTCGACCACGCCGCGTTTGAGGAAGAAGTCGAGCTCCTCGGCCGATGGATAGGCCGGCGTGCAGCCATGGCGGCTGACGGCAAAGGCGCCACAGGCATTGGCGTATTCGAGCGCCTTGCCCCAAGTGGCATCCTCCAGCCAACCCTTGATCAGACCGGACATGAAGCCATCGCCGGCTCCCAGCACATTGAAGACTTCCACGGGAAAACCAGGTCCGGCTTCGCCATCGTCAAGGCTGTCCGGTATCACTCCCGTGAAGGCCACGGCGCCGGCGGCACCGCGCTTGCAGACCAGCGTCGCCCTGCTGACCGTGCGAACTGCCCGCAGCGCCGCGACCGTGTCGGTCGAACCACCGGCAATGTGGAATTCTTCCTCAGTGCCCACGACCAAGTCGAACAGCGAAAGATGTGCCTGGAGTTTGGCCGTCACCTTGGCGCTTTCGACGAAGCGGCTCTCGCCTTCGCCATGCCCCGCCACGCCCCAAAGGTTCGGGCGGTAGTCGATGTCGAGTGCTGTGCGCGCGCCATGCTTGCGGGCCAAGCCAAGAGCCTTGAGCACCGCCGCCTCCGTGTTCGGATGGCTCAAATGCGTCCCGGTCGCAACCACCGACCGCGCTTCAGCAATAAAGCTCTCGTCGACATCATCTTCGCAAAGCGCCATGTCGGCGCAGTTCTCACGATAGAAGATGAGCGGAAAGCTGTTCTCGTCACGAATGCCCAGCAGCACCAGAGCAGTCAGCCGTTCCGGGTCGGTCTTGACGCCCCGCACATCCACCCCTTCGCGGGCCAGTTCCTCGCGGATAAAGCGTCCCATGTGTTCGTTGCCAACCCGCGAGATTAACGCTGAGCGCAAGCCGAGCCGCGCCGTGCCCGTCGCCATATTGGTGGGCGAGCCACCGACATATTTCTGGAACGAGCCCATGTCCTCGAGCCGGCCACCAATCTGCGCGCCATAAAGGTCCACGGAAGAACGACCAATGGTGATGACGTCCAGAGACTTATTTTGATTGATACTCATTGGTGTGCCTCTCACCTTAGGTCGACAGATTCGGCGATGGATTTGAGCGTCTTCAGCCCCAAGGCCTGATATTCAAGAGGATTGTATCGGGCACTGTCCTGCTCGGCCTCAATCACGATCCAACCCTGATACCCCTGTTCGGCAGCGATCCTCAGTATCGGTTCAAAATCAATGCACCCCTCCGCATCGCCCGGCACGGTGAATGTCCCGCGGCGCACGCCTTCCAGGAATGACAGGTTCTTGTCGCGAACCTCGTTCATCTTGTCGCGACGAATATTCTTGCAGTGAATATGGGTCACCCGGTCCATATACTTATCGGCCAGGGCAACCGGGTCGGCGCCCCCAAAATAGGCGTGCCCTGTATCGAGCAGAAGGCAGGTGTGGGGCCCTGCCATGTCCATGAAGCGTTCGATGTCGCTCTGGGACTCTATGATGGTCCCCATGTGATGGTGGTAGCCCATCTTGACGCCCTCACGGGCCGCCAGCTCCGACAGGGCCTCGTAGCCGCTTGAAAAGCGGTCCCACTGTTCATCGGTCATGATAGGACGGTCGTTGACCGCAACATGGTCATTGCCGTGCACGGTATTGGAGCATTCACACGCATTGATATGAGCGCCGCCGGCCGCCTTGGTGAAGTCGATCCAGACTTTAAGTGCCTTGAGCTCGGTCTCGATGTCGTTGGCAAGGATATTGGTCGAAAACCACCCTGCCGCAAACCTCAGCCCATATTCGCCGAGTTTACCTTTAAGCGCCTCGCCTTCTGAGGGCATCTTGTGCCCCTTCTCGATGCCGTCAAAGCCAATGGTTCGACAGTCGTTCAGGCAATCCTCCAGAGTAAGGTGATCGCCGATGCTCCAGTCGTCGTCATTGGACCAGGCGATGGGATTGGTGCCGTAAAAGATCATGAAACTGCCCCGCCTAGAGGTTAGCTTTGATGTAATCGATGCTGTGGGTCAGATCCGAGCGGGGGGTGGTCGAGGCCTGAATTTGCGGCGAGAAGGGTTCAAAGCTGAACGCCCCCGCATAACCAGCGGCCAGCAAGGCCCTGATCTGCCCCACATTGTCGAGGCGGTCCCCCATTCCGACCAGAACTCGGTGCGGATCGAGCATGGCATCGACGCTGACCTGAATGTCGTTGACACCAGAAATGTGGACGAGGCCGGTTTCCGCCGGGAAGAACTCGCTTTCGCCAGCAAGGTGGTGATGAAAAGTATCATGGACCAGCTTGTAGGTCCCCTGCCCGCCCGCCCGCACAATGGCATCGAGCGCCTTGCGTTTCGTGCGCAAAGAGGAAATTGGGAACCCCAGGGGCTCGACCAGGCCGGTCAGCTCGCGTGCGGACAGAATAGGCAGCATACGCTCAAGCGCGGCCACCAGATCGTCGTCCGAAACCGCCCGACCATCGTTGAGTGGGCACATCACCAATGCCTTGGCGCCGCATTCGGCGGCATAATCGGCCAGTTGCTGAGCCTTGGTCTCCAGATCGTGAGACCATACATTGAAAGGATAAACGGCGTTGATCGAAAGAATGGTCATCCCAGCCGTTTTGGCCGCGGCCCTTACCTGTGACGGTTGAAGCTTGCCAACGACATCGGGCGTGTCATTGCGAATTTCTACCTCGCGCACGCCCAGATCATGAGCCAGTGCAAAGAATTGCTCGATCGAGAGCGAGGGAGCGGTGATGTGGTTCAGTGCGAAGCGCATTGTGGACCTTAGACGTAAAGGCTCGGCCGGACAGGGAGGGCGATGGGAATGATGGAGCCGGATTGTTCTTGCGCCAGCACGCAGGCATCCGATGTCACCGCGGCGACATAGCCGTCCCAGGAACTGGGCCCGCTGGCGGTTCCCTCCGCCGCCGCGTCAATGAAGTCCTGCAATTCAACATCATAGCTGTCGATGAAGCGCTGCTTCCAGTCCGTCAGGATCGGCGTTTGCAGGGCAGCATTCTTGCGAACCTGGATCGCCATCGGGTCGGGCAGATTGGCGAGGCCCTCCTCGCCGACGATCTGACACTGAATATCGTAACCGTAACGGCAATTGACGAAGATCTCGACGTCGATCCGCACGCCCCTGGCCGTTTCGAGCAGAACGATCTGAGGATCCTTGAGCCTGGAGTGACTATGGGCAGTGGTGCGGGGATAAACGACCTGCGCGGAAACATAGTCGTCGTCCAACAGCCAGCGGAAAACATCGATTTCATGGATCAGAGTGTCATGAATGGCCATAGGGGTGACGTAGCTTTCGGGCACGCTAGGATTGCGGTGCGCAGCATGGACCATCAGCGGCGTGCCGATTTCCTCGTCGACCACGCGTTTGAGCATCCGATAGCCGGTATCGTAGCGACGCATGAAACCGACCTGAACAAGACGACGGCCGAAAGCCACCTCGGCGTCCACGATCCGCTTGGCGCCTTCAGCCGTCGTGGCCAGGGGCTTTTCGCAGAAACAAGGCTTGCCAGCGGCAATGGCGGCAAGGACATATTGCTCATGCGTGGCGCCCCATGAGGTGACGAGCAGGGCATCGACAGCGTCAGAGGCGACCAGTTCCTCGCCGGTGGCAAAGACAGTGGCCTCAGGCGCGATATCGGCTCTGAGCGCCTGCGCATTTTCGGCGCTCACATCGGAAACGGCAACGATCCGAGCCCCCGTGAGCACCTGGTTGATCCGCCGGGCGTGATCCTTGCCGATCGCGCCCGCACCAATCACGCCAATTCTGACTGCCATTGCAGCCTCCTACTTGAAGTATTTTTCGATGTAGCGCTGCATTTCAGAGCGCATGAATGTGCCGGAATGGTCGGCCTTGTCTTCCCAGGCGAAGACGCAGGCGGTCATGATGCCGTCAAAGCCGATTTCAGCCAGCGTTCCGAAGAAATCGTCCCACGGGACCTCCCCCTGGCCGATATTGAGATGCTGATGCACTCGCGCCTGGGTGCCCGGCGGATTGAGGATATAGCGCAGGCCCGAGCTGGCTTTATGGTTGAACGTGTCGCCCACATGCACATGAGCCAAAACATCGGCGCATTCGCGCAACATGGCCTTCGTGTCGTCGCCAAAATAAAAGGTGTGCGGCGCGCAATAGAGGAATTTGACGTTCTTGGAATTGACGGTGCGGATGATATCAACCGCCGGCTGCAGGGTCTCGCACCAGTCTTCCGGATGCGGCTCGACATGCAGGGTAATGCCTTCCTTCTCGAAGATTGGCACCAGTTCGTCCATCGAGCGCCACCAGGCGTCCTCGCAGGCCTCGATCATTGAGCCTGTATGGCAACAATAGCAGGAGCCCTTGTCCGGATGCGGCCCGCGGCCGAATTCGGAATTCATTACGTCGACCTCCAGCTCCACGGCGATCTCGATGGCGCGCTTCCAGTGACGTACCGCCGCCCGGCGCTCAACCTCGTCATTGCTCGCCCAGCGATACATTGGCAGCAGCGAGGCGATGCCCACCCCGTTGTGCTTGAGCGACTTCTTGAAGTCCTTGATGCGGTTGGGGAACACGCGCGGCGCCTTGAACCATTCGAGAAAGTCGGCGCGCGGGCTGAGCTCGATCCACTCGTAGCCAAGCTCGGCGACCTTGCCAGGCAGTTCTTCGAGCGACAGGTGCCGGTGCATGAAGGGGTCGAGAGCGATTTTCATAAGATTGCTCCTGATTTTAGGACATAGAGGGCCCTACCATGCCGCTGACGGCATGGCGCAGGGTGCCAGATTGCTGAAAGTGTAGGCCGGTTACGACTTCTTGCGACGACGCTGGCGGTACTGATCCACCACCACGGCGGCCACGATAATCCCGCCCTTGATGATGTCCTGGTAGTAGGCATCTACCCGCAGAAAGGTGAACCCGGAAATCATCACGCCAAGGATGAGCGCGCCGATGACCGCACCGGTGATCCGACCCTGCCCACCGGCAAGAGACACGCCGCCGATAACGGCTGCCGCAATGGCGTCGAGCTCATACATCATACCCATGCCCGCCTGCGCGGTCTTGATGCGAGCGATGGCGACGACACCTGCTAGGCCCGCCAGAAGTCCGGCGATGGCATAGACCTTGATCAGGTGGCGTTCGATATTGATGCCCGACACCCGCGCCGCCTGCTGGTTGGCGCCGATGGCGTATGTGAACTTGCCATAGCGCGTATATCGCAGGGCGATGTGGAAGATCAGGGCGACGACGAGGAAGATGACAACCGGCATCCAGCGGCCAAGCCCGTCGCCAATCATGGTGAAATCTTCGGTGAAACCGGAAACCGGGTTACCATTAGTGTACCAGCGCGAAATGCCGCGCGCAGACACCATCATCCCAAGGGTGGCGATGAATGGTGGGATCTTGGTGTAGGCAATCAACGATCCGTTGACCAGACCAGCCAGAAGCCCGACGCCTAGACCGACTAGAAGCGGCACAAAGAACGGCAAATCTGTCAGCCCCGGATAAATCACCCGGGCCCAATCAGAGCTTTGCGCGAAACTGGCCGCGATCATGGCCGTGGCCGCAACGACCGAACCTGAGGACAAATCGATGCCGCCGGTGATGATGACTTGGGTGACCCCCACGGCAATGATGCCGATGACCGCCACCTGAAGGATCATGATCTGGAGACGGTTATAGTTGAACAGGAAGCTCTGTCCCTGAACGAACCAACCGAGCAGCTCGAACAGCAGCGCTATGCCCAGCAGGACCAGCAGAATGTTGACCTCCTGGGGCCATCTGCGCCGGCGCACTACGGCTTCGAGAGGCGCGGAGGCGCTCGACGTGGATTGTGTTGACATGGAATTATCCTCCCCTTGCCTATTTCGCCGCAAGATCCATGATCTTGACCTGGTCCGCTTCGGCGCGGTCCAAAATGCCGGTCACCCGGCCTTCGTGCATGACCATGACACGGTCGCTCATTCCCAAGACCTCAGGCATTTCGGATGAAATCATCAGAACGGCGACCCCGGACCGCGCAAGCTCGGTGACGAGTCGGTGGATCTCCGCCTTAGCTCCGACATCGATGCCACGCGTGGGTTCGTCCAGGATCAGCACTTTGGGCTGGGTGAGCAGCCAGCGTCCAACCAGCACTTTCTGTTGATTGCCGCCTGAAAGGTTCTCGATGCGCTCGCCGAGCCCAGGGGTCTTGACCCTTAGGGTGGCGCACATTTGCTTGCACGCCTCGCCCACTGCACTTTCGGTTACGAAGCCGCCGCGGACGAAGTTTTCGTGCAAAACGGCCATCTGCATATTTTCCTGCACGCCCAAAGCAAGGAAGCAGCCGGTCTCCTTGCGATCCTCGGTGAGGAATGCCATGCCAAGGCGGATGGCCTTATAGGGACTATCGATGGTCTCGGGCTTGCCGAACAATTCAATCGTGCCATGTGTAGCAGGGGTCACACCGAACAGAGCTTCGGCCACATTGGATCGGCCGGAGCCAACCAGACCCGCAACTCCCAATATTTCACCGGCCCGCAGGTCGAAGCTGACCCCCGAAAACGTCGAGCCCAGACCGAGATCTTTGACCGAGAGCACGACCTCGCCGATCGGAACCTCTTCTTTTGGGAACATTTGGGTGATTTCGCGTCCCACCATCATGCGGATGATATCGTCGCGCGTGACATCGGATGCGGCATGGGTGCCGATGAAGCGGCCATCGCGAAACACCGAGAATTCATCGGCGATCTCAAAAAGCTCGTTCATCTTGTGGGTGATGTAGATGATGCCGATCCCTTGCTCGCGCAGGTCGCGGATGATCTGGAACAGGTGCGCAACCTCGCGTTCGGTCAGCGCGGAGGTTGGTTCGTCCATGATCAGGACATCCGATTCATAGGACACCGCCTTGGCGATCTCGACCATCTGCCGATTGGCCACCGACAACGAGCGAATTTCCGCCTCTGGATCGATGTCAATATTGAGCCGGGTGAACAGTTCACTGGTTATCCGATGCATGCGAGCATGATCGACCAGGCCGAGCGCATTGAGCGGTTCGCGCCGGATCCAGATATTCTCGGCCACAGTCATGAAGTTCATCAGGTTGAGTTCCTGATGGATCATGGCGATTCCGTTCTCGAGCGCATCAAGAGGCGAATCCAGACGGATATCGACGCCCTTCAGACGGATACTGCCGGCGTCTGGCTGATAGATACCGGCTATGATCTTCATTAGAGTGGATTTGCCGGCACCGTTTTCACCCATCAACGCATGGACCGTGCCGCGCTTGAGAGCGAACCGAACGTCGTCGAGAGCTACAACGCCTGGGAACTCCTTGCGCATACCCTCGATTTGCAGGAGATATTCCGACGCTGGCACAGCCTTACTGTGCCTTACGGCGCTCATGGTTTGGGGGCTGACTGCTGCTCGTGCCGCCACGACACTTCCTCCTGTATCATATGCGGAACAGGTGGGCACCGGAGCAACGCTCCGGCACCCCTAACGCCAGGGAGGCGATCAGTTTGCCGCCAGATAGTCGGCGATATTCGCCGGCGTCACCAGTTCGAACGGGATCCAGACCTTCTGGTCCACGGACTCCCCGTTCGCCAGCTTGATCGCGGTGTCGACGGAACCTTGGCCCTGCCCGGCAGCATTCTGGAACACCGTCACGTCCAAGTCGCCCGCCTGCATAGCGGCCAGGGCGTCCTGGGTAGCGTCGACGCCGCCCACGATGACTTCGTCCATGCTGATGCCGGCGGCCTTCATTGCCAGAATGGCGCCAAGGGCCATCTCGTCATTGTTGGCAATGACTGCATCGAACTCGACACCGGCCGATAGCCAGTTGGACATCAGATCCTGGCCCTGGGTACGCGACCAATTGGCTGTTTGCTGTTCAACGATCTCAATGAAGCCGCACTCGGGCGTCGCAATCACATCGAGAATATCCTGGGTACGCTGACGCGCCGCCTGATTGGACAATTCGCCCATCATGACGACCGCCTTGGCCCCATCGCCCTTGCCCTGCTCGATAAGCAGGCGGCAGATTTCCTGCGTCTCAAGCGTGCCCGATTCAACCTCGTTAGACGCCACAAAAGCCTGGTTTTCGGGCAGGGTGTCGATGTTGACCGGCATACGATTCACGTAGACCAGCGGAATACCACCTTCCGCGGCCAACTGGCTCATGGTCTCGGTCGCGTCAGTGTCCACAGGGTTGACGATAATCGCGTCGACGCCGGAAGCGACGAAGTTCTGAATTTGATTCAGCTGGCGACCAACGTCGTTCTGCGCATCCTCGATTTGCAGCTGTACTCCGTCAAGCGAACTCGCATGAGATTCCATGCCGGTGCGCAGAACCGTCAGGAAATTGTCGTCAAACAGAGCCATCGACACACCGATGTTCTCCGCGTAGGCCGTTCCGGCCATCGAAAGCACGATGGCAGTCGACAACATGAGCTTCTTCATTTTTCCTCCCAGGCAACCGTGAAGGCGGCGCCGTCAATCCTTGAGCCGACAGATCACACCAAGGCCAACCGGACCAAGGCGCACGTCTGTCCAGCTCCTCTCCTCCCACCCCGCGCCCACCGCGAGGTGACAGGCAGAGATTTGCGCTCTAGGCCGAAAGGGTCAATGCGGTATTCTGCAGTATTTCCATCATCTCTGAGATAATCGCACCAAAACTATGATGTTTTTTTATCAAAGAGACTCTGGCGTCCAAATTTCGCTGGGTAAGAAGTGCTGGCCGGGTGTGGGCGACATGCCGCGCTCGGCCGCTGCGATCATCATCGTACGAAGGTCCTCACACATGTGACGCAGTGGCGTGCCCACAACGATGGATACGGTTCCGTCCTGTAATGCCATTCGCGACTCCTCCGTCAGTTCGTTGACAATCAACACGACATCGCCAGGCTTGCGCAGTTCCCTTGCGGCAGCGATCGCGCCCTCCATCCCGCCCCCCGCGCAGTAAATCCCAGCAAGGTCCTCATGGTCTTCCAACATCTGCACGGTCGCTTCATAAGTGTACTGACGGTTCTCCATGTTCACTTGCGGGTTGAGCAATTCCAGATGGGGTGCGTATTCGCGCAAGGAACTACGAAACCCCGTTTCCCGCAACTCATGACCGTGGAACCGGCTGCCACCAACAAAGATGCCAACTTTGCCCTTCTTGCTGGCGAGCTTGGCCATCAGCCAACCCACTGCCCGGCCTACTTTTAAATTGTTGAGCCCGACATAGCTTTCCCGGACGCCTTGGGCGAAGTCGGACAGGAGGGAGAAGGTGGGGATGCCTGCACCCTTGAGTTCCTGGACCGCAAGCGTCACCTCGTGATGATCAAGCCCGGTCGCCGCAAGGGCATCAACCTTGCCATTGAGAGAGCGAACTAGCCCAGCCAATTCCCCCGGCTGGGTGGTCTCGGTGAAATGCAGCACCACTCTTATGCGATGAGATGTGCTGGCGGCCATCGCCGCTTCTATCTCTTCTGAAAAGTGACGGTAAAATGCGTGCCGACCCTTTTGTAGAATGAAGCCGAGCCTTACCTCCGGTCGATCAGCGCCCAACCGGTGACTGATCGCGTTCACGCCATGATATCCAATGCGCCGCGCGGCTTGCTCTATCTTCAGGGCGGTTTCGGGCCGGACACGTTGGCGACCGCTCAAAACCCGATCTACCGTAGCGGTGCTAACTCCCGCCTCCCTAGCCAGATCAGCAATGGTTATTTTGGACATGCTCGAAACTCGATGGCAACTATGATGCCTTTACATCATCCTAGCTATAGTTGCACATCATTTTGATGTTTTGAGGTCTGGTACATGCAGGGTTCTTGCGTCGGGCGTCCTAACGTCCATGTGGATCGCGAGCTACAAGCCCGAGGCCCGTAGATCAGGCTCGGAACTTGACGGCTGCCAAAAAGATCGTCGCAATAGGGGATGTACGCAGCGGTTAGAGGCACGTCGCCAATCGCGGAGCCCGACGGGTAAGGTCACGACTTGTGGCACGGTCGATGGAGGAACTGTCCTAGACCCAGTTGACATGGGTTGCGCCCGCTACCTGCAAATGACCGCGCACCGTGGTGGTGTCGATCATGTGTTGCCAGTCGGCGGGCCTGATGGCCGACGTGTGCCATGAGGTGACGCCGGCCGTATCCTGCAAGCACGGACGGCGTATCGAGATCGGAATCGGAGAGAACGTTCAACAGCCGGGCAAAATAGGCCGTACCACGGCGCGCCAAATCCAGTTCGCGCGGGGGCGGCGGGCGCGTCGTAACGCGCATCAAGCCCTGGCGCTGACGAAGGGGCAGCATCGGCCCCATGGCGACAACGCTTTATGGCTTCAGCCCCACCAATGCGGCGATCGTGGGAACGAATGGAGCGGTCCGGTTCCTGAGCGAGTTCCATCTGCCCGGCGGGTTCGAGATAATCTCGCGAGACGGGGGAGTGCGCTTATGGATGGCAGGCTGGTGCTCCGGTATGAGGAACCGCGCGGCGCGCATTTCGAAGGACTTTATTACGAAGCCGCCGAAGGCGCCCGCTGCATTGCGGAAGGCAAGCACGAAACGCCGTGCCGCCCCTCGATGCATCGCTCGAGACGATAGCCACACTGCACAAGATCAGGGCACCGATGGGGATTCAGCTTTCGGAAGCAAGCGGGGCGGCTGACCGGAAGCCAAAAGTTTCGAAGAATTGGCAGCCCTCTCGCCACGACCTTCGGCTATTGCTGGACTTGAAGGGGCAATACGGAGCGGCGTTGTCCTAGTCATTGCGGGGCCGGCTCCCAATGTCGCCGCGTGTTCATTCGCCGGGATGGCTACAACCGCCCCGGCGATGCATTTGTCGATTGATTGTTAGGGTGGATTAGGCTTTGACGTGACCAGATTTGCCTTGCAGCCGGGCATCGAGCGAAATTCCGCCAGCCCCGACGGTGGCGAGCAGCAGATAGGCGCCGGCCAAGGTGATGTTCTTGAACATCATGATCTGGTTCATGGCAGAGAGATAACCATTGGCTTCGGGCGGGAAGCTGGGGACTTCGATAGGGCCGCTGTGGAAAACGAAGGCGGTGAATAGGCAGAACAGGGCCAGCGCGCCTGCGGCAATGGTGGTCTGGAAGCCGACCAGAACGGCGGCGCCTGCCGCGACTTCAAAGATCCCGGCGAGATAGGCGAGGAGGGTGGGGGCCGGAAGGCCTGCCGTTTCGATCATCCCGGCGGTTTGGCTGGCATCAAAGAGCTTGGGAAGGCCGGAGGCGATGAAAATGAAGGCCAGCAGGACGCGGGCAACGACAAGCAGAATGGATTTTGGCATTTTGTTTTCCTTTTCGGTTGGGTTTCAGGCCGCAGCCGCGGCCTTTTTGAGTTCGGCGTTTTCTTTCCAGAGCTTCATCGAGGTGGCAAAGACGCCATCGACATAGTTGCGGTAGACCGTCATGCTGGCGAGGTCGCGGCCAGCCTTCGCGGCAAGGAGAGTGACGATATCGTCAGATTCGCCGATAAAGCGTCCCGACTCCAATTGCGCGGACGGAAAGCTCACTTTCTCGACATGCGGGGCAAGCTCGGCGCGCAGCGCCTCTTCCTCGGCGGTGCCGGGAACGAAATTGCGGGTTTCGACCTCTCCGGTCAGCCCCGTTTCAAGAAGGGCAATACGGACCTTGAGACAGAAGGGGCAATTTTCCTTGAGATAAACGATCGGCTTGAAATTTTCGTCAGTCATTGTGCTTGTCCTCGATCAGTTGGTATTGGAAAGGTCGCCGAGGCGGAAGTTTGAGGCCGTAATGCCACCAAACAGATCGTTCTGGTGATAGGTGGTGGTGCCCGGCTCGTCCTCTGCCGCGCCAACCACCACCATCAAGGGGATCAGATGGTCCTCCTGTGGATGGGCGGCGCGGGCGGCGGGGGCTTGCTCCCAGTCGATGAGGCGTTCGGTGCGTTTGTTGGCAGGCGAATGGACCAGGGTTTCCTGAAGCCAGGCATCGAAGCGGCGCGACGGCTCATGCCCGCTCGTGCTCCGCATGGCGGGCAGGTTGTGATAGCTCAGGCCACTGCCGATGATGAGAATGCCTTCCTCGCGCAAAGGGGCAAGGGCGCGGCCGGCCGCAAGATGCAAGGCAGGATCGTAGCTCATATCGAGCGAAAGCTGGACCACGGGAATATCTTCATCTGGATAGAGCACTTTGAGAATGCTGAAGGTGCCGTGGTCATAGCCGCGTGTGGGGTCGAGCGCCGCTTCCACGCCATTCTCGCCGAGCAAGTGCTGCACGCGCCTTGCCAGTTCTGGCGAACCGGGAGCCTTGTAGGTGATGTGATAGAGCTCCTGCGGGAAGCCGTGATAGTCGTAAACCATGCCTGGCCTCGCCCCCGAGGAAATTGCAAACCCTTTTTCCTCCCAATGGCCGGACACCACCAGAACCGCCTTGGGCCTGTCGCCAAGCTCGGCTCGCATGTCGATCAGCGCCTTTTCAAGCAGATCGAAATTGCGGCGAAGCGCACCACTCATATAGGGCCACGGGCCACCACCATGGCTGATGAAATAGGTTGGGAGCCTGGTTGCGGCCATTGATTGATCCTTTCGTTGCGTGTTGGGCTGCAATCTATTGCTTTCCTATCGTTGATCAACATGCCAGATGTTGAAGAACCATTTCTTGAATGTTGATGATCTGTGGATGCACCCACCAGCCTTCTGGTGTTCTGCGCCGTCGCGGAATTGAAGAGCTTCACGTCTGCCGCCGACCACCTCGGCATGTCATCGGCGAAGGCGAGCAAGCACGTGATGCAACTTGAGAACCGGCTTAGCGCGCCGCTGTGGAGAAGCTGATGGCTGCCCTAGCCGGCAGGCACCTACGGCAATCTATTGTCTGGCACCCCCCTCCAGCTCGACCCGTAACAGGTGCTGATCTGGCGGGTCGGAAGAGTTTTTCGATCTATCACCGCGCTTGCCGGGTGTGAGCAGCGCGCCGTCACACACGAGAGGAGAAACAGAATGGTTAAGAGCATGCATGGCAAGGTCGCCGTCGTCACCGGCGCTGCGTCAGGAATCGGGCTTGCCACCGCCGAGGCAATGATTGCGGCAGGGGTAACAGTTGTGCTCGCCGACCGCGACGAGCAAGCGCTGGGGAAGGTTTGCACCAGGCACGGAGACGCGGCGATTCCGCTGGTCGTCGACCTTCTCGACCCCAAGAGTTGCGCCTCGATGATCCCCAGTGCACTGGAAAAGGCAGGTCATGTCGACATCCTCCACTGCAACGCGGGAACCTATATCGGTGGCGATCTGATCGAGACCGACGGCGCCGCGATCGATCGCATGCTCAACTTGAACGTCAACGCCGTGATGAAGAACGTCCGCGACGTGATCCCGCACATGATGGAGCGCGGCGCCGGCGACATCGTCGTAACCTGCTCGGTGGCCGGCCATATGCCGGTCCAATGGGAGCCGGTCTATTCAGGTTCGAAATGGGCTGTCACCTGCTTCGTCCAGACCATGCGCCGGCAGTTGAACAAGTACGGCATTCGCGTCAGCCAGGTCTCGCCCGGCCCAGTCGTGAGCGCCCTTCTCGCGGACTGGCCGGAGGAAAGACTGCGTAAGGCCAAAGAGTCCGGCAGCTTGATCGAGCCCACCGAGGTGTCGGACGCCATCATGTTCATGCTGACCCGGCCGCGAAACGTCACGATCCGTGACATGATCGTTCTGCCGACCAACTTCGACATATGACGATGCGGCATAGCACCCACGCGAGAGCCGTTGCACCAAGCACGAGGGAGCGGCAATTTATCACTTCCTTGTCATTGATCCGCGCGACAGATATTGAAGAACCATTTCTTGCAGGTTGATGATCGATGGATACACTCACCAGCCTTCGGGTGTTCTGCGCCGTAGCGGAATTGAAGAGCTTCACATCTGCCGCCGAACGCCTCGGCATATCATCGGCGATGGCGAGCAAGCACGTGATGCATCTTGAGAACCGGCTTAGCGCGCGCCTACTCAACCGCACCAGCCGCCGCGTCAGCCTGACGGAAACCGGGCAACTCTACTTCACCCAAGCCGGGCAGATGCTCGAAGCTCTGGACGAGGTGGAGGCGGCCATTGGCAATGTGACGGTGCATCCGCGCGGGGTCCTCAAACTCAGCGCACCAGTCTGGGCAGCCAGCCCCTGCCTAGTGGACAGGTTGGCCGAGTATAACCAGCGCTATCCGGACGTCTGCCTCGATATCAATCTGAGCGGCCGCATCGTCAATCTGGTGGACGAGGGGTTTGATCTCGCCTTGCGTGCCACCACGCCCGAACGGCTCGATCCGGGCCTCATTGCCCGTCCGCTGATCGAGGTGAAATTCCATCTTATGGCATCGCCGGACTATCTGGAGCGCACTGGTCGCCCCAAAGCCATTGCCGATCTCAACGGGCACGCCTTACTGCGCTTCAGCGGGATCAGTCCTGGCGACATCATGACGCTGGGCGGGGGACACAAAGTCACCTTCCGCACGGTGATGCTGAGCGAAAACGAGACCCTGTTGCAACTGGCGGCCGTGCAGGGGATGGGTCTTGTTTTCCTGCCGCGATGGATGGTTGAGCAAAATATCAATGCTGGCCAGTTGGAGACAGTACTTCCAGACGCGATCGGCTTTACCTCCACACTCCATGCCGTCTATCCTAGCCGGAAATACCTTTCCGCAAAGCTGCGCACGTTCATAGACTTCATGACGACGAGCTTGCAACGACCACGATAAACACGATTGTGCAGGCTTCCTTGCCGGGCTTCCCGGCAAGAGGCGAACTCAGACCATTGCGTGACCCGCTGAACACAAATTTCATTGTCAAATTTTCTTATGCGTCAGAAACCTGCGCGGATCAGAAACGATCGACTAGCCGCCAGGTCGTCGAGGATGTTGCCGGTGTTGCGCGGATCACGTTCCTGTTCGATGGTGATGTAGCCGCCATAGCCAAGCTCAGTGAGCAGGGCGCGAACGGCTGCGTAGTCGATCCGGCCGCGTCCGATGGGGCACATGACGCCCTTGGCGCAAGCGTCGAAGAACCGGATGCGATCGCGCATGACTTGGCCGTAAACGGCATCGTCAATATCCTTGAAGTGGATGTAGTCGACGCGCGGCCAGTAGCGGCGCAGCGTCGCCACCGGGTCCATGCCGGAATAGTCCATGTGCCCGGTATCAAGGCACAAGCCTGCTAGGTCAGCGGGAATCTCCTCAACGATGCGGGCTATCTCATCGGCGAATTCGACATAGCCGCCAGCGTGGGGATGGATGACGGCGCGAACGCCGTACTTGTCGCGGGCCAGTTCGGCGACTGCCCGTATATTGGCAATCATCCCCGCCCATGCCTTCGCATGGAGGCGCGGCGCGCGATCCGAATGTCCGGCCGCGTAATCACGCTCTTCATGGCCCCAGTCCATCACCGTCAGGTAAGGTGCCTCGAAACGCTGACCGGCGTGCGTTTCGGGCTTGGGCAAGCGGGTGATCAGGCCGCAGATTTCATCCGTCTGCCGGAGCAAGTTGCCTCGATTGGCTGGATCCACGAGGTCGTCGAATATCGTCCCTGCGATGATACTCAGCCCCCGACTTTCAAGCGCTTCCGTCACACTCTTGAGATCGAGTGGTATGTAACCGTAAGGGCCAAGTTCTAAGCCGCCGAAACCGGCATCCCGGGCCTCGTCAAGTACGCGCTCCCAAGGGGGCAGGTGCGGGTTGTCAACGTCATCGACCCCCCAGCAACAGGGTGCACAGGTCACTGTTATAGGATTGCTCACCTCGCTCTCCCATCGACGTTGATGGAATGCCGGTTGGCCGCACTGAGGCGTGCCGCATCGAGAACCGCGAGAACGTGTGCCGCCTCAGCGGGCGTAACCGGTGGCTCACCGCCTTCTTTTACCGCTCTTAGGAATGCGGCATAATGATCGTGGTAGCGGCCTTGTTCGGAGGGTACGCGTTCGCTTCCGGCGGCAGTGTTAAGTGTGCCCCAGTACTGGGGCGCTTCTATACCCCAGCCCTTTAGGTCGTCTGCGGGCCGCTTGCCTGCAAATATCGCCTGCGCCTGTACGTCGGTGCCCGACGACGTATATGAGCCCCCTGACCCGTAGGCGAGAAACTCGCGAGTCTGGAGCCGATTGACTTTGCTGGCGGTAAGATATGACGTAACGCCACTTGTGTGACGGAGCATCAGGCTGAAACTTGCGTCCGTACTCCCTTCCGGTAAGTCGATGTAATCGAGCTGCGCATCGACAGTGGCCACAGGCCCGAGAAGGAAGACCACCTGATCGACCAGATGACTGCCCAAGTCGCGCAACAGTCCGCCAGACGGTCCGGCCTCCAGGGTATCGGGATCATCGAACTCAAGTCGCGAATGGATCCGCCAGATGGAACCAAGAGCTCCGGCATCGATGACCTTCTTAAGTGTCCGGAAGTCGGCGTCACACCGGCGATTGTGATAAACACTGAGTACGACGCCTTTGGCGTTGGCTGCTGCCTCGAGCTCCCGTGCACCCTCGGCGCTCGGCGCGAACGGCTTGTCGGCAACAACGTGGACACCGGCTTCAATCGCCT
>Ga0207773_100210_pt1 | contig 41534 bp, 33 predicted proteins | sample TtaePargueraPR_2_FD_187281 | JGI IMG/M metagenome (GOLD analysis project Ga0207773, IMG submission 187281) | Aerobic enrichment media microbial communities from Bioluminiscent Bay, La Parguera, Puerto Rico - Tt and M1 (3) (SPAdes) | ecosystem: Environmental > Aquatic > Marine > Unclassified ...
AAGCTCGACCCGGCAGGCTCGCTCATCATGTTCGCGGGCATCTATTATGGCGGCATGTATGGCGGTTCGACCACCTCGATCTTGCTCAATACGCCCGGCGAAAGCGCCTCGATCGTCACCGCGCTCGAAGGCAACAAGATGGCCCGCAAGGGCCGGGGCGGCCCCGCACTGGCTACCGCTGCCATCGGGTCCTTTGTTGCTGGCCTGCTGGCGACGCTTGGCCTGGCCTTCATCGCGCCCTTCGTCGTGAAATTTGCCCTGTCCTTCGGGCCCTGGGACTATTTCGCCCTGATGGTGCTGGCTTTCGTGACCGTTTCGGCCGCTTTCGGCGACAGCGCATTGCGCGGGCTGACGGCGCTGTTCATCGGGTTGGGCCTGGGCCTGATCGGCATCGATCTGCAGACGGGGCAGACGCGCCTCGCCTTCAATGTCATGGATCTGCTCGACGGCATCGAAGTGACGACGCTCGCCGTGGCGCTATTTGCCATCGGTGAGACGCTCAAGACCGCTTCGGACCGCGACCAGGTCAATGCCGAGGTGACGGCCGTCAAAGGCTCGGTCTGGATGACAATCGACGACTGGCGGCGGAGCTGGGCATCCTGGCTGCGCGGCACATTCATTGGCTTTCCCATCGGCGCCATGCCGGCGGGTGGGGCGGATGTGGCGAGCTTCCTCAGCTATAGCGCCGAGAAGAGCTTTTCCAAAAAACCCGAGGAATTCGGCAATGGCGCCATTGAAGGCGTGGCCGGACCCGAAGCTGCCAATAATGCTTCGGCAGCCGGCACGCTGGTGCCGCTCTTGACGCTGGGTCTGCCCACGACAGCAACGGCGGCCATCATGCTGGCCGGCTTCCAGCAATTCGGCCTGCAGCCGGGGCCCTTGCTGTTCGCCAACAACGCGCCACTGGTCTGGGCGCTGATCGCCAGCCTGCTCGTCGCCAATTTCATGCTGCTGGTGCTCAACCTCCCGCTGATCGGGCTCTGGGTGAAGCTGCTGACCATTCCCAAGCACTGGCTCTATGCCGGTATCCTGACCTTCGCCACGCTCGGTACGCTGGGTGCCAATGGGGCGATGTCCATGGGCTTCGGACCGGTCCGCATCTCGTTCGAACTGGTGCTGCTGCTGGTCTTCGGCATTCTGGGCTATCTGCTGCGCCGTTTCGGTTATCCGATCGCGCCGGTGGTGGTCGGGCTGATCCTGGGCCCGATGGCCGAGCAGCAATTGCGCCGGGCACTGGCGATCAGCCAGGGCGATCTGGGCATTCTGTTCTCCTCGCCCATCTCGATCACGCTCTATGTCGTGGCCATCATTGCAGTGGGCGTGCCGCTGATCATGCGCTTGCGCGGGCAGGGCAGCGTGCTGGGGCAGTTGGCGACGGACGAAGACTGAGCGGCAAACGCAAAACCGGCCGCCCCTCTGGAGCGGCCGGTTTCGTTTGTGGGGTGCGCCGCCTGGCCTAGCGCAGGGTCAATCCCAACGGCCGGGACGGCGGCACGGGGTCGGGCGTTCCCCCGCCACTGCCTGAAAGGGACTGAGGCGCCTCATCGCGTCCTTCAAACTCCGAGTGGATGTCCTGGCAGAAATCTGTCGTCGTTTCCGGATCGGTCAGGGCGCATTCGGCCTTGTAATTGCCGCGCGTGTCGCACTCGGTCTCGTCGGTGCCATTGGGCAGCTGATATTCGAAACAGATGATCTCGTCGTCATCCGCCATGGCGATGCTGGGCGCCATCGGGGTCAAGGCAAGCAGGGCGCCAAGCGTCAGCAGGGTTGCACCGAGGGCGCGTGTCTTGGTGGTCGTCATGGTCTTCTCCTCATTTGGCGGGCTGGGGATGCCCGGCTGGTTTGAATGAGGGCTACATGACTGTCGCGGCTTGAACCGGGACTGAGTCAGGAATTCAGTTCCAGTTCACGCGAGCATGGACGAAAAAGCCCGGCTGCCAGGGAGGGTTCTGGCAGCCGGGCTTGTCATACCGGCGAGACTGACGCGGGGGCTTGCTGAGGGAGGAGACAGAGCCCCGCGTCAACAGCTGCTACGCTTTGATGCGGAGCTTAGATCTTGCCGATGTTGCGGAACGCGACCGGGTCGATGCCCAGATTGTCCAGGTGCTTGGCCTTGGGCGCCCGTCCAGCTTCGACCGCCGCCGACACAGCAGCAGCGCTGCCGAACACGGTGGCAAAAGTGTCGAGGGTCGCAAAGAACTTGTTCTTGCGCGGGGTGCTCATTTTCCAATCCTTCCAGTCCAACCCGGAACAGCCCGGGTCGTTTCCATGACCCCTAGATGGACCTTGTCCCGCCCGACCGGTAGAGGCCGATTGGTCACCCCAGCCATGCGCTGAGCGAAAATCTTCTCCTGCGGTCACCTGCCCATGCCGTCAGGTCATGGCTTGTGCGAGACGATTTCCTGCCAGGTGTCGAGGAAGCGCTGCCGCCGCAAAGTGTCGAGCGCGACCAGAAGACCCGGCCCCAGCGGGATCGGCTGGATAACACCGCGACCACGGGCGGCGATGGTCTCGCTGGTCCATTCTCCGGCGCTCTGCGGCACCACAGCGCCCAGTGCGGTCGGGCCCGCTGCGACGGCCTGTCCGGCCGGGGACAGGGCGAAATCAACAAACCCCTTGGCCAGCTCTGCATTGGGCGCATCCCTCGGGATCATCATGGAGCGGGTCAGCACGAGCACATAGTCGTCGGGCACCACGATCTCGATGGGCGCGCCCTCGGCCTGGCGGGCGAAGGCATAGGACCCCAGCACATTGTAGCCCAGCGCCAGCGTACCCTCGGCCACGCCATTGAGAATGGCCGGGCTCGAGCCGGAGAAACGCGCATTGACCCGCCCGAAGGCATTGGCCAGGCGCCAGAAGGTGGAGGAAATGGTCTGATCCTGCGCCGCCAGCAGATAGCCGACGCCCGACAATGCAATGTCATAGGTGGCGATCTTGCCGCGGAAGCGGTCGGTCTGGGTTTCGAGCAGTTCGGCCAGCGTCAGATGGGTGCGCGGCACTTCGTCATCGCCGATGAGATCGCGATTATAGATGATCACGGCCGGCTCGAAGGTGAAGCCGAACACCTCATTGCGCCAATGCGCCCAGTCCGGAAGGCTGGGCAGGTAGGGGCTGTCATAGGCCAGGGCGTAACCGTCATTGGCCAGCTTGAGCTGCAGGTCGGAGGCCGAGCTGATCAGCAGATCGGGGGGTGTTTCCAGCGTGCCGGACAGATAGCCCTGAAAAAGGGGCAGGGAGTCGGTCTCCTCGTAGACGACGGTGACATCATTGTGCTGGGCCTGAAATGCTTCGATGAAATGGGCAAAGAGCGGCGTGTCGGTGACACCCAATATGTTGAGCACAGTGGCGGACGACCCGTCGCGGGCCGGATAGAGGGTGGTCGTTGCCTCGGCGGGGGCAGGGGGCAGCAGCAAGGCGCCGGCCAGAACGAGCCCGGCCAGCAGACCCAGTTGCGAACCAGCCCCGGCAGGGCGGCGCGACAAGGGCAGGGTGATGGCAACGCTCAACCCGCCGCCTTCGCGATCCAGCAGGGCCAGTTGCCCGTGATGGGCCTGGGTCACGCGGGCCACGATGGACAGGCCAAGGCCTGACCCCACCGTGCCAGTGCTGGACTGGCCCCGCTTGAAACGTTCGAGCACGCTGGGCTTTTCCGCATCGGCAATCCCTGGTCCGCGATCACTCACCTCTATCAGCAGCCGGTTGTCGCGGATGTGGCCGGCAATATCGACATGGTCTTGCGAATAGACCAGCGCATTGTCCACCACATTGCGCATCATCTCACGCAAGGCCACGCGATCGCCGCGCAGGGGCGCTTCGGCGGCTCCCGCATCAAGATCGATGCGCAACCTTTGCGCCTGATCCGGATCGAGGCGCTGGCGAACCTCGCCAATGACAGAGGCAAGGGTGGTGGTTTCGATGTCGCTGTTCTCCATCCGGTGGGAGATGGTGGCCTCCATCAGCAGCTGGCTGACCAATTGGCTGGCCTGTACCGCGCCGGTATGGATGCGCGCGACCCGCTTGCGCAGGGCCTCGGGGTCCTGTTCGTCCATGGCGACTTCAGCCTGGGCGCGCAGGGAGGCGAGCGGGGTGCGCACCTCATGGGCCGCCTCGGCCACCAGCCCGCTCACCCGCTCCATCGCCTTTTGCAGGCGGGCCATGAAGCCGCTGAGCGCAGAGACGAGATGCTCGACTTCGCTCGGGACCGGCACGGAAATGGGCGACAGATCGTCCGGCGGGCGGACACGCAATTCGTGCTCAAGCTCGGTCAAGGGCGCGAACATGCGCGAAATCCCGAACCAGACCAGGCCAATGGCCAGCAGGGTCAGCGCCAGCACGGGCAGCACGGCGTTGGAGAGGATTTCATTGGCGAGCGTTGCGCGCTGGTTCTGTGTTTCGGCGACATGGATGGTCACCCAGCCGGTGTCGCTTGGGGTGGAAATGAGCCGGCCCACACTGGCCACCCGCACCAACTCGCCGCGATAGCGCATATCGGTGAAAACCGGTTCGGACGAGTTTGTTTCACCCATCTGCGCGGCCAGATCCTCATAGCCTGTGACGGTCAGCGCGTCGGGGTCTTCGACGGCGTAAAACACCCGGTCCTGCCCTGAAAACATGGCGAAAGCGGCAAAGGGAATTTCCACCACCACGGCCTCGTTCTCGACCTGCACGGCCCCGGCAATGGTCAGCGCGGACGCGGCCAGCAACCGGTCGAATGCACGGTCGGAAGCGCGATCGGCATAGTCGCGAATGAAGATGATCAGCACCAGCGAAGCGGCCAGCAGCAAAGCAACGGCCAACGCGAAGATGCGCCTCCGGATGGAAAAGGGCTTCTGTTTTGCCTCCATCAACCCGGCTGCTCGCTGACCCGCACGACATAGCCGACGCCGCGCACCGTGCCGATTTCGACATTGGCGGCTTCAAGCTTCTTGCGCAGGCGAGAAATGTGCAATTCCAAGGCGTTGACCGAGACATTTTCATCAAAGTTGAAAAGCTGGTTCATAAGCCGTTCCTTGGCCACGACTTTGCCGGCATGAGCGACGAGAATCTCAAGCAGGCGAAACTCCCGGCGGCCCAGCTCCAGCGCCTTGCCCGCAATGGATGCGTTGAGCCCGGCCAGGTCCAGCTCGAGATTGCCCACCATGACCGTGCTGGATGCCTGGCCACCGGTGCGGCGCAGCAGTGCCCGCAGGCGGGCCTCCAGCTCTCTGAGGTCGAAGGGCTTGACCAGGTAGTCGTCGGCCCCCAGGTCGAGCAGGCTGACCTTGTCGTCGATTTCCGATCGGGCCGTGATCACCAGGATCGGAGCGTTGAACTTGTGCCGCCGCAATTCTGCAATCAGGCTGATGCCGTCGCGATTGGGCAGCATGAGGTCGAGCGCGACCGCGTCATATGGCTCTGCCTCTGCGGCGGGAAGCACGTCATTGCCATCGCGCACCCATTCCACCGAATGCCCGGCCGAGCGCAGGCGCTTTTCTATGGCCTCGCCAAGGTCCTCATTATCCTCCACTAGTAATATGCGCATCCGTCCTCCTGGCCTGGGACACTAATGCATGGAGGATGCTGGTGGAATTGGAATTGCGGCTAATGCCTCAGGAACGCACGACCTGTCTGCGCGCCAGGGCAGTCAGCTTTGTGCCGATTGTGCCAAAGGCCTGCCAGAGCCCGGGAAGCGAGAAATCCGGCGGCCCGGCATAGTCAGCCAGCATGGCCTCGGCCAGTGACTTGCCTTCGCGCACGATGCGACGCTCGATCAGGTCCTGTCCGGCATTGGGGACGCGCATGTCCGGCCTCCTATGGTTGACGAAACCTTAACAGGGGCGATTGAGCCTGTCGCGTGCCATGCCTCGCCATGGTTTACGCCGGGGCACAAGATGTGGTGTCCATGTGGATAGCGGTGGATATCCCGGGTTCTGTCGCATTGGCGTCAAAAATTCTGCGCTTGACAGTTTTGGCGTGGGGAAGAATCGGGATTCTTCCCTATGGTGAACGCGTGGTTAAGCCCGGCTTGAGCGGCAGGAACAGCGAGATTTTCCGTGGCTTTAGCGGCGGAATCTAGCGCGGTTCAGAGGCTGGTTGAGGCGCGTGAAGCGCCGATCAAATCGGTGCTCCAATGGCACTGTTTTGCTTGATATTTGTCCCCATAATCCACATATTATCCATACCATCCCTTGATAGAAATGCGGGGTGGGGCACTAGGTGTTGTGATTTTCTGACGTTGACGCAACCGATGAATCGCGTGAACCTGATCCTCGGTCCGGCGCTCCCTGAAGGGGCCTCGGACAAGCCCTCGGAACAAGCATCGGCGACACGACTGATGCAGGGCCGGGGCACGGGGCAAGTTCTTGGGTCCGCCCTCCCGCGGGCCCGGGGTTGGTAACAGCGTCAACGACAGACCGGACGAAGCCGGATTACGGCAGGCGGGCGCATGCGCGCTCGTGACTAGGGGATGACTGAAGCGATGGTTCGCGCGTTTATCTTTGAAGCGATGCCAGAGCGGTCCTTTGCGGGGCCGGGTCGTGTCCACGCCAGAAGGCCTGCCTTGCACCCAAACGTCCACCAGCGGATGGCGCAAGCCCTCCGTGCAATATCAGTCCTGTGAGGATTACGATGAGCATCACCGTCTACAGCAAGCCCGCCTGCGTCCAGTGCACCGCCACCACCCGTGCGCTCGACCGCAAGGGTCTCGACTATACCGTTGTCGACATCTCCGCCGACGCCGACGCCTATGCGCGCGTTGAAGAGATGGGCTATCGCCAGGTTCCCGTGGTCGTGGCCGGTGACATGCACTGGGCCGGTTTCCGTCCCGACATGATCGGCAACCTCGCCTGATTTTTGGAGCAGGGCCCGGATCATGAGCGGCCTCGTCTATTATTCCAGCACCTCGGAAAACACCCATCGCTTCATTGAGAAGCTTGGCGTGGGCGGGGTGCGCCTGCCGGTGGACGCCTCTAGCGAGCCGCCGGTGATGGACGAGCCCTTCGTGCTGGTGCTGCCCACCTATGGCGGCGGGGAAGGCAAGGGCGCAGTGCCCAAGCCGGTCATCCGCTTCCTCAACGTCGCCAGCAATCGCGATCTCATCCGCGGCGTCATCGCCGCGGGGAACACAAATTTCGGTACCGGCTATTGCATTGCAGGCGACATCGTCAGCCAGAAATGCGCCGTGCCGCTCCTTTACCGGTTCGAATTGCTCGGAACCGAAGAGGACGTCGCCAATGTCAGACAAGGACTGGAACGGTTTTGGACACGCTCACACTAGACCGCACCGAAGAACGGCCGGCCGGTAAGCCCTCGCAGGACAAGCACGAGCCTGCGCTGGACTATCATGCGCTCAATGCCATGCTCAATCTCTACGATGAGCAGGGCAAGATCCAGTTCGACAAGGACCGGCAGGCGGCACACCAGTATTTCCTGCAGCATGTGAACCAGAACACGGTGTTCTTTCACAATCTGCGCGAGAAGCTGACCTATCTGGTCGAAGAAGGCTATTACGAGCAGGACGTGCTCGACCAGTACGCCTTCAACTTCGTGCGTGATCTCTATGATTACGCCTATGACAAGAAGTTCCGCTTCCCCACCTTCCTGGGCGCGTTCAAATATTACACCAGCTACACCCTCAAGACCTTTGACGGTAAGCGCTATCTCGAGCGTTATGAAGACCGCGTCTGCATGGTCGCGCTGTCCCTGGCGCGCGGCGACGAAGTGCTGGCCAAGAACCTGGTCGACGAGATCATTTCTGGCCGCTTCCAGCCTGCGACCCCGACCTTCCTCAATGCCGGCAAGAAGCAGCGCGGCGAGCTCGTCTCGTGCTTCCTGCTGCGTGTCGAAGACAATATGGAATCGATCGGCCGGGCCATCAATTCGGCGCTGCAGTTGTCCAAGCGCGGCGGCGGCGTTGCGCTGAGCCTGACCAATATTCGCGAGATGGGTGCCCCCATCAAGCAGATCGAGAACCAGTCCTCGGGCGTGCTGCCGGTGATGAAGCTGCTCGAAGACAGCTTCTCCTATGCCAACCAGCTCGGCGCGCGCCAGGGTGCGGGTGCGGTCTATCTGCACGCCCACCACCCCGACATCATGCGCTTCCTCGACACCAAGCGTGAAAATGCCGACGAGAAAATCCGCATCAAGACGCTCTCGCTGGGCGTGGTGATCCCCGACATCACCTTCGAGCTCGCGCGCGACAACGAGGATATGTACCTGTTCTCGCCCTATGACGTGGAGCGCGTCTATGGTGTGCCGATGACCGAGATTTCGGTCACCGAGAAATACCGCGAGATGGTCGAGGACAAGCGCATCAAGAAGAAAAAGATCAAGGCGCGTGAGTTCTTCCAGATCATCGCCGAGATCCAGTTCGAGAGCGGCTATCCCTACATCATGTTCGAGGACACGGTGAACCGGGCCAACCCGATCGACGGCCGCATCACCATGTCCAATCTTTGCTCGGAAATCCTGCAGGTCAGCGACGCCTCGATCTACAATGAGGACCTGAGCTACGAGCACATGGGCAAGGATATTTCCTGCAACCTCGGCTCGCTCAACATCGCCAAGGCGATGGATTCAGAGGACTTTGGCAAGACCATCGAAACCTCGATCCGCGCGCTGACCGCCGTCAGCGACATGAGCAATATCAGCTCGGTGCCCTCCATCGCCAAGGGCAATGCGGATAGCCACGCCATTGGCCTGGGTCAGATGAACCTGCACGGCTATCTGGCCCGCGAACGCATCTTCTACGGCTCGGAAGAGGGCGTCGATTTCACCAATATGTACTTCTACGCGGTGACCTATCACGCCATCCGCGCCTCGAACCTGATCGCCACCGAGCGCGGCGAGACCTTCAAGGGCTTCGGCAAGTCGAAATATGCCGATGGCAGCTATTTCGACAAATATACCGACAAGGAATGGACCCCGGCGACGCCCAAGGTGGCCGAGCTGTTCGAGAAGGCCGGCATTCACCTGCCGACCCAGGAAGACTGGAAGGATCTCAAAGCCAAGGTCATGATGACCGGGCTTTACAACCAGAACCTGCAGGCCGTGCCGCCGACCGGCTCGATCTCCTATATCAACCACTCGACCTCCTCGATCCACCCGATCGTTTCCAAGATCGAGATCCGCAAGGAAGGCAAGATCGGCCGCGTCTATTATCCGGCCGCCTATATGGATAATGACAACCTGGAATATTACCAGGATGCCTATGAAATCGGGCCGGAAAAGATCATCGACACCTATGCGGCGGCCACCCAGCACGTCGACCAGGGCCTGTCGCTGACCCTGTTCTTCCGCGATACCGCGACCACCCGCGATATCAACAAGGCGCAGATCTATGCCTGGAAGAAGGGCATCAAGACCATCTACTACATCCGTCTCCGCCAGCTTGCCCTTGAAGGAACCGAGGTTCAGGGCTGTGTCTCCTGCGCGCTCTGATAAGAAGGCATCCAAACCCATGAACATGCACGCAAGGCCCATCAGCCGCGTCCGCGCCATCAACTGGAACCGTATCCAGGACGACAAGGATCTGGAGGTCTGGAACCGCCTGACTTCCAATTTCTGGCTGCCCGAAAAGGTGCCGCTGTCCAACGACATCCCGTCCTGGGCGACGCTGAAGCCGGAAGAACAGCAGCTGACCATCCGCGTCTTCACCGGGCTGACGCTGCTCGACACCATCCAGAACGGCGTCGGCGCCGTGCGCCTGATGGCCGATGCGCAGACCCCGCATGAAGAGGCGGTGCTCTCCAACATCTCCTTCATGGAAGCCGTGCATGCCCGCTCCTATTCGTCGATCTTCTCGACCCTGTGCCTGACGCCGGATGTCGACGACGCCTATCGCTGGTCGGAAGAGAACGAATTCCTGCAGCGCAAGGCGCAGCTCATTCTGGCCCAGTACGAAAGCGGGGACTCGCTCAAGAAAAAGGTGGCCTCCACCTTCCTTGAAAGCTTCCTGTTCTATTCCGGCTTCTACCTGCCCATGTACTGGTCGAGCCGCGCCAAGCTGACCAATACCGCCGACCTGATCCGCCTCATCATCAAGGACGAGGCCGTGCACGGCTACTACATTGGCTACAAGTTCCAGCGCGAACTGGAGCGGCTGAGCGACGCCCGCAAGCAGGAAATCAAGGACTTCGCCTTCGAATTCCTGTTCGAGCTTTACGAAAACGAAGCGCGCTACACCGAGGACCTTTACGACAGCGTCGGTCTCTCCGAAGACGTCAAGAAGTTCCTGCACTACAACGCCAACAAGGCGCTGATGAATCTCGGCTACGAACCCCTGTTTCCGCCCGAGGCCTGCAAGGTCAACGCGGCGATCCTCTCCGCCCTCTCTCCCAATGCCGACGAGAACCACGACTTCTTCTCGGGGTCCGGGTCGAGCTACGTCATCGGCAAGGCGATTGCGACCGAGGACGAAGACTGGGATTTTTGATCTTGCAACAAGCGGAAGAGCTGCCTCCTGGCACTGAAGCGCCTGCATTGGACGGCTCACTAGATTACGCGGCTCTGGCCGCTAGCTTGCGCGCATCGCCACTCAGGATTGGGGTTTCTACAAGAGCATTGTTCGACCTCGAAGAGGAGCATACCGTCTTCCTTCAGCAGGGCGTCGACGCCTACTGTCGGCTGCAATTGCAGCGAGAGAAAACTATTGTCGGAAAGGGTTCAGGGTTCGACGTTATCAAACGACTCTTGGCTCTAAACGAGCCGGGCGCTGATCCATTCGTTGAGGTTGTCCTGCTTTCGCGCAACTCGCCTGACCTCTCACTTCGTGCGTTCAATTCCATCGAGAAATATGGCCTGCCAATCAAAACTGGTAGCTTCACCAGCGGGCGTCCGATCGGTCCATTTGTTTCGGCTTGGAATATTGATCTGTTTCTTTCGAACGAAGAAGCAGATGTTCAAGCTGCCGTAGATGCTGGCGCAGCTTCAGCCAAGCTTGGCCCGGTGCCCGCGCCCCAATCTGAGCAGGCCGAACACGAAGTCAGGATCGCCTTCGACGGAGATGCTGTCGTCTTCAGCGCCCAGTCTGACGAAATTTATAAGCAGAAGGGCATTGAAGCGTTTTTGGAGCATGAGCGAGATAACGCAACCAACCCCATGTCGCATGGCCCATTCGCCGCGTTCCTACACAAGCTGTCGATCTTGCGCTCCATCTACATGACGCCAGAGGGTGTGAGTAAAGTTCGTATTGCAATTGTCACGGCTCGCAACGCGCCAGCCCACGCTCGAGTTATTCACACCTTGCGGGCCTGGGGCACACCTGCGGACGAAGCCCATTTCGTAGGCGTATTCGATAAGTGGCCAATCTTGAAGGCATTCGGCGCGCATATCTTTTTTGACGATCAGGAGAAGCATGTGCTCGGCGCCGGAAAAGTCGTCCCCTCCGGACATGTTCCAGGGCCACACGACCCCCAAGCGCCGGTCATTCCAGCAGGAGTCTGAGTAGCCAACAACAGGGATATAAAGAAATCTTTATATCCCCATTGACACCCCGGTCCCCCTCCGCCATCCTGCACAGGTCCATGGTCCCCGCGAGGGGATAACAGGGAATGCCGGTGCGGGGGCAAAACCCCAAGTCCGGAGCTGCCCCCGCAACTGTTGGCGGAGACGGGTGTTCGTTTGCCCACTGGTCGAATAGGCCGGGAAGGGGAATGCCCGGTTCGATCCGTGAGCCAGGAGACCTACCATGGGCGTGAACTTGCCATTGTCAGCCGATCGGGTGGATCGGCCGGAGGACACGACCATGACGATCCGTCACCACTTCCGAATGCGACGCTGCTGAGCGGTCTTTTCTGACCCCAACCCAGCCCTGATCCGCCCGCGCTGACGCCAGTGCCGGGCGCAAATCTTCATTTCTCGCGCCTGATTGCGCCGCGTTCAGCGGGCGATCCTGCGCGCCTGTTCGCAAACGGAAATTTCCATGACCCGCTCAGCCAATCTCGGCTTTCCCCGCATCGGCCTCAACCGCGAGTTGAAAAAGGCCCTCGAATCCTACTGGAAGGGCGAAAGCGACGCCGCCACGCTGCACGCGACCGCCGCCCAGCTCCGCGCCCGCCACTGGAGCCTGCAGCGCGAAGCCGGGATCGAGGTGATCCCCTCGAACGATTTTTCGCTCTACGACCATGTGCTCGACACGGCGGTGCTGGTCGGCGCCATCCCGCCGCGCTTTGCCGCTATTGCCGACCCCGACACCCGCTATTTCGCCATGGCCCGCGGCACCGATGCCGCCCCGGCCATGGAGATGACCAAGTGGTTCGACACCAATTACCACTTCATCGTGCCCGAACTGCATCGCGGACAGCGCTTCGCACTAGACGCCAGAAAGCCACTCGACCATTTCCGTGAGGCCAGGGCCTTGGGCCTCGATACGCGCCCGGTGATCCTGGGGCCGGTGACGTTCCTGAGCCTGGCCAAGGCCAAGGATGACGGGTTGGACCCGCTCGACCTGCTCGACGACCTGCTGCCGGTCTATGCCGAGCTACTGGCCCAGCTCAAGGCGGAGGGCGCCCAATGGGTTCAGATAGATGAGCCGGTGCTGGTGCTCGACCTCTCCGACAAGCAGAAGGCCGCCATTGAACGGGCCTATGCGGTGCTGGGCAAGGTGGGTCCCGATATCCTGCTGACCACCTATTTCGGCGATCTGCGCGACAATACCGCGCTTGCCGCCAGGCTCCCGGTTGCCGGTCTGCATGTCGATCTCGTCCGCGCCCCCGATCAGCTCGACGCGGTACTGGCGGCCCTTCCGGCTGACAAGACCTTGTCGATCGGCGTGGTCGATGGCCGCAATATCTGGCGCACGGATCTGGATGCGGCGTTCGGCCTCGTCAGCAAGGCCTGGGATCACATCGGCCCGGATCGGCTGGAAATCGCGCCATCCTGCTCGCTGCTGCACAGCCCGGTCGATCTCGAAGCGGAAACCGCGCTGGACGATGAGCTGAAATCCTGGTTGGCCTTTGCCAGGCAGAAGCTGAATGAAGTTTCCGCGCTGACGATCGCGCAGAAGCAGGGCAGGGGCGCGGCAAGGGCGGCGTTCGACGCCAGTGCTGCCGTTGTTGCGGCGCATAAGGCCTCTGCGCGCATTCACCGGCCAGAGGTCAAGGCCCGCGCCGCTGAGGAGATCGCGCTCGACCGCGGTTCGCCCTTTGCCAGCCGCCGCGACAGGCAGCGGACGCGCTTCAACCTGCCGGCCTACCCGACCACCACCATTGGTTCATTCCCCCAGACCAAAGAGGTGCGGCAGGCCCGCGCGGCCTTCAGGAAAGGGCAGCTTGACCGGGCCGGCTATGACGCCTTCCTCGAACAGCAGACGGAAACCGCCATCCGCATCCAGGAAGAGCTGGGGCTCGACGTGCTGGTGCATGGCGAATTCGAGCGCAATGACATGGTGGAATATTTCGGCGAACAGCTCGACGGCTTCGCCTTCACCAAAAATGGCTGGGTGCAATCCTATGGCAGCCGCTGCGTCAAGCCGCCGGTGATCTATGGCGATGTCTCTCGCCCCGCGCCGATGACCGTGCGCTGGTCGGCCTATGCTGCCTCACTGACGGACCGGCACATGAAGGGCATGCTGACCGGGCCGGTCACCATCCTGCAATGGAGCTTCGTGCGCGTCGACCAGCCGCGTTCGGCAACCTGCCGCCAGATTGGCCTGGCCATCCGCGACGAAGTGCTCGACCTCGAACGGGCCGGTATCGGCATCATCCAGATCGATGAACCGGCCTTGCGCGAGGGCCTGCCGCTGCGTCGGGCCGATTGGGACGCCTATCTGCGCTGGGCGGTGGATTGTTTCCGCCTGACCGCCTCCGGCGTCGCTGACGACACGCAGATCCACACCCATATGTGCTATGCCGAGTTCAACGACATCATGCCCGCCATTGCCGAAATGGACGCCGATGTGATCTCCATCGAGACCTCGCGCTCGGACATGGAATTGCTCGAGGCGTTCAGGACCTTCAACTATCCCAATGAGATCGGCCCCGGCGTCTGGGATATTCACGCGCCACGCGTGCCCGGACAGGGGGATATGGAGGCGCTGCTGCGCAAGGCCGGCCAGGGCGTTTCGGCTGACCGGCTCTGGGTCAATCCCGATTGCGGCCTCAAGACGCGCAACTGGCCCGAAGTCCGTGCGTCCCTGCAGAACCTGGTGGGCGCAGCCAGGGCCCTCAGGGCCGCCCCGGCCCCTTGATACCGAAAGCGAGAACTTCGCCGTCGCGCCTGTAAAGAGCGCGGCGGCCTGGGTCGATGGGGAAACTCTTTGCGCCGGCGCTGGAACCTTGCGGCCAGTGGGCGGTATACCCTTGATGGACACCGTGCCTTACACACAAGGCAGCAGAACTTCCCAAGGGAGCCAGGATGATGCAGCTCGACGATACGACCCTTTTGCGCCAGAGCGCCCTTGTGGGAGACCAATGGGTCGACACCGACCCGGCGACTGGCATCGCCGTCAACAATCCTGCGACGGGTGAGGTGATCGGCTATGTCCCCAGGCTGGGCGCTGACGAAACGCGCGCGGCGATCATTGCTGCCCAGACTGCGCAGAAGGACTGGGCCGCCCGCACGGCCAAGGAGCGATCGGGCATCCTCCGGCGCTGGTTCGAGCTGATGATGGAGAACCAGACCGATCTGGGGCGCATCCTCACGCTCGAACAGGGCAAGCCCCTCAAGGAAGCCATTGGCGAGATCGCCTATGGCGCAAGCTTCATCGAGTGGTTCGCCGAGGAGGCCCGCCGGGTCTATGGCGATCTCATTCCGGGCCACCGGAGCGACGCGCGGATCATGGTGATGAAGCAGCCCATCGGCGTGGTCGCGGCCATCACGCCGTGGAACTTTCCAAACGCCATGATTACCCGCAAGGCGGGCCCTGCGCTGGCTGCCGGCTGCGCCATGGTTTTGAAACCAGCCTCGCAGACCCCGTTCTCGGCCATTGCGCTGGCCGTGCTGGCCGAGCGGGCCGGACTGCCCAAGGGGCTGTTCAGCGTGATTACGGGTTCCGCCAGGGAGATCGGCGCGGAAATGACCGCCAGTCCGATCGTGCGCAAGCTGACCTTTACCGGCTCCACCGAGGTCGGCGCCGAGCTCTACAAGCAGAGCGCGCCGACCATCAAGAAGCTCGGCCTGGAACTGGGCGGCAATGCGCCCTTCATCGTCTTTGACGATGCCGATCTGGACGCCGCTGTCGACGGCGCGCTGATCGCCAAATTCCGCAACAATGGCCAGACCTGCGTCTGCGCCAACCGCATCTATGTGCAGGACGGCATTTATGACGCATTTGCCGAGAAGCTGGCCAATGCAGTCGGAAGCTTGAAGACCGGAAATGGCTTTGATGAAGGGGTCATGCTCGGGCCGCTGATTGACCAGGCGGCGCTCGAGAAGGTCGAGGAGCATGTCGCCGACGCCCTGGGCAAGGGCGCAAAGGTGCTCCGGGGTGGCCGGCAGCACGAGCTGGGCGGCACCTTCTATGAGGCCACGGTGCTGGCCGAGGTGACGCCCGACATGGCCATCGCCCGGGAGGAAACTTTCGGTCCGCTGGCGCCACTGTTCCGCTTCACGGACGAAGCCGATGTCATCGCCCAGGCCAACGACACCGAATTCGGTCTCGCCTCCTACTTCTATGCCCGCGACCTCAGTCGCGTCTGGCGCGTTGCCGAGGCGCTGGAATACGGCATGGTCGGGGTCAATACCGGCCTTGTGTCCACCGCCGAGGCGCCCTTCGGCGGCGTCAAGATGTCCGGTCTGGGGCGCGAAGGCTCGCGCTACGGCATCGAGGACTTTGTCGAAATCAAATATGTCTGCCTCGGCGGCATCGCCTGAAGCCTGGGCAAGACTGGAACAAGATGCGCATCAGCCGGGAACGGCTCGCTGATGCGCATCTCGCTACGAACTAGGCCGCCTGCCAGCTCGGGAAGGGGTCGGGCAGCCTGGCCCAGGCGTCGGGGGTAAATTGTCGCGCCGGAATGAGGCAGGCGTCCAGCTCACGGCGGATCGCGGCTTCATCCATCGGATCCATCCCGATAAAGACCAGCTCCTGCCGGCGGTCGCCCCATATAGGGTCCAGATAGGGGGCCATGGCGCTGCGCCACTCCTCACTGTCGGGCCAATGCTGGCGTGGTACCGACGCCCACCAGCGGCCGCGCCGCATGGTGCGGACCAGGGCGCCTGCCTGGCTCATTTCACCCACAAGGTCAGGACGCGTGGCCAGCCAGAAGAAGCCCTTCGAGCGGACAACCCCGGGCCAGGATTTGTTGACAAACTGGGACAGCAGCAGGGGGTTGAACGGGCGTTTGGCGCGATAGACGAAGGAGCGGATGCCATATTCCTCGATTTCGGGCACGTGATCCTTGAAGCCGTTGAGCTCCTTGAACCAGAGGGGATTTTCCTGGGCGCGCTCGAGGTCGAACAGGCCCGTGTCGAGAATGGCATCGGCATCGACAACGCCGAAATCCGTTTCAATGATTCTTGCGACCGGATTGAGCGCCTTGATGACCTTGATGGCCGCCTCGCGCTCAAAACCCTGCGCCATCGAAACCTTGTTCAAGACGATGACATCGGCAAACTCGATCTGCTCGACGAGCAGATCGACCAGTGCGCGCTCATCTTCCGGCCCCATGGTCTCTCCGCGATCGCGCAGGAAATCGTGCGAGGCATAGTCCTTGAGCAGGTTTGCGGCATCGACCACGGTCACCATGGTGTCGAGCCGGGTGATGTCTGAGAGCGAAATGCCCCGCTCGTCGCGGAATTCGAAAGTGGTCGCTACTGGTAGCGGCTCGGCTATGCCGGTGCCTTCGATGAGGAGATAGTCATAGCGTCCACTCTCGGCCAGTTGGCGGACTTCAGTGAGCAGATCGTCGCGCAGGGTGCAGCAGATGCAGCCATTGGACAGTTCAACCAGCTTTTCGTCGGTACGGCTGAGATTGGCGCCGCCCTCCCGGATCAACTCGGCATCGATATTCACTTCGCTCATGTCATTGACGATGACCGCGACGCGGCGGCCGGAGCGATTGTTGAGAATGTGATTGAGCAGCGTGGTCTTGCCAGCGCCGAGAAAGCCGGAAAGCACGGTGACGGGGAGTTCTTTCATCTAGATCGCCTGGGGCTGGGACGCGCTATGACGTCGGCAAAGGGTATGGCGCCCGGGCCAAAGGCCGGACGCCATGAGTGTGATCAGTGTGCGAGCATTTCCGCGACGATCTCATCCGCAGCGAGATCGGACGGATAATAGGTCGGCCAGTTGGTCAGCTCTTCGAGCAGGGCCGCGCGATCATCCCCCCAATAGAGGTGGTAGTGATCGGCCACGCTGGGCGCGATACGGTGGTCGCTGAACTGGATGAACCTGGGTGCTGCCTCGTCGCCCTGGGTCTTGCCGAAGATGAAGCGGACGCCGCGATTGCCTTTTTCGTAGTTGAGGATCTCATAGCCGTCATAGGCATAGTCTGCCGTGACGGGTTCGCCGGCGGTGTAGAAGCTGACCGTATCGCCCTCAATGGTGATGCGATCCACATCCGTCTGGTAACCGACCGTATAGTAGGCGGTGTATTCCTCGGCCGTCATGCTGCCGGCTTCGGCCTTGTGCTCCATGACCGGGGCCAGCGTACCATCCTGCAGCAGCGGATAGACCGACTGCCAGTCACCCTCCCAGTCGGACAAGGCGCGGTCCGCGATCTGGCTGTCCTCGAAATAGCCCTTGTAAATCTGGTCGTTATGGTCGTGAGCGTGGGCATGCTCGTCATGATCATGCGCCTCGCCCTCATGGACCACGCCACTGCCGCCGACGGCGACCAGGTTGAAGGGCATGCCCTCGACGGCAATCTCACTGGCTTCAGAAAAGCTCTCAGCGTCGATCACATGCAGCTTTCCGGCCAGTGGATCGCTGACATAGATCTGGTCACCGGCAACAGCGACGCGGGGGCGCGGGTCGCTCCAATGCCCGTCCATCGAATAGGGTTCGGTCAGCGCCAGCGTGTTGGTGATTTCCCCGGCAATGACGTCGAGCTGCTGCAGGCTGCCATCCTCGGTGAAGACATAGGCAAAGCGCGGGCGCACCGGATCGACGGCAAAATGCACGCGACGGGTGGGCAGATCGACAAGCCGGTAGGGCGTGTCGGCGCCCGGCTCGATCAGCGATATTGTGTCGGCGTCGAAATTGCCGAGGAAATATTGCAGTCCTCGACCGCCGATCATGGTGGAGACGCGGCCCTCGCCAAGCCCCTCGGGGAAGGGCAGCAGCTCGACCTTGGGCTTCCCGCCCGCTTCGGAAATCACCAGGATGCCGTCCTGGCAACCGCCGATCACGCCGATATTGCCCGAAAAGGCCTCACCATGCAGGCCAAGGCATTCCACGAGATCGCCAACCGGCGCCCCATCCGCATCGACGATCTGTACGCCGGCCACCGAGCCGTCGCCCTCCGGGTTCCAGACCGAAACGACCGAATAATCCCCAAGCGGGACGATGACGCCGTGGTGTGGCGCATTGGCGGCCACTTTGGTGACGTCGCCGGCGCCATCCAGCGCATCACTCTCGCTGAAGACGCGCGCAATGCCTTCGCCATCGAAGAACGCGGCGAAGTGCCCGTCATGTTCGACAAAGTGCGAGGGGCGTTCGCCGGAGACGGAAAAGCCGGTTGGGGCCGGCGCGCTCACAGAAATGTCGGCATGGTCGCCATGGCCATCAACATGGATGCCGCTGGCAATCGCCGTCACCGTGCCGGCTGCGCCCTGAACGGCGAAAACAGTCCTGCCGCTTTCGCTGCGATAAAGGCTGGCCGGCCCGGCAATGTCAAAATGGGTGATTTCTTCATGGCTCGTTGCGTCGAGCACATGAATGACAGGCTCCGCATGGTCGGACACGAAGAGGCGCCACGCGGTGATGTCTTCTTCGGCCAGCGGCGCACCGGCCAGGGCGGCAAACAGGGCGAGGGCCGAGGCGCCCATCTTCAGTTTCTTCATTGCTTTCTCCAGTTATCGATCGGCAGCGATACGGCGCCACCGGAGGGATCACTGAGCCGGGCGGCCCAGAGTGATTGCGGGAATTGCGCGTTGGATCGAGGCCGCTTTGGCAAGTCGCCGGGCTGGATTGCGACCGCGCCGATGACGGCAAGCGGGCGATGCCCCGAGGCGCTTCAGGAACGCACGGACTGAAGCGATAAATGTTATAACGAAACATTCAAATGCACAGAGCAATGGGTTATCCGGGAAGAGCGACTATTATTGCGTCACGTTATTACATTACATTATCCTGATGGCAAGGCCGGAGTTGACGGAAATTGAAGCGTGTTTCCGCTGCCAGTACCAAGGAACCTGGCGGAGGCAAGTCAGGTCCGGTCGACGGCGGCGCTTCTCGCCAAGCCGAACCATTCGATCACGCGGGAAGTGACAATCTGGGCCCAGGTCATTTTGCAGCAGGTGAGAACCGGTCTGCGCCTCGTTCTGCTTGAACAGTGCACCGATGCGATGTGCAGACGATGATCTAGGTGCGCTGCGGCAGCGAGCCACGCACGATGACCGGCATGTCAATCAGGTCGGTCTGCGGCGTCTGAGACGGGCCGAGCAGCAGGTCGACGGCCCGGCGTCCCATTTGCTCATGCGGCAGGCCAATGGTCGTCAGGCCCGGGCGCAAATAAGAGGCCAGCTCGTCATTGTCGAACGAGACCAGCGCAACCTCATCGGGAATGCTGAGGCCCGCCTCACCAAGTGCCTGATAGGCGCCGAAGGCCAGGCGGTCGTTGAGACACAACAGGGCGCGGGGGCGCCGGGTCCGAAGCAGCTTCTGGGTCAGCTCGTAGCCAAAATTGGGTTCCCAGTTCCAGCAGCTCAACTCGGCCGCAAAGCTCAGTCCGGCATCGGCCATCGCATCACGGATGCCCGTGAAGCGCCGTGAGATGGTTTCAGACCGGAACAGGCCTTCTTCCTGTTTGGCATTGTGCCCGAGAAGGACGATTTCCTTGTCGATACCGCTGTTCACCAGCAGCTCCACCGCCTTGCGTCCGCCCTCATACTCGCCGGGCAGCACGGAATTGGGAAAGCGCGCGCTGGTTCCGTTGAGCATCACCACCGGCACATTGATCGCCAGATCCGGGACGAACACTTCCCGCGCCCGCATGGCCGCGAAGATCAGGCCATCCACCTGCCGGTCGAGGGCGGTTTCCACCGCCTGGATTTCCCGCGCCGGCTCGCCCCCGGTTTCGAGCACCAGCATGACATGCTTGGCTTCTTCTGCCGCCGACAGAGCGCCGCGAATAAGGCCGCTGGCAAAGCGGGTGGTGGCCACATAATCCGAGATGAAGGCAATCGAGCGCGATTTGTCGGTGCGCAGCGCGCGCGCCGCCACATTGGGCCGGTAGCCAAGGCTGGCCGCCGCGTCGTGCACCTTCTTGTGGGCCTCGGGTGACAGGCGCGTGTCAGGCCGCCCGGTCAGGATCATCGAGGCTGCCGTAGTCGACAGACCGGCCAGACGCGCCACGTCGGCCAGTGTTACACGCTTCTTTCCCACCGCGTCTCAGTCTCCCCCAATGGCCGGGCCGCCGCTTTTGATCTGGATAGACACACGGTCCCCGCTTGACAAGCGATGCGCATCATAGCATGTGCTAAATGGATTTAGCAAAGCCGCAATTGCCGCGCGTTTTGCAAAGACCTCGGAAAGGGGCTTGAGGATTGGCATTCCATCTGCCGGATCATTGGGTGTGGGATTTCTGGCTCGCAGACGATGGCGAGCGCTATCACATGTTCTATCTGCATGCGTCCAAATCCCTGGGCAATCCGGACCTGCGGCACCGCAATGCCCGCATCGGTCACGCCACCTCAACTGACCTGCGCAACTGGACCAATCACGGCCAGGCGTTCGATGCTGGCGCGCCCGGCAGTTTCGATGGCAGTGCGACCTGGACCGGCAGCGTGGTGCGCGGCCCGGACGGGCTGTGGCGCATGTTCTATACCGGCTCGCGGTTTCTCTCCCCCGACAGCTTCGCCAATATCGAATCGATTGGCCTTGCGACCTCTCCGGACCTGTTCGCATGGACCAAGCGCCCGGGCGCGATCTGCATTGCTGACGAGCGCTACTACGAAACACTGGGGACATCGTCCTGGCCCGAGGAGGCCTGGCGCGACCCCTGGGTGTTCTGGTGCCAGTCAGATCAGCGTTGGCACATGCTGATCACCGCCCGCGGCAAGGATGGTTTGGAACCCGATCGCGGGGTCATGGCCCATGCGACCTCAACCGATCTCGTGCACTGGGCGGTCGAGCCGCCGCTGAGCGCCTCCGGTTCAGGATTTGCCCATCTCGAGGTCTTTCAGGTCATCAAGCTCAATGGCCAGAACCACATTGTCTTCTGCTGCGATGCCGCCAAGCTGTGCGGGCACAGGGCAGGGGGCATGGGTGGCATCTGGACCCTGCCGGTCGGTGATATGCCGGGACAGGTCGATTTCACTGCTGCCCGGCTGCTGGTCGACGAGCGTCTTTATGCCGGCAGGATCGCGCAGGACCGGCGGGGCAAGCCCTGGCTCCTGGCGTTCAACAATGTCAGCGCCAACGGCATATTCGAAGGCGGCATCTGCGATCCGCTGCCCGTCTCCATCAGTTCCGACGGCTTTCTTGAGGTCTGCGCGCAATGACCATTGAAGTGCACGGTTCGGTTGAACCTGGTTTCGAGACCGTCGCAGACGCCTTTGCGAGCGCGTTCGCGGATCGCCCCACAATGGGTGCGGCCCTGCATGTCACGCTTGGCGGCCAGAGCGTCATTGACCTCTGGGCCGGGGTCGCCGATGAGCGCACCGGGCGGCCTTGGGTCCAGGAGACGCCTTCGGTCGTCTTCTCCTGTACCAAGGGGCTGATGTCGATCCTGATTGCCCGTCTCGTGCAGGATGGGCGGCTTGACTACGACGCCCCCGTTGCCCGCTACTGGCCCGAGTTCGCCAGGGCCGGCAAGGCCAGTATCACAGTTGGGCAGGCACTGGCGCATCAGGCCGGTCTCTCCGCCCCGCGCGAGAACCTGACCGAGGATGACATTGTCGACTGGAACCGCATGGCGGCGGTCATGGCCGCGCAGGAGCCGCTCTGGCCCATCGGCACAGGCTATGCATATCACGCGCTGACCCATGGTTGGTTGACCGGAGAACTGGTCCGACGGGTCACCGGCAAGTCTGCTGGCACATATTTTCGTGAGTTGATCGCAGATCCTCTGGAGGCCGACGCCTGGATCGGGCTCCCCGACGCCCTGGCAGACCGTGCTGCCCACCTCCAGGTCAGTGCGCCACTCTCCGCACTCTGGGCGGAGGAGTCCAAAAAGCCGGCGCCGAACTGGCCCTACAAGGCCATGACGCTGGGCGACGCCCTGCCGGCCGACCTGGTCACTGAGAATGGCGGCTTCAACCGCCAGCGCATTCGTGCCGCCGAGATTCCCGGCGCCGGGGGCGTGGCCACGGCCAAGGCGCTGGCCACCATCTGGTCGGCCACGGTTGTTCCCACCCGGGGCATCCGCCTGATTGATGACGCGGTCATCGCCACGGCCACCCGCACCCAGAGCGAGGGTGTCTCGGTGTTTGGCGGTGATCCGCCTTATTCCCGCTGGGGCTATGGCTTCCAGCTTGATTCCGAAGCCCGCCGCTATCTCGGCGAGGGCTGTTTCGGACATGATGGTGCAGGGGGACAGGTTGGTTTTGCCGATCCCGCGCGCCAGATCGGTTTCGGCTTCGTCACCAATTGGATGATGGGGCCGGAAGACCAGCGCGCGACCGGGATCATCTCGGCCCTGCGTCAGGTTCTCTAGTCGTTGCGCCGGGCACAAAGCCCATATTGACTCCGCTTTGTGCTCATGCGCTAAATCCATTTAGCAGACGGAAACATCCACTGCAGACCTTACCCCGGAGGAGGTAGTCGTGAGAAATACAACCCGCCACGCACTTCGTATTGCCGCCCTGAGCCTCAGCGTTGCCGCAACGGCCGGAACGGCCCTGGCCGCACCGAGCTGCGGCACCGACCCCGTCGTGCTCAATTCCTACTTTGAGACCGGCTTCCCGCTGCCGACACGCCTGGCAGAGGAATTCACCAAGCAATTCCCAAATGTCACCTTCGACATCAAGGAAGACCAGTTCGCCAATATGATGGAGAATTCGCCGCGCATCCTGGCCGAGGACAATGCGCCGGACCTGATCCGTCTGCCCTCGCTGACCGACCTGGTGGCCAACGACCTGCTGCTCAATCTGGACGGCTATTTCGACGAATTCGGCTGGGACGCATTCCCTGCCGGCCAACTCGTGCAGTTGCGTGTCGAAGAGGGTGGTCGCCCGCGCGGTACCGGTTCGCTCTACGCCATGGGCCTCAACTATTCGATGACCGGCGTGTTCTACAACAAGGAGCTGGCCACCCAGCTCGGCATGACCGAGCCGCCCCAGACCCTGGCCGAGCTTGATGCGCTCATGGCCGCCGCCAAGGAGGCCGGTATCCAGCCCATCATGCAGTGGAACAAGGGTACCGCAGGTCTGGCCTTCCCGCTCCAGAACCTGATGGGCGCCTATGGCGCGCCTGAGCCGATCAATGACTGGATCTTCCAGAAGGAAGGCGCGACTATCGATACGCCCGAGAACCTGGAAGCGGCCCAGCATCTGGATGAATGGATCAAGGCGGGCTACTTCCCCTCCGACGCCAATGCCATCGAATATTTCCAGATGATGAGCCGGTACATGGGGGGCGAGGGCCTGTTCATGTTCAATGGCGACTGGGAGTCGGGCAATCTCGACGCCAATGCGCCGGGCAAGTTCGGCTTCTTCATCATGCCAACCGAAGAGGAGGGTGGCCGTCACGCGACCATGTCCGCCCCGCTGACCTTCGGCATTGCCGCCAACGCAGCAAACCCGGATTGCGCCGCTTTCTTCCTTGATTGGGTTGCCACCAATGAAGAGGCCCGCAAGATCAACGTCGCCGTCGGTGGTTCCAACCCCGGTGGCCCGACCGATCTGCCCATGCCGGCGGTCAAACCCGGTTCGGTGACCGAGGCCTCGCTGGCCGCCGGCCAGACCCTGGCCGAGGACAATGGCGCCATGGACTTTATCGCCAATGCCACCGGCGCCATCTTTGCGGCAGGCTGGACGCCTGAATTGCAGAAGATGGTGGGTGGACAGCAGACCCCCGAGGGCCTGCTCGAAACCGTGCAGGAAGAGTACGAAACCCAGCTTTCGCGCTAATCTGTCGCCCGAAACAGCCCTTGAGCGGCCGGAATGAACCATGACTGACAAGACGACGTCCATTCCGGACGCTCTGCCCACATCAAAGCGGCTCCCGCCATCGCGCGGGAGTCGCAAGACCAGAACCGCGGCCTGGCTCTTCGTGGCACCCGCCTTCATCGCCTATGCCGCCTTTGTGCTCGCGCCGCTGGTGATGAGCTTCTATTATTCCTTCCTCCGCTGGGACGGGATTGGCGAGGCCAGTTTCCATGGCCTTACCAACTACATCACCGTGCTCACCGACCGGGACCTGCTGCAGATCATCGGCAATGCCTTCCAGCTGGTTCTCTATTTCACCCTGATCCCGGTCGTTCTCGGCCTGGCGGTCGCCTCGGCCATTCGCAGCCATATGGCCGGGCGTTTCGGCACGATTACCCGCACGGTTCTGTTCCTGCCCCAGGTCATTCCGCTGGTTGCCGCCGGTATCGCCTGGAGCTGGATGTTTGCCTCCACGGGGCTGGTCAACCAGACGCTCAAGGCCATTGGTCTATCGAGCTGGGCGCGCGGCTGGCTCGGCGATTTTGTCTGGGCGTTGCCTGCCGTCGGCATTATCGGTGCCTGGGTGCTGCTGGGGCTGTGCACCATGCTGCTGGTCACCGGCATCACCAAGATCGACCCCAGCCTTTACGAGGCCGCGCGGCTCGATGGCGCGCGCCCCTGGCACGAGTTCCGCTACATCACCCTGCCGGGCCTGCGCCAGGAAATCGGCGTCTGCATCACCGTCACCGTGATCGCGGCGCTGGCCAGTTTCGACATTGTTTATATCTCCACCCAAGGCGGGCCGGGGATCACCACCACCGTGCCGGGGCTTGAAATCTATCGCCTGGCCTTTGCCCACCGGCAGGTTGGCCTAGCCTCGGCGCTGGCCATCGTGCTGATGGTCCTGGTGCTGATCTCCATCGCCCCGGTGCAGTGGTTCACGCGGGACAAGAAATGAAGACCGCAACCCCCAATACGCTTGTCGCCCGCGGTCTGATCATCGTCCTGATGATCGTCACGCTCCTGCCGTTCCTCTCCATGCTTTCGGCCGCGCTGGCGCCCCAGGGCACCTATCCCAATGGGCTGCAATGGCCGGCCGATCCGCAATGGGGCAATTTCGCCCGCGCCTTCGAAGTGGCCAGGATGGACCAGTTGCTGCTCTCGAGCAGCCTGATCGTGCTCGGCGTGGTGCCGATTTCGGTGCTGATCGCCACCATGGCCGGCTATGGCCTGGCGAAGCTCACGACCAATAAATACAAATGGCTGTACCTGGTCTTCGTGTTCGGCCTGACGCTACCCTTCGAGGCGGTGATTACCCCGCTCTACTATGAGGTGCGGGCGCTTGGACTGCTCAACACGCGCTTTGCGATCATCCTGCCGCTGATCGGGCTCTATATGCCCTTCTCGGTCTATTGGATGCGCGCCCACTTTCTCAACGTGCCCCATGATTTGACCGAGGCGGCGCAACTGGATGGCGCGACCCGCTGGAAAGAATTCTGGCTGGTGCAGGTGCCGCTGGCGCGGCCGGCCATCATGTCGCTCACCATCCTCTTGTTCCTCTGGACCTGGAACCAGTTTCTGCTTCCGGTCGTGTTGGTGCAGGACCCCATGCAGCGCACCATGGCCGGCGCACTTGGCGCCTTCCAGGGGCAGTGGGGCACTGACATTCCGCTGCTCTGTGCCGGCTCGCTTCTCATTCTGGCGCCGACCGTGGCGTTGTTCCTCGTCTTCCAGCGCCAGTTCGTCGCGGCCCTCATGCAGGGCGCGGTGAAGGGCTAACAGGAGTTATTAAATGGCAGGTCTTACGCTGCGGTCTGTCCGCAAGAACTATGGCGATGTGCCGGTCATCAAGGGCGTTGATCTCGATATCGCCCATGGCGAATTCGTGGTCTTTGTCGGCCCCTCGGGCTGCGGCAAGTCCACCCTGCTGCGCATGATCGCCGGGTTGGAGGACATCACCAGCGGGGAAGTATCCATCGGCACCCGCGTGGTCAACGATGTCGAGCCGCGTGATCGCGGCGTGGCCATGGTGTTTCAGTCCTACGCGCTCTACCCGCATATGAGCGTCTACGACAATGTGGGCTTCGGCCTCAAATTGGCCGGCACGCCCAAGGCTGTCCGTGACGCCAATATCCGCGATGCCGCCAAAGTGCTGCAGATGGAGCACCTGCTCGATCGCCGCCCCGCCCAGCTCTCCGGCGGCCAGCGCCAGCGCGTGGCCATCGGTCGGGCCATTGTGCGGGAGCCGGATGTGTTCCTGTTCGACGAACCGCTCTCCAATCTCGACGCAGCCCTGCGCGGCGACATGCGCATGGAATTGGCCCGCCTGCACAATGATCTGGGTGCGACCATGATCTACGTTACCCACGACCAGGTCGAGGCTATGACCCTGGCCGACAAGATCGTCGTGCTCGATGGCGGCGTCGTTCAGCAGGTCGGTTCGCCGCTCGAGCTCTACAACAATCCCGCCAATCTTTTTGTCGCCGGCTTCATTGGTTCGCCGAAGATGAACCTGCTCAGTGTTGAATCCCAGACGGGAGGGGCTGTCGTTTCTGCGGCGCTTGCGGCGCCACTCGCGCTGCGGCATGACCTGCCGGAGAGTGCCAGAATGACCCTTGGTCTTCGTCCGCATGATCTGAAAGTGGCAGAGGACGGACCTTTGAAGGGGCATGTGCGCTTGATCGAACGGCTCGGCAACGAGACGATCCTGCGCGTTTCGCTGACTGACGCAACCGAGATCACGGCCGTTTTGCCCGGTCAGGACGCGCTTGCCAACGGCCAGCCGATTGCATTCGACTTCGAGCCTTCCAGTGCCCTGCTGTTCGACGAGCACGGCAGCCGCCTGAACACCGCGCCCTAGGTGCTGCGCCCGGTATTTCCGGGCTTTCCCGGGTGCCGCAAGTCCAAATAGCTTGATTGTCCGGTGGTCAACGCCAGGCCTGCCGTCGTCCACACGACTCATTTTTTGTTATGTACTATAACAAAATGTGTTATGAGGGTGGTGCTGGCCACGACAAGAATCCCAAAAAAGGGTGGCGCAGCGCAGAACGGACATCCAGGGCTAAAAGCCCCGGGCGCTAAAGTCTTAGGAGGAGAAGCGCATGTTCAAGACAATCGCCACGGTAATCTCGGTTACCACCCTGGCCGCTGGTGGCCCCGTCATCGCAGATGATGCACACTGGCTGAGCCCGACCATGGTCAATGCGCGCGCCGAATTCATGACGCCGGGCCTGAACTATCTGACTTTCCGCAACATCGACAGCATGTTTGCGACCCGCACTGTCGCCAGTGGCGATAGTGTTTGGGAACTGCCGACCGGTTCGGCCGATATCGGCAACAGCTTCAGCTTTGGTGACGAGACGTTGTCCCTTGAGGAGTTTCTCGAGGCGACCTCGACCAATGCGCTGCTGGTCATTCAGGATGGCACCATCGTCCACGAGGCTTATCGCAACGGGGGCTCCGAAGAGAGCCGCTTCATTTCGTTTTCCATGGCCAAGTCGTTCCTTGCCAACATGATCGGCATCGCCATCGAAGAGGGCAAGATTTCGGGCGTCGAGGCCAAGGTGGTCGACTATCTGCCGGATTGGGCGGGTACGCCCTATGCCGAGCTGACCCTGAAGGACCTGCTCGAAATGCGCTCGGGGATCGAGTGGCTGGAGGTCTATGAGTTCGGCAGCGATACCCAGCTGACCGAAGTCCATGACAATGCGCTGGTCGCCTATAACTACCGGTGGTGCGACTACGCCAAGGATCGCGCGGTCAAGGGATCCGAACCCGATACCGTCTTTAACTACTCGACGCTGGATACCTCGGTGCTGGGCTGCGTGCTCGAGGCGGCCGTCGGTATGAAGGGTGCCGACTATATGAGCGAAAAGGTTTGGCAGCCCGCTGGCATGGAGGCCGACGGCTTCTACCTGCTGGATGGTCCCGATTCGGTGGGGCGTGAATTCTATGGCGCCGGCTTCAATGCCACCCTGCGGGACTATGGTCGCATCGGGCAGATGATGCTGAACGGCGGCATGGCCAATGGCAATCAGGTCATTCCGGCCGAATGGGTCAAGATCTCAACCGCGCCCGCCGAATCGACCGGCCTGGCCGACCCGGTGGAAAATCTGGGCTATGGCTACCAGTGGTGGACCGTTGCCGGCACCAATGCCTATACCGCCTATGGCCTGTTCAACCAGCACGTCTACGTCAACCCCGACACCAAGACCGTGATTGTGAAGCTGGCGTCGCCCGCCAGCCCGCTGGGTTGGGGTGTCGACAACCTGGCTTTCTTCGCGGCGGTGGCCGAGACCGTTTCTCAGCCCTGACGCCTGGACGAAGTCCTGACTGCCAAGAAAGCCTGTGCCTCGGTCAGACGATGACCGGGGCACATTTGGTTTCTTGTGGCCGGCATTGCGCGAAGGGCTATTGAAAACGGACATTCTGGGTGCGAGCTTGCGCCAGTCACTTGACTCGATTGCTGTCGCTATTCACCTAGAGGTTTAGTAAGGCAATCGACCGGCAGGTTCAGGCAAGTCCATGGTAAAGTCAAAGCGGCAGGCCGCAGGCACACGTCCCACGATGATGGACGTCGCTGCTGCGGCTGGCGTTTCCCAGGCAACGGTGTCGCTGGTGCTCAGTGGCAGCAAGATGGCGCGGCTGTCGGACGCGACGCGTCGGCGCGTCACTGACGCTGCGGAGAGACTGAACTACAAGTTTGTGCGCAGGGGCCCCAGAACCAACACAACAGGCAAGTCCGCCATCCTGTTCATCGCCGACGAAGTGTCCACCGACCCCTGGATGACTTTGGCTTTCGAGGGCGCGCGGGACAAGGCTCTGGAATTTGGCGTCAACACCGTGATGGCGGTCAGTCATGGCGATGCTGATATCGAAACCAGCATTTTGTCGAACTTCAAGGATCAGCCGATTCTTGGGGTCATCTATGGGACTATCCTCACCCGTCAGGTCGGGCTGCCGACACCCTTTGCTGCATACCGGACGGTTCTGGTGAACTGCTACGACGAAGTCGGCAGTCTTCCCGCCGTGCTTCCGGCCGATCTGGTGGGGGCCCGCGTGGCCACTGAACACCTGATTGGCTTGGGGCGTTCGCGGGTCGCGCTGATCAACGGCCAGAAGGGTCTGGACAATCCAAGGGATCGGCTCAAGGGCTATAGGCAGGCCCTGTCCAGCCACGACCTGATATTCGACCCATCCCTGGTCAAACCCGGCAACTGGGAGCCTTCATCGGGCTTCGAAATGACGATGGAACTCATGGCGCAGCCGGAGCCACCGGATGCAATATTCTGCGCCAACGACCTGATGGCCATGGGCTGCATCGATGCGCTGAAACAGCTGGGCAAAAGAATACCGGAGGACGTGGCGGTGATCGGGTTCGATGACCGGGAAATCGCCCGGTTCCTGCATCCCCCGCTCACCACCCTGGTGTTGCCGCAATACGAAATGGGGCAGACGGCGGCGGAACTCTTGCTCGACAGCGCCGGTGGGCTGGAAACGCCCACCACGCGCATCAAGGTCGAATGTGAGTTGATTGTCCGGGGCTCGACCAGGCCCGAGGCGGACATGCCCGAGGACCAGGTCGCGGCGCAGTAAAGATTCGCTGCGCCGCTCGAGATCGTGTGGTCAGTCAGTCGGGAGAACGGGCATTGCGGAACCGATCGAACGCGACGGCGATGACAATGAACGAACCCACGAAAGCGCCTTGCCAGAACGTGCTGATGCCAAGCAGGATCAGGCTGTTGCGGATGACTTCGATCAGCAGCGCACCGACTACGGCGCCGAACGCCGTGCCAACCCCGCCTGCCAGATTGGCCCCGCCAATGACCGCGGCAGCGATCACCGACAATTCCATGGCCTGCCCGAGATTGGTTGTTACCCCGCCCAGCCAGCCGACCTCGAGAACGCCGGTGATGCCGGCGGTTACGGCGGCGAACACATAGACGGAAACCTTGAGCTGCTTGACGGCAATGCCGGTCAGCTTGGCAGCCTGCTCATTACCGCCCATGGCAAAAATATGCTGTCCCCAGCGTGTCCATTTGAACAAGAATCCGGTGAGCGCGGCGAGCACGGCCAGCACAATCAGCGGATTGGGCAGGCCCAGGGTCGAGCCGCCACCCAGCCCGAGCAGCAGCGCATGGTCCGGCCCGAATTCATAGATCATCTTGTTGTTCGACAGCACCATGGCCAGTGAGCGCGCGACCGAGAGCATCCCCAGCGTCACCACGAACGGCGGCATGCCGGCATAGGCAATCAGCACCCCATTGGTGACGCCAACGGCCACCGAAACCAGAAGGGCTGCAGGAATGCCGACCCAGATGGGCATGCCCGACGACATGAGGATGGCCACGGTCATGGCTGAGAGCACCACCGTGGAGCCGACGGACAGGTCGATACCGCCTGAGGCGATCACCGCCGTCATGCCCAAGGCAATAATGCCGACAAAGGCGAAGTTGCGTGAGACATTGAACAGGTTGCGCTCGGTGGCGAACGTGTCGGTCAACAGGGTGAGGGCGAGGCAGGCCAGGATAGCGGCCATGAACACCCAGAACGTCTGCTGGCTGGATATCCGCGCTATCAGGCTGCGGTGTTCGGTCTGTTCGATGACATCCGAGAGAATATTGGATTGAGACATTGAATTCTTCCTCGTGAACAGATCAGGCCGTTTCGATGGCGCCGGTGATGAGGCCGGTGACCTCTTCGGCGGATGACTCGGCGGCCTTCTTGCTGGCAACCAGCTGCCCGCGGCGCAGCACGGCAATCTTGTCCGCGACCTCGAACACATCCGGCATGCGATGGCTGATCAAGACGACCGCAATGCCGTGGTCGCGAAGATGGCGGATCAGGTTGAGGACCTCTGCCACCTGCCGCACCGAAATGGCTGCGGTCGGCTCGTCCATCAGCACGATGCTCGCGTCCGATAGCAGTGTCCGGGCAATGGCGACCGCCTGCCGCTGGCCGCCCGACATGCGCTTGACCAGATCGCGGGGACGGGTCTCGGACTTCAAACGGGCAAACAGCTCTGCGGCCTTGGTGCGCATACCGGCATAGTCGACAATCTTGATGGGCCCGAATTGACGGGTCAGTTCGCGGCCCAGGAAGACGTTGGAGGCCGCTGAAAGATTGTTGCAGATGGCTAGGTCCTGGTAGACGACCTCAATCCCGGCGCGCTGCGCATCCCGGGGTTTGTGGAACTCCACTTTCTGGCCGTCCATGAACAGCTCACCACTGGTGGGCGCGAAGTTTCCGGCGATCACCTTCACCAATGTGGACTTGCCCGCGCCATTGTCTCCCATAAGGCCGACGACCTCGCCAGGCTCAATGCTCAGCGACACATCCTTGAGCGCATGAATAGCGCCGAAGCTCTTGGTTATATTAGCTAATTGCAGTGCGCTCATGCGCCTCCCCCTGTCATAGATATTGCGCCCTGGCAGCCTTGTGCTCAGGCGTAACCCGTGATCTGCGCGATCTGAACGCAGCTTCCCGGATTATTTTCGGTCACGGACCCTGATGCATTTCATGCTTGACGGTCAGCGATTTTGTGCGCTTATATTATCACATAATATGATCAGTCTACAGCAAATTGATCATGGAAACCGAGGCGCCGGAAAGGATTTGGCGCCCGGTAGGGGAGGTTTGTTGCCTGCTCTGAGAAGTATGGCAGCGATCGGCGATAGACCGGCGCAAGGCTCCGCTCTGTCGCGTTAATCACACGGGAGGAATACATCTTGAGGTACGTAAATCACATCGTGGCGGCCACTGCGGTTCTGGCATTGGCCACCGTCGGCGCGCAGGCGCAGGACAAGAAGACCCTGGCTATCGTGGTCAAGGGATTGGACAACCCCTTCTTCGAACAGATCAATCTGGGATGCCAGGATTGGGCAGCGAATAACCCGGATTCCGAGTATGAGTGTCTCTACACCGGCCCGGCGTCGAGCGCCGATGAGGCTGGCCAGGTGCAATTGGTTGACGACCTGATCACCCGGGGCGTGGCGGCGATCGCCATTTCTCCGTCCAATGCTCCGGCAATGGCCAACCGGCTGCGTGAGATTGCCCCCGATGTTCCGGTCATGACCGTGGACGCCGATCTCTCCGAAGCAGATCGCTCGCTGCGGGCCACCTTCCTGGGCACCGACAACTACATGATGGGCGTGCTGATGGCCGAACAGGCACAGCGCCTGAAGCCGGAAGGTGGCGCCGTGTGCCTGCAGCTGGGCAATGTCGCGGCCGACAACATCAATGCGCGCGCCGCCGGTTTCCGGGACACCATTGCCGGCGCCGAGGGAACCGACCGGCTGGCCGGGGAGGGGGGCTGGAGTGAAATCGAGGGCTGCCCGGTCTTCACCAACGATCAGATCGACCTGGCCAACCAACAGATGGCGGACGTGTTCACAGCCAATCCGGATCTGGATGCCTTCATTCTGATCGGTGGCTGGGCGCAGTTCGCGCCGCAGGCCTATGCCCAGGTCACTGACCAGGTGATGGACCGCCTCGAGAGCAATGATCTGATCATTGTGGCCGGCGATACCCTGCCGCCCCAGGTGCAGGCGTTCAATGAGGGGCGCAGCCACGCACAGATCGGCCAGCGGCCGTTCGAAATGGGTCAGCGCGCGCCCGACGTGATGATCCAGCTCGTCAATGGCGAGACGGTTGAAGACCCGATCTATACGGGCCTGGACATCTGCACCCACGAAGAGCCGGGTTTCTGCGCTCAGTAAGTCCATGGGCATGGCGTCCTGGCGCCATGCCCAACCTATTCTATGAAATGAGCGTTCGAAAAGGACAGCGCCAAGTGAGGTTATTGGTCACGGGCATTACCGGGAAGGTGGGCTCCAACTTTCTGCCAGCGTTTTTCGAGGCTGAGAAGTTCGCGGGCTGGTCCATACGGGCGATCTGCCACAACAGGACGATCGACGATCCGCGCGTGGACGTCGTTCGGGCCTCGCTTTCGGATAGTGAGGCGGTTCGCGCGGCCATGGAGGGTGTCACCCATGTGTTGCACATGGCCGCCGTCAAGGAAACGCCGGCCCTGGCCATGGATGTGGGGGTCAAGGGCATGTTCAACCTGCTCGAGGCCTTCCGGTCGACGCCGGGCACACAACAATTCGTGCTTCTGAGCGGCGATTGCTCGGTGGGTCACGTGTTCCAGCAATATGAAGCGCCGATAACCGAGGCTTCGCCGCGCCGCGCCTATCCGGGCTGCTATGCGCTGACCAAGGTCATCGAGGAAGTCATGCTCGAGCAGTATGGCATTCAATATGGCATCAATGGCAGCTGCCTGCGGGCCCCCTGGATCGTCGAGAAAGATGATTTCCGCTATGCGCTCAGCTTTGCCGAGCAGTTTGGTGGTCCGCTCTGGACCGACCTGCTCAGCGCAGAAGATGTCGCACATCACGCCCGTTCCAACAGCGTGCCGCTATTGCGTGATGCGCAGGGCGCACCGCTGCGGCGTAATTTCATTCACGTCGACGATCTGGTGACGGCGATACTGGCAGCGCTGGATAACTCGGCAGCTGCCGGGGAGATGTTCAACATCGCCATGAACGAACCGGTCGATTATGGCGAGGTGGCCCGTTACCTGCACGAAACCCGGTCTCTTCCGGCAGCAGAGATCAGCACGTCGCTCCACAGCAATTGGTTGGACAATGCCAAGGCGCGCCTACGGCTCGGATGGAAGCCGCAGGTCGACCTGCATGGCCTTGTCGACCGGGCCTGGGACTATGTCCGCGCGCCCGATGACCCGCGCATCATCTGGTATCCTGGATAGCAGGATGCGCAACACCAGATATCCAACACGCCACGCGCTCCAACCTGACCGGAGAGCCAAGTGGGTGAAGGATATGAACCGCTCAATGACCATTGGCATGGCGTTGGGCACATCAAGGACGTCGCGGAGCGCAACAGCAAGGCGCCCACGGCATGGGAGGATACAAATGAAAGTCAAACTCGCTGTTTCGATCGCGGTCCTGGCCGCATTGGCCGCGCCGGCATTGGCGCAGGACAAGCCGCAACTCGCCTTCGTGGTGAACGCGGCCTCGGATTTCTGGAAGCTGGCCGAGGCCGGCGTGGCCAAGGCGCAGAGTGAACTGCCCGACTATGAACTGCAGTTCCGCTACCCTTCGCAGGGTACCGCCGCCTTGCAGAATGCGCTGATGGACGACCTGGTGGCCGCCGGCACGGACGCCATCATGATCTCCTCGGCCGACCCGAAGAACTCAATCGACGCCTTCAACCGGATCGCCGCACAGGTGCCCCTGTTCACCACAGATAGCGACGCGCCCGAAAGCGATCGCATTGCCTATCTGGGGTCGTCCAACACCCTGGCAGGCGTGCAGGCCGGCGAGATTGCGGTAGAAGCCCTGCCAGATGGCGCAAAATGCATGGGCTTTGTCGGCTTCCTGGGCGCGGACAATGCGATTGAACGCATCGCCGGTTTCCGCCAGGCGGTTGAAGGTTCGGGCATCGAGCTGGTTGACGTGCGTGGCGATGACGTTGACTTCGCACGGGCTCGCTCCAACGTCGATGACGTGCTGGCCGCCAATCCGGACATCAACTGCATGGTCGGCTTCTACTCCTACAACCCGCCAAAGATCTACGAAGCGCTGCAGGCCGCAGGCAAGCTGGGCGAAATCACCGTGATCGCGTTTGACGAGGATCCGATTACCCTGGGCGCAGTGCGCGAAGGCAGCTTTGCCGGGACCGTGGTGCAGGACCCCTACCAGTGGGGTTATCAGGGCATGCACCTGATGGCGGACTATCTGGAAGGCGACATGTCTGGTGTGCCGGATGATGGCCTGATCATTGTTCCGACAAAGGTTATCGATCAATCTAATGTCGATGCCTTCGAGGCGGAACTGAAGGAGCGCATTGGCGGGTGATCCTCCCAGCCGATGCGCCGCACCGGGGCCGGACCGGTATCCGGGTCCGGTGCGGCCCTTCTTATGCCCTAGCCGAGTTTAGTCATGACAGTCTCACTTGTTCCAGCTGCGCCGCTTCTGCAGCTGGAGGATATTTCAAAGGTCTACCCTGGGGTGATCGCCCTGTCGGGCGTTTCCATGGACGTCCATCACGGGGAGGTCTTGGCGCTGATCGGCGAGAATGGCGCCGGAAAATCCACGCTCATGAAAATCCTGGGTGGCGTCATCAAGCCCAGTACTGGCCGAATTGTGATCGGGTCGGTGGAATATGATCATCTCTCGGTGGAAGAATCGCAGGCCGCCGGCATCGCCTTTGTCCACCAGGAGCTCAATGTCTTCGACAATCTCGATGTCGCATCCAACATATTCCTCGGACGCGAAATCCGTTCGCCAATGGGGTTTCTCGATCTTGCTGCCATGTCGCGGGCCGCTGCCCCATTATTGGAGCGGGTCGGCGCGACATTCGGCCCCGAGGCACTGGTTTCGGAGCTCTCCCTGGCGGAGCGCCAGCTGCTGGAGATCGCCAAGGCACTCTCCATCAAGGCCCGCATTGTCATCATGGACGAGCCGACGTCCTCGCTCACCCTGACCGAAACGCAGACACTGATGAAGGTCATCGCCGACCTCAAGGCGGATGGTGTGGCCGTCATCTATATTTCCCATCGCCTGAGCGAAGTGGAAGAATGCGCCGACCGCGTCGTGGGGCTGCGCGACGGAAAAAATGCCGGGACCCTGACCCGGGACCAGATCACCCATGATGCCATGATCCGGCTGATGATCGGGCGCGATCTCAAATCGCTCTACATCGAACCCAAACGGCCCAGTGGAGACCCCATCCTTTCCCTGCGCGATGTGCGCGTGGCGACCGCACCCCATGCCAGCGTGACGCTGGACATCTGTGCAGGAGAGATCGTGGGTATCGCCGGGCTGGTGGGCGCCGGTCGGACAGAACTCGCTGAGGCCATTTTCGGCGTCGGCAAGGTGATCGACGGTCAGATTCTGCTCAATGGCAAGAACTTCACGGCCCGGTCTCCCGAGCAGGCCATCGCCGCAGGGGTTTACCTGGTGCCCGAGGATCGCAAGCGAACCGGCCTGCTGCTCGAGAGCACCATAAGCGACAATATCAGTCTGGCGGACCTGACCTCGGTGGTGCGGATGGGCCTGATCTCCGACCGCGCCATCAGCGAGCGGGCAGAGATACAGCGCCGCCAGCTGGGCATTAAGACGGCAAGCGTCAGGCGCCTTGCGGCCGAATTGTCCGGCGGCAACCAGCAAAAGGTCGTGCTGGGCAAGTGGCTGTCCATGCAGCCGCGGCTGATCATCTTCGACGAGCCGACCCGCGGTATCGATGTGGGCGCGAAAACGGAAATCTACCGGTTGATGCGCTCCCTGGCCGATAGCGGGGTCGGTGTCGCGATGATTTCAAGCGACATGGAAGAAGTCATCGGCGTCTCAGATCGCATCGTGGTGCTGCGCGAGGGGCAAGTCTCAGGCACGCTGCCCAGAGCGGAATTTTCAGAACACAACGTCCTGCGGCTGGCCGTCGGCGCAAAATAGGTTCGTATTATGCACAAGAAAGACATGGGGCTGGCCGTCCTGATCATCATCGTGGGAGCTGTGGTCTACCTGCGCAATCCGCTGTTTTTGTCGCCCATCAACCTGGGCAACACGGCCAACCTGATCGGCCTGTTCGGCCTGTTCGCCATCGGGCAGGGCTTCGTCATCATGACCGGCGGCATTGACCTGTCCGTCGGTTCGATGATTGCGCTGCTCGGCGTGATCTTTGTCGACATGGTGGGCAAGTTCGGCGTGCCCTGGCCGTTGGCCGTGCTCATCACCATTGGCCTGGGCGCCGTTCTGGGGCTGGCACATGGCCTGCTGATCACCCGGCTCAAGATGCAACCCTTCGTGGTCACCCTATGCGGCCTGCTGATCTATCGGGGCGTGGCGCGCGGTTACACCGGCGAAGCCACGGCCGGTTTTCCCTTCGGCGCCAGCTATCCGGAGCTGGAATGGCTGACAACCGGCCGGTCCTTTGGCATTCCGCACTCCTTCCTCGCGCTGCTGCTGGTCGGCGTCGTGGCCTGGTTCGTGCTCCATCGCTCGGTGTTCGGCCGCCACCTCTATGCCGTGGGCAAGAATGAAGATGCGGCGCGCTACTCGGGCGTGCGGACTTCCGCTGTCATTACCGGGGCCTATGTCATCAGCGCGGTCCTCGCGGCCGTCGCGGCGGTCTATTTTGCCATGTTTACCAAGTCGGTGCAGCCATCCTCGCACGGCAATTTCTACGAGCTCTACGCCATCGCTGCGGCCGTTCTGGGCGGCTTCTCGCTGCGCGGCGGCGAAGGTTCGATCATCGGCGTCATATTGGGTGCCGTCTTGCTCCAGGAGCTGCAGAACCTGGTCAACCTGCTCGGCATCCCGTCCTCGCTCAACTTTGCGGTCATGGGCGCCGTCATCCTGGCCGGCGTGCTCGCCGATCAACAGTTCAACCGCTACCGGGAACGCCGACGCGCGCAGCAAGCGCTGGAAACGCTGAACCGGGAGACAGCGCGAAATACGCCGGATCGGACACCTGTCCCACAGGAGCCGCCAAGTTCGCCGGATGCATTTCGGTCCAACTGAGGCGAGTGGGCCGATCGTTGAACCAACCGATGGCATCGGCTCCGAGTGGCGCTGTCGCCGGATCGGGCCGATCGACCTTGTCGCCGATACGCGCAGAATCAATGTCTGCACGCAATGCTCGCCATTACGGTTGGGGCTCATGGCGCCAATCCCAAGCAATGACATTGCGGCCTGTGACTCAATGTCTGAGAGCCGCGCGCCTGTGGATTTTGGAAGCAATCCCGCGCCTCACCCTCCGTTCCGGCGTTAACTCAGGTGAATCCGGGTCATTTCAACCGTTCGAGCAGAAGGTTCTGCCCGTGGCGCGATGGCAGGACCCTGCACTGACCGGAACCAGCCAAGGGACGAGACATTGGCTTGATTGACCCCCCAAAAAGAGGAGGAGCCAATGTCCCAACAAGAAATGAAATTGACGGCTAGGAGGCGCGACGCGCAAGCCTGACGATGAGCTGGTTGCTCGAGAATGCCCAGGCCGTTAGCGCTGCCGCGAGCGTCGGCACGCTGCTCATCTGGTCTGTCTACCTGACAATATTCTGGCGCGGCTATCGCCGGCAGCTCAAGCCCAAACTGGTCATCAACCGGGGACAGGGTGATGGACTGGACGGCCACTGTCTGCTGACAAACATGAGCCAGCAGCCCATCCATATTCAGGGCGTCAAGGTTTCGATCGATTTGGCCGACCAGACCTGCACCAGCTACATTACCGACGCCGAAGATGTCAGGGCCGCGGGCAATCCGCATGGCTGGCAGAGGCTGACCCGGCAGGGACCGCTGGCCTCAGGCGCCATGGTGGATCTGGGCACGTTCGAATCCATCCTGGGCTATGCCGTCCGGCAGTCACGACCGGAGGCCGACATGGAGGCCGCACAGCGATGCTGCATCACCGTGCTGGCCATCTATGGCTCCGAAGATTTGCTTGTCGGGGCAACCCGGCAGTTCGAGCTTGTCCATGACGGGGGAGAAACAAGGCTGACTTCGGAAAGTGTTGAAACGCGTCAGCTCACCAGCCGGGCCGAGCGCCGGAAGCACTCCAGGGGCCTGGCCAAGGATATCTAGTCATGCGCGCCCGAATACGCATGCGCTGGCGACCGGGGTGCGGAACAGCGACGATACCGATTGGGCTTTCAGCCCGCACATTCAGCTCCCCGGCGAGGCGAATCCTGCCCGGGTGTCTTGCTGTCCAACTTCAAGCTGTAGGCGAGCAGAACTGGTGTGCCGAGAGAGGGCAGGGGTGCTCGCTTCAAATGCGCTGGCCTCGAACGCCCAATGTTTTTCGCAACTTTTTCGCGCCGTTTGGGCTTTGGACTTGGGGACAGCAAGACAGCGGGCGCAATGGGCCATCTTTCAACGCATATGCTGACACACCTTCTGGTGATGAACGCGGTCGTGCCGCTGGTCATCTATGGGCTGGCGCGACACCATCGCTTGCCCGACATGTGGCGGCTATGGCCCTGGGCGACGGCAGCGCAATTGGTGCTGCTCTGGGGTTGGCATAGCCCCGCGGTGCTCAGTGCTGCTTTGCAGCAGACGAGCCTGATGCTCCTGATGCATTTCAGCCTGGCGACAGCGGCCGCGATGTTCTGGATGAGCATTGCCAGCATGCCGCAGCGGGAAAGCTGGCGGGCCCCATTGGCGCTTCTCATTACCGGAAAGCTGTTCTGCCTGCTTGGCGCCTTGTTGGTCTTCGCACCCAATCTGTTGTTCTCCGGCGCCCATGCTGGTCTCCAGTCGACCGGCCATTCGCTGGCCGACCAACAAATGGCCGGCATGATCATGCTGGTCGCTTGTCCGCTCAGCTATGTGACTGCGGGGATCGTCCTGGCGGGCCGCTGGTTCCTCTCGCTGGATAAGTTAGGGAGCCTCAATGGCTAAGGAGAAGATCGTCAAGGTCCGGCAATTGACGCGCTGGCAACGCATCGGTGTTGCGAGCATGTTCGTGGCAGGCGCCTTCATTCTCGCAGGCGGCGTGTTCATCCTGTCGGGCATCTACAATATCGGGGCCAGCCGCGAGCACTGGTCCCTCACCAATTTCATCATAACCATTCTCCGGGACCGCTCGGTGGCTGTCGCATCGGGGGGTATAGAGGTCCCCGAACTGAACGATGCCGACCTGTATCGGTTGGGCGAACAGCATTTTCTGGGCACTTGCACTGTCTGCCACGGAACGCCGGGCCAGCCGCTCAACCCGCTCTACTCGCATATGCTGCCGCAGCCACCGGACCTGACGGGCGCGTTCGAACATTATGATGCGCGCGAGGTGTTCTGGGTCGTCAATCACGGCCTCAAATACACCGGCATGCCGGCCTGGCCGGCGGCACACCGGCCCGACGAGGTCTGGTCGGTTGTGTCCTATCTCCGCCGGCTCAATGAAATCGGTCCGGAAAATGCCGCGATCGAGAACAGCGCCGTTGAACAGGCCCAAAAACTCAATACCTGCCTGCGCTGTCACGGGGCTGCCGGGCAACCGCCGGTCAGCGATCTGGTGCCGCGCCTGGATGGTCTGTCCGAAGACTATCTCCGCCGTGCACTGGAAGAATATCGCGGCGGGCAGCGCGGCAGCGGCATCATGGCGCCGATCGCCTTCGACATGAGCGACGAAGAGATCGCCAGCAATGCGGCCAGCTACGCTTCCCTGCCACCGCCCGCGGGCCGGGAAAACGGCAGTGCAGACCTCGCCCTAGGGCAACAAATTGCTGAAGCCGGCCTGCCCGAACAGGATGTGCCGGCCTGCCAAAGCTGCCATGGCGTCAACCCGCAGGCGCCAAGGTTGGTGGGTCAGTCCGAGCGCTACATGGCCACCCAGCTCAAGCTTTGGCAGCACGCCGGCTATCGCGATGCCTCGGCTGAGGGCCGATTGATGTCGGTGATAGGGCAGAGGCTGACCGAAGCGCAGGGCAAGGCCGTGAGTGCCTATTACGCCGCCCAGAATGCGGAGGCGGCCCAATGAGTGTGCGCATCCCCTTCGCAGGCCTCGTCTTCCTGCCGCTGCTTGCCGGCTGTTCATCGCAGCAATCTGCGTTCCATCCGACCGGACACGACGCCGAACAGATCAATATCCTGTTCTGGATCATGACAGCGGGCGGTGCGGCAATCTTTGCGCTGGTCCTTGTCCTTGCCGCGATCGCCATATTTGGCCCGGAGCGCTTGCGGCAGCGCCTGGCTGGAGAGAGCCTGATCAATTGGCTCGGCATTGCTTTCCCGGTCGTCGTGCTGACGGCCCTGCTGGTCTATGGCTTCGTTCTGCTCCAGGCCGGCGCGCCGGTGAATGCCGGCAACACATCCTTGCGCATTGCGGTGAGCGGAGAACAGTGGTGGTGGCGGGTGACCTATCGGACTGCCGATGGACGGGAGGTGGAGGCGGCCAATGAAATCCACCTCCCGGTCGGCCAGCCCGTCACACTCGAATTGACCACCGCCGATGTCATCCACAGCTTCTGGGCGCCCAGCATAGCGGGCAAGCTCGACATGATCCCGGGCCGGTCCAACCAGATGACTGTCACTGCAACCAGCCCCGGCATTACGCGTGGACAATGCGCGGAATATTGCGGCGGCGCGCACGCCTTCATGGCGTTCCACGTCGTGGCGCAGGCGCCCGAGGCGTTTGAGGCATGGCTGGACCATGAAGCCGCCGCCGCTTCCCCGGCACAAAACGCGGGCCAGGAACGGGGACGGAACCTGTTTCTCACCAGCGGCTGCGGCGGCTGCCACACGGTTCGTGGAACCGGGGCGGACGGCAAGATCGGCCCTGACCTCACCCATGTCGGCGGGCGTCATTCGCTTGCAGCGGCGACCCTGCCCAACTCGGCCGAGGCCTTCGCCGATTTC
>Ga0207773_100211_pt1 | contig 41482 bp, 31 predicted proteins | sample TtaePargueraPR_2_FD_187281 | JGI IMG/M metagenome (GOLD analysis project Ga0207773, IMG submission 187281) | Aerobic enrichment media microbial communities from Bioluminiscent Bay, La Parguera, Puerto Rico - Tt and M1 (3) (SPAdes) | ecosystem: Environmental > Aquatic > Marine > Unclassified ...
GGATGGGTTTCCCGCCGCTATGGAGAATTGGAGCCGGCACCGCAAGTCATCTGTCGTCTGCAGCGCGGAAGCCGCGCTGCGGCCTTTGCGATCGGTGCCGCCGGTAATCGGCCGTTACCCGAGGTGGAGGTTCTGGCAGTCAGTGAGGAAGGGACTGTCATTGGTCTGCGCCAAGGGGAAGCGACCGCGATCTGCGTTCTTGGCGGCACAAAGGTCCTTTTGCAGGAGCGCGGGTTGGATATCGACTTCGACGGGGAGGTCCTCTGGCTCTCATTCACGAAGGGCAGGTGCGGCGAGATGCGCACGCTTGGCATGCGGCGGGTCGCCTCGGAGAGCCTCGCCCTTAGCCTGACGGGGACGAAAGGCACCCGAGACTGCGCGGGGTGGCATTGCACCGTGGCCGAGGCGACCAGCGACAGGCTGTCCGGCCTTTGGGTGCCGACAAAGCGATGACCGCCACGGCTCCCGGCATTGCCACTCCTGTGCTGCCCGCGCGACCGGCGGGGGCGGCGTCGCCCTCCGCCTCGCCGGAGGCGGCAAGCGTGCCGACTTTCATTTTCGGGATGGAGCGAAGCGGCACGACGCTGCTGTCGATGATGATCGGGGCACATCCTTTGGTTGCCGTTCCCCTGGCGACCACCGGCATGTGGCTGAGCTTTGCCGGGCGCCTTGAGAGCGGCTTCAACGGCCTTGCCACTCGCGGGGATGTCGAGCGACTGGTCGATGAAATCTCAAGGCACGAGCGAATCAGGCTATGGGATGCGGATATTGACTGCAAAGCGCTCCTTGAGGGGCTGCCCCTTCGGGACTACGGCAAAATCGTGGAGCGTTTCCATCGGAGCTATGCCCGGGCGAAGGGCAAGCCGTATTGGGCCAACATCGATATAGCGACCCTAGACGGCATGGACCTGGTGAACGACTGGTTCGAGAAGGTCCGGTTTCTGCACATCGTCCGGGACGGGCGCGACGTGGCTCTGTCACACCGGACGATGCCCTATGGCGCCGGCAACATTGCCGAGTGTGCCCGTGCCTGGGCGAACCGTACAGCGACCAACGCCAAGATGGGTCGCATTCTCGGGCCATCCCGCTACATGACTGTCCGTTTCGAGGATCTGGTATTGGATACCCAGCCTACGCTCGAGCAGATCTGCAGCTTCATGGGCATTCCCTACGACGCGGCGATGCTGCACTACGACAAAATGGTCGATGAGAAGATTCCGGTCAGCCGGCGCTGGTTGTGGCCGGCGATCGCGCAGCCGCCGCAGCGGTCCAAGGTGGGGCAATGGCGCCAACGGATGACTCGCAACCAGCGCATCGTGTTCGAAAACATCGCCAACCAGGCGCTCAAGGACTGGGGCTACGAAGCCTATGAAGCGGTCCCGAGATCGGCGGCGGCTCACCTGCTCGACCTGTGGTACTTCCTCGTCCAGGGCGGCCGCTTGCGCCGTCTGCGGCGCAAGCTCGGTCTGACACGGCCCTCGCTTCTCGAGCGCGAGGCACGGCAATCAAGAGAGTGGGTGGCGTGAGCGCCGATCTTCTCGATCAGCAGCGTCGCACATTCGACAAGCTTGTCGAACGCGGCGTATACAGCGTTGATTTCGTTCACGCGCCGGCTGCAAGAGCGTTCGTCAGCGCCGTCCTGCAGGAACGCCTTCCGCTGCTGTCGCAGCGGGCATCGGTATCGGTATTGGACTGCGGCTGTGGAACCGGAGGCTGGCTATCTTTTCTGCATGCGCAGCTCTCGCGAGCCGGCGTTTCCAACATACGTCTGTGTGGCTTCGACCTATCCGGCCGCATGGTCGAGGTGGCGCGGGAGCATCTGCGGGGCCTTGCATCGGCAGGCGACATCCGGGCCGGTAACGTCCTGGAGCAGCAGAGCTATACCTTTGAGGGAATAGAAGCCGGTTTCGATCTGATCTTCACATACGACGTGGTGCAACAGCTCCCCCGCTCGCAGCAGGCGGATGCCTGCGAAGCTATCGCCGCAGCGCTCGCCCCGCAGGGCCTGGCTCTGATTTTTGACAATGACGCGGCCAGCCGCTTTGGACGGCGCATGGCACTGCGTAAGTTCATCACGCGCTACTGCGGCTTGCGCCTGGTGCCGCGCTACTACTGCAATGCCTACTATCCGCAATTGGAGAAAATCTGCCGCAGGGTCGGCGGCAGGCCGGGTCTAGACGCCCGGATTGTCGTACGGCCAGACGGGATCAAGCGGGCGATGGTGTTGGAAAAGCAGATCGGCAACAGCGGTCGCGGTCAGCCGAGCGCACGAGGGCGGGGGCGCGCGTGAAGAACGGAGCAGCTCAGCCGCCAATCTTCGTGTTGGGTTCGCAGCGCTCGGGCACAACGATGCTGCGACTGATGCTCAACAACCACCCGAACCTGGCGATTCCGCACGAAAGCGCCTTTATCACGATCTATTTCAGGCGTTTAGGCGAATATGGCGACCTCGCCTGCAGCGCCAATGCACGACGGCTGCTTGCGGATATCGCACGTCACCCGCTGGTGCAGCGGGGCAAGCTGATCGCCGACCAGGAGGCGGTTCTGGCACGTCCGATCCGGGACTACCGGAGTTTCGTCGACGCCATCTTCGGCTGCTATGCCGAAACCGAGGGCAAGCACCGTTGGGGAGATAAGACACCATTCTACACGGCCGACATCGACATCATCCGTACCATCTTTCCTGATGCCAAGATCGTGCACCTGGTGCGTGATGGGCGGGACGTCGTGTTGTCTCAGAAGTCGATAGAATGGATGTCCGGCAATCTCCCGAAGCTGGTGCTGGACTGGCAGTGGAAGACGACCATCGCCCACAAGGTGGGGGCCATGCTGGGCCACGACTTCCTGGAAATCCGCTATGAAGATCTCGTTTGCGGACCGGAGGAAGTGCTTCGCCGCATCTGCAGCTTCCTCGGTGAGGCATACGATCCGGCAATGCTGAACTATTCCGACCGGGCCAGAGCGGTGGTGCCGGGCGAAAGCCTGAAGTGGCACCGCAACTCCGTTCGGCCACCGGATCCGACGCAGCTGCAGAAGTGGAAGAGGCACCTGTCCAGGGCGGAGCGTGTGGTCTTTGAACAACTGGCCGGCGAGACCCTCGATCTCTTCGGTTACGAGCGCGAGCATCTGGCGCCGACCATGGCCAGCCGTGCCTTGAAGGTCTACTACACTCTGCTGCGGCGCAACTGACGGCAGGCAAGAGGATTCGCCTATTGCTCTCAGCACTCCGCAATCGTCTCGCGTCTCACCGGCTTCCTGCGGCGGCCCGTGAAGAGCGACGCCGGGACACGCAGGGACTTCCGGTTCAGGATCCCGGTGCCGCTGCGGTGATCGATGCTTGTCTCGCTTGGCTGTGTCGCGCACAGGACTGTTCGCGCAGCGCTGATGGTGGCGTGGCGCGTGAGTTCAGCCTGCTGACGGGCTGGGCAACGTCCTACCCCGAGACCACGGGCTACATCGTTCCGACAATGCTGGCGGAGGCGGCCGTGCAGGGGCGCAATGATCTGCATGAGCGGGCGCGGCACATGCTGGACTGGCTCGGCGCCATCCAACGGGAAGACGGCGGGATCCAGGGTGGCAAGATCGATGCACCGATCAAACGGTCGGTGACTTTCAACACCGGACAGGTGCTGCTGGGGTTCTGCGCCGGCGCGCAGACGTTCGGGGACTACCGCGACAACATGCATGCCGCCGCGTCCTTCCTGCGTGACTCGCTTGATGACGATGGCTGCTGGCGAAGCCATCCGACGCCTTATGCCGCGCCAGGCGAGAAGGCCTACGAGACGCACGTTTCCTGGGGGCTCTTCGAGGCGGAGCGCCAGGCGCCGGGCGAGGGCTATGGCGAGGCGGGACTGCGACAGGTCGACTGGGCGCTGGGCAAGCAGCGCGAGAACGGCTGGGTCGCCGACTGCTGCCTCAACCGGCCCGCAGAACCTTTGACTCACACAATCGGGTACTATCTGCGGGGCATCATCGAGGCGCACCGCTTGACCCGGGAGCAGCGCTATCTTGGCGCAGCGCGGAAAACGGCTGACGGCCTGCTCGCTGTCCAGCACGCCGACGGGCGGCTGGCGGGCCGACTGCGCGCTGACTGGACAGAGACCGTTTCGTGGGCCTGTCTGACTGGAATCTCGCAGATCGCGGATTGCTGGCTCTACCTTTTTGAAGAGACAGGAGATCCGCGCTACCAGCACGCTGGCCGCACCGCCAACGCCTTCGTGCGCCGCACCGTCCACATGGATGGCGACGCGGACACAAGAGGGGGCGTCAAGGGAGCCTTCCCCGTGGATGGCGCCTATGGTCGCTACGAATTCCTGAACTGGGCTGCCAAGTTCACCATCGATTCCAACCGGCGGGAACTCGCGTCGGACCACCTTCGCAAGCTCTGAAGAGCCTGTGGAGGACCGTTAGGAGTCCGCCGGCCGGCCGCGCAGGGGCTGACGACCCGCTGCGGGTCGGTATCCAGTCCTCAGCGGGTCGGCTGTTGCCCCCTCCCTGGCAAGTTCCGCAATCACGATCTGATGGGCAAGGAACAGCATCGCGAGGAGATGGAAGTAGAGATCGAAGAACGCGAGGTTCTGAAAGGCACCCGCAACGGCGAAGCCGACGAGCGAAACGTGGATCATCCGCGCCAGGTCGCCGGCCCAGTGCAGCTCCGATCGGTGCCGCGTCATCGCAATGGTGCGGCTCCCACTTCGCCAGGCTGCCCAGAGCACTGAGAGATAAACCAGCAGCCCCGGGTAGCCCAGCTCGCCGAGGATCTCGAAATAGACGCTGTGGTAGTTACGACCGCGCCCCTTGCGGGCGTCCGGCACGTACTTCAAGTAGATGGCGTCGTCGTAGGAAACGCGGAAGCCCCCGCCGACCAGGGGTCTGTCGTTCGTGAGCTTGATGGCAAAGCCCCAGACCTCCAGCCGGGACAGGGCCGAGCTGTCCTCCTGATAAGTTTCAATCGTCCTCATGCGGTCGATCCAGCTCTGCGGCACGAAGAAGACGCTGGCAGTCAGAAAGCCGACGACGACTAGCGAGAGCATGAGCCGCTGGCGTGACTTCCACACAAGAAATGCCGCCATGGCGATTCCACCAAGGAACGCGCCGCGTGACTGGCTCCCGAGTATCGAGAAGGCCGTCAGGATCATCAGACCGTAGAGACCGATGCGAATGAGCTTCGACTCGGTCTGGAGCTGCAGGTACCAGACCAGCGGCAAGACCATGATCAGCGCCATCGCCAAAGCGTTGTTGTCGGCGATAAAGCTGCCCGGCGGACCCCATACCAGCGACGTGCCGCCGCCAAGGGCAGTGAACATCCCACCCTTCGCTCCGAAGAAGCCGAGAGAAAGGACGATCACCCAGATCATCGCATGCAGCCGCTCACGGCTCTGCATGAGGACCATCGTGATGAAGGTCATCAGCAGGATCTTGAAGGACTGGGTCCACTTCTGGAATGCGAGGTCCGGGACCATGGCGAAGAGATTGGCGAAGGTCATCCAGACGACGAAGGCCAGAAGAAGGCCGGTGACCGGCGTAATCTGCAGCTTCTTGGGGTCCTTGGACAGCGCCCAGGCGCCCAGCGTTGCCAGTGCAACTACCATGGCCACAGGGAAGTCGTAGGCGATCCCCCAGCTCAGGCGATGCGGGTTCATGTAGGAGATCCAGCACCAGGCGAGGATTCCCACGTGGGGTCTGAGGAAGATCAGGGGGACCGCCGAAAAGACCACCAGGAGCACAAAGACGTCACGCATGAGCGGGTGATCTTTCAGGGTTGAATGGCGGCTTCGCAACCGCACGCCGAACGGCCGCAGCCGTGGCGCGCAGCATGCAGAACAAAGCATAGCAACCGGTCATGGCGTGATGCGACCGGCTTCACCGCTCAGCGGAGGCCGGGAGCCGCTGTGGAAGAGCGCGGTACTCGGCAGTCGGTAGGACTATGATAGTTTATGATTGTAGCCGTTCCCGCTGTTTGGCGGCTGGCGGCGACAAGGCTACCGTCATCTTGCTTTTTCCCTGAAGGCGCGGCTTCGGTATAGGGCGCAGGGGGTGAGATGACCTCGATCTTGCGACTGGCAATTCTTTCTGCGTTGGCGATGCTCCTGCTGGTGCTCGGCCTGGACATTGGACGCTTGGTGCTGGCGCCGACGCGCCAGGATTCCATCGATGCCGTGCGCATCCGCAATGCGATGGTCGCGCGCCTGGGGACGCCGGAGGAGACGGAGTGGCGCCCGGACGAGGTCCCGACAAGCTTCCATTGGGAAAATCAGCCGCCTCCTCGCTATTTTGCCGAGGTGGTCACCAGTCTCTTGCCGGCCGATGCGCAGCAAAAGTCGGCGCTGTCAACGGCGATCGGGCTGGCGCGCCATCTGCGTGAAAGCTCCCGCCAGGGTCCGCCCATTCAGGCGAACAGCCGTGAGACCTACGAGGGGATCCGTGCCGGAAAGGGTGGCTACTGTTCGGACTATACCCAGAGCTTCAATGCCCTGGCCCTTGCCGCGGGCCTGGCGGTGCGAGAATGGGGGTTTGCGTGGGAGGACATGGCCAACGGCCACGCCTTCAGCGAGGTGTGGGACCCGGAGCTGCAGAAGTGGGTTTTTGTCGACAGCTTCGTTTCCTTCTACGTCGTAGACCGGGCCAGTGGCCTGCCGCTGTCTGTGTTGGAGTTCCGCGATGCACTCCTCGACGATCCCGGGGCAGGCGGGCTGGAAGTGGTGCAGATCGTTCCGGAGCGCTTTGGGTTCAAATCGGTTGACAAGGCGCTGGCGTGGTACCGGCGTGGCTTGCCGCGGCTGTTCCTGGTTCTCGGCAACGGCGTCTACTCATACGACGCTGATCCGGTCATCCAGATGGCCGAGATTCTGCCGCGGTCGGTCGAGATGGTCCTGGCGATTGTTATCGGGGAGCATCCGCGCTTTCTCTTCGTGCCACGCGACGGCAACCGGGATGTGGCCGAGCAGGTACGAGAAATGGACATGGAACTGGCCGGCGTTCTGCTTAAGCTCGCGGTCTTCGTTCTGCTTTTCGCTGCCTTCCTGCTCACGCTCTGGCGGGTTGTGAAGTCGCCGCCGCGCGGGGCTCCGGCAACCTAAGGCAACCAAAGCAGGCCGGCTATTCGTGCGCATTGTAGCGCTGGAACAGGTACTCCAGTGTCGCCACTCTGTTGAATACGTCGGGGTCGTGCAGGCGCTCGAGATGGAAGAACCGGCGCATGTAGGGCATTTCCATGTCCATAAAGCACGCGAGGTGCGAAGGAGCCAGATAGGCCGGGAACGCTCGTCGCCTTGCAAAACGTAGCCGGTAGGCGTGGCGCCGCAGAGCCGGAGGGCGGAACAGGGTGAGCCAGCTGCGGGCGCGATGGCGCAGCGGCGGCGGGTCGGCGAAACGATAGCCATAGCTGCTCGGATAGGCGGCGAGGGACGGCGCAAGGCGCTCGATGAGTTGCGCCTCCAGTCGGCCATGGTTCTTCAAGGCGATTGGGATCTCGGCGGTGTCCGCGATGAGTTGCGGGTGCATGAAGGGAAAGAGCATGCGACCGAATCGAAGATTGAGGTTGACGTCGCGGCCGGCCCAGTAACGGCCCCGAACCAGGGGGTAGAGCCGCTCCACCTGACTCCTTGCTACCCGCAGCGTCTGCGTGCCGAGAGCTTCCTGAAACACATGAATGAGCGAGTCTGCATAGCTGCGGGCCGAGAAGCGCTCCGTGCAGGCCGCAGGAGCATACGCAGAGAAAAAGCTGTCGACGACGCTCCTCAGCGGCATTGGGCGATCGGGTATGTAGAAGAAGTTCCGGTATATCTCGCCCAAAGAGCCGTTCAGGGGGACGCCGCCGTCATCGTGGCGGGACTGCCGATCTGCCGCGTCTGAACCGTCATCGAAGATGCCGTCGACCTTCCAGCCATCGAAGCGGATGAAGTCTAGTTCCTGTCGGCGGGAGGACAACGCGGCCGCACCGGCGAGGCTCTCCTTGTCGACGACGTCCAAAGCAAGCCCTTCTCCAGCCGCCACTTGCCGGGCGACTTCGACGTCGGAGTCGCCCTCACGGCCGTAGACGAACAGAGCGGGCCGCAGCCCGGCGGCCCTGAGCCCGGCGAGGATCAAGCGCGAATCATAGCCGCCGGAGAAGGAGACGCGCAGCTGCCCGTTGAAGCCGTTGGCCAAATCGGAAAACAGCCCGCGCAGGCGTGCGCTGTGAATGTCGACCAGTTCCCCCAGCGATGTGATCGGAGCTGTAGGCGAGGCCGGGGGAATTGGGCGCTGACGGATAGCCATCCGTTCGCTGACGATAACCTCAGCATCCGGAGGCAGCCGGCGAATTTCCTTTACAAAGGTTCTGCCCCCAAAGGTGGTGCCGTTCCAGGCGTACTGGTAGATCCCGGTCGCATCGATGGAGACTCCATTCAGGAGCTCGAGCATGGCCCAGAAGGAGCTGGACGCAATCCCTGCTTCGGCGTCCAGGTAGACTTGATAGAACCCCATGGGGTCAGTGAAGAGGCGCAGGGTATTATCGCTTCCCAGAAGCAGGGCGAATTGGCCGATCACCCGGTCCTTGTGGACCGCCTCCTGTGCGAGGTCGAGGCAGTAATGCCTTAGTGCGTCTTCGCCGATACGGCCACGATAGATGAGCTGCCCGACGAGGAAGGCGAAGCTTCCATCAGCAAGGTCCGCGAAAATGCCGCCGTGGCCATCGAGCTTGCGGTACTGAAAGAGCGTATGCCCACCGACCGCGATCTTCTGGACCAGGGCGAATCCCCGCGCGCGGTGAGCGGCATCGAGCGTCCGGCTCCTGGCATCGGCGCCATGACTTGCGATGAAGAATGCGCCCATGCCGGCCCTGCTATCCTGTCCAGCGGGACTGGGTGACAGGCCGCTGCGGCGGCTGCCGGCGGCGGAGCCAGCCGCCGAAGACCTGGGCTACCCGGTGCCAGTAGACGCGGTTGTCGTTGGGGAAGGCATAGTCGGACGCGATGGCTGGATTGAGCAACCGCGCCAGGAAGGCGATGGTCTCACGCAGGCGGTAGCCCGTTCGGAAGTGCGGCGCTCGCCAGATTTCCAGCATGCGACTGATCTCGCCGGGCCAGAGGTCTCTGCAGATGACGCTCTTGGGACGGGGAGGTCGCTCCTGCGGCCGTTCTTCGAACCAGGCCATCTGCAGGCGCGGAAAGTCGACGCCAGCCAGCAAGTCGAGGTGAAGCGACTGCCAGTAGCGAGGGTTAAGCTCGATGAAATCGAAGCTGCCATCGCTGTCTCTGACGCGGTATTCAAGCATGGCAGCCCCCTGCCAGCCGAGGCAGCGTAGGCGCTGGAGCGCGTCGTCCACCAAGAGCGGATTGCGCCAGGTCCGCCGCAGGCTCATGGTTCCCCGCCGGGTGGCCTCAAGGTGAACATCGATGAAGCAGTTCGACGCCAGGGCTTCGCCCCGGTCATTCACCAGCAGGGATACACCGGCCTGACGGCCCTCCACGGCACCCTGCAGCAGGACCTTCCGGTAAGTGCCGAGCGCCCGACCGAGCGCCTCGACCGTCTCCGACGGCTGCAGCGGACCACAGAGCAGGTCATCCCGGCCGGTCGTCGCGTGGCGGGCGTCGCCCTTTATGTACAGGCGCTGGCCGAGCCGCGCGATCGCCGCCTCCGAAACCGGCGGCGAGGTGTTGTCGATCACGAGAGATCGCGGGTGGTGATCGAGAAGGCGGCAAGATGTCGGCGCATCACGAAAGGCTTCGAAGACCTCCACCTTGCTGAGGGCCCGGTAGACAATCCGGCGATCCTGGGCAATCGGCAGGAACCGTCGAAACTCATCGAAGCAGGGTTCGATGGCGAGGAGAAAGGCGCCGCCCGGAACAATGGCGGAGACTCCTTGTTCGGCAACGTAGCGGCGTAACCAATCAGTATAAGCGGAATTGGCGAAATCGGGGCAGACAGCACGAGCGGCCGCGAAACGAGAAGCAAACCCGATGGCGCTGGGCTGCGGCGAAGCGGCATGAACATGATAGCCCGCTCGCCCGAGCGAGCGGATGGCCGCCAGCATGCCTAGCGCGTGGGCTTCCGGGACCAGAACCGACAGGGCGTTCACCCTAGCGGAATTGGCCATTGCAGCCTCCCCCAGTATTCCGTGCGCGAGGCGCGACTATATCTGCCAACTGCATTGCGCCAGAATACCGCTGCAACGCAAGCTCTGCGAAGTTTGACCCCGGCACGTCGGTGGCTGCAACCTGAGAACTGGAATTCCGTAGGTATAAACCAAGCGTCCAGTGGCCCCGCATTTCCCGGCATCGATGATGAAGAAATGGCTGCTCCTTGTGATCCTGCGCAGCGCCAGGCTGATCGGCCTGTTTGCCCTTGCGCGCAGGCTGACGGCCCGGGACCTCCGTATCCTTTGCTACCACGGTGCTGCGCTGCGGGATGAGCATCGCTTCAGCCCGGGGCTGTTCATGAGCAAAGAGACCTTTGCTGCACGCATGCGATTCCTCATGCAGCACGGCTATCCCGTGATAAGCCTGACGGATGCCATCGCCGGCTTGCCTGAGGGCGACTGGCCGAACAGGGCGACAGTCATCACAATTGATGATGGCTGGTACGGGACCTACCGCGAAATGGCACCGGTGCTTCGAGAGCAGGGATTCCCGGCCACGCTCTACGTCGCCAGCTACTACCTTGAGAAGCAAACGCAGGTATTTAACGTGGCTGCCAACTATGTGCTTTGGCGGGCGGACAGGCGAACCCTTGAACTCGCCGAAGTCACCGAAGAACTCAGCGGGTCCTATGATCTCGCAGATGCCGGTCAGCGCGCTACGGCGATCCAGCGCCTGAGCGACTTCGCCGACACTCGTTGCTCGACCGAGGCGCGACAGATGCTGTTCCGGCAAATTTGCGAGGCGGTCGGCGTCGACGCGGATGAGATCGAAGGCGCGCGTCTCTGCGCCTTTATGAGCGTGGAGGAGGCCCGCGAGCTGCAAGCATCCGGCATCGACATTCAACTGCACAGCCATCGCCACCGCTTCCCTTCACACAGCTTCGAGGCGGCGCAGGCGGAGGTCGAGGACAATCGGCGAAGGTTGGTGCCGATCAATGGCACGCCGCTTCAACATTTCTGCTATCCAAGTGGAGAGTATGAGCCGCATCAGCTGGCGTGGCTGCCGCACCTCGGCATCGCCAGCGCGACGACGATAGAGGCCGGCTTCACGCGCGCCGGAGACTCGCCATACGAGCTGCGCCGCTTCCTCGACAGCGAGCGGGTGTCGCCAATCGAGTTCGAGGCCGAGATGAGCGGATTCCTGGAGCTCATCCGCCGTTGTGGCTATGCCATCTGAGGCGGCGAGGCATGTCACCCCGCCCGGTAAGACCTGGTGCTACCGTGGAAATCCGTTGCCTTGCGACCAACCGGGCTAGGATAGGATCGGGTGGCGGCCTTCGCCGACGCCATTGAAAACCCGGCTTATCATCGGTCGGGGCCGGGATGCTTTATCATTCCGCAGGGAGAAGCTGTTGGCGACAATGATTACAACGGAAGACCGCCAGGCGCGGAGGCTGGTTTGAAGATCCTGTTCGTGTCCTGGTACTTCCCCCCTTCGAATACCATTGCCGCAGTGCGTCTGGGAAAGTTCGCGAAGTACCTGCAGAGAGCCGGCAATGAGATCCGCGTGCTGACGGCCAGGGATCAACCTTACGCGGCAACTTTGCCTGTCGAGGTGCCGGCAGAGGTGATCGTCCGTACAGACTGGTGGGACATCAACACGCTACCTGCCGAACTGAAGCGAAAGCTTCTGTCGCCATTCCCAAGGCAGGCTCGCGCCGTCATGGCGCCCGCCTCCGGGCCGAGGTCGGAGGGGGCAGGGCAGAGGACGGCCAAACCTCCGGAACGCAGGCAAAGCCGGTATGGCGGCAAACTGTCCGCGCTCTACCAGCGTCTCCTGAACGTGCCGGACGCGCAGATTGGATGGGTCCCGAAGGCGCGCAGCGCCGGATTGGAGGTTCTGAGGGGCTGGAGGCCGGATGTCATCTTTGCCAGCGGCCCGCCCTTTTCAGCACTAATGGTGGGTCGCAGCCTCAGCAAGGCATCCGGGATACCGCTGGTCGAGGAGCTTCGCGACCGCTGGTCCGATGATCCTTACTATCCGCCTCGTCACTGGCGGCGGCATCTCGATCGCTGGTTGGAGGCGAAGGTGGTGGGCGAGGCTGCTGCGCTGACCACGGTATCGGAGCCCTGGGCGCAGGCTTACCGGGCGAAATATGGAAAGCCAGTGGCAGTAATCTACAACGGCTACGATCCGGACGATGCGCCCGCGGATGCGACCGAGGGCTGGCCGGATCCTGGCGTGCTGCGAATCCTGCATACCGGCGGCATCTACCGTGGCAGAAGAGATCCCTCGCCGCTGTTTCAGGCAATTGCGGGGGCGAACGACCTGCGCGAGAGGGTGCGGGTGGTGTTCTACGGCTTGCCCAGCCAATTCGTTCCGGCGATGGCCAGGGCGTACGGCATTGAGGAGTGCGTTGAGGTCTACCAGCGGGTCGAGCATGCCGAGGCGCTCAAGCAGCAGTATTGCTCGGACATCCTGCTCTTGTTACAGCATGACAGCCCCACTGAGCAGGGCAACGTTCCTGGAAAGTTCTTCGAGTATCTAGGGGCGCGGCGTCCAGTCCTCGTGCTCGGCTATCGTGACGGCGTGCCCGCGACGATCGTAAGGGAGCGGGGGGCGGGCGTAGCCACCACCGATCCGCAGGAGATCGCCGGGCATCTCCGCCGCTGGATTGCTCAAAAGGACGAGCTCGGCAGAATTCCGCGCTTGCCCTGCAGCGTGCGGGCGGGCTTCACCCATGAGGAGCAAGCGTTGAAGTTGGGCGCATTCCTGCGCGACCTGGTGTCCAGCTCTCATCGGTGAGCTTCGCGTCCAGGTCAGGATTGCGGCTGGAGAGTACGCATGTCGATCAAGGAGGCAGTGAAGTGGCCTGTTGAGCGTGCGATGGCGGCGCTCGAGAAGCGGCTGATTGCGGGAGACCGGCCGCTTCAATTTCGTCCGATCTTCATCGTAGCGCCGGCGCGGTCCGGCTCGACGCTCCTCTACCAGGCAATGATTCGCTACTTCGAGCTCTGCTACTTCTCCAACGCCATGACCCGTTTTCCGGACAGCCCCGCCTGCTTGGCATACTTGCTGTCTCCACTGGGCGGCTGCAACCCACCCGCCTCGTTTCGCAGTAACCGCGGGCATGTGGATGGCGGCAGGGGGCCGAGCGATGGGACCAAGATCTGGTCCCGATGGTTTCGTAACGAACCTCAATACATCCCGGGCGGTGTGCTCACGAGGCGGCAAAGGCAGGAAGTCCGAAGTACGGTCAGCTTGTTTCAGGACGCATTTGCGGCGCCTTTTATCAACAAGACGCAGAGGAACTGCGGGCGCATCCTGGCGTTGGCGGAAATCTTTCCCGAGGCCGTGTTCATTTGCATGCACCGCAGCCCTTTCGAGATGGTGCGGTCGCGTTGGCAGATCTACCAATCCCGCAGCGATGACAACAGGCTGTGGCAGTCCTACCGGCCCAGCGCCGCCGGAGAGATCTCCACAGAGGACCCGATCGAACACCTCTGCCAGCAGGTTATGCTGACGCAAGCCGAGATCGATCGCGATCGCGAGACTCTGCATCGGCCGGTGTTTTTCGATGTGCACTACGATGATTTCTGCCGGCGACCGGCCGAGATTCTCGACGCCTTCGCTCGCTTCTATGGCGAGGGGGCATGTGGCGCGTCCCTCAGACGACGTTACGAAATCCCCGCCAGCTTTGCGTCAGGCGGGGCTCGAAGCCTCCCACCGGCAGAGGCGGAGGCGATCCGGCGCCATCTCAGCCAGTTCGCCCGGACAGCGCCGGCGGAGGCCGGCATCCAGTAGGCGCCAATGGACAGCCGATCGCCGGGATGGCTCAGCGCCTTTGCGCCCACGCGTCGAGAAATTTGGTCCGGATCGGTCGCGTCGTCTCGCCGATACGCTCTCTGCATCGGAACAGAGAGTGCGCGGCGAGGGCGCGCCAGCCGCCCGCCGTACGACGATCGAAGGCGAGGATACCGCACCGCGTGCGTTCGTGCGATGCCCAGATCCGCTTGAAGCTCTCCCGATCCCGGCCGAAGTCGAACTCGTCCACCGCGCGATCCTTGTCCAGCAGATGCTGAACCATGCAGCGCTTGACCATGGCCCCAGCGGAGTGTTTGGCAAAGGCGGGATCGTAGGCTGTGCGATAGAAGACAGCTCGCCTTCCGGCCAGGAACACCAGCTGAGTGGCGGCCGGCTTCCCCTCCAGATAGAGGATGCCGAGGCGTAAGGCGCCGGCCTGCGCGGCGGCCCGGATGCAGGCGGGAAGAAACAAGGGATGATGGTCGGGCTCCTTCCAGCTCGCATCGAGAACGGCCGCATAGTCCTGCAGGGCCTGGTCGAGACCGGTCTCGGAGGTGGATAGGCGCCACTCGAAAGCGTTCCGCTCCCGTAGCTTGCGCTCCTTGCGCTCGTAGTTCTTGATCTGCTTACGCTCCGAGGGGGGGCGACTGGCCAGGTAGGCGGCATAGTCCTGCCCCTCAGTCGGTTCGTACAGGCCGAGGAAATGCGGGTAGCGATAGGTGACGTAGCCGGCCCCGCGGAGCGCTGCCATCAGTGCACCGTAACTACGCGCATCGGCATCCATTGCTGAGAAATCAATAAGATCCCAGCGTGGGCGTTCGCTCCAGAGATGTTTCGCGAGGCAGTCGAGGATCTCGTCTTGGCGCAGATCCGCTTTTCGGACGAGCGGGGCATAGAGGTAGGTCTGATAGCCGGTCAGCCCGGACAGCGTCCGCGCCCCGATGTGCCGTCGCCGAAGGATGGAGCCGCGGCGGGCAGCCGGTGTCTGCGCGACAAGCAGCGCGAACGCCCGTGTCCGGGGTTCCGCCGACTCCACGCCATAAAGCCGGAGCCTGGCGCCTGCCTGCAAAGCGGTTTGCGCAAAGGCGGTGAACCAAGCCCGGCTGCACGAGAAATTGGCCGCAGCCATCTCTCCGAGCAGATCCGCATAGCAGTCCGGCAGGGCGTCAAACCCCTGGTATGTCTTGACGTGCAGCGACGCTACCAGCTGACTGGCGCCGGATGCAGTCAATGCAGGGCTCGTGACCTCGCCGTTTGACAGAATCGCTGGTTGAGCGCGCATCGTCAGCACCTTCTATCCCGCAAAATCTTCGCAACCCCGTCTGAGCGAGGATTATGAAAACCTGCACGGCCAGCGGTTGCGGTATTTCGTACGAGTTGCTTTGCTCGGAGCAACGGGCCCAGGTTGGCACGGCACGATTGCTGGTGTCGACTGCTGCCGACGTCGATCAGCGCGGCGGTAGATGCGGGGAAGGAGTCGCCATGTCTGGCGCGCAGCACTGCAGCAGAAGGAGCCTCGTCGCATGGGGTCTGATGCTCGGCGGCGCAAGCCTCGCCTGGGTGGCACTTCTCGAGCCGACATGGGCGCAGCGCCGCGACAGCGAGCCGGTAGGCCTGCCCCCAGCACCGCGCTACATCCCCGGCACGGAGATCACGCCGCAAAAGAAGGCGGCCAAAGCCGCCGCGGAGGAAGCCCGACAGGATTCTGCGCAGGAAGAGCGGAAACGGCCCCGCAGCGCCGCGATGCCCGTCGCAACCGCCGCGAGGAGCGCGGAGGAGCGGCCGGAGGATGACACAAGCCGGGGAGAGCCCGATCTGCCACAGGTATTGCTCGAGACCGGCGGGCCTGCAGTGCGCACGGACCAACCGGTCTGGCGGAAACTCGCTCAGCTGCTGCCGGAACCGGGGGACTTCGCCATTGTCCCAGGCAGCGCGCTGAGGCCGGTCCTGGTTCGGGACGACGAGTTCTCCTTCTGCAAAGAGATCAAGTGCTATCGCTCCACGTCCGTACTGGGGGCCTGGAATGGTGGCGCTTTCGATCCGGAAAGGGGACAGTTCCGCATACACGGCGGCGGCCATGCCGACTACGGCGGAAACGAGGTCTACGTCTTTGACTTCACGACGCTGTCATGGACCCGCGAGACCGAGCCGCAACCGCTCACCGGCCCGATGTTAAAAGACACGGACGAAGATGGGGTCGCGGATGCCTGTCCGGCGCCAGCTGCAGGACCACCGGCAACCCATACCTATCAAGGCTTCGTCTACGTCCCAGAGATCGACCGCTACTGGCTATTCGGCACGGTCGAGTTCTGCTCGGGGAACATGGCGGGCCAATCCGCATGGGCCTACGACGCCAACGACCGGACATGGGCGCCGATGCCAGAGCTCGATGCCTACGCCAAGTTCGCGCGCGCGGTCGTCAATCCGGCGAGCGGGAACGTCTTCGTGCACGTGGGCCGCAGCAAAGGGTGGCACGAGATTGATCCCAGATCGCGCTCTGTCGTGCGCACCTTCACGGATGATCCCTTCGGAAGCTATTTGGACGGTCCCGCTGTGTTTGATTCGCAGCGGCAGGTGATCTATGCGGCCATCTCTGGCAACAAGACTGATCGGGTGGTGGCCTATCGCTTGCCTGCCGCCGGGTCGGGCGAGGCGACGGAGGGCTTCAGCGGTCGCACCGTCGCTGAGTGGCCTAAGCGGGGTCTGAAGAGCTGGGGCATGGCACAGCATGCGTCGGGCCTTCTCGTCCTGTGGGATGGCAATACGCGCATCGTGACTGTCGACCCGCAAAGCGGGCGCTCATGGGAGATGAATACCGGCGGCGATGACTACGGGCCTGACGGCCGCGACGGGAAGCCAGCCAGAGTCTACTCAAAGTGGGCATACGTTCCGGAAGTGGATGCCTTTTTCGGTATTACCAGCGCAGACCAGGGAGTCGTCCTCTATCGCCTCGGCGGAGGTGTCGTCGCGGATGATGGCGGCCAGTCGTCCGACGGCGCGGGGCTGCGGACGAAGGAAGCTGTCCGCCCTATGGCCAAACTACCGCAGGCGCCAGGGACACATCGAGCGACGTCTGGCGCTGGTGTTACTGTTGCCGCCACCAGTGCCGAGAGCCGCGCGGCGCTGCCCTCTGCACCGCCAGTCGACAAAGGCTGGAAGGTTCCGCTGGAGATCGAGGAATTCGGCACCTGGGACGCGATATGCAACCAAGCGGTTCTATGCGACCCCCTGGGCGACGGAGAGGTGATATACCGCGGCCAGGTGGTGGAGGCCGGACCGCCCCAAAGGCGCAGCGGCTGGCGGAGCACGAGCCAGAAGTTCAATCACCCGGATGCGAAAGAGCCGGCAGCCGACCCCGCCCTGGGTGGGCTGCGGTTCACTTTTCCCTCGCGCTCCGGCTCCGGCGCAGCCGGAAACTTCAGCGTCAACTTCAGCCCTGACTATTCCTTTCAGGTGGGACCTGAGGGGACCGGCGCAGCCGCTCAGGAGGTCTTCATTCAGTTTCAGGTTCGCTATTCCTGCGATTTCATCTGGACGGACTGCGATCCGAAGAGCGCCAACTACCGAAAGGAACGTCGCTGTTTCCTCAGCAAGCGCGGAAACGGCCGGTGCACTACCTCCAAGATTGCCCTGATCTCCACCGGCGACCGTGAGGGAGACAGTGCCGATGCCTGCACGCGCATTCAGACTGCCATCAATCACGCCGCCGACCACAGTCTGCACGGCTTTCACCGCTGTCCCCGAGCAGAAGGATTTGGCGAGCGCCTGCCCCGTCAGGGCGGACGCTATCAGGGAGACTCGCAGCCGAATGGCCTGTACTACTGCCCGCGGATCCTCGATGAGGGGACGGAAAGAAGCTGGAACAACAGTCCGGACGGCTGCTTCCGCCTGGTTGATGATCAATGGATCACGATTCAGATCCGTCTGCGCTTTGGCCCATGGCAGTCGGATCGCACCAAAAGTGACCCGGAGCTCAGTCACGTGAGCATCTGGGCAGGGATCGAGGGACAGAACGAAGGGCGGCAGCGGCTGGTCATAGACAACGACTTCTACGCGACTAACCCGAAGGGCAACGACCTGGTCGGCAAGATCTGGTTGATGCCGCATCTCTACAACAAGACGAATACGGAAGGGCATCCGCCGTTCTTCGTCTGGTATCGCAACTTGGTGATCTCTCAGAATCTGGTGCCGAACCCGGCCTGACCTCAACCGCTCCCCGATGAAAACCAAAGTCGCCATCACCATCGATACCGAACCCTCTGTGGCAGGGGCGTTCTCGGACCCGGGCCGGTACAAGCCGTTGCTTCACGAGCCGGTGTGGGGCGCGGTTGATGGTAAGAGCGCAGCTCTGGGGTTCATCGCTGAGACCTTGCAATCGCATGGCCTCTGCGCAACGTTCTTCGTCGAAACGGTACATCTCTCCTGGTTTCCATCCGAGGCGATGGGCGGTTACGTGAAGTGGCTGCATGCAGCGGGACAGGATATCCAGTTGCATCTCCACCCCGTGTGGTCGCGATTCTCAGGCGATCGTTATGCGACGCAGAACGATCGTTGCGCGGAACTGCCCGAGGAGCGGCTGGCGGAGCTGATTGCGAACGGCGTGGTACAAATCAAAGAATGGTGTGGGAAGGAACCGATGTGCCTCCGCACCGGAAACTTCTCTGTGGCAAGCGGCGTGTATCGTGCCATGCGGCGTGCGGGTCTGCTGTTGGCATCGAACATCTGTGTGGCCGTTGCACCACCCAAGGAGAGGCCACTGCAATTGCCTGGCGGCGCCCATTGTATCGAAGGGGTGACGGAGGTGCCTGTCACCTGCTTTCGGGACCACGGACCCATCGGGCGTGGTCGCTACCGCCCCTTGCAGGTCTCTGCCTGCAGCGCCAAGGAGCTGTGCAGTCTGCTTACCTCGCTCAACGCAGCAGGCGGGTCGATCGCTGTAATCGTCACACACCCCTTCGAGTTCTTGAAGTGGTCCGGCCCGCAGTTTTCTCGGCTGCGGGCGAACAGGATGGTGCAGCGGCGCTTCCGGCACCTCTGCCGCTTCCTCGAGGAGCAGGCGGACTGCTTTGAGGTGGTACCGCTGGGGCAGCTGGCCGAGGAGCGGATAACGCCGGAAGAGCCGGTCGTGCTGGATGGTCGAGCCGGCATTGCAACCCTGCGGGCGGTAGAAAACTTCTTGGCCGACCACCTGCCGCCGGTGGCGCGCGTAGGGAGCCCGTAGGATGGGCTTCGATGCGACTCTGACAGCGCATTCCACTTTGCCTCCGCCAGAGGCAGCCGAGGATGGCGCCCGGCGGCATCGACGGAAGGTTCTTCTCAAGTTCTGGTTTGGGCCGGTGAGGCTGTGGAGCGTCGCCTTCATGATGGAAGTAGAGCCACGGCAGGTCCATTCGCTCGAGCACTCGGCCGCCTCGAACGCGGATCTGGCGGCTCTGCCGCGAGAGGTCGACGGCGTCTATCGCCCTTCGGAGTGCATCGAGGCCGGTGAGCCGGACTGGCAGCTGGCGGACGGAGCGCTGCGCTATGTTGAAAGCCGCTTCCGCCGTCGCTTCATCGACCTGACGACCGGGTTCGATACCTATCTGTCGAAGTTCTCCAGCAAGACGCGCTCGACCTTTCGTCGCAAGATGAAGAAGTTCTGCGAAGCGTCGTCCGGAAGCATCGAGTGGCGCGCCTATCGCAGCGCCAGTGAGATGCAGGTCTTCCATACGGAGGCGCGGCGGATCTCCAGGCGTACCTATCAGGAGAAGCTGTTCGACGCGGGTCTGCCAGAGGGCGCGGAGTTCGTGACGAGAATGCTCGCCAGGGCGCGGTCGGGGCTTGTCCGGGGCTTCATTCTCTTCCTCCGCGGAGAGCCGGTAGCCTACCTTTATCTACCGATCTCGGACGGCCGAGTGATCTACGGCTACCTGGGGTTCGATCCCGCCTATGCGAGTTTGTCACCGGGCACCGTTCTGCAGCTTCTTGCGTTGGAGACGCTGTTTGCCGAGCGCGTCCACCGGATCTTCGACTTCACCGAAGGCGAGGGCGAGCACAAGCGAATGTTCGCTACACACGAGCATCTCTGTGGGAACGTCTTCTATCTGCGGCCGACATCGAGGAACCGGGCGGTCGTCCGGCTGCATATCGCATCACGCCGACTATCCAGCTTCGTAGATCGCCAACTCTTGCGGCGGGATCTTAAGGTGCGCCTGAAGCACTACCTGCGGGGCCAGCGCCGCGTTCTGCGGTGATGTGCAGCAGAATGCCTGGAAAGGCCGGGCAGCTTTCAGATGAGATGCACTTGCCGCAGTCATTGCCTCATTCTTGACAACAGATGCGGCAGAGGGTCGGAGATGGCCTGGGCGAAGCCGTGCCAGTTTGCCGCATCCAGGCGGGTAAGTTGCCAGGGTCGACGAGCCATGGCGATTACGGCGCCGGGTTGGAAGTAGCGGCCGGGCCGTGTGGGAGAGAGGGGAACGGGGCGGCCGCGAGCAAGCTCTACGGCCATCGCCGGAAAGTTGCCGCCGCGCCAGAGCGATACTGGAAGGCTGTACCAGTAGCGGCAGTTGAACTCGAGGGCATAGAGCTTGCCGCTCTCGCTTTCCTCGATGAAATCGATGTGCCCGGGGCCGCCGTATCCGAAGAGCGCGACAATGCGGCGACCGATCGCCAGGGCAGCGGGGTGGTGTTCGAAGCTCCGTGCGCCATCGGGCGTATGGCGCTGCACGTCATGGCAGACAATCTCGCCGTGCTGGGCAAGGAGTGACAGCCCGACCGTCGAGCCAACGATGAAGCGCTGCAGCTTCAGTGGCAGGGTCTTGTAGGGACCGGGTGTTGCTAGGTAGCGCCGCAATCCCTGATAGTCCTCGAAACGGCGAATGCCGTGGCCGGACTCCCCGTTAAGCGGCTTGACCAAGAGCGGGAAGCCGATCCCGGAAACCTTCTCTTCCGTCAGGTCCTGTAAATCCGCCAGCTTTAACGAAGGTGGCACAGGCAGTCCCTGCGCCAGGAGCGTGCTGTAGAACGACCACTTGTCGTGGCAGGTTGTCAGGAGGGCGCTCGGGGATGGCGCAAATACGGGCACCTGGACGGCACCTCTGAGGTCGTGCAGAAGAGCGTGCGAGCTGATGTCGTCGGCCAGTACTGCGTCGAACGTCCGCTGATCGGCCAGAGCATTGATGCGCTCCGCCAGCAAGGCGCGGTGGCGCTCCGCGGCCGGCTCCTCGATCGCCTCGAAGCTGTGGCGATATCGGGAGTATCGCAAGTAGCTGCTGGCCCTTGCAGCGATCACCCAGACGCGCGCGCCGGCATGGTGAAGGCAGTAGAGGACCTTGAGGCCGATTGCTGCGTTGCGGGAGTACAGAATGACGTTCAGGGCCGGCCGCGCCTGTGTCCCGAAGTCAGCGTCCTGCGGCAGCGGCACAGCCGGCCGATTGTCGATCTGGCACCTGTGGGGGGTTCGGAGTTTCATAGTGGCTGCCGACTATCATAATTGCTTCGAACCGGGCGGAGCGGCTTACCTATCCTAGGGGGAGGACGCGCGCCCGGACGGTCCTGGCAATGGTATCCGCCAGCAGAGCAGGGGCGGCAGCCTTGCGAAGATAGTGGGCGAGCAGAGCTCGGCGCTTGCCGACGAGCCGGCTGGCGTGACCTACTCGAGCGGTACTGCCGATGTCGAGGTAGTGGGCCAGGCGCTCGACTTCCGGCCGGGGGTCGGCAATCAAGGACTCGAAGGACACCACGCATACCGGCACGTCCAACTTTGCGGCCATAAGGGCAGCGTTGTCGTCATAGGCCTTCGTCATCGCAATGGCCTGAAGGGGGTCATTATCACAGTACTCGCGGACCTCCTTGTGCTTCATTGCGCTGGATGCCGCCGCTCCAACATCGCGTTTAACGCGGACGATCTTCAGGTCGCTATCCGCAAAACGCCCGACACTAACCCACGACGGCAGTGTGGCGCTGAAGCGGGGATCTTTCATGCCCCACAACAGTGTACCTTCCTGCCAAGACAGGCTTGTGCTGGCGAGAATTTTCCAATCACCATTGGAAAGAAGCGCCGCAGGTGTACCGGGGTTCGCAAGCGTGCCGCCTGCAGAAGCGATATACCGTGAGTTTGCGGAGACGATTTCGCGACGCTGAAAATAGCCAAGTGGATTGTAGCGATCCGGGGGCGGCCGGGTTTCAGCAGAAGAACCGAAGAAAACGCCGAGATCAGCCAGAATGCCACTGACGAGAGAGGTGCCGGATCGAAACGGCCCCGTTACGATAACACCGGTCGGTCTGTGGCCGGATCGTCGCAAGGATCTCCTCCAGCTTATGCGAGACGCAGTGGGCAATTTTCGCAGAGCGCCGTATGAGATACCAGTCGAGGTTCGCAAGAGCCGCAGCAATCATCATGGACAGGATGGCATCGGAAGCAGCTGAGGGGGTCGCAAGCCGACACAATGAGAATCGCAATCTTCGGCATGGGCTACGTGGGTGCCGTTTCTGGCGCCTGCTTCGCCCACCTGGGGCACCAGGTCATCGGAGTCGATATCAATCAGGCCAAGATCGATATGATCAACGCCGGCTGCGCCCCGGTTGTTGAGCAGGGGCTCGCCAGGCTTATGGCGGAAGCCCGCGCGGCGGGCCTCATCCGGGCAACTGACGACGTCGCGGCGGCGATCGCTGAGAGCGATGTTTCGCTCGTGTCCGTTGGCACGCCTACGGGCCCCGATGGGAGCCAGTGTCTCGATTCCCTCGATTCCGTGATCGCAGCCATCGGCAAGGGTGTCCGGCAAAAGAATGAGGGGCACAACATCGTCATCCGATCGACCGTCGCTCCGGGGACGACAGAGGAGCGTATCGCACCGATGCTGGAGGAGGCTGCGGGACGGAGCTTCGGCGATGGCCTGACTCTGAGCGTCAACCCCGAGTTTCTGCGCGAGGGATCGGCCATAAGGGACTTCTTCCGACCACCGTTCACCGTGGTCGGCGGGGTGGGGGCCAGAGGCTGCGCTGCGACGGAGGAACTCTACGCGGGCATCGATGCGTCGTTATTTGCAACAACCGCCCGCGTTGCGGAGTCGATCAAGTACGCCTGCAACGTCTTTCACGCGCTGAAGATTACCTTTGCCAACGAGTTTGGCGCTCTTATGAAGGAGCTCGGCGTTGACGCGCGGGAGGCCATGCATATCTTCTGCGAGGATCGGACCCTCAATATCTCCGCTGCTTACCTGCGTCCCGGCTTCGCCTTTGGCGGGTCCTGCCTGCCCAAGGAGCTCCGTGCTATTGGCGATATCGCGAGAGCGCGTAATCTGCAGCTGCCAATGTTGTTGAACGTGCTCCCCAGTAATGAGCGTCATATCGAGCGGGCCCTGGCGATGATCGAGCGCCGGGGCCGGCGGAAGGTGGCGCTATTCGGCCTGGCGTTCAAAGCGGGAACTGATGATCTGCGGGAGTCGCCCTTGGTCACCCTGGCGGAGCGGCTTATCGGGCGGGGCTACGAGCTGGCTATCTTTGATCGCTCGGTGGACCTCGGCCGCCTAACCGGCACGAATCTGGAGTACATCGAACGGGAGATCCCGCATCTCAACCGGCTTGTGAGCAATTCGATTGATGAGACCCTGGCTGACGCCGGGATCATCGTGATCGGTCACGCGCCGAAGGATGCCGTTCCCGCCATCGCGTCAGCCGCGATTGGTCGCTCCGTCGTCGACCTGCAGGGTGTGGCGGCCCTGCAGAACCGCCCGGGCGTCGACTACGAAGGGATCTGTTGGTAGGGCAAAGAGGCGGCCGCAACGGTCAGGAGGGCAGGTAGTGGTGAGAATTCTGCACCTGCTGGACCATTCCCTGCCGCTGCAGAGCGGATACAGCTTCCGCACCGTGGGGATCCTGGCAGCCCAGCGGAGGCGGGGTTGGGAGACGGTGCAGATGACGACGCCCAAGCAATACCGCTTCGAAGGTGCGATAGACGATGTGGACGGATGGCGCTTCTACCGCACGCCCCAACCAGCAGCTCTCACGCAGAAGCTGCCGTTGCTGCGCGAGCTCGCACAGATGCACAGGACTCGACGGCGTCTCGATCAGGTCATCGAGGAGACCCGACCGGACGTCCTGCAAGTCCACTCGCCGGTGCTGAACGGGCTTCCTGGACTCCGGGCGGCACGGCGGCACGGCTTGCCGATGGTCTACGAGGTACGCTCGCTATGGGAGGACGCGGCGGTCGACTGGGGTCATGCCCGAGAAGGCGACTTGCGCTACCGATCCACGCGCGACCTGGAAACTTTCGTCCTGCGGCGGGCAGATGCCGTGACGACGATTTGTAACGGCCTCAAGTCGGATATTTTGGCGCGGGGTCTGCCTGCCGAACAGGTGACGGTGGTGCCTAACGCCGTAGACGTTGAGATCTTTGGTGTGCCACAACAACCAGACCGGACACTGCAGCAGGCGCTCGGACTGGACGGCTGCGTCGTCCTCGGTTTCATCGGATCTTTTTACGCGTACGAAGGACTGAACCTGCTGATGACAGCGGCTGCGAAAGTCTTTGCCCAGCGATGTCGAGTGAAGCTCCTGATGGTCGGGGGCGGTCCGGAGAAGGAGCGGCTGGTGTGTCAGGCGGAGCAACTGGGCATAGCCGATCGGGTCATTTTTACCGGCCGCATACCCCACCACGAGATATCGCGGTTCTACAGCCTGGTAACTCTCTTTGTCTATCCGCGGCATCCGATGCGGCTGACCGAACTGGTGACGCCCTTGAAGCCTCTGGAGGCCATGGCGCAGGGCGCCATTGTCGTGGCGTCTGACGTCGGCGGCCACAGAGAGCTGCTGGTGGACGGCGAGCGCGGATACCTGTTTAAAGCCGGCGACGCCGAGGCGCTGGCGTCCAGGTTGCTGGCAGTGATCGATCGGCAGGAGGAGTGGCCGGCCATGCGCACCGCAGGCCAACGCTACGTCTCGGCCGAACGGACATGGGATGCCGTCGTAGCGCGCTATGCGCCGGTCTACGACCGGCTCCTGAACGGAAGAGGCGGGGTCTTTAGCTGATATGTGTGGGATCTATGGCATCGTGGCGCTGCGGGAGGATGCGGATTGCGACCCCACTTTGCTGGACGCTATGGCCGATGTCACGGTGCACCGCGGCCCCGACGATGGCGGCTGCTATGCGGAGAGAGGGCTGGCGATCGGGATGCGCCGCCTGTCCATCATCGACCTCGAGACCGGTCACCAGCCGATCGCCAACAGCGACGGGACTATTTGGACCGTCTGCAACGGCGAGATCTACAACTTTCGTGAAATCCGCCGGGAACTGCAGTCCGCCGGCATTCTGTTTCGCAGTGGAAGTGACACGGAAGTGCTGGTTCATCTTTACCAGCGGTATGGCACGGCGTTTGTCAGCCGGCTGCGCGGCATGTTCGGCTTCGCCATATGGGATTCATCGCGCCGACGACTGGTCCTGGGACGCGACCGGCTTGGCGTGAAGCCTCTGTACTATGTGGAGCACCAGGGCCGGCTCGTCTTCGCGTCGGAGATCAAGGCACTGCTTTCGGTGCCTGGCATCGAGCGCGCGATCGACATGGGTGCGCTGCAGGACTACCTCGCATTGGGCTATAGCGGTAGCCGCCAGAGCCTCTTCAAGGACATTCGCAAGCTGCCGCCGGCAAGCCTCCTGGTCTGCGAGAACGGCGACTACAGGGTCGAAACCTACTGGCAGGCTCCTGCCGAGGCGGACCTTACGCTGAGCGAGGCGGCGTGGGCCGAGCGGCTGCGGGCCGCCATCGAGGACTCAGTGGTCTCCGAGATGGTCAGCGACGTCCCGCTGGGCGCTTTTCTCAGCGGCGGCATCGATTCCAGCGCCGTGGTGGCCTTCATGGCGCGCCATAGCGACAGGCCGGTGAAGACCTACTCAATCGGATTTCAGGGCGATGCGGCCAGCGCGGTGTACAACGAGCTGCCTTACGCCCGGCAGGTGGCGAAGCGGTTTTCCACAGAGCATCGGGAAATCGTCGTGCGCCCGGAAGTCGCCCGCCTGCTGCCCAAGCTGGCATGGCATCTCGATGAGCCAATCGCCGATTCGGCCGCGGTGACGACCTATCTGGTCGGCGCGTTCGCGCGCGAGGATGTCACGGTGATCCTGTCCGGCGTTGGCGGCGACGAGCTGTTCGGCGGCTACAACCGCTACCTCGGCGACTACTATGCCGGGCAGTACCGGCGCTTGCCGGCGTGGATGCGCCAAGCCGTGATCGCACCCCTGGTGCAGGCAATGCCGAGTGACCGCCACGGAAGACTGTCCGGTGTCACTCGCTACGCCCGTACCTTTGTCGCCTCCGAAGATCTGCCTTTCGAGAAGCGCTACCGCTGCTACGTGGAGGTCTTCGGTGGCGACAGTCTGGAGCGGTTGCTGAAGCAGGCGCGCGTCGGGCAGGTCGACAGCCTGGAAGAGGCCTTTGCCCTCGCAGCGTCCGGCGACCGGCTCAGTCGTCTGATGCGGGTCGATCTGGCGACACAGTTGCCCAACGACCTGCTCATGCTGACCGACAAGATGACGATGGCCAGCTCGCTGGAATGCAGGGTGCCCTTGCTGAACCATGAGTTGGTGGAGCTGGCGGCGCAGGTCCCGGCCGATTTTCGCATCGGCGGGCGGAACTTGAAGAGCCTGATGAAGCGTTCTCTCGATGGTGTGCTGCCCCGCGATATCCTCGATCGCAAGAAGCGTGGCTTTGGAGCGCCCATTGGAGCTTGGCTCAAGAGCGACCTCCGGCCGATGTTGGATCGCCTGCTGTGCCGGCAAAGCGTGGAGAAGCGGGGTCTGCTTTCCTGGCCGGTGGTGGAGGAGACGATGGCTCTCCACATGGCCAACCGCGAGGACCACACCGACCATCTGCTGTCGCTCCTGAACCTGGAGATCTGGGCACAGATCTTTCTTGACCGGCGGGCGCCGGAGGATCTGGCCGAGGAGCTAAGCGAGAAGGTTGCGGCTGCGGGATGAGAATTCTCTATGTCTGCCACCGCTTTCCCTTTCCGCCGGCACGCGGCGGCAAGATCCGCCCCTTCAACACGATCAAGCATCTGAGCCGGCAGCACGAGGTCATCGTGGCTTCGCTGGCACGCTCGGCGGAAGAGGCGGAGGCCGGGCGCGGCATCGCGCCGCACTGCAGCGACTTCCTCATGGGCGAAGTGCGTGCACCGGCTGCTTGGATGCGGATGATCGCGCGCCTGCCGACGCGGGGGCCGTCTTCGATGGGGTACTTTTACGACCCGGGACTCGCCCGACAGATCGAAGCGCGCCTTCAGCAGGAGCGTTTCGATCTCATCTTCGTGCACTGTTCATCCGTGGCGCCCTATGTCAGCCGAGTGGGGGGCGTGCCCAAGCTGCTCGATTTTGGCGATATGGATTCCCAGAAGTGGCTGACTTACAGGCACTTCAAGCCCTTTCCCCTCTCGCTCGGTTACTGGCTTGAGGGCAGCAAGATGGCCGCGGCTGAAAGGGCCCTCGCCGGCAGGTTCGATTGCTGCACCTGCACCACCAGAAGCGAGTTGGAGGCACTCCTGAGTCTGCAGGTGCCAACGCCCTGCGACTGGTTTCCCAATGGCGTCGATCAGCACTTCTTCGCCCCGTCGGCGGAGCCCTATGACGCGGATGCCATCTGCTTCGTCGGCCGGATGGACTATTTCCCTAACCAGCAGGCGATGCAGCGCTTCTGTGACGAAGTGTTTCCCCTCGTGCGGGGGGAGCGCCGGACAGCGAAGCTGACGATTATCGGCGCTGAACCCTCAGCAGAGATCAGGCGCCTGGGCGAGCGCGACGGAATCACCGTTAGTGGCACTGTCGCGGACGTACGAAAGCCGGTGCAACGCGCTGCGGTAAGCGTGGCACCATTGGTCATCGCGAGAGGGACACAGAACAAGATCCTCGAATGCATGGCGATGGGCGTGCCGGTGATTGCCAGTCCAGAGGCGGCCGGCGGGGTGGATGCAGTGCCAGGCGAGCACCTTCTGGTGGCACGAACACCGCAAGACTATGCAGACAAACTGCTGAGGCTGATGAGAAACCCTTCCGATCGCCAGGCGCTCGCCGCTGCCGGTCGGGCACGGGTGGAGACGCACCATAGCTGGACCGCGTCGATGGCTAAGCTTGACCACATCATTGCAGGCTGCCTGCACCGCTACAATTCAGGTGACAAGCGCCCGGCCTGACCATGCTCACGGCTCGATCGCATGCTGTTTGAGGAGGTGGTAGAGAGTAGGGCGGCTGGTATCGAGCACGCGGGCCGCTTCCGATATGTTTCCATCAGCGACGGCGAGCGCTTGCCGCAGCGCCTTGCTCTCCGCCATGAATCGGGCCTGCTTCAGCGTAAGGGGACCATCGACGCTATCCTGGCCGTTCCCAAGTCGCAGGTCCTGTGCTGATATTGCGGGTCCTGAAGCCGACGCTACCGCCCGTTTGATGCAGTTTTGCAGCTCCCGGACATTGCCGGGCCAGGAATGGGCGAGGATGGCAGCGAGAGCGCCTGCGCTGAGAGCGCGGATCGGCCTCCCCAGTTCCCGCGCATAGCCTCGTGCGAGCTTGTTGGCGATCAGGGCGGCATCTTCGAGGCGCTCACGAAGCGGCGGAATCTCGACGACGCCCTCACTCACCCGATAGTAGAGGTCTTGCCGGAAGCTGCCTTTCTGAATTAGCGCGCTGAGGTCCTGGTTCGTGGCCGAGACGATACGAATGTCTACCCGGATCTGCTTGTGGCCGCCGACCCGCTCTATTGTACGTTCTTGCAGGAAGCGCAGCAGCTTGGCCTGCAGCGGCGGCGGCATGTCGCCGATCTCATCCAGAAAAAGTGTGCCCTTATTGGCGAGCTCCACTTTGCCGGTGGTGGTCTTGATAGCACCGGTAAAGGCACCCTTCTCGTGTCCAAAGAACTCGCTTTCCAGCAGTGTCTCCGGAATCGCGGCGCAGTTCACCGCCACAAAGGGGCCTTTTGCGCGAGGACTGAGCTCATGCAGAGCGCGTGCAAGCAGCTCTTTACCCGTACCACTCTCCCCGACGAGGAGGACCGACACTGGGGTCGTGGCTAGTGCGGCAATGTCGCGGCAGATCTCGAGCATAGCCGGATTGGAGGTCAGAACGCCGGGCAACGCTGTGCCGCCGTGGCGCTCAGCTAGTCGGCGATTCTCCTGCTCCAGCTCGTAAAGGCGCTGCGCGCGGCCGACGATAAGACGGATTTCATCCATGCAAATTGGCTTCTGGTAGAAATCATACGCACCGAGCGCAACGGCCTTCAGCGCAAACTCGCGCTCGGTCTGACCGCTCATCATGACGACTTTACTTTCAGGGGAATGCCTGAGGATCGCCTGCAGGGTCGCCAATCCCTCGCTTGGACCGTCTTCGTCGGGTGGCAGACCGAGATCGAGAAGTACTACCGATGGCCGCTCCCTTTCGAGGACCTGCTCCGTCGACGCCCGGTCCTTCGCCCTGAGCACCTCGAAGTCGTCGAAGGCCCAGGCCAGCTGGCGTTGCAGGCCAAGGTCGTCCTCGACCAGCAGAAGCTTGGGAGTGCGCTGCTCAGCCATGGCAATCAGACAGCACAGTTTGCTGCTTCGTGCAACAGAGGCAGGGTTACGCGCATGGTCGTTCCCGCGCCGACGCTACTAATGGCCTCCAGATCCCCCCCCAGTTCACGGGCGTAGGTACGGCATTGGAATGCGCCGATCCCCATACCATCGCGCTTGGTGGAGCGAAATGGCTTGAACAACTCGTTGTCAATAAACGCCAAGTCCATGCCGTTGCCCGAGTCGCGAACCTCGATGACCGCCGCGTTGCGATTGCGACGCAACCCGACAGCAATTTTGCCATTGCCGGAGCATTCGACGGCATTCTGAAACAAGTGGCGCAGGATCGCATCAACCCGCCGGGCATCAGCCCGTACGTGGAGGTTAGCGAGTTCGGGCGGACAGTCGAACGATACGGCAGCGCTTGCGAGGTGATTCTCACCGATGATCGATTCGATCAGTGGGCGGACGGCGACGCCCTCGACCTTGTCTGCATCGGGGTGGCCCGCCAGACGCGCCATCAGATGGTTCATCCGATCGACTGCCGAGCCAACGGTAGCCACCGCGTCCTGCTGGAAGTCGGGGCGGTCTCCGTGCTTTTCGAAGTTGCGCACGACGAGTGAGAGCTGGCTGACCAGGTTCTTGATGTCATGTGCAACGAAGGCGTAGCGCTGATTGAATTTTTCAAATTCGCGGGCCTCTGCAAGAGCTTGCGCGGCGCGCTGCTCGGAAAGGTACCCGGCTGCCTGGTGGCTGGCAATTTGCAGTAGTTCGCTGTCCTCGGGGCTCAGGCTCCCGCCAGACCGAGGCCGGGTCAGCAGCAACAGAGCGACCAGTTGGCCGTGATAGGGAAGCGGAATCAAGACCCAAGCCTGCGGTATCCGTTGAAGCTCTGCTGCCAAGCTATGGCAGGCCGCCGGCGCCTCGGCTGGGAAGGGTCGCGGGCCCGAGATCTCGCGAACTTGGTCATGTGTCTCGAAGTACTTTACGAGGGCCGCGACATCGATGCCGGCCAAGCTTGCCGGGGAGACATTCCATCCCGCTGCTATAGGAAGATGCGTCTCGCCCACGCTCCAGAGTGCGCCTGCGGGGCTGTCGACGATATCGGCGAGCGCTCGAATTATCCGGCGGTCGAAGGTCTCTGTACTGTCGGCGCGAGCCAGCCGCTCGCTGAAGCGCAGCCATTCCGCGCGGTAGTCATACTTGTCGCGGAAGACGTGACTCGACAGAAAGCGCCGCAGACGGGCGCGGAATGATCCAGACAGAACAAAGACGAGAAGCAGAAGGATGCTGGCGAACAGGAAGACGGTTTGTACCGCACTGCCCCAGGCCCCGCCGACGCTGCGCACGTAATACGCGGCAGACGCCATGAGAGCCAGGTAGAATCCGGCCCCAAGTATTACCGTAGACCCGAAAACCAGACGCTGAGACAGGCCGAGCCCGAAGTGCCGCGCCTGACTGCGCTGGATGTTGATAACAAAGCAGGGGACGACCACCGCCTGCGCCAGGCCCCGCACCTCCAGGAAGGTGGGGTCCAGTGCGCCAAACAAGAGACCGTCACCATAAAGGAAGACGTCGTAGGCAAACAGGCCACCAGTGGCGAGGCAGAGGAACTTTACGCCCCAGCGCTCCACCGCCTCGTAGCTGCGGTAGAGCGATTCAGTGAGTGACAGCCCCAGCACCGCGATCGCCAGGCCTAGCCCAACCGGCATCTGCGTAGGCCCGAAGCCAATCAGCGCATGTGCTGCCAGAAGCAGAACCACCGCGGCCGTCAATCCGCACATGAGGAGCCAGCCGAGCAAAAGACGGCGAGGAAAGTTCGTCCGATGTGGTTCGAGTGAGGCCACGATGTGCCAAAGCAGCCATGCCCAGGCGAGCATCGCGAGGTGTCGCAGCATCTGGGCGGCCTCGGCATAAGCGGGAATGATATCGTGCCCGGCTAAGGAAAGGCCTGCCCACGCTGCCGTCAGCAGGCTGGCGAGCAGCAAGTAGGGTCCGTGGCCGCCCCAATGGCCGCGCCAAAAGTAATACAGCGCGAGGCCCAGATAGGCAGCCGCACCAGCAGCGTAGCTTGTGTAACCTATTGTTAGTCCCATGAGCCTGACGGTCCCACGAGGCAATTATGAAAACGAAATGCTCTATGAAAGAGCCACAATGAAAGTGGGCTTCGAAGTCCAAGTGTGGCAGAAATTAGGACGGAAAATCAATAAGATACCACTTGGTCGCGATCTGCGCTGGCGTTCTTCTCCGGTCTATACACTGCCACGCACCGACCTATACTGCGTAAGGCCATAGGGAGAGCGCTTCGATGATCTGCCCAGGATTTGGACCTGCCAATCCTAGTGCGGCCAAGATCGGCACAGCCGGCAAAGCCAGATGCGCACGCTGGCTACCGGCTTTCCTGGCCCTCGTCGTGCTTGCGTGCCTTGCGGTTGCCGGCGCGCCGGGTGCTTTTGCCGCGACCTTCCTGGAGCGTGCGCAGCAGCACTTCGAAGATGGCGATCTGCAGGCGGCCGAGGTCGAGCTGAAGAACGCGCTGCAGCGTGATCCAAACGATCCCGATGCGCGGCTGCTGCTAGGCAAGGTGCACCTCAAGCGGGGTGATGCTCCGTCTGCGGAGAAGGAGTTCCTCCGAGCCCGCGAGCTGGGTCACGAGAGCGAGGAGCTCGACCTGATGCTGGCCTACGCGAGGCTGGATCAGAGGCAGTTTGATTCCGTCCTGAAAAGCATCACCGAGGAGATCGAGACAGAGAGCGATCTGCAGCGGGACCTCTACGTCGCCCGTGGCGAGGCGCTCCTCGGCTTGGGGAAGTTTGAGGAAGCCGAAGCGATCTTCGATCGCGTCCTGCAGGACGGGCCGCACGTTCAGGCGCTGGTAAACAAGGCGCGGATTTCCCTCGCGCTGAACGACAGCGCAACGGCTCGCGAACTGCTCGATCAGGCCGCAGCTGTCGATCCGCAGGATTCAAGATTGCTTGCGGTCGACGGGGCCTGGCACTACCGGGAGAAGCGCTTCGCGGAGGCGCGCGACCGCTTCGCCCTGGCCCGTCGGCTGGATCCGACGAGGCTCGAGAACCATATCGGACACATACAATCCCTGCTGGCCCTGGGCGAGCTGGAGACAGCAGCAGGCGTGGTAGATGAACTGAAGGCCACCAACCCGGACGTCGCCGCGATCATGCTGCAGGATGCGATCGTGCAGTTTCTGCGCGGTAGGTTCCAGCAGGCGGAGTCCGTGGCGGATCGACTCCTTGCCGTAGCCCCCGGGAATCCGCAGGCGCTTCTGGTCGCTGGACACAGTGCGTTTCAGCTGAAGAAGTTCGAGAAGGCTCGCGTTCAGCTTGGCGGCTACCTGGCGCAAAATCCAACCGATCATCAGGCACGCTTGGCGCTTGGCCTGACAATGTTGAGCCTCGGCTACTCCCAGGAGGCTTACGGCACGCTCCAGGCGCCGGCAGGTGGCGAGATTCCGGATCAAACGGCCTATCTTGATGTGCTCACCACGGCCGCTTTCGCCGTGGGAGACAGGCACGCCGGGCTGAGGTACCTCGAGCAGCTCGCTGGGCGGGAGCCGGACGATCCAGCGGTTCAGGAAAGACTGGGCCTCGCGCGCCAGTCGCTGGGGGACCCCGCGGGCGGCGCTGAGGCGCTGGAGCGCGCCATCGAGCTGGAGCCCGGCCGCCATAGCGCCTACATGCAGCTGTTTACCGCGCGGATGCAGCAGAAGAGGCTGGATTTGGCCGTGGAGATTGCGCAGCGAACCAAGGACCGCTTCCCGGACAGAATTTCTGGCGACACGATGCTCGGCATTGCCTACCTGTCGACGCGCGAGGTCGACAAGGCCCGCGAGGCCTTCAGGCGGGCGGTCGAACAAGAGCCGGACTCCACCGCCGCGGCGGTGAACCTTGCGAACGTGCTGCGTATCGAAGGCAAGCCCGAGGAGGCGAGGGCGGTGCTGGACCGGGTGCTTGAGGCCGAGCCAGGCGATCTGGAGACGCTGCAGATGGCTGCTGATCTTGCAACGGCGGCGGGTGACCATACGAAGGCCGAGGCGCTTTGGCAGCAGGCCATTGCTCACAATCCTGAAGCCACGCAGCCGCGCATTCTTCTGGGCAATCGATATATTGCAAGCGACCGCCCGGCGGAGGCGCTCGCTGTGTCGGAAGCGGCCCTGACTGCCAGCCCGAACCATCCGGGCCTGCTCGAGACCGTGGGTCAGGCCCGCCTTCGAACGGGCGACCGGGCCGGCGCCCTCAAGGCCTTCGAGACTCTTGCCAAGCTGGCACCCAACAGTGCGCCGGCTCAACAGTATCTGATGTGGGCCCTGGAGGAGAACGGACGGACTGAGGAAGCCCTCGAAGCTGCGGAGCGAACTCTGGCGCTCGATCCAGGCATCGCCCGGGCCCGGTTCGGCCAGGTGCGCTACCTTGCCCAGCTAGGCCGTCTGGAAGAGGCTAAGGCCAAGCTGGCGGCTCTGAGGCAGGACTTCCCAGATCAGGTCGAACTTCTCCTTGTCGAGGGGCGCATTGCGCTCGCCGAAGGGCGGGCTGACGATGCCATGTCGAGTATTCGTAAGGCGTTTGAATTGCGCCGCACCAACATGATGCTCATGGAACTGGTGCGCGCATATTTCGCGACCGGCCAGGCTGAGGAAGGACTGGCGGCGATGCGGGACTGGCTCACGGAGTTCCCGAGCGATTTACTCACCCATAACACCTTGGCCGAAGCCTATATGGCAATGGGTCGCCTAACCGAAGCAGAGCAGCAATACCAGGTTGCGCTCGAACTCGCGCCGGAGAACGCTTGGCTGCTGAACAACCTCGCCTGGCTGCGCATGACGCTCGGGAAGACTGAGGAAGCGATTTCGCCGGCGCGCAAGGCCGCCGGGCTCGCCCCCGGAGAGCCGGAAATCACCGACACCCTTGCCGTCGTTCTGCTGGAGGCCGGGGAGAAACAGGAAGCCCTGGCTCTGCTGCGAAAGGCGCGCCAGGACGCAACCGATAACCCGACCATTCACTTCCACTTTGCGCGCGCTTTGGCGGCGAACGGCGAGACGAGCGGTGCCGTCACGGAGTTGCGCTCACTGCTGCAGCAGGAGCAGACCTTCAGTGAGCGTCAGGAGGCTGAGGCCCTGCTGGCCGAGCTGACCGGCCAGTAGAAGGTTGCCGTGAGGCTGTCCCTCGTGAGCTTGACAGCGCCGCGCCCCGCCCTTGGGCGCCGGCGATGAGCGGCCCATCGGGGGAACCTCCAGCTGACGGCGGACCGGAGCGGGCCCGGCCAGGCGATCTGGAAAGCGCGCTGCACACATGGAAACGGGAGCTCGGTGACGAGCACGTCGTGACTGACGCTGCCAAGCTGGAGCGCTATGCCCGCTCTACCATCTGCAGGCCGGTTGAAGCTGTTGCGGTGCTGAGGCCTGCCAATGCGGACGAGGTGGTGGCTGCGGTGAAGACCGCCGCCCGTTACCGCATCCCGCTGTACCCCATCAGCCGGGGCAAGAGCTGGGGCTATGGCGACGCTTGCCCGGTGACCGAGGGCAACGTCATCGTTGATCTCGGTCGCATGAACCGCATCCGCGAGGTGAATGCCACTCTCGCTTATGCCGTCATTGAGCCAGGTGTCACGCAGGGACAGCTCTCCGAGCATCTGCGCTCGAGGGGGATCGCGCTGTGGCCGGACTGTACCGGCGCGGGCCCCGACACCAGCATCGTCGGCAACGTCCTGGACAGGGGGTTTGGCCACACCCCCTATGGCAACCGCGCCCAGTTCATCAGCGGCATGGAAATCGTGCTGGCCGACGGCCGCACGCTGCGCACCGGGTTCGGCCACTTTGAGAAGGCGCGTAGCAGCCAGCTCTTTCCCTATGGCATTGGCCCCGCCCTTGATGGCCTGTTCGTGCAGTCCAGCCTCGGCATCGTAACCGCTTTGGGAATCTGGCTCATGCCGGCGCCGGAAGCCTACAGCCTCTTCATCTGCTCGCTGAAGAATGATGAGGACATCGCCAGCTTTGTCGAGGACCTGCGGCCCCTGCGCCTGGACGGCACGCTCCGCAGCGTCATTCATATGGGCAATGACCTCCGCGCCATCTCTGGTGGCATGGCCTATCCGCGCGACCAATTCTCCAATGGCGGGGCGCTGCCAGAAGACTATCGCAGGTCGCTGCGCGAGAGCGGGGGGCTCGGGGCCTGGATGATCGCCGGAGGTCTCTATGGCTCCAAGAGCCTGGTCGCTGCATCCCGGCGCGAGGTGCGGCGCAGGCTGGCGCGAGCCGGCCGCACTCTCCAATTCTTTGATCAACGGAAGCTGGATGCGCTGGAGCGGATGAGTCGGCCTCTCGCCGGCGTTCGGCGCGTGGCGGCGCTGAGGGGAAAGCTTTCCTCTCTGAAATCGCTGTATGAGATGAACCGTGGCATTCCCTCTCATCGCTTTCTGGCCGGAGCCTATTGGCGCCACCGGCAGGGCCTGCCTGCCGATCTCTCGAACGCCGACCCGGCGCTGGATTTCTGCGGATTGCTGTGGTTCCCACCCGTCCTGCCGTTCACCGGCGCGGCGGTCGAGGAATTCCTTGCCCTCGCCAGGCCGATCTTCGCCCGTCACGGGTTCGATTTCTTCGTCACCCTGAGTTCGGTCACCGAGCGTTCGCTGGGCGCCGTTATGACAATCGCCTATGACCAGGAAGACGCGAGGGAGGTTGCGGCAGCCCAGGACTGCGCCAATGCCCTCTGCGAGAGCATGATGGACGCCGGTTTCCCGCCCTACCGGATCAGCCCGCATTTCCTGCCCTACCTGGCGCGCGGCAGCGACACCTATTGGGACGTCGTTGCTGAGATCAAGCAGGCGCTGGATCCAGATCAGATCATGTCGCCAGGGCGCTATCAGCCGCTTTCGTAGCGGGCGCCGAATCGCCAAAGAAAAGAGGGTGAGCCGGCCGGCTCACCCTCGACGCAGTCTGTGAATCTTTTGGTAGGTCTCAGGCCATCCCGCCGTTGCCCCGGCGGCGTTGGAGCGCTATCAGGCCGATCGCTACCAGCCCCAGGCTGAAGAGCGCCAGGCTCGTCGGCTCCGGAACCTGGACCAGGACCAGGGCTGCCCGGGCAAACGAGCTATGGGAGATCGTCAGGGTGTAGTTCACACCGGCGCTCAGCGGGTCCGTCGTCGCGCTGAAGAGGGCTAAACCCGTGTCGATAAAGGTCTGGCCTGGCAACTGGCGGGTGACTTCCTGATTGAGATTCGCCCCGTCAGCGTTCTCGTCACCGCCTACGATGTTGCCATTGACCGTACCGTCAGGGCTCCATTCGAAGACGACAGCGCCGGTGTCGGCGTTACGAACAGTGATGCTCCACTCAAAGTCGGCACCGGTGCTCGATCCGGGCGCTGAATCGGGATCGAGGCGGACGTCGAGCATGCCCTGGGCGGCGAAGCTCACGGTAATCTGCCTGTCAGCGGCCAGAGAGAAGCTGAAGGTCGTGTCCGTCCCCACGTCGCTTGCCCCGGAGCCTGTCTCGCCCGTATTGCGAAGCTGTACGCCGGCCACGCTGTCGGCCGTCACCGAGCCGCCCCCAAGAGGGGTTCCAGTCAGTGCAGAATCGCCGCGGGAGAAGCTGTTCGCCGGCGGGAAAGGCTGCTGGCTGAAGTCATTCTCGCCGATCCCGGCGCAGCCAGCGCCGACACAAGCCTGGGCAGCGTCGGCATCACCAGGGACCGAGCCGCTGCTAAAGGTTTCCCCAACAAAACCGCTGAGGTTCGCCGAGTTGTTGGAGGTGTTGCCGATGATAAGGAGGTCGAAGTCGCTGCCGTCCAACTGGCCGCCCGCATCGCTGAAAATGAAGTCCTCGACATGGAAGGAGGAGAACGCCTTGGCGGCCGCGTTCGCTTCTCCCATAAAGGCCGGCATCGCGAGGAGGCTGGTTACCGCCGCCACCGACGCGAGCTTGAGTGCTTTGCTGACTAACATGGTCCGAGCCTTTCGACATCTGTTGCAGATTCACAGGACGAAACGTCACCGTGTTAGAAGCAAAGGGCGTGCCAGACGATATTTTACATTACGAATCAAGAGCTTATGCGCGTATTTCGGCAACGGTGGGGCGGCCGTGACGGCAAGAGCGTAAGGATTTTCGACAGGTGTCAGCGCCGCTGGTTCATACCGCGCCAGAAAACGGCGAGAAGATGGCTCCGGGGGGCGACGGCCGGATCGGATAGCATTGATAATGCTGAGAAATTTCTCCGGCACAGGCAGGCTGGCGAAGCTGTAAGGGAACTTTGCAACGCAGTGACCGCCGGCGGCCTGAAGCCGCCAAAGGTGGGGTTGGACAGCCCGACTGCGCCAGGTCGAGCGCCTACTGTCGCCGATCGGCGAGGAGAGCCTGCAGCCGCTCCCAGTGTTGCCCGCCGTCAGTCAGGACATCCCAGACGTCCGGCCGCTCGGCGCGCACCTGCTCGAGAAAGGTGTCGAGCTTGAGGAAGCAAGGCTGCCGGCGACCGTGGTAGTCAACCAGGGGACCGATGAGCTCGAAGTGCATCCCCAAACGCGCCAGCAGGCGCAGCAAAGTGGGCTCCATCACTGCGCAAAGGTACCAGATGCCCCTTTCGAGGCTTATCCGCACGAGACCTTCGAACAGGCCCAGCGTCATGTTAGGGATGACGCGTCGCGAATCGCCGTTAGTTTCCGGATTGTTATTCGCAGGAAAAAGACTGTCGCCTTGGCGCCTGCGGAAGAACTTGGAAATGCACAGGCGGGAGATCTCACCCATCTCCAGCACCGGAAATCGCTCCGGATCGCTGATGATCGGATCGAAGCAGACCTCCTGCAGGGCAAAGCTGTGCTCGGGAGCGGCCCGATTGGGCAGAATTAAGCGCACGGCCCCGGCCCAGGTATGGCTGGGCAGGTGGAGTAGCAGGCAGTGGTCCGCCCGGGCGTCATAGGCGTCTCGCTCGCGGCCATCCGGGTTGTCTGCCGGATCCTCAAACGGATTCTCGATGCAATAGACCTGATAGCGCAGACGGAAGGCAGCGTCGCGCAGCTCCTCGTCTTCATCTCCGATCACGACGGCCTCGAAGTACCGCCGATAGATTTCGTGAAGGGCCGGCACTGTGTTGCTCCCAGCCAACGCAGAGTGAGAACGCTTTCCGGCGCACGCCGGTGTCGCTTCTCAATCTGATCCCAATGGAAGGCCTGGAGTGCAACTCAAAACGTCGGTGGGAGGGCTGCAGAATAGATTCCGGTCGCTCGGCGCGAGTAGCGCCGAGCGGTGGGAAGCCGTCAGGCGACGCTCCGGACAGCCTCGCCGGACAGCAAGAGGCCGCCCACGGTCAAGACATCCCAGACCTCGGGGCGTTCAATCTCGGTCCGTGCCAGCAGCGTCGTGATTTCGGCGAAGCAGATCTGCCGCAGGCCGCGATGCTCGACCAGCGGTCCGGCAAGCTGAAAGTGCAGCCCCAAGCTGCGCAGCCGGCGAAGCAGGCTGGGTTCTGCCGCCAGGCACCAGTGGGTCATGCCCCGCTGCATGCTGACGCGGATGATGCCGCGGAACAGACCAAGGGCCATGTAAGGCAGCAGCCTTTCGAAGCGCTGCAGCGTTTCACCTGGCGCGCCCCCAAAGCGGGCCTCGGCGGCCTTTGCAGCCTGCCGAAGAACATCGCGTGCCGAGCGCAGGATAGCGAAGCGGGAGATTTCGCCTGTTGTCGCGCCGGGCAGGTTCCGCAGTATGTCCATACTTTCTTCTGGGGCGTATTCTGCCAGCGGAAGGCTGTCGACTCCCTCAGCCGCTCCCGCCGTCATGACCACACGCACTGTGCCGAGCGGATGTTTGCCAATGCGATCGCGCAGCAGGCAATGAAGTGCGGCATCATCAAACTGATCGCGCTCCCGGCCGTCAGGGCAGGCGCTGACGTCCTCGAAACCGCGGTCGAGGCAGTAGACCAGATAACGCAGCCGATATGCTTCTTCAATGTCTTGCGGGGTCGAGATGGGGGTCTCGCTGAAAACCGCGTCAAAGTGACGTAAGGCATCGAATCGTTCTTGGAGGGGCGAAGGGGCTGCAGCCGTAGAGGCGCTGCATAGCTGCTGAGAGAGGGCAAGAGAGGGGCGAGGCAAGTGCGTTCCCATTGGCTTCCGGTAGGCTAGAGGTCGACGATGACGCGCTGTGCGCGACTGGGAGACTTGCCGGGCAGTCGGTAACGAAGAGTTAAGCAAACCTCTTTCGACACTGCTTGGGGGTAGAAGTTCTTTTTTTGCCACAAGATCCCAGCTCCTCTCTGCCGACCTTTTCTTGTGCCGCTCCAAAGGCGACTGGTTTGCGATGAGCAATAGATCGCGCTCTCCGACAAGAGTCTGCCGGACCGGACACAGAGATATTGAAACGCAGGCGCTATGTTCCCCCAGCGCCGCAGTTGAAGACTTACCGCCTGCTACTTCGGTGGTATCGGTTCCCCGGAAGGGTAAGGAATGATAACGCGACCACGTCGCGGTCTTTTGTGTCCTTTTCCGGTTCTTCTGGGTCCTTTTCTTAGACGAGACCGGCGCCTAGGGATATTTTCAGAAGAGGACGGCGCGCGAGCAGACAAAGCAAACGCGCAGCTAGTAATATGGCGGGCGACTCAACTATTTAATGCAATGAACCGCCCCCGGCACCCCGAATCGGTCGTGCCACGGCGCAGTCGGCTCCGGCTGTTGCCTCGTCAGGCCCTTCCGGCCGGATCATGCTGGGTCGCGGGACGCCGGTGCGATGCCTCTGCAGGTCGGCGGCCCGAGCTTTTAGGGGCGCGCATCTTGATGAAGCCCACCTGCTCTTCGATCGACTTGGCCGAGTCGTTCTTCACGCTCCAATAGGCGACATAGATCACGCAGAGTATGAAGACGCCGAGGGCGATGGAGACCAGCATCGAAAGCCCCTTACCAGCTGCGCAGCCAGTCTAAGGTGAGGCTCGTGACCTTGTCACTGCATTGGCGGCGCGAGAAGGTGTGGTCGGCCTCTGCCAGGTCCTCTCGCCTCAAGCGCCGCTCGCCCAGGAGCCGATGCCAGTCTCCGGACCGGGCGGTGACCTCTTCGAACTCCCTCGCCGTCAGGTCCTTCCCGCTCAGGATCAAGAGCACCGGCCCACGAAAGCCCGCGAGGCCGTTCGCCATCCGATCCGGCAGTGCAGTGCCGCCAGCGGCCGTCGCCGGCGCCCTCCGCAGCTGACGCAGGAATCCGGCCAGGGAACGGGCTGCTGCAGCGAGGTTCACGCGGCCGGCCAGCACGCGGCGCCAAAGGTCGCGCTCCCTCAGACGTTCCAGGTAGTAGTGACGCAGGTAAGCGCGCGCTTCGCTTCGCGGGCTGCGGACCCAGGGGTTTGCCAGGACGACCCCGGCCACCCGCGGATCTTGGTGGGCGTAGAAGAGGATGGCTGACGCGGCATCACAGAGGCCCCAGAGCACTACCTCCTCAATCCCTGGGCACTCGGCAAGAAAGGAGTCGATCGCGGCCGAGATGTCGTCGTCCAGATCCTCGAATCCCAGGAAGGGATCATCACTGTCACCGATGCCCCGGTGGTCGAAGCGCATGGTCGGGATTCCCACCCTCGCCAGACTGCGCCCCAGAAGCAGAAACTGCCGGTGACTGCCTGCGCGGTATTGCGGGCCGCCGACCACGATCAGCACGCCGCGGCGGCTTGCGCCCGCCGCCGGGTGCAGGATACCGACGAGGGTGCCTTGCCCACAGGCAAAGGTAAGTGCCCGCTCCCGCGGCAAGAGACAGCTCATGAGCAGAACAGGGCCTCCGTTGCATCGAGAAGTGCGGGCGTCAGGGTGATTTCCTGGAGAGCCCAGAAAGGCTCTCCCCCCACCGCCCGCGCAAGGGGGGCTGGCTTGTGGCTGCTCAGGGTCTCCAGCAACTGCTGCGTCGCCGGTGCGAGGGTCGGTTCCTCTCTGGAGCTGATTTCGAGCAGATCGAGCCGCAGTCCGGCCAGGCCGCCGAGCGTGTCGCCGAGATGCCTGCACGCGATTGCCTCGGCTAAGGCCGGGGCGAGACCATAGCCGGCCACCTCCAGCACCTCGCCGTCCTGCAGGCGCGCCCGCAGATCTGCGGCTTTCTCTGCGGAGCCGCCCCCGCCCATGGCGGCCGCGACACGCA
>Ga0207773_100212_pt1 | contig 41303 bp, 38 predicted proteins | sample TtaePargueraPR_2_FD_187281 | JGI IMG/M metagenome (GOLD analysis project Ga0207773, IMG submission 187281) | Aerobic enrichment media microbial communities from Bioluminiscent Bay, La Parguera, Puerto Rico - Tt and M1 (3) (SPAdes) | ecosystem: Environmental > Aquatic > Marine > Unclassified ...
CCTCGCCCGCGCCCTGCGCCAGGGCATCTCGCCCGGCGGCAGCGTCTACTATCCGGCCTTTCCCTACACCTCCTATACGGGCATGAGCGACCGCGACATCGACGACCTCTGGGCCTATCTGCGGACGGTCGAGCCCAGCGACACGCCGAGCACGCCGCACGACCTCCGCTTCCCGTTCTCCTGGCGCTTCCTGCTGAACGGCTGGCAGCTGTTCTACATGGCGGAGGGGCGCCCGGCGATCGCCGAGGACGCGCCCGATGCCTGGCGCCGCGGCGCCTATCTGGTGGAGGCGCTGGGCCATTGCGGCCAGTGCCATTCCCCCCGCACGGCGCTGGGCGGCGTCGACTGGTCCGCGCCCTTCACCGGCAGCGACCGCGCCCCGCCGATCACGCCCGAGGCGCTTGCCGGCTGGTCGCTCGGCGACCTCACCTTCATGTTCGAGATCGGCATGCTGCCCGATGGCGACTTCGTCGGCTCGGAGATGGCGGACGTCCAGGCCGGCCTGGCGGCGCTGACCGCCGCCGACCGCCAGGCGATCGCCGCCTATCTGCTGGGGGGCAGCGTTCCCGCGGAATGAGTGTTCACTAGCGCGCCCGGATGCTCTATGCAGGGGTTCGGGGGAAGGTCATGTGACGGTCACCGGACCAAGGGCGCCTAATGAGCAAGAAAGCCGCGATCCAGCGCGCCGCACTGGAGCTTTTCGTCGAGCAGGGCATCGACGCCACCACCACCAAGCAGATCGCCGCCCGGGCGAACACATCGGAAGGCAATATCTACCGGCATTTCTCCAGCAAGGACGCGCTGGCGGAGACACTGTTCTTCGACCACCTGCTGCCCTTCCTGGAAGCCCTCGACGTCGCGGTGTCGAGCCGGGAGCGCATGCGCGACCGCCTGGCGGAGGTGGTGCGCATCTTCTATCGCACCTTCGACGAGGACCGGGTCACCTTCAGCTACCTGCTGCTGTCCCAGCACCAGCACCTGGCGAAGTTCACGGAATCGGCCGAGACGCCGGTCACCTTTATCCACCGCCTCGTGCAACATGCGGTGGCGGGCGGCGAGATCCGCTCGCTGGAGCCGATGATCGCCACCGGCACCATCCTGGGCACCATCCTGCAGCCGGCGACCTTCGTCATCTACGGCCGCCTCGACCAGCCGCTGAGCGACCACGCGGAGACGGTGGTGGAGACGATCTGGCGCGCCCTGGCGCCCGATTGACACCGCGCCGCCTCCGATTGTCCTAGGTCAAGGCGGCGGGGGTCCGCACGACCGATTGTCCCAGCCGCGATCCGACAATGGCGGGGACGACCGGAGCCATGGCCACCCATTCCTATATCCGCTGGTTCACCGATCTCGGCATGGGCGACGTGCCGCTGGTCGGCGGCAAGAACGCCTCTCTGGGCGAGCTGTACCGCGCGCTCACCCCCCTGGGCGTGCGCCTGCCCAACGGCTTCGCGGTCACCGCCGAGGCGTTCCGCGAGGCGCTGAGCGCGGCCGGCGCCTGGGACGAGCTTCACGCCCTGCTCGACCCCCTCGACAAGCGCGACGTGCGCGCGCTGGCCCGGGCCGGGCACCGGGCGCGGGAGATCGTCTACCAGGCCGGCCTGTCGCCGGCCATGGAGGCGCAGATCCTCGAGGCCTACCGGCAGCTCGAGGAGGAGTACGGCCCCGATCTGTCGGTCGCCGTGCGCTCCTCCGCCACGGCGGAGGACCTGCCGAACGCCAGCTTCGCCGGGCAGCACGACACCTATCTCAACGTGCGCGGCCCGGTGGCGCTGATCGACGCGGTGAAGCGCTGCAACGCCTCCCTGTTCACCGACCGGGCGATCTCCTACCGCATCGACCAGGGCTTCGACCACTTCAAGGTGGCGCTGTCGGCCTGCGTGATGAAGATGGTACGCGCCGACCTCGCCTCTTCCGGCGTGATGTTCTCCATCGACACCGAGACCGGCTACCGCGACGCGGTCTTCGTCACCGGCGCCTGGGGCCTGGGCGAGAACGTGGTGCAGGGTGCCGTCGACGTGGACGAGTTCTACGTCCACAAGCCGACCTTCCGGACCGGCGCGCGCTGCGTGCTGCGCCGGGTGCTCGGCGCCAAGCAGCTGAAGATGGTCTATGCCGAGGGCCGCACCCGCGAGCCGGTGATCAACCGGCCGACGCCGGAGGCCGAGCGCGCGCGATTCTGCATCGACGACGCCCAGGTCCTGGAACTGGCCGACGCGGCGATCAAGATCGAGGACCACTACACCGCGCATCACGGCCGCCCGACGCCGATGGACATCGAATGGGCGCTCGACGGCGTGGACGGCCAGCTCTACATCGTCCAGGCACGACCGGAGACGGTGGCGAGCCAGGCATCGGCCACCACGGTCGAGGATTTCCGCCTCGAGGGCACCGGCACGCTGCTGGCCTCGGGCCGGGCCGTGGGCACGCGCATCGCCAGCGGCCGGGCACGGGTGATCGCCGATGCCGCCCATCTCGCGGAATTCCAGCCGGGCGAGGTGCTGGTCGCCGACACCACCGCGCCGGACTGGGAGCCGGTGATGAAGACGGCGGCGGCGATCGTCACCAATCGCGGCGGGCGCACCTGCCACGCCGCCATCGTGGCGCGTGAGCTGGGCGTGCCGGCGGTGGTCGGCGCCGACGGGGCGACCGAGGCGCTGCGCGACGCCGGCATCGTGACGGTGAGCTGCGCGGAAGGTGATGTCGGGCACATCTATTCAGGCGCCCTGCCCTTCACGGTCGACCGCACGGACCTCTCCACGCTGGAGCGGCCGCGCACCCACATCAACGTCAACCTCGGCAACCCGGAGACCGCCTTCAAGCACGCCTTCCTGCCGGTCGACGGCGTCGGCCTCGCCCGCATGGAATTCATCATCAACGAGTATATCCGCGCCCATCCCATGGCCCTGCTCGATCCGGCCCGAGTCGAGGACCGGTCGGAACGGGCGGAGATCGAGCGCATGATCGCCGGCGATGGCGGCGACGGCGCGCGTTACTTCGTGCGCACCCTGTCGGAGGGTGTGGGCACCATCGCCGCCGCCTTCCATCCGCGCCCCGTCATCGTCCGCCTGTCGGACTTCAAGTCGAACGAGTACGCCGCGCTGATCGGCGGCCGGCAGTTCGAGCCGGTGGAGGAGAACCCGATGATCGGCTTCCGCGGCGCCTCGCGCTACGCCCATCCGGCCTACGAGGCGGGCTTCCGGCTGGAATGCGCCGCCATGCGGCGGGTGCGCGGGGAGATGGGGCTGACCAATCTGAAGCTGATGATTCCCTTCGTGCGCCGGCTGGACGAGGCCGACCGGGTGCTCGCCCTGATGGCCGAGGAGGGGCTGGAACGCGGCCGGGACGGGCTGGAGATCCACGTGATGTGCGAGATCCCCTCCAACGTGCTGCTGATCGACGACTTCGCCAGGCGCTTCGACGGCTTCTCCATCGGCTCCAACGACCTGACCCAGCTCACGCTGGGCGTCGACCGCGACAGCCAGATCGTCGCCTTCGACTTCGACGAGCGCGACCCGGCGGTGCTGGCCATCCTCGCCCAGGCCATCGAGGGCGCGAAACGCAACCACCGCCATATCGGCATCTGCGGCCAGGCCCCCTCGGACTATCCGGAGATCGCCCGCTACCTGGTCGAGCGCGGCATCGACTCCGTCAGCCTGACGCCCGACAGCGTGGTCCGGACATTGCGCGCCATCCGCGAGCTGGAGGCCGCGCGGGGGGAGCCGGCGCGGGTCGCCTGACCGAGCTGGCCGCGGGCAGTGGTCACCAACAGGGAATGCCGCAAATCGGTTGCCCGTTCACGCTCGTCGCGCCCGACGGCGGCACCGAGAACAAAACCACCCATGCCAGAACAGGAGTTGCGACCACAAACCGATCAATGCCTCGCTTCACCGTCACCGCCCCTCCAAGAGCGGCGCGACATCCATTCCGTTGACGGTCATGGCGCCCTGGCCGTCGGTGAGCAGGCGGTAGTGCCGCAAGGGGCGGCCGTCCGGCGCATCGCCGGCGGGGTCGCCCAGGTCGAGGAGCGCCTGGAGCGTCGCGTCCCCGCGAAAGGCGGGGGGCAGAATTTCGGTCAGGGCGCCGGCCGTATCGAGATCCGCCGCGAGGTCGAACTCGAGGTCGAGCGCCATGCCCGACCCGCCGGCGAGGCGCGTCGCCGTGCCCGTCAGGTCGAGCCAGAGGGCGGCGGCGTCGACATGCAGGCGGTGCAGCGTGAAGACGATGGGTCCGTGCGGCGTGCGCCGGTGTCCCAGCCGTCGAAGGCCAGCACCTGTCCGAAAGCGAGATTGACGGCGTCATAGGGCGTCGGCACGTCGGCCCAGGCGCCGAGCATCCGGCCGACCGACAGCGCGTAGTCGTGGAAGTCGAGCCCCGTCACGGCGATCTCGGCGATCGCGTGGCGGGGCACGAGGTCGGGGTCGATCGGCGAACCGGGGCCCGCCACCTCCAGCCCCGAAACGCTGGCGGCGACCTCGACCGTCGGATTCCCGGTCCGCAATCCGGTGACGGTGAAGCCGAGCGCGGCGCTGTCGGCGAGGATGGTCTGCGCCAACCAGTCGGCGCGAAGGCCGGTGACCTCGACGCCGTTGGCGATGCCGTCGACCACGGCCTCGTCGCCCGACATCGCGGCGAGCATCGCGGCTTCCTGGTCCGGCGCCATATCGCCCGGCCGCCCGGCCCAATCCTCGAAGCTGGCGAAGCCGGCCCCCCAGACCCAGAAGCTGTCGAGCCGTGCCGCGTCGAGCCGCATCCACGCCTCGGCATGCGCCAGGGCGAGGTCGAGGGAGGGTGCCGTCACGCGCGCGCCGTCCACCGTGACGCGGAACTCCTGGTCGTGTCGGCGGTCGCCCCGGAAGGTGCTGGTGAGGGCGATCGCGCCGCTGGCGGCACGCGTTTCGGCGAAGGCGTCGCGCGGCAGCACGATGTCGGCCGCCTCGATATGGACCCCCATCAGGGCGCGAAGGGGTGGCACGATGGCGACATTGGCGGCGATCGGCCGCCACGAGGCGTTGGGACGGACCCGCAGGTTACCGCGCGCAGTCGGCGCGCCCGGCGGAGCGGTGCGGTCCGAGCCGATCTCGAAGGTCGCCGGCGGTGAGAACGCCAGGACGAGCTGGCCCTCCGGAGTGACGGATACCGTCACGGGCATCGCCTCGACCGCCAGCACATTGCCGATCGCGCCGTCGGATAGGCGCCAGCGGAACGCGGGCAGCCTGCCCGACCAGTCCTCGCCAAGAGGCCGCAAACGCGGCGGGCCAAAGAGGGCGAGGTCCTGACCGGGCGCGCGGGTCGCGATCTCGTCGAGCAGTTCGTGCAGGAGCGACTCGACATCGGCGGCGGTCTGCGCCCTCGGCTGCGTCTGCATCCCAAGCACGGCGGCGGCGGCCAGCAGGAGGGAAAGCCCGGTACCTCGCATTACCGCCCATCTCTCTCGTGGTTCACCCTTATCCCATACCTTGAGTATATGCGTGATGGCCTGGGGAAGCGGCCGACTCCGTTGCCCCCGGCTGCGGGACGAGACGCCCGCGATGCCGGTTACGTCAAACTTGGCGTTGCCGCGAACGCTGTGTTGACTGCGGCAGACGAGGAGTGCCGTCAGGGCCGAAGCCGGTAGACCGCCTGCACCGCGGGCAATCCCCGCAGGCGGTGGTTGCCGATGGTCTCGGCGCGGTCGGGCACGTGCCGGGCGACCTCCGCCGACAGGAGGACGCGCTCGCCCGTCTCGGCGGCCAGGCGCTCGAGGCGGCTGGCGAGGTTGACGGCGGGGCCGATGACGGTGAAGTCGAGTCGCTGGGCGAGGCCGACATTGCCGAAGCTGACCGGTCCCAGATGCAGCACGATGCGGGCGTCGGGACCGGTGCTGGCGGCCGCGTCGCCCTCCTTCGCCGATCCGCCGTCGGCCCCGGCTGCGTCTTCATCCCCGCCCGCGTCCTCCGCCAGGGCCTCCAGCGCCGCGTCGGTGGCGGCCACGGCGGCGGCGACGGCCGCCTTGACGCCGCCCGGGATGTCGGTCGGGAAGATGGCGAGGATGCCGTCGCCGATCAGCTTGATGACCTCGCCGCCATGGGCTGCGACCGGCCCGCCGACGCGGTCGTAGAAATCGTTCAAGACCGCGATCAGGCGGTCGCGCGGCAGGGTGTCGGAGAGCCGTGTGAAGCCGACCATGTCGGCGAGCCAGATCACCGCCTCCAGGGTCTCGCCGCTGCCCCGGGCGATCTCGCCGGTGAGGATGCGCGCCCCGGCGCGCGGGCCGACATAGGTGTCGAGCAGGCGCACGGCGATGTCGCGCAGGTTGAGGTTCTCCAGGGTGCGCGTGGTCGCCTGCAGCTCGCGCTCGATCAGCACCAGCTCCGCCGTGGTGAAGCCGCCCGGCCTGTCCGTCGTCCAGGTGCCGACGACGCCGCCGATCAGGCCGGCCGAGGCGGCCATGGCCACGTAGTCGGTCGCCCCCATGGCGCGCATGTCGGCGAGAATGCTGAGATCGTCCGCTATGTCCGGACGGTCGAGGCGGCGGCGGATGCCCGCGACCCCGTCCTCGAAGATCAGCTTGTAGGGGCTGCTGGCGTAGAGGCCCTGGTCCACCCGCTCGCGCCGGCCCTCCACCCGCACCGTCTCGTCGCTCTCGCGCGTCCAGCGGAAGCTGAAGCCGACGATCTCCGGATGCAGCGTGGTGAGCGCGATGTTCGCCCGCAGGAGCGGCACGCCCGCCGACAGCAAGCCCCGGAACAGCGCGTCGGCGACGGCCAGCGGTTGCGTCGCGGTCGCCAGGCCGTCGGCCAGCCAGTGGGCATCGGTCGGCATCCACTGCCGCCGCCGGGACGTCATCGGTGCCGCCTTCGCGCGCGGCCGGAACCGAGGGTGTTGCCGGCTACGGCGTCACCGCGATGGCCGGCTCGCGCTTGACCGGGCGCGGCGCGTTGACCTCGTTGCGCCGCTTCTGGGCATCGAAGACGGGGGCGAAGGTCGGCCGGTGGATGTAGTTGCCGGCCCCGCGCTCGACCCGGAGCTCGCCATCCTTGAAGACGACCTTGCCGTTGGAGATGGTGACCGCGTTGGAGCCCTTCACGGCCAGGCCCTCGAAGACGTTGAAGTCGACATTCATGTGGTGGGACTGGGCGGAGATGGTGCGCGTCGCCGCCGGATCCCAGACGGTCAGCGCGGCGTCGGATCCCACCTGCACGGTGCCGCGGCGCGGGTAGATGTTGAAGATCTTGGCGCAGTTGGCGGAGGTCACGGCGACGAACTCGTTCATCGTCAGCCGACCCTTGTTCACCCCCTCCGACCACAGCACGGCCATGCGGTCCTCGATACCGGCCGTGCCGTTGGGGATGGCGGTGAAGTTGTCCTTGCCCATCAGCTTCTGCTCGATGTTGAAGCAGCAGTGATCGGTGGCGGTGGTCTGGCAGGTGCCGCTGGCCAGCGCCGCCCAGAGGCGGTCCTGGTGGTCCTTCGGCCGGAAGGGCGGCGACATGACATGGGCGGCGGCGTGCCTCCAGTCCGCCGACCGGTAGACCGAGTCGTCGACCATCAGGTGCTGGGCCAGGACCTCGCCATAGACGCGCTGGCCGGTGGCGCGGGCGCGGGCGATGGCGTCCACCGTCTCCTTGGCCGAGACGTGGACGACGTAGAGCGGCGCGCCGGCCATCTGGGCGATGGAGATGGCGCGATTGGCGGCCTCCGCCTCCACCGTCGGCGGGCGCGACATGGGATGGCCCTCCGGCCCGTGGATGCCGGCCTCCAGCAGCGCCTTCTGCATCAGGAAGACGACCTCGCCATTCTCCGCGTGCACGGTGGGGATGGCCCCCAGTTCCAGGCAGCGGCGGAAGGACTGCATCAGCACGTCGTCCTCCACCATGATGGCGTTCTTGTAGGCCATGAAATGCTTGAAGGAGTTGACGCCGTGCTCGCGCGCCAGCACGCCCATCTCCTCCTCCACGCTGTCCGACCACCAGGTGACGGCGACGTGGAAGGTATAGTCGCCGCAGGCCTTCGCGGCCCAGTCCTGCCACTGGTGGTAGGCGTCCAGCAGCGGCTGCTCGGGGCTGGGGATCACGAAATCGATGATCAGCGTGTTGCCGCCGGCGAGGCCCGCCGCCGTGCCGGTGTAGAAATCCTCCGAGGCGACCGTGCCCATGAAGGGCAGCTGCATGTGGGTGTGCGGATCGATGCCGCCCGGCATGACATAGGCGCCGCCGGCGTCCACCACCTCGGCACCCGAAGGTGCCTCAAGCCCCTCGCCTACGCCCTTGATCACCCCGTCCTGGCAATAGACATCGGCGCGGAAGGTCTGGTCGGCGGTGACGACGGTACCGCCGCGGATCAGTACGGACATGGCTGGAACTCCCTGCTCTGGCGAGACGGACGGGTCCCGGCCGGCGAGCCGGCCGACGGACCTGTCCGTTCGGTCAAGTTTTGCCGAAACCGTATCGGAGGGATGCCCGTGACGGCAAGGGAATTGCCCATGTGAGGCGGTCACCGGTCGGCGAGATGCATCCGACGTGTCGATGACCGGTCCGTGGTTGGCTGGCCGGCGACGGAACAGGGGCGACGGAACAGGGGCGACGGAACAGGGGCGACGGAACAGGGGCGACGGAACCGGGACGACGGAACCGGGACGACGCGGCCGGGGGACGGCGTCTATGACGGCTCCGCCGGACAGCGCCGGATTGGCGCTATGGCCGGTCGATCAGCAGCAGGTGGAGCGAGGTCAGGCGTTCGGCATCGGGCAGGCCGGCGACGCCGCGATCCTCGACGATCTGGTTGTCGGGACGGTAGGCGATGCCCTCGGCCGCTTCCGCTTCCTGGTCGAGCAGGGCCGAGCTGGTCAGGAAATTGCGCGCGGCATCCGCGGCGCCGAGATCGTGTGGACCGCCATAATGGAAGACGACGTAGGGGTTGAGCGGCGGCCCTCCGGCCCCAGGGCCACCGAGATCGATCGTCGGCAGGTTCGGCAGGTTCGGGTCGGTCGGATGGATGCCGATCGGGTCGGGTATCACGATCTGGGCACCGGCCGGGAAGTCGGCCAAGCCTGTCAGCAGCGCAGCCGGCGACAGCACGAACGCGAAGACGCGGCGCATGACGGTCCCCCTCTCATCGCGCGGATAATAACCTTAGTATATATCCGCGTGGGGGATTTGGCGACCTTTAACCGTCCCGGAACATGTCCGGCGACCTCAGGCGGCCAGGGACCTGCCGGTCGAGCCCAGCTCCCGGAAGGCCTGGCCCAGCCGCTCGACCATGCCCTTCTCGCCCTCGCGCAGCCACTTGCGCGGGTCGTAGAGCTTCTTGGTCGGCTTGTCGGTTTCCGGGTCGATCTGGTGGAAGAAGGCGGTCTCGTTCGCCTTGACGTATTTGCCGATGGCGTGGGCGAAGGCGAACTGGGTATCGGTGTCGATGTTCATCTTGAACACGCCATAGCCGATCGCCTGGGTGATCTTCTCCGGCTCCGAGCCCGAGCCGCCATGGAAGACGAGGTCGAGCGGGTTGTCGCCGAGCTTGTGCCGGCTCGCCACCAGGGCCTGGCTGTCGCGCAGGATCTCCGGCCGCAGCTTGACGTTGCCGGGCTTGTAGACGCCGTGCACATTGCCGAAGGACGCGGCGACGGAGAAGTCGCCGATCGGCGCCAGCGCCTCGTAGGCCTGCAGCACGTCCTCGGGCTGGGTGTAGAGCTTGGAATTGTCCTTGGTGTCGAGCTCCTCGGATCCGACTCCGTCCTCCTCGCCGCCGGTGACGCCGAGCTCGATCTCCAGGCCCATGCCGAGCGGCGCCAGGCGCCTCAGCACCCGGGCGCATTCCTCGATGTTCTCCTCCAGCGGCTCCTCCGACAGGTCGAGCATGTGGGAGGAGAAGAGCGGCCGGCCCGTGCGGTCCATGTGCTTCTCGGAATGGCCGATCAGGCCCTCGACCCAGGGGATCAGCTTCTTCGCCGCATGGTCGGTGTGCAGCACCACGCAGATGCCGTAATGGGCGGCCAGCAGATGGGTGTGCTGGGCGGCGGAGACGGCGCCGAGGATCTTCGCCTCGTCGCCATCCTTCATGCCCTGGCCGGCGAAGAACTGGGCGCCGCCATTGGAGAGCTGGATGATGATGTCCGACCTGTTGGCGGCCGCCGCCTCCAGCGCCGCGTTGAGGCTGTTGGTGCCGACCACGTTCACCGCCGGCAGGGCAAAGCCGCCGGCCTTGCAGGCCGCGACCAGCGTGCGGTAGTCGTCGCCGGTGACCACGCCGGGCTTGAGACGGGGAGCGGTGGCGGTATCGATCGCGGCGGTCATCTCGGGGTCTCCATCACATGATGTCTGGCGTGCCGAACGGGCGGACCATGGGCTGCCTTCCGCCGATGTTAGTGCGCGCCCGGCGTGTTCAAGGCTGAATCTAGGCCTAGCACAGCCGGCGGTCCCGGAAAATCGCGGTCGCGGCTCCCGCCGGGAAAGGTTAGCGGACGGGATCGACCAGCGGCTCGCTGATGATGGCCACGCCGCCGTCGGCACGCACCTCGTTGAAGAAGCAGTCGCGCCGGTTGGTGTGGCAGGCGGGCCCCGTCTGCGCCACGGTCAGGAGCACCGTGTCGGCGTCGCAGTCGTAGCGGAATCGGCTGAGCGCCTGGACATGGCCGGAGCTTTCGCCCTTGCGCCACAGCGCCCGGCGGGAGCGGGAGTAGTAAGTGACCCTGCCGGTGGTGAGCGTCTCCAGCACCGCCTCGCGGTTCATCCAGGCCAGCATCAGGACGCTGCCGTCGCCGGCGTCCTGGGCGATGGCCGGCAGCAGGCCGCGATCGTCGAAGACGAGGCTGTCGGCGACGCGATCGGCGGCAGCCGGGTCGAGCGGTGTGAAATCTGTGGTCATGGGCAATCGGTTAGGTGGGGGACGGGCTGAGACGGGAGGGCCGGGATGGCAGGGCCGGGATGGCAGGGCCGGGATGGCAGGGTCGGGATGGCAGGGTCGGGGCGGCGGCGTCAGTGGGCCGGCACGCAATGGGCGCAGAGGCCGATGATCTCCACCGCGTGCCGCTCGGCACGGAACCGCGCCGACCGGGCGAGGCCGGAAACCGCCTCGGTCACCCCGGCATCGTTGACCTCCTCGACCTGGCCACAGCCCCGGCAGACCAGGAACTGGCTGACGTGATCGCTGCGCCGGTCACGCGCGCAGGTGCACGCGGCGTAGGCGTTCAGCGCCTCGATGCGGTGGGCGAGGCCGAGATCGGTGAGACGGCTGAGCGCCCGGTAGACGGTCGGCGGACCGGTGATGCCCTGGGGGCCGAGCAGGGCCAGGATGTCATAGGCGCTGATCGCGCGGCCGGACTCCTTCAGGGCGCGCAGCACGAGTTCCTGATTGCGTGTCAGATCCGTCACCGGGCTCGGCATTCCCGCCACACAAGAGATATCGATCGGCGGACCTTGACGGCCTGCCAACAATTTCGGGGAGCACGAACGCGCGAGACCCCACGCCCGTCAAGATAGGCGGCGGAAGCGGCGATTGCCAGTCCGGCCTGCCGGGGCGGCGCCGGGCCCGTGCACGCTCGGGGACCGGCGCGCTACTCGGCTTGGGTCGGCTCGGCGGCGCTGTCGATCAACAGGATACCGACATCACGCGGCAGGGCCGTCATCGCCACGCTGCCGTCCGGCCGCATCACGCCGGCGCCGCTGATGTAGAAGCGGTTGCCGCCGACCGGCATCGCGCCGTCCAGAACGGGATCGAGCGGCGACGGATTGGCGGCCGAACTGTCATCGGCCGCGTCGCGATGGGGACCGCTGCTGGCATGGTCGTCCGGCCCGATGTCGACGAAGGGGATCACCAGGCTGGTCGGCCGCAAGGTCTGCAGCGTCGGCGCGTCGCCGGTCAGGCCGGTATTGCCGATCACCGACGGGCTGACGATCCGGCCATCCTGCACCGGCGGCGGTGCCGGCGCGGCATTCGACACCGTCCAGCCGACATGGTGCGTGGCGACGGTCTGCGCGGTGGCAGGCGCCGAGAACGGACCTGAGAGCGCCACGATGGCGAGACCGCATCCGACCAGACGAGCGGAGGGGTTTGTCGCAGGAGACGCCGTCCTGGCGGCGAATATCCTCCACATGGCGATGCCCCTCATGGCGGCGGCGCCCCTTATTCTAGAGGTTTTGATCAGTTTCACACGCTACGCTGACGCCAGCTTGAAATCAATAACCTTGGTATGCATTCACAGGAAGCTCTGCGGATCGACGTCGATGGCGACGCGCACGGCATTGGGGACGCGCACCCGGGCCAGCCAGTCGCGCAGCAGGCGCTGCAGCGGCGCGTTCCGGCTGGTCTTGACCAGCAGGCGGCGGCGGTGCCAGCCGCGCAGCATGGCGAGCGGCGCCTCGGCCGGGCCGATCACCGTGATGTCCGGACCCTGGGGTGCCGCGCGGGCGAGCGCGCGGGCCGTCTCGTCCGCCTGCGCCCGGTCCGGTCCGGCGACGATCAGCGCCGCCAGCCGGCCGAAGGGCGGCAGACCGGCGCGCCGGCGGGTGGCGATCTGCTCGGCGACGAAACCGTCGCGATCGTCCGCCACCAGGGCTCGCAGCACCGGGTGGTCGGGCTCGTAGGTCTGCAGCAGCACGCGGCCGGGACGATCGGCCCGGCCGGCCCGGCCGGCGACCTGGTGCAGCAGCTGGAAGGTCCGCTCGAAGGCCCGGAAGTCGCCGGTGTTGAAGCCGAGATCGGCATCGACGACGCCGACCAGGGTGAGACCCGGGAAGTGGTGGCCCTTGGCCAGGACCTGGGTACCGATCAGCAGATTGGTCTCGCCCGAGGCCATGGCCTCGGCCAGTGCGGCCATGGCGGTGGGCCCGCCGAAGGTGTCGGAGGCGACGATCGACCAGCGCGCCTCCGGCAGGTCGAGGTCGATCTCCTCGGCGATGCGTTCCACCCCGGGGCCGCAGGCGACCAGGCTGTCCTCCGCCGCGCAGACCGGGCAGGCCGCCGGGCGCCGGCCCTCGAAGCCGCAATGGTGACAGACCAGGCGGTGGCGCAGCCGGTGGTCGACCAGCCAGGCCGAGCAGTTCGGGCACTCGAAGCGGTGGCCGCAGGCGCGACACAGGGTGAGCGGCGCGTAGCCCCGGCGGTTGAGGAAGAGCATGGCCTGCTCGCCGGCGGCCAGCGTCCGCCGCACGGCGTCGAGCAGCGGCGGCGCCAGGAAGCGGCCACGCGGCGGCGTCTCGCGCCGCAGGTCGATGGCCGCGACCACCGGCATGGCGGCCGAACCCACGCGCTCGGGCAGATGCAGGCGCCGGTAGCGGCCGGCCTCCACGTTGACCACGCTCTCGATCGACGGCGTGGCGGAAACCAGAACGGCCGGGATCCCACCCAGATGCGCGCGCACCACGGCCATGTCGCGGGCATGGTAGATGACGCCGTCCTCCTGCTTGAAGGCGCTCTCATGCTCCTCGTCGACGACGACGAGGCCGAGATCGGGATAGGGCAGGAAGAGCGCCGAGCGGGCGCCGACCACGACCCGCGCCCGGCCCTGGGCGATGGCGCGCCAGTTGCGCCGTCGCTGGGCCGGCGTCAGCTCCGAATGCCAGATCACCGGCGGCGCGCCGAAGCGCGCCTCGAAGCGGTCCAGCCACTGGGCGGAGAGCGCGATCTCCGGCAGCAGGACCAGCACCTGCCGGCCGGCGGCGAGCGCGGCGGCGACGGCCTCGAAATAGACCTCCGTCTTGCCCGAGCCGGTGACGCCGTCGACCAGCGTCACCGTGAAGCCGCCATCGGCCACCGCACGGCGCAGCGCCGTCGCGGCGGCATCCTGGTCGGGCTCCAGCGCCGGCCCGGGGCGGTTGCCGTCGGGCACGGGCGGTCGTGCCTCCGCCACCGCCTCGACCGTTTCCAGGAGGCCCTGATCGGCCATCTGCTTGACCACGCCCTGGCCGCAGCCGGCCTCCATGGCGACCTCGCGGGCGGCGCGCGGCGGACCGTCGGCCAGTACCGCCAGTACCCGCCGGCGGGCGGCGGTCAACCGGGCCTCGGCTGGCTGGATCTCGGCCGCCTGGTAGAGGATCACCGGCGCCGGCGGCTCCAGCGCGGCGGGCACCGACATGGCCATGCGCAGGACCGAGCCCGTGTGCGACAGGGTGTAGCCCGCCACCCATTCGATGAAGCGCCGGCTGAGTTCCGGCAGCGGCGGCGCGTCGAAGCGATGCTCGATCGCCTTCAGCTTCGCAGCTGCCACGTCGCCCTGGCCCGGCCCCCAGACGACGCCGATCACCGACCGCTGGCCCAGCGGCACCTGCACGAAGTCGCCCTCGCCCAGCCGCAGCCCCTCCGGCACGGCGTAGTCGTAGGCGGTGCCGAGCGGCAGCGGCAGCAGCACCGCCACGCGGGAGGGGGCGCCATCCCCGTCAGCACCTTCGCTTGCGGCGCCGACTGTGGTAACCGGAGCGGCCATTCGAGTACACTCAACCCAACGTCCCGGGACGGGAGGTGATTCGCCGGCCGCGGCAGCGCGGGGCCGCGGGAATCAGGCGTCCCGGCGACGACCGTAGCAGGGACTGTGCAGACATGAAGTTTTTCGTCGATACCGCCGATCTCGACGAGATCAAGGATCTCGCCGCCACCGGCCTGCTCGACGGGGTGACCACGAACCCCTCCCTCGTGGCCAAGACGGGCAAGAACTTCCTCGACCTGGTCGGCGAGATCGCCGCCGTGGTGCCCGGTCCGGTCAGCGCCGAGGTGACGGCGACGGACCACGACACCATGCTGAAGGAGGGCCGCAAGCTCGCCGGGATCGCGCCCAACATCGCGGTCAAGGTGCCCCTCACCATGGACGGGCTGAGGACCTGCAAGGCGCTGTCCGACGACGGCGTCATGGTGAACGTCACCTTGTGCTTCTCCGCCGCCCAGGCGCTGCTGGCGGCCAAGGCCGGCGCCAGCTTCATCTCGCCCTTCGTCGGCCGGCTGGACGACATCGGCCATGACGGCATGCAGCTGATCGCCGACATCGTGGAGATCTACGGCAACTATGAGGCCATCACCACCGAGGTGCTGGTCGCCTCGGTGCGCGGTCCGGGCCATGTGGCGGAGGCCGCCCGGCTGGGCGCCCATGTCGCCACCCTGCCGCCCGGCGTGCTGCGCTCGCTGTTCAACCATCCGCTGACCGACAAAGGCCTTGCCGCCTTCCTGGCGGACTGGGAGAAGACCGGGCAGAGCATCCTGTGATGGCCGCGACGGTCATCATGACGGCGGCACGCCCTCCTCTCACCTCCGGCCATGGCGGGAGCCGATATGGCGCGTGACGAGAACGCCGAGCCGATAAACCGGGCCCAGACCGAGGGCGAGGACGCGGAGGCGCCGCCGAGCGAGGCCGCGGTGGCGCGCTACCTGCTGGCGAACCCGGATTTCCTCGACCGCCACCCGGAGGTTCTGAACCGGCTGTCACAGGCCGACGGCGCCGACACGGTGCGGCCGGACGGCGCCATCGACTTCCAGACCTACATGGTCGGCCGCCTGCGCGGCGAGGTCGACCGGCTGCGCCAGGGCCAGCAGGAGATCCTCGGCCTCAGCCGGCAGAACGAGACCAATCTGCAGCGCGTGCACACGGCCGCCCTCTACCTGCTCGACGCCACCAGCTTCGAGGAACTGATCCAGACGGTGACCGCCGATCTGGCGGTGATCCTCGACGTCGACATCATCGCCCTGCTGGTCGAGGCGCGGGGCGACGAGCCGCTGCCGCCGACGCCGGCCGGCGTGCGCCTGGTCGACCACGGCCTGATCGACGAGGTGATCGGCCAGGACGAGATCGTGCTGGAGGACCATGTCACCGGCGACGAGCGCATCTTTGGCGGCGGCGCCAATTTGGTGAAGAGCCAGCTGCTGGTGCGCATCGCCATCGCGCCGGAAAGTCCGCCCTGCCTGCTGGCGCTGGGCAGCCGCGACGCGGAGACCTATCAGCCCGGCATGCGCACCGACCTGGTGCACTTCCTCGCCCGGGTGCTGGAGCGCTGTATCCGTGGCTGGCTCGACCTCGCCAGCTGAACCCGGCAGCGGCCGGGCCTGAGGTAGCGTGGCCGAAACCGCCTTCGCCGCCGCCCCGGACCTGGCCCAGGCCCTGGCCCGCTGGCGCCGCTGGCTGGAGAGCGAGAAACAGGCCTCGCCGCACACGCTGCGCGCCTATCTCGCCGATGTCGGCCGCTTCCTCGCCTTCGTCGCCGACCATCGCGGCGGCCAGGTCAGCCTGAACGGGCTCTCCGGCCTCGGCCTGACGGATTTCCGTGCCTTCCTGGCGCGCCGGGCAGCCGAGGGCGCCGGCGTGGGCGCGAGAGCCCGCGGGCTGGCCGGCATCCGCAACTTCCTCGGCTTCCTCGACCGCGAAGGCATCGTCCATGTCGGCGGGCTGACCGCGCTGGCGACGCCGAAGCGGCGCAAGCCGCTGCCCAGGCCGCTGAGCGAGGCCGACGCCCGGGCGGCGATCGACGGCATACCGGGCGATGGCGACTGGATCGAGCTGCGCGACCGGGCCCTGCTCGTCCTGCTCTATGGCTGCGGACTGAGGCTGTCGGAGGCATTGTCGCTGACCCGGGGGCAGGTGCCGCTCGGCCCGCGCCTGACCGTCACCGGCAAGGGCCGCAAGCAGCGCCAGGTGCCGGTGCTGCCGGTGGTGGCCGAGGCGCTGGCGGCCTACGCCGCCGCCTTGCCCCAGGCATTGCCGGCCGACGCCGCGATCTTCCGTGGCGCCCGCGGCGGCCCGCTCAACCCGGCGGTGGCGGAGAAGGCCGTGCGCGACCTGCGGCGCCTGCTGGGTCTGCCGGAGCACATGACGCCGCACGCCTTCCGCCACTCCTACGCCACGCACCTGTTGAAGGGCGGTGCCGATCTGCGCGTGATCCAGGAACTGCTGGGCCACGCCTCGCTCTCGACCACCCAGGTCTACACCGAGGTCGAGGACAGCCGCCTGCTCGCCGTCTACCGCGTCGCCCATCCAAGGGCGCGGCGGTAGCGCCGCCATCGCCTCGTCGCGGCGCGAATTGCGGGACAGGGCGGATGCGATCTCCGGATCAGCGCCGCACGGCCTCGAAAACCATGACATAGGCGTGGCGCGGCCCGGCCCGGCGGCCGAGAACGCGCATGGCCTCGACGATCCCGGGATCGCGGTCGCAGACCTCGTGAACGATCGCGTCGACGCCGGGGATGCCCCAATAGGGATAGAGCATCACCCCCTCGCTTCGCGTCACGTCGAAGCCATGCCGGTCGAGCATGTCGACGAGTTCGTCATGGGTGAACTCGCGGATGTGCTGGTAGTTGGTCGCGAACTCCGGATAGCCGAGCGCGCGCATCATCATCTGGTTGAGACTGTTCCGGTTGGCGCCGGTGACGATCAGGCGGCCGCCCGGACGGGTGTGCCGGGCGCAGGTGGCGAGTACCGCCTCGACGTCCAGCACGTGTTCCGACGCCTCGACGAACAGCGTCAGGTCGAAGCGCGCCTCCCCCAGGTCGAGCGTCTCGGCCGGCGACACCACGATCCTGGAATTGACGGGCAGATCCGGGCGGCTGCGCGCCAGCGCCGCGGCGACGTGGGAGATTTCAACGCCGACATAGGCCTCCACACCGGCGAGAGCAGCGAGGAGCGTGCCATCGCCGCAACCGATGTCGAGCACCTCGAGTCCCTCCGGATCGCCGACAAGCGACGCCACGACCAGGCGGAGATCCTCGATATAGGCGCGGTCCCGCGGCAGGTCGTAGCGGTAGCCGCCGGCTTCCCAGAAGCGGTCCATGGCCCGGGCGAGCTGCGGCAGGTCGAGCGTGTCGAAGGCCCGGAGCCTGCCCGGGTCGGGCAATACGTGGTCCTGCCCCGTGTCCGGGACCTCGTCCTCGCCGCGCAGGCGCCGGTGCCCGGCATAGGCCTCGACGTCGGGGCCGGCGGCCCGCCTTGCCAGCCGGCCCGGCCGGGCCCAGACCACGAAGACGGCGTTGGCGAGGACCGGCACCAGATCCGCCTCGATGCGGTCGAGGGTGGCCTCCGAAATCTGCGCGAGCAGGCCCTTGTGCACGATTGCCCAGTCGACGCCGCGACCGGGATCGAGATAGGTGCCGCGATAGCGCTCGATCACGCGCAGGCGCCACCAGAAGACGTCGGGGGCCAGGACCGTCTCGTCGGCGCGCCGGTGCGCCGCGACGAACGCAGCGACCTCGCCCCAGAGCGGATCATTGTGGGGAAACGACATTCGGAACGAAGGCCTCCAGCGGCTTCACCGCCTCGATCGTCTGCGACGGCGAGCGCGCCGGAACGGTTCCGAGGGTCGATGCGATCATCCGCACCGTCGCCTCCCAGCGCAGGGCGGCGACGGCGTTGCGCATCTCGCCTTGCCGCGCCAGAGACAACGGCGCCTCGAGCATCTGGGCCAGCGCATCCGACCATGCCCCGACGTCATCGGGCAGCAGTTGGGCGAAGCCGAGACCGGCCTCCTCCGCCGCCCCCTGCGCCATGGCGAGAACCGGCTTGCCGGCGGCGATGGCCTCGGTGATGGGCATGCCCCAGCCCTCGATCAGGGAGGGGAAGAGGAAGGCCCGGCATCCGGCGTAGAGCCGCTCCAGCGCGGCATCGTCGACCGTGTCGAGCAGCACGAGCTTGCGTTTCAGCCACGGCCGCTGCTCGAGCTTGTAGCGCAGATATTCCGGATAGATCTCCGCCACGGGCGACCCGGCGAGCACGAGGCTTGGCGGGTCGCCATGCGTTTCGCCGAAGCGGTCGATCACGTCGAGCAGGAAGGCCTGGTTCTTGCGGGCATTGAGCTTGCCCACCGAGAGGAGGTAGTCGGCAGGGAGGCGCCAGGGCTCGCCTGTCCGGTCGGCCACCGCGCCGCCGGCCGTGGCGTTTTCCTCAGCGCCTTGTGCGGTGGCCGCCTCGCGCGCCGCCGCGCCGAGATGGTCGAAACCGAGCGGCACGACCACGACGCGCCCCCGCAGCTGGGGAAATTCCCGGACGATGGTGTCGCGGCTGTAGTTGGAGATGGTGAACACGATGTCGGCGCGCCGGGCCACCTCGAGCATGTAGCGCGCGAACCGGAGGTCGAACATCGTGGCATGGGTCAGCGGAATGATGTCGAAGACCAGGAAGGCGAGCCGGCCGGCGAAGCCGCAGCGATCGAGACCGTCGAAGATCCGCCAGTTGTTGCCGACATGAAGGAACCAGTCCTCCTTCGAGCCGGTCGGCAGTGCGGCACGCGCCGTGGAGGGAACGACGGCCCGCAGCAGCCGCCGCCGGCCACGGCGGAAATTCCGCTCCAGCCAGCGTCCGGTCGCGTGCGCCGGCACGCCGGAGAGATAGCGCAGGATCGCCGGATGCTGCCGCGGCCGGGCCTCGAGCACCTCGTCCACCGCCTGCGGCGGCACGGTGCGCAACAGCCCCGTCTCCTGGCTCGCCCGCACGAAGGTGACCGGAGCGTCGGAGTCCCGGAAGGCGCGCACGATCTCGCGCTCGACGCGCGGAATCCCGTGCGGGACGCGCCACCGGTTCGCACGCGTCGTCGTGATGTCGAGATAGAGCAAGGTCCCGGCCGGTCGTGCGGTGCTGAACGGAGCGCGTCTCGAGTTGTGCGCGGCAACGATTATGACCCGGCCGCGATGAATTCTGTCCGATATTCGGGGAGAATACTTGAAATGGTAAGCGCGTCGGGGACGGGGGCGAAGCCGGCTCTGTCAGGCCGTGATCCTGTCTAGCCAAGCCGCATCAGCACGACGCCCATGAGGATGGCGAGGCCTGAGATCGCCCGCACCAGCGTCAGGCGCTCGCCGAGGAACAGCAGGCCGAGCAGCATGCCGAACAGGATGGAGGTCTCGCGCAGGGCGGCGACCGCCGGGATCGGCGCCCGCGCCATCGCCCAGATGACGATCCAGTAGGCGGCGAAGGACAGGAGACCGCCCGCCAGGTTGATCGCGGCGGTGCGGGACGGCCGCAGCCATGCCCGGCCACGACGCCGGACGACGATGGCGGCGAGCAGCCACCAGTCGAGCGCGAACATCCAGGCGGCGTAGCTGGTGGCGTTGAGCGCCAGGCGGGCGCCGAGTCCGTCGACCAGGGTGTAGCCGGCGATGAAGACGCCGGTGGCCAGGGCGTAGAGCGCGGCCGGAGAGAACACGCGGTCGAGCGCCCGGGCGCCTCCGCGAAAGGCCAGCGCCAGGATGCCGAGGATCAGCACCAGCACGCCGGCGAGTTCGATCGCCGGCATCGCCTCGCCCAGCACGCCGACGCCGACGATGGTGACGATCAGCGGCCCGGAGCCGCGCGCCAGCGGATAGACCTGCGCCATGTCGCCCTCGGCATAGGCGCGCACCAGGAACAGCCGATAGGCGATGTGGATGAAGACCGAGGCGACGATATAGGGCCAGGCCGGCCAGGCCGGAACAGGCAGGAAGGGCAGCAGCGCCATGCCGGCGACGCCCGAACCGATCGACACCCAGCCCATGGCGGCCAGCCGGTCGCTTCCGCCCTTGATCAGGGCGTTCCACACCGCATGTAGAAGGGCCGCCAGCAGGACGGCGGCGGCGACGCCGGTGCTCAAGTCGACCGGGCCCCGTCGACTCGGCGGCAAGATGCAGGCGGCCGGACGCTGTCCCTTACCTTGCGCCGTTCACCCGACATGAAGGTCTCGCTCACGATGGCTACCTCTCCGGACATGACCGTCGCCGTGACCATCCGGCCAGCGCGCGAGGGCGAGATTGACGCCCTGACGGCGCTGTGTCGGCAGTCAAAACAGCATTGGGGCTATGACGAGGCCTTCATGTCCCAGGCCGAGGCGAGCCTGGCGATCGTGCCGGCGCGGGTCGCCGAAGGGCTGGTGATCGTCGCCGAGGCGGCCGGGCGTCCGGTCGGCGTCGCCGGGATCAACCCGTTCTCGGCCGGGGAGATCGCCAACGATCCCCTGCTGCGCAAGGGTGACGTGGATCTGAGCCATCTCTTCATCGCGCCGGCCGCCATCGGCCGCGGGATCGGCCGCGACCTGTTCGCGGCGGCGGTCAGGCGCGCGCGCCAGATCGTCGGCCGCCGCCTGGTCATCCTCTCCGATCCCAATGCCCGCGCCTTCTACGAGGCGATGGGCGCGCGCTTCCTCGCCATGGCGCCCTCCGACGCCATCCCGGGCCGGCAGCTGCCGCTGCTAGCGCTGGACCTGTGAGCGACGGGGCTGGCGGGCGTGCTTTCAGCCCCGGAGGACGCGATGGTGCTTGAGTGGACCGACAGCGCGTTCGACAGCTTCACCTTCAGCACCGACACACACGCCTTCTCGCTCCGGCGCATGTGATCGGCGCATGTCAGGCGCGGGTCGCCTCACATGTGCAGCGCGCGGCCGTCGACCGCCAGTGCCGCCTCCTTCACCGCCTCCGACAGGGTCGGGTGGGCGTGGCAGGTGCGGGCGATGTCCTCGGCCGAGGCGCCGAACTCCATGGCCATGGCGCATTCGGCGATGAGGTGGCCGGCATCGGGACCGATGATGTGCACGCCCAGCACGCGGTCGGTCTCCTTGTCCGACAGCACCTTAACGAAACCGTCGGTCTGGTTCATGGCCCGCGCCCGGCCATTGGCCGAGAAGGGGAACTTGCCGGACTTGTAGGCGACGCCGTCCTCCTTCAGCTGCTCCTCGGTGCGGCCGACGGAGGCGACCTCGGGGAAAGTGTAGACCACGCCGGGGATGGCGCCGTAGTTGACGTGGCCCGACTGACCGGCGAGCAGCTCGGCCAGGGCCACGCCCTCCTCCTCCGCCTTGTGGGCCAGCATGGCGCCCTTCACCACGTCGCCGATGGCGTAGATGCCCTCGACGCTGGTGGCGTAGTGGTCGTCGATCTCCACCCGGCCGCGATCGTCGAGCCTGACGCCGACATCCTCCAGACCGAGACCCTCGGTGAAGGGCCTGCGGCCGATGGCGAGCAGCACGACGTCGGTCTCCAGGGTCTCGCCGTCGCCGCCGGCGGCGGGCTCCACGGTCAGCGAGACGCCCTTCCTGGTCTTCTTCGCCGCGGTGACCTTGGTCTTCAGCCTGAAGTCCATGCCCTGCTTGGAGAGCACGCGCTGCATCATCTTGGAGACCTCGCCGTCCATGCCGGGGACGATGCGGTCGAGGAACTCCACCACGGTCACCTTGGTGCCCAGGCGCTGCCAGACCGAGCCCATCTCCAGCCCGATATAGCCGCCGCCGATCACCACCATGGTTTCCGGCACCTTGGCGAGCGAGAGCGCGCCGGTGGAATCGACGATCTTCTTGCCGTCGAGCTCGACGCCCTTGAGCGGCATGGAGTCCGAGCCCGTGGCGATGACGATGTTCTTCGTCTTGTAGGCGGTGTCGCCGACCGTCACCTCGCCCTTGGCGGTGATCTTGCCGGCGCCCTTCAGCCAGTCGATCTTGTTTTTCTTGAACAGGAACTCCACGCCCTTGACGTTCGAGGCGACGACATCGTCCTTGTGCTTCATGAAGCCCTTGAGGTCGAGCTCGACGCCCGAGACCTTGACGCCGAAACCGCCCAGCGCGTGCTCCGCCTCCTCGAACTTCTCGGAAGCCTGAAGCATCGCCTTGGAGGGGATGCAGCCGACGTTCAGGCAGGTGCCGCCCAGCGTCTCGCGCTTCTCCACGCAGGCCGTCTTCAGGCCGAGCTGGGCGCAGCGGATGGCGCAGACATAGCCGCCGGGACCGGAGCCGATGACGATGACGTCGTAGGTCTCGCTCATGAAATTCGCCTCGAGGTGTCAGCTGTCGAAAGGTCGGCGCACCATGCCGCAAGCCTCGGATATCGGCAAGGCGTTGGGGACCGGCGCATGCCGCGTTATAGGATCAGGCATGCCGGATCGGGTCTGGCGCCCCCGGGCTTCTCGGGGGTGCTCGGGGCGGCCCCGCAGGCGAAGGACGAGAGGGGGCGGCAAGTGGAATCGGTCGGACTGGCGCGGGCCTTCGCCGGCACCTGCTACCGCGTGACGACACCGGCAGGAGCGGTGACGCTGGTGCCCGGCAGACGCTGTAGTGCGCTCGACCGGCAGCTGGCCGCTGGCGAGGCCCTGGTGCTCCTCACCGCCTGGAACCCACGTGGCCGGATCGCGGCGCCGGTGGTCAACCGCATCCGTCAGCGGCGGTTGGAAGGATTGCTGCACCGGCGCGGCTTCGCCTTCTGGCCGGCCGTCAACGCGCCGGGCGACCCGGCGTGGGAGGAGCCGAGCCTGGCGGTGACGACGCGGCGGCCGACGGAGCTCGCCTTGCTGGCCCGGTGTTTCGAGCAGGCGGCGGTGCTGGTGCTGCGGCGCGGCAGGCCGGCGAAGGTGGTGATGCTGGGGCCGAGACGGGCAGGCAACACGTTTTCACCGTGATGGCGCCTCGGTGTCGCCCCCTTCGGTCCCATCTAAAGGGAAGGTTTGGGGTATACAGCAACCGGAAATCGAGGTTCACCATGACCGGATCAAAGACCGCCGGGATCGATCGCCGCCTTCTGATCGGCGGCGCGGCCGCCATTCTTGCCTCAGCCCCGCTGGGCATGATCACGCCGGCTTTCGGCCAGGACACCGCCATCGAGCGCATCGCCATCGCCGCCTTCACCGCGGCCGAACGGCAACTGATCCTTGAATACTATGGCGCCGCCGGCGTGCCGCAGGTGCTGGTCATCCCCGACGGCGGTCCCGGCAACGGGCACGGCAATGGCCAGGGTCGTGGTCATGGCAATGGCAATGGCAATGGCAATGGTCGCGGCAATGGCAATGGCGGCGGCCTGCCGCCTGGGCTGCAGCGCCAGATCGACAGCGGACGCGGCCTGCCGCCCGGGCTGGCGATGCAGATCCAGCAACGTGGCACGCTGCCGCCGGGGCTCGCCGCCCAGGCCCTGCCGGGCGATCTGGTCGGCGCGCTGCCGCCGCGCACGGGCGACTACGAGATCATCAAGGTGGACACGACGGTACTGCTGGTCAACGCGGTGACCCGCGCCATCGTCGACGCCATCTTCCTGCAGTGATCGCACCCTGACCGCCGCTGGCGAGGTCGAGGCGAGCGAAAGACGACGCGGCGCCCTGGCGCCGCGTCGCGTCGCGTTCCAGATCCCGTGACGGGAGCCTTGGTGGGCGTCAGACGCCCAGCAGCAGGCGGTGCGGGTCCTCGATGGCTTCCTTGACCTTGACGAGGAAGGTCACCGCCTCGCGCCCGTCGATCACCCGGTGGTCGTAGCTGAGCGCCAGGTACATCATTGGCCGGATCTCCACCTTGCCGCCGACCGCCATCGGCCGCTCCTGGATCTTGTGCATGCCCAGGATGCCGGATTGCGGCGGGTTGAGGATCGGCGTCGACATCAGCGAGCCGAAGACGCCACCATTGGAGATGGTGAAGGTGCCGCCGGTCAGGTCGGCCATGGAGAGCTTGCCGTCGCGGGCCTTGCGGCCGAGATCGCCGATGCCGGCCTCGATCTCCGCCAGAGATTTCGCGTCGGCGTCGCGCAGCACCGGCACGACGAGACCGTTGGGCGAGGAGACCGCCACGCCGATGTCGTAGTAGTTCTTGTAGACGAGGTCGGTGCCGTCGATCTCGGCGTTGACCGCCGGCAGTTCCTGCAGCGCCGCCACGCAGGCCTTGACGAAGAAGCCCATGAAGCCGAGGCGCACGCCGTGCTTCTTCTCGAAGGCGTCCTTGTATTCGCCCCGCAGCGCGATCAGCGCCGACATGTCCACCTCGTTGAAGGTGGTCAGCATGGCGGCGGTGTTCTGCGCGTCCTTCAGCCGCTTGGCGATGGTCTGGCGCAGCTTGGACATGCGCACCCGTTCCTCGCGGTCCTTCTTGGGGCGCGGCTCGCTCGACGGCCGCTCGAAGGCGGGGATGTCGATGCTGGTGCCCTTGGACTGCGAGCCGCCGGAACTGGAAGCCCTGGCGCCGCCGGCGTCGATCGCCTTCTGCACGTCCTCCTTGGTGATGCGTCCGCCCTTGCCGGTGCCCTGAACGTCCCCGGTCTCCAGGCCGTGCTCGCGCATCAGCTTGGCGGCGGCCGGCAGGGCGACGTCGCCGGCCTCGCCCTTGTCGGCGGTGTCTGACTTGGCGGGCTCGGACTTGGCGGATTCGGACTTGCCAGACTCGGACTTGGCGGGTGCGGCCTCCTTGGCGGCCGCCGCCTCCTGCTTCGCCTTGTCGTCCTGCTTGGGCTTGTCGTCCTTCGCCGCGGCCTTTCCGGAGCCCTCGCCGATGATGGCGAGCAGCGCGCCGACCTCGACGGTCTCGCCCTCCGGCACCTTGATCTCGGTCAGCGTGCCGGCCTCCGCGGCGTTGACCTCGAGCGTCACCTTGTCGGTCTCGAGCTCGACGATCGGCTCGTCCTTGGCGACCGCGTCGCCTTCCTTCTTCAGCCACTGGGCGACCGTGGCCTCGGTGACCGACTCGCCGAGCGTGGGAACGGTGATCTCGATGCTCATCAGGACTTATCCTCGGATCCTTGGGTCCGCGTCGGGACCGGGACGGCGGCGCGGTTGGGGTGTTGTGCTCAATCGATGCTCAGGGCGGCGTCGACCAGCGCCGCCTGCTCCTGCAGGTGCCGGCGCAGCAGGCCGGTCGCCGGGGCTGCGGCGTCGGGCCGGCCGGCATAGACCGGGCGCCGGGCCTTGTGGCCGAGTTCCTCGAGCAGCTTCTCGATGCGCCGGTCGACGAAGTACCAGGCCCCCATGTTCTGGGGCTCCTCCTGACACCAGACCACGTCGGCGTTCGGGTACTTGGTCAGCTCCTCCTTCAGCGCCTCCGCCGGGAAGGGGTAGAGCTGCTCGAGCCGGATGATGGTGATGTCGTCGATCTTGCGGTCGTCGCGCTCCTTCATCAGGTCGTAGTAGACCTTGCCGGTGCACAGCACGACGCGGCGGATCTTCTTCGCCGGCGCCAGCTCGCGGTCCTCGTAGAGCACGCGGTGGAAGCTGGAGCCCTCGGTGAACATGGCGAGGTCGGAGACGCAGTCCTTGTGCCGCAGCAGGCTCTTGGGCGTCATCACGATCAGCGGCTTGCGGAAGCCTCGGCGGATCTGCCGGCGCAGCATGTGGAAGTAGTTCGCCGGCGTGGAGGGATAGCAGACCTGCCAGTTGTCGCCGCCGGACATCTGCAGGAAGCGCTCCAGCCGGGCGGAGGAATGCTCCGGCCCCTGGCCCTCGTAGCCGTGCGGCAGCAGGCAGACCAGGCCCGACATGCGAAGCCACTTGGCCTCGCCGGAGGAGATGAACTGGTCGAACATCACCTGGGCGCCGTTGGCGAAGTCGCCGAACTGCGCCTCCCAGAGCACCAGCGCGTTGGGCTCGGCCAGCGAGAAGCCGTATTCGAAGCCCAGCACGCCGAATTCCGAGAGCGGGCTGTCATGCACCTCGAACTGGGCCTGGCCGTCGGCGACGTGGTTGAGCGGGATGTAGCGCTCCTCATTGTCCTGGTCGATCAGGACGGAGTGGCGCTGGGAGAAGGTGCCGCGGCCGGAATCCTGACCCGACAGGCGCACCGGCGTGCCCTCGGCGAGCAGCGTGCCGAAGGCCAGCGCCTCGGCCGTCGCCCAGTCGATGCCCTTGCCCTCCTCCAGCATCTTCTGCTTGGCCTTGAGCTGGCGCGCGATCTTGGAGTTCAGCTTGAAGCCGTCCGGCACCCGGGCGAGCGCCGCGCCGACCTTGCGGATGAAGTCGGTCGACACCGCGGTGGCGCCGCGCCGGTCGTCGGAGGTGGCGGTCGACAGCCCTTCCCAGGCGCCGCCCAGCCAGTCGGCCTTGTTGGGCTTGTAGCCGGCGGAGGCCTCGTACTCGTCCTCCAGCGTCTTCATCCAGCCCTCGAAGATGCGGTCGCCCTCGCCGCTCTCGAGCACGCCCTCATTCTCCAGCTGGCCGGCATAGATGGCCCGGACGGTGGGGTGCTCGGCGATGGTCTTGTACATCAGCGGCTGGGTGAAAGCCGGCTCGTCGCCCTCGTTGTGGCCGTAGCGCCGGTAGCAGAACATGTCGATGACGACGTCCTTGTGGAAGCGCTGCCGGAACTCGATGGCGATGCGGCAAACATGCACCACCGCCTCCGCGTCGTCGCCGTTGACGTGGAAGATCGGCGCCTGCACCGCCAGGGCGATGTCGGTCGGGTAGGGACCGGAGCGCGAATAGGCCGGCGAGGTGGTGAAGCCGATCTGGTTGTTGATGACGAAGTGCACCGTGCCGCCGACCCGGTAGCCGCGCAGCTCCGACATCATGAAGGTTTCCGGCACGATGCCCTGGCCGGCGAAGGCGGCGTCGCCATGCAGCAGCACCGGCAGCACCTGGGTGCGGTCGGTGTCGTGGAACTGCGCCTGCTTGGCCCGCACCTTGCCGACCACGACCGGGTTCACGCATTCCAGATGGCTGGGATTGGCGGTCAGCGACAGGTGGACGACCTGGCCGTCGAAGTCGCGGTCGGACGACGTGCCGAGATGGTACTTCACGTCGCCCGAGCCCTGAACGTCCTCCGGATTGGCGGGATTGCCCTGGAACTCCGAGAAGATCGCCTGGAAAGGCTTGCCCATGACGTTGGCCAGCACGTTCAGGCGGCCGCGATGGGCCATGCCCAGCACGATCTCCTTGAGGCCCAGCTGGCCGCCGCGCTTCATCACCTGCTCCAGCGCCGGGACCAGTGCCTCGCCGCCGTCGAGCCCGAAGCGCTTGGTGCCGGTGTATTTCAGGTTCAGGAACTTCTCGAAGCTCTCCGTGGCGGTGAGCCGGTCGAGAATGGCGCGCTTGCCGTTGACGGTGAACTCGGTGCGGTTGTGGATCTGCTCGATGCGCTCCTGCAGCCAGGCCTTCTGCTCCGGGTCCTGGATGTGCTGGAACTCCACCCCGATATTGCCGCAATATGTCTCGCGCAGGCGGGTGAGGATGTCGCGCAGGGGGGCGGACTGCATGCCGAGGCTGTCGACATAGACCTCGCGATCGAGATCGGCGTCGGTGAAGCCGTAGGATTTGTAGTCGAGCTCGGGATGCGGCTCGCGCTTGACCAGGCCGAGCGGATCGAGATCGGCCTCCAGGTGGCCGCGCACACGGTAGGCGCGGATCAGGCGCTGGGCGCGGATCGAGTCGAGGGTGGCGCGCTTGACCTCCTCGATCGACTCGCCGGGAACCGCCGCCGCGGCGCGTTCCTTGGCCGTCTTCGGCGGCACCTGCTTCTCCGCCGTGCCGGCGTCGATCAGCGCGTCGAGATAGGGCACGGTGCCGTTGTAGGGGATGCCGTTCGCCCGGCCATTGCCCCAGCTCGGCCCCTGCTGCTCCTCCAGGATCGCCCGGTCCTCGTCGGTCAGGCCCTCGAAGAAAGCCTTCCAGGAGGGGTCGATGCTGTCGGGATCGTCCGTGAACTTCAGGAACAGGTCGCCGATGAAGGCGGCGTTCTGGGCGTAGAGGAAGGAAGAGGTCTCGACGTCGGTAGCCATCGTCGCTTTCTGGCGCCTCCCCACCGTGCCGGGCCGTCGCTTACGACCCCACGGACGCCCCGGCCGGGAAGCGTGCTCCTTGATTTATGCCATGGAACGGGGCTCCCGGCCCCGTTTCCGTGCCATGAGGTAAGGCAACCCTAGTCTGATTGCAAACCCGATAAAAGCGCTTGTCGGATTTGTTATGCCTTCATGGCCTTAAGCATGGTCTCGCCCAGGCTGGCCGGGCTGTCGGCGACGTGGATGCCGCAGTCCTTCAGCGCTTCGATCTTGTGGGCGGCGGTGTCCTGGCCGCCGGAGATCACGGCGCCGGCATGGCCCATGCGCCGGCCCGGCGGGGCGGTCTTGCCGGCGATGAAGCCGACGGTCGGCTTCTTCACGCCACTGTCGCGGATCAGCTCCGCGCCCTTGACCTCCGCGTCGCCGCCGATCTCGCCGATCATGATGATGCCCCGGGTCTCGTCGTCGGCGAGGAACATCTCCAGCACGTCGACGAAGCTGGTGCCGTTGACCGGATCGCCGCCGATGCCCACGCAGCTCGACTGGCCGAGGCCGGCCGCCGTGGTCTGCGCCACCGCCTCGTAGGTCAGCGTGCCGGAGCGGCTGACCACGCCGATCTTGCCGCGTTTGTGGATGTGTCCGGGCATGATGCCGATCTTGCAGGCGTCCGGCGTGATCACGCCTGGGCAGTTGGGGCCGATCAGCCGGGTCGCCGAGCCGGCGAGCGCGCGCTTCACCTTGATCATGTCGAGCACCGGGATGCCCTCGGTGATGCACACGACCAGCGGCACCTCGGCGTCGATGGCCTCGAGGATGGCGTCGGCGGCGAAGGGCGGCGGCACGTAGATCACCGAGGCGGTGGCCCCGGTCTCGGCCACCGCGTCGGCCACGGTGTCGAACACCGGCAGGCCCAGATGCTCGCTGCCGCCCTTACCGGGCGTCACGCCGCCGACCATCTTGGTGCCGTAGGCGATGGCCTGCTCGGAATGGAAGGTGCCCTGGGCGCCGGTGAAACCCTGGCAGATGACGCGGGTGTCCTTGTCGACGAGAATAGCCATGACGGTTACGCGGCCTCCTTCACGGCCTTGACGATCTTTTCCGCGGCGTCGGCGAGGTCGTCCGCCGCCTTGATGGGCAGGCCCGACTCCGCCAGGATCTTCTTGCCGAGCTCGACATTGGTGCCTTCGAGGCGCACCACCAGCGGCACGTGCAGGCTGACCTCGCGCGCCGCGGCGACCACGCCCTCGGCGATGACGTCGCAGCGCATGATGCCGCCGAAGATGTTGACCAGGATGCCCTCCACATTGGCGTCCGAGAGGATCAGCTTGAAGGCGGCGGTGACCCGCTCCTTGTTGGCGCCACCGCCGACATCGAGGAAGTTCGCCGGCTCGCCGCCATAGAGCTTGATGATGTCCATCGTCGCCATGGCCAGGCCGGCGCCGTTGACCATGCAGCCGATATTGCCGTCGAGCTTGATGTAGTTGAGCTCGTGCTTGCCGGCCTCGAGCTCGGCCGGATCCTCCTCCGACTCGTCGCGAAGCTCGGCCACGTCCTTGTGGCGGAACAGCGCGTTGTCGTCGAAGGTCATCTTGGCGTCCAGCGCGATCACCTGGTTATCGCCGGTGATGACCAGCGGGTTGACCTCGATCAGCGAGGCGTCCAGCGCCTGGAAGGCCTTGTAGAGCGCGAGCAGCAGCTTCACGGCCGCCGAGACCTGCTTGCCCTCGAGCCCGAGGGCGAAGGCGACGCGGCGGGCGTGGAAGGGCATCATGCCGATGGCCGGATCGATGGCCAGCTTGAAGATCTTCTCCGGCGTCTCCTCGGCCACCGTCTCGATCTCCATGCCGCCCTCGGTGGAGGCGACGACGGTGACCCGGCCGGAGGCGCGGTCGACCAGCAGCGAGAGGTAGAGTTCCCGGGCGATGTCGCAGCCGGCCTCGACATAGAGGCGCTTGACCTCCTTGCCGGCCTCGCCCGTCTGCTTGGTGACCAGGGTGGCGTTCAGCATCCGCTTGGCGTTGGCCTCGACATCCTCGACCGACTTCACCACGCGCACGCCGCCCTTGCCGTCCGGATCATCCTTGAAGCGCCCGGCGCCACGGCCGCCGGCATGGATCTGCGACTTCACCACATAGACCGGACCGGGCAGGCCCTTGGCCACCTCCACGGCCTCGTGCGGGGTATAGGCGACGCCGCCTTCCGGCACGGCGACGCCGTATTCCTTGAGCAGGCCCTTGGCCTGGTATTCATGGATGTTCATGGGGCGGAACGCCTCGTCCTCGTCGGCTGCCAGGAGAAAGCACGGATCGGCTCGGCGCCGACAGGCTCGCCGGCGGCGGCGCGCTGGGGCGCGGGCGCATTCATAGACAATGCCATTGTGCGGAGCAACCGTGCGCGCGATGCCGGATGATATGTCGGGCGACATGCCGGGTGACACGCCGGATGACATGCCAGGTGACGGGCCCACCGGGCCGGTGGCGTCCCGCTTGCCATGAATGTCGGGGCGCTGGCACGCCTCAGCGGGCAATTCAGTTGCGCCGGATTGCCGATTGGCGGAAGATTCGCAAAGCATCGAGGCGGCCTGCCTCCGCAAACGGGAGACGCATTGTCATGCTGAAGGAGTTCAAGGATTTCGCCATGAAGGGGAACGTGGTCGACCTCGCGGTCGCCATCATCCTCGGCACGGCCTTCACCGCCATCGTGCGGTCCCTGGTCGACGACATCGTCATGCCGCCTATCGGCGTGATCCTGGGCGGGGTCGACTTCTCCAGCCTCTACATCAACCTCAGCGGCGGCGAGTACGCCTCACTGGCCGAGGCGCGGGAGGCGGGCGCCGCCACCATCAACTACGGCGTGTTCATCAACGCCGTCATCACCTTCATCATCGTCGCCTGGATCATGTTCATGATCGTGCGCACGATGAACCGCATGGCGAAGAAGGAGGAGGACAAGCCCGGCACGCCGGTGACGCCGCCGCGCCAGGAGCAGCTGCTGGAGGAGATCCGCGACCTCCTGAAGAAGCCCTGACCGGGCCGCTGGCTGCCCGACGCCCGGCCTCGGCGGCGACCGGGTAAGCCACTCAGTACACCCGCTGGTAGATTCTGTTGCCCGCGGCGATGACCTCGACGCCGAGGAAGCGGTCGAGATCGACGACATAGGACGTCGGCGCCACCACATAGGTCTCCGCCACACCCGGCGCGCTGCCGGGTGGGGGCGGTGTGCCGACGAGTTGCAGCCTGAGCGTGCCGGTGCCGCGCAGGAAGACGCCGTCGCCGCGCAGTCGCACGTCCTGCCAGCCGCCCTCAGGCGCCGAGCCGACCACGGCGACCCGGATGACGTTGCCGGTGCGCCAGGCGTTCAGGGAGTCGACCTCGGGAAGCCGTTCCACCGTTGCGGCGCCGGGAAGACAGGCGCCGACCAGCAGCGCCACCAGCAAGCAGAAACCGGCCCTCGCGCGCATGATCGGCCCTCCCTCGTTGGACGTGCGGCGCGGCGGTGACGGGACGCCGGACGGGAGGTCAGAGGCCCCGCTCGTCGCGCGGCGCGTCGGCGGCCACGGAACCCCGGCAGCACAGGACCACGATGCCTGCCGCCATGACGGCGAACCAGCGTTTCATCGGCATATCCTCCCTGTCCGGTTAGCACCACGTCGTCGGCACGAGGCCCCTAAACAGGATCAATCAGTTAGTGCGGATTCACATACCTTGACGGAAGCGCTCACGCGATTCCGTCAAGGTATGATCCGCACTAGCGGTGCCCTCGCGGTGGAGTCATAGTGGCGTATGCGCGCGCTCCCAGCCGTGACGGCGCTCACAGCGCTCCACCTCCTCGCGATCCCGGCAATGGCCACGGATGCGCGCGCCCAGTCGTGGGAGGAGGCGCGGTTCCCGGGCGAGGTCGTCGCCGCGCTGATGATCGGCAACCGCGCCGTCATCGACATCGCGCCGCGTCGCGAGACGGTCCTCGCCTCCCATGACGACGGCACGATCGAATGGTCGGGGGCTGGCGGCATCACCGCCGAGGGCACCTGGGTGATCTCGTCCGACGGTCGGTTCTGCGCCGACTGGGAAGCCGGGGCGCAGAGCGTGCTCTCCCTGGCGCCGCCCGGCCGCGCCTGGTGCTTCTACCTGCGGCGGACCGATGACGCGGTGCTGCTGTACGACCAGTTCGGCAATGTCCGCGGCGGCCTGCTCCGGATCGAGATCGGCAGCGGCGACTGAACCGACCCTATTCGAGCGCGATTTCCTCCAACGCCCGGATGGCACTCGGCACGCCTTGCGCCGCCGCTTCCCGATAGAGCGCCAGCGCGCGATCGAGATCCGCCCTGACGACGATCCCGTACTCGTAGAGGTAGCCGAGCGAGTAGGCGGCGTCAGGATACCCGCCTTCGTAGGCTGCCAGGATGAGGTCGTGAGCGCGCTCGACATCCGCCGCCACGCCGACGCCATCGAAGTACATCACACCGAGCCGGTATTGCGCCGGGACATACCCCTGGTCGGCGGCCAGCGCATAGTAGCGCACCGCCTCGCCGAGATCGGCCTTGACGATCTCCCCGCCGGAATATTCGATCGCCAGGTTGTACTGGGCGACGGCGAAGCCGGCCATGGCCGCCGACTCGAAGAGGCGCAACGCCTCCGCGGCGCTGAACTCGACCCCGAGCCCCGCGCGATAGAGCGCGGCCAGATTGTTCTCCGCCGCCGGATAGGCGGTCAGCGACAAGGCATGTCCATAGCCCTCCGCCGCGACCGCGTAATTGCCGTCGATGTGCTGGGCGCGGGCGAGCTGGAAGAGGATGCGCGGCGCGTCCGGCGCCAACGCTCTGGCAGCGGTGCAGGCCTCGATCGCGGCGGCGGGATCGACCTGCTCCATCGCGACGCCGGGCGCTGTCGCCAGCGCGTCGAAGGGCGCCGCGGCCAGCGCGTCGCAGCGGGCGATGGCGCTATCTGACACGTCGGCCTGCTGCTTGCCGGCAGCCGTCTCGGCCAAGGCGGGCGCCATGCCGATCAGACCCATCGCACCGGCGACGATCAGTAGACGCTTCATCATGCCAGCCCTCCGCCCCCCATGCCTTCCTGCCGCAGGATAGTCGCGACGGAAGGACGGGATGTCCAGGGCCCGCGCGCTCAGCCCTTGTCCTCGGCAAGCGCCCAGATGACCAGCGGGCGCAGGTTCATCGTCGCGCGGAAGGCGGGCCGGTCGAGGTCGATGGCGGCCGGGGTGCGGAACCACAGGCCGCGCTCGACCCAGACGGCGCGGTAGACCGCCTCCAGCACCTCCAGCGCCCGCGCGCGTTCGCCGGACGTCAGCAGTTGCGCGGCGAAGGAGATGTTGATGCCGGTCAGCATCTCGTCGGTCTGGGCGCTGGCGTCGCCATGCGCGGCGATGCGGGATTTCAGGCCCGGACCGTATCCGGTGATCAGCGACAGGCCGCGCAGCCGACCCTCGGCGTCGCGCACCGCGTTCCGGGTGAAGGCGGTGGCGCGGGCCGTCGCCATGCGCGCCGGGTCGAGGCCTGGATCGAGACCCGCCATCGCCGCGCACCAGGGGCCGAAGAGCTGTTCCAGCAGCACCGCCTCGCGATCCTCGCTGCGGCTGTCGAGACGGTAGTGCCGGCCGGACCACAGCGCCGCCTCGAAGGCCGCGCGGGCGTGCGCGGCCCGGCCCCGCCAGGCGCCGGCCCGCTGGTTCTCGCCCAGCCGTTCGGCGAGCGCGCCGGCGGCCTCCAGCGCGGCGATCCACAGGCCGCCGCAATAGGCCGAGACGCCGTCCATGGGGATGTTGTCGAAGGTCTGGTCGGGGATGCCCGCGTTCTCGATCATGCCGTCGCCGTCGCGGTCGGCCAGCGCCAGGCGGTCCATGGCGGCGGTGACGGCGGGCCAGCAGTCGCGGGCGAGCGCGTCGTCGTCGAGCGCGGACACGTCGCGCCAGACGGTGACCACGAACTGCGCGTTCAGATCCTTCCAGCGGTTCGGATCCTGGTAGGCGTAGCCGTTAACGGTGCGGCCCGGATCCTCCTCCGGCGAGCCCAGATCGTGCGGCACCGCGCCCCGCTCGGTGACCGCGAAGGTGGCGCCCGACCGGGCATGCCGCCGGCGGCGGCGGTCCTCCGCCAGGGTGGCCGCTGCATAGGCGCGGATCACCGCCTTCTCCAGCCGCGGCCAGTGGCGCAGGAAGCACCAGGAGGCGTATACCCACAAATCGAAGGTGTCGTAATAGGGATAGTCGGGGCATTCGATGACGCCGAAGAAGCCGTCCTCGCCGCTCCCGCCGATCGGCTCGGCGCTCCACACCGTGTAGCCCTCGACCGCCAGATAGGTTTCGTTCAGCATCATCTGGACGAGCCAGGGGGGCAGGCCCCGGGCCTCGGCCGCCGCCCGCTCCGCCGCGTGCCAGCGGTCGATGGTGGCCGACCAGTCCGCCGCGCGGTCGAGCGCCTGGGCGGCGATCGCCTGGGCCGAACGACCGCTTCTGCCATGACGCAGGGTGTGCCGGCGGTGCAGCCGGTTGCCGGCGCCAAACCGCATCACCGGCAGGTCCCAGGCGAGCGCGAAGGTGAGCGTGCGCCGCTCCCCCGGCTTCAGCGCCACCCTGGCGGCCAGGGCACCGGCGAGGATCGGCTGGGCGTCGGAGAAGCCGCCATCGCCGAGCCAGCCATCGCCATCGCCACCGTCATCGCTTTCGGGCAGCGTGCCGGTGGCGGCGAAGCTCTCCCACAACGCCGCCCCGTCCTCCCGCCCCGGATAGGTGGCCACCAGGCTCAGGGCGACATCCCGACCGCCGCGCACGGCGATCGCCATCTGCCCGTCGGACTCGTCGAGGACCGCGCGCGGCCCGTCATCCGCCCCGTCATCGCAACGCGCCCGGTCGAAGACGATGGCCCGGTAGGCGCCGCCATCGGCGAGCGTGCCGCGCGCGGCCCGGTTGCACGCTCCGCCCGGCAGCCGGGGCGGCCGCCCGCGTTCCCAGCCGGCGAACCAGCCGATCATGTTGGCCAGGCTGAACAGCACAGCGGCCTCCGCCGCCGTCTCCCCCTCGTTGGCCAAGTGCCAGCGGAACAGCGCCACCGGCTCGACCCCGGCCTCGTAGTCGTGCGGGATGACCGGCGAGAACTGCTCGCACACCGCCGACACGGGCAACCCGTCGGTGGTGGGATAGGCGTACCAGGCCTTGGGGAACAGGCCGTGATAGGTGGAAACGGGCCCCGCGGCCGGAAAGGGCCAGGCGGACAGGGCGGAGCCGTCATCGTCCTCGCCGCGCCGGGCGCAGACCTCCGCCAGGGGCGGGCCGTCGCCCGCGCGTCGCCACAGGCCAAAGACGTTGGCCGGTTCGGTTAAGTGCTTGACCACGCCCGGCTTCAGGGTCCAGCGCCGGAAGGCGCCGGTCCAGTCGCGGTTGATGCCGCCGCTGCCCAGCCCGCCCAGCGGCACGCCGTGGCGCGGCCCGCCATCGAACTGTCCGGCGATCTTGGTGACCTGATCGCACTCGATCGACGCGTTGCCGGCCCGCGTCCAGGCCCAGTCGGGAATCATCGAGTCTAGTATAAGACACGAGACCCGCGCGGGCGGAAGGGCGCGTGGCGGTCCGCGCCTCCTGATTTCGTCGTATCAACGGGGCGGTGGTGAAGAAGGGCGGTGGCGGGGACGGGTGGCGGAGAAGACCTGACCGCCGGCGAAGACAGGTGACCGGTCCCGGCTCTCGCTGCCGCTCGGCCGGGACGACGCCAGTTTTCGTTCATCTAAACGGCAGCGTCGTCCCGTGCGCGGTGCGGCGCGACGTGCCGCGCCGCAGACCCGGGACCGGCCGGGAGTAGCGCCTCACACCGACCCGACGTCATCCCCGACTTGATCCGGGATCCAGGCGATTGTGCCGATTGCGGCGCCGGACCGGATTCCCGCTTTCGCGGGAATGACAAGGGTAGTCAAATGGTTGTTCAGAACACCAAGGCTTTGATGCGCTAGCCTCGCGCCTCGGCCAGCATCTTGTCGGCGACCTCGACCAGGCCCTTCACGGCGGCGACGGACTTGTCGAACATCGCCTGCTCGTCGGCGGTGAAGGAGACCTCGACGATGCGGTCGACACCCTTGGCGCTGAGCACCACCGGCACGCCGATATAGAAGCCGTCGACGCCGTACTCGCCCTTGAGCTTGGCGGCGCAGGGCAGCAGGCGCTTCTTGTCCTTCAGATAGCTCTCCGCCATGGCGATGGCCGAGGAGGCCGGGGCGTAGAAGGCCGAGCCGGTCTTCAGCAGGCCGACGATCTCTGCCCCGCCGTCGCGAGTGCGCTGGACGATCTGGTCGAGCTTCTCCTGCGTCGTCCAGCCCATCTTCACCAGGTCCGGCAGCGGGATGCCGGCGACGGTGGAGTAGCGGGTCAGCGGCACCATGGTGTCGCCGTGACCACCCAACACGAAGGCGGTGACGTCCTCCACCGAGACGTCGAACTCCTCGGCCAGGAAGTAGCGGAAGCGGGCCGAGTCGAGCACGCCGGCCATGCCGACCACCTTCTCCGCCGGCAGGCCGGAGACCTTTTGCAGCACGCCCACCATGGCGTCGAGCGGGTTGGTGATGCAGATCACGAAGGCCTCGGGGCAGTTGGCCTTGATGGCCTCGCCGACGGCCATCATCACCTTGGTGTTGATGCCGATCAGGTCGTCGCGGCTCATGCCCGGCTTGCGCGGCACGCCGGCGGTGACGATGACCACGTCGGCGCCCTTCATCTCGGCATAGTCGTTCGAGCCGGTGACCGCCGCGTCGAAGCCCTCGACCGGCGATGCCTCGGCGATGTCCAGGCCCTTGCCCTGGGGAATGCCCTCGGCGATGTCGAGGAGGACGATGTCGCCGAGCTCCTTCAGGCCGGCCAGCAGGGCGAGCGTGCCGCCGATCTGTCCGGCGCCGACCAGGGCGATCTTCTTGCGTGCCATGATATTCGGTCCTTCGTGCCTCTCGGGGGTTGGGCGCGGCCGCCGGAAAGGCCGGAAAACGGGGGCCGCGGCGGTGCCGGGGCGGGGTCGCGCCATTGAACGGTCGACGGTGTTTTAATGACGTGCCGAAGCCTTAGCAAGCGCGGGCCCGGCGCCACGCCTCCGATAGGCGTGGCCGACAATGACGGGTCGCGCGGCGCGGGCTCAGTCGAGCCGGAGCGCCATCGGCACCATGGGGATGCGCTCACCCACCGGCGCCCCGAGGGTGACGAAGCCGAGACGGCGGTAGAAGCCGGTCGCGGTCAGCGAGGCGAGCACGCGCAACACCCGCACGCCGCGCCCGCGCGCCGCCTCCACCACCTGGCTGACCAGCGCCGTGCCGACGCCGGTGCCCTGCCAGGCCGGCAGCACGAAGACCGCCTCGATGCGGTCGCGGGCGAGGGCGGCGGTACCGATCGGGCCTTCGGCCCCCTCGGCGATGAGGATCGGCCCCAGCCGCAGGGAGGCGGCGATGCGCGTCTCGCGATAACCGGCCATCACCTGCAGCAGCGCGTCGACCGGGTAGTCGGGCGCGTTGGTCGTGGCCACCACGCGGCGGATCATGTCGGCGATGGCCGGCGCGTCCGCCGCCTCGGCCCGGCGGATGGCGAAGCCGGCGGCGTCGAAGGTGAAGGGCCAGGGCGCCTCGGGCTCACTCACCGCGCGCGCCCCGTCACGGGATGCTCCGGATCAGCTGTACCAGCGCCTGGTTGACGCGCACCGCGAGGCCGTAATTGTAGTCCGCGTCGAAGGGCTGGAAGTCGCGCTGGCTGTGGTGGCCGGAATGCACGCCGCCCAGTACCGGCCAGCCGTTCTCCAGCACGACGATGGGGCCGCCGGAGCTCTGACCGGCGGAATCGCAGTCGTGATACATCAGCGGATGCTCGCGCCAGAAGAAGGCGAAGCTGACCCGGTCACGGATCTGGCAGGGCGCGATCATCGGCGTCCGGGCGCCAAGATCGGCGTGGTAGGCGACCAGCGCGGCCTCGCCGCGATAGCCGTTCAGCGCCTCGGGGTCGCTCGGCAGGCCGAGCGGCACGGCACCACCATCGACCGGCCGGTCGAGGCGCAGCACCGCCACGTCGTCCGCACCGTCGAGGCCGAAGGGCTGGCCCGACATGGTGTAGACCTCGGTGATGCGATAGGGCGCCAGCGAGCCCGCCACCACGTCGCCGGGGATGAACTGATAGGCCGCGAGCGGCGCGCGCAGCCGACCCCCGGCGAAGAAGAGATGCGCGGCGGTGACCACCAGGTCGTTGCGCCAGACCAGCGCCCCGGTCCCGGTGGCGCCGGGCGCCGGCGCGTGCACCACGCCAACGCCGGAATAGAGCGCGGTCAACTGGCCGCTGAGCGCCCGCCGGTCGTCCTGGCCGAAGATCGCCGCCGACACCCCGGGCACCATAACGGGCGCCAGGGCGGCCACCAGGGCGCAGGCCAGGACACCGAGACCGGCCAGCAGCCATCCGCTGATGCGCTTGCGAATCATGGCGTCCAGTCTAGCGGCGGGAGCATGGCGGGGAGAAGGCGGATGGCGGGGACGGCGCGGCCGGTGTCGGGGGTGGGCGAGGACGGTCGCGGGGTCCCGGGTCTGCGAAGCGGCACTGCGCGCCGCATCGCGCACGGGACGACGGGGTTGATTGTTGATCTAGCTGAAAAAACTGGCGTCGTCCCGGCCGACCGAAGGGAGAGCCGGGACCGGCCACCCGTCATCTCCACGCTTGTCGGCCGACCGGCCACCGGCCGCGCCTACCCGCCGGTGCCCTCGAGATAGCTGCGCGACTGCATCTCCACCAGGCGGCTGGCCGTGCGGTCGAATTCGCGGGCGTGGCTGTGGGCCTGGTAGAGGCGGTCGGGCGCGGCCTCGGCGGCGATGACGACGCGGCGGCGGCGTTCGTAGAGCGCGTCGATCAGAGTGATGAAGCGCTTGGCCTCGTTGCGCCGGTTCTCGTCGACGACGGGCACGCCCTCGACGATGACGGTGAGGTAGGTGTCGGCGATGGCGAGATAGTCGGCGGCGCCGAGCGGACGGCCGCAGAGTTCCTCGAAGCTGAACCAGGCGACGCCGTGGCCGGCCCGCTTGACCTCGAGCCGCCGGCCCTTGACGGTCAGCGTCTCGCCGGTGCCGACCGCGCCGTCGGTCAGCTCGTCGAACAGGCGTTGCAGCGCCTGGTGGGCGCCCTCGCCCAGCGGATAGTGATAGGTCTTGGCGCCCATGATGCGGCGCAGCCGGTAGTCGACGCCGCTGTCGAGATGGAGGACCCTGCAGCGCTCCTTCAGAAGCGCGATGAAGGGCAGGAAGCGGTCGCGCTGCAGCCCGTCCCGGTAGAGGTCGTCGGGCGCCCAGTTGGAGGTGGCGACCACGGTCACGCCGTTCTCGAACAGGGCGGTGAAGAGCCGGCCGAGGATCATGGCGTCGGCGACGTCGACGACATGGAACTCGTCGAAGCAGAGCAGGCGGGCCTCGCCGGCGATCGCCGTCGCCAGCGCCGGCAGGGCCTTGTCGAGATCACGGCCCTCCAGCCGCCGGGCGTGCAGGCGGTCGTGCACTTCCAGCATGAACTGGTGGAAATGCACGCGGCGCCTCGGCTCGACGGGGGCGCTGCGATGGAACAGGTCCATCAGCATCGACTTGCCGCGCCCGACGCCGCCCCAGAGATAGAGCCCGCGCACCGTCGGCACCGCCTGCTGGCGGCCGAGCAGCCGTCCCAGCCAGCCCGGCTTCGCGGCCGGCTGGTCAGCCGCCTCCGCCAGTGCCTCGTGCAGGTCCTGCAACGCCTCGACCGCCTCGGCCTGCGCCGGGTCGGGCTTCAGCACGTCGTCGCGCAGGAAGCGCCGGTAGGTGGCCCGGGGCCCCTCCTCCGCCCGCGCCTCCGTCGGTCCGGCCGGCGCGTCGCTCAGGCTTGCGGGATTGGTGTCGGGCATGCGGGACGCGGGGCGGCTGGCGAAGAGGCGGGTGACGGGGCGATGACGTCGCGGACGGGCGGCGGTTCAGCCGTCCCGGGCCGGCAGCGCGGTGGTGGAGACCGCGTCGGCGGTGTGGTGGTGAATATGCAGGTCGCGCTGCGGGAAGGGAATGGAGAAACCGTTCTCCTCCAGCGTGCGCTTGGCCAGCGGCGTCATGTCCCAGAGCAGCGACCAGTAGTCTGTGCGGCTGGTCCAGCAGCGCATGGTGAGATCGACCGAGCTCTCCCCGAGCGTGGTCAGCATGACCTGGGGCGGCGGTTCCTTGTGGACGCGCGGATCGGCGTCCAGCAGGCCCTTCAGGATCTCCATCGCCTTGCCAACATCGTTGTCGTAGGCGATGCCCACCACGAGATCGAGGCGCCGGGTCGGCAGTCGCGAATAGTTGGTGATGGCGCTGTTGGAGAGGTCGGAATTCGGCACCGAGACGAAGACCCCGTCGGCGGTCGTCAGGCGGGTGCGGAAGAGGCCGATCTCCGTCACCGTGCCGGAGACGCCGGCGCCGCTGACGAACTCGCCGACGCTCATCGGCCGCAGGGTGAGCAGGACGATGCCGGCGGCGACGTTGGACAGCGTGCCCTGCAGCGCCAGGCCGATGGCGAGGCCGGCGGCACCCAGCGCGGCGATGATGCTGGCCGTCTGCACCCCGAACTGGGAGAGCACCATGACGAGGACGATGGCCAGCACGCCGTAGCGGGCGATGTTGGCGAGCAGCGGCGCCACCGTGTCGTCGATCCGCCCGGAGGCCTTGACGCCGCGCGACACCAGCCGCTTGACCCAGTTGGCGAGCAGCCAGCCGACGATCAGGATCAGGACGGCGGCGAGGACGTCCAGGCTGTAGTCGATGATCAGCTGGCCGATATAGGAGATGTCTTCCATGACGGGCTCCGCTTGGCTCCGTTTTCTTGGTCGGGGATCGGGTCGGGGAAGCCAATGACCATGGGTGCCCGTCACCCGCCGGTCAACCGCCCGGCGCGGCCGGCGTCAGCCCGGCGCAGGGCCGCCATGCCGCTGGCGGGACGCTTCC
>Ga0207773_100214_pt1 | contig 40801 bp, 47 predicted proteins | sample TtaePargueraPR_2_FD_187281 | JGI IMG/M metagenome (GOLD analysis project Ga0207773, IMG submission 187281) | Aerobic enrichment media microbial communities from Bioluminiscent Bay, La Parguera, Puerto Rico - Tt and M1 (3) (SPAdes) | ecosystem: Environmental > Aquatic > Marine > Unclassified ...
TGCTGCGCGCCGCCGATCGTCCGCCGACGGCCAGCCGTACCATCAAGTTCGAGGGCGAAGCCTATGGCACGCCGATCTCGTTCTTTGCGGTGGACAATGAACCGGGGCAAGGGCCGGTGCTTCACACCCATCCCTACCCCGAAACCTGGGTGGTGCGGCGCGGCCGGGCCGAGGTGGCGATTGGTAGCGAGAGGTTCGAAGTGGGGCCGGGCGACATCGCCGTGGCGCCGGCGGGAGTACCTCACAAATTCACCAATCTGGGGCCGGAGCGGCTTGATATCGTGTGCATCCATGCCGCGGGAGTGATGGAACAGGCCGATCTGGAATAGACCGTCAGCCTTGCTGCAGGTGCCGCCTCACACCACAGCGCTGACCAGCGGTTCGCCAGCAAAGTGACGTTCGAGATTGGCGACCAGCAGGGCGCCCATGGCGTCTCGGGTCTGGTGGGTGGCGCTGCCCTGGTGGGGGGAGAGAACCACATTGTCGAGGGTGAGGAGTTCGGCAGGAACCTGCGGTTCTTTCTCGAAAACGTCGAGCGCGGCGCCGCCGAGACCACCATTTTGCAGCAGATCGACCATCGCGGCTTCGTCGATGAGCGTACCGCGGGCAACGTTGACAAGGCAGCCCCTGGGACCCAGCGCTTCCAGAACTTGTCGCGAAACGATCTTCTCGGTGCCCTTGCCACCCGGAGCGATGACGACCAGCCAGTCGCTGTCGCGGGCCATGTCCTCAAGCTTGTCGTAGTAGATATAGGGCACGGATGGTTGATGATGGCGGCCGAAATAGACGACGCGCATCTTCATGGCCTGGGCGCGGGTGGCAATTTCCTTGCCGATGCGCCCGAGGCCCAGAATACCGACCGTCTTGCCGGTGAGTTCGGAAAACAGGCCGAAATTGGCGCTCGGCCATTTGCCCTGCCGGACGAACTGGTCGGACTGCGGAATGCGGCGGGCCAACGACACCATCAATCCGATGGTCAGTTCCGCCACCGCGTCGTTGAGCACGTCGGGAGTGTTGGTGACGCGGATATTGCGTGCCCTGGCGGCCATGGTATCGATGTTGTCGTAGCCGACACCGAAGCTGGCGATGATCTCGAGATTGGGCAGCTTGTCCATCAGATCGGCCTGGACGCCGGAGCCGGCATGAGCACGGATGCGTGGTCCGTTCTCGGCCAGCCAAGCGTCCTTATCGGTCATCTCATGCAGCTTGTGTACGGTATAGCGGGCCGCAAGGGCCTCTTCGCAACTGGCGAGAAGGGGATGGGTCTGAAGGATCTCGATGGTCATGCAAAAAGGTCCGACATGGGGTGCCGACGCCCCCACTCTGCTCGACATTGGAACGATGGCTTGGATTGCGCGCGAATGAGAGCACTTTATCGACCCGCTTCGCAAGCCTGACCTGCATGAAAAAGCGGCAGGGCAAGACGTTGAGTGTCTGGACGGCAGGTTTCAAACGTGTAGCAATGCAGGGGCGAATGGGAAGCCGCATTTCAGAAGCGGAGCAGAATGGGCGAGAAAACGCCATTTGACGAAATGTACAATCCGGATGGGTCGGTCCGCGAACCCTACCGTGCGCTTGCCGAATGGCTGGATGAACAGCCGGACAAGGGCCTGGCGCTGATGCAGACCGATGCGGAGGCAATTTTCCGCAGGCTGGGCATTACCTTTGCCGTTTATGGATCGGACGAAGGCACTGAAAAGGTCATCCCGTTCGATGTGATCCCCAGGATCATCGCCGCCAATGAATGGCGGCGACTCTCGAAAGGGATCGAACAGCGGGTCAAGGCCCTCAATGCCTTTCTCTATGACATCTATCATCGACAAGAAATCCTGAAGGCCGGACGCATTCCGGAAAAGCTCATCCTCAACAATGAGGCCTTCTGCCCGCAGATGATGGGGTTGGAGCCGGCCAAGGGCGTTTACGCACACATTATCGGCGTTGATATCGTGCGGGTCGGGCCGGACGAGTTCTACGTGCTCGAAGACAATCTGCGCACCCCTTCGGGCGTCAGCTACATGCTGGAAGACCGGGAAGCGATGATGCTGCTGGCACCGGACCTGTTCCACCGATCCAAGGTGGCCCCGGTGGAGACCTATCCCGAAAACCTGCGAAGGACGCTTGAGAGCGTGGCGCCCGAGGGTGTGCGGGGCACACCCAACATCGCGGTGTTGACGCCGGGCATATACAATTCGGCCTATTTCGAGCACTCGTTCCTTGCCGACCAGATGGGCGCGCAGCTCTGCGAAGGACCCGACCTGTTTGTCGACGGCGGCAAGGTCTACATGCGCACCACCTGCGGACCGGAGCAGGTGGACGTGATCTACCGCCGGATCGATGATGACTATCTCGATCCGCTGACCTTCCGTCCCGATTCCATGCTGGGCGTGCCGGGGCTGTTCGATGCCTATCGGGCGGGCAATGTGACGCTGGTCAATGCGCCGGGCACGGGGATTGCCGACGACAAGGCCGTCTACACCTACGTTCCCGATATCATCGAGTTCTACCTTGGTGAAAAGGCGCTACTGCAAAACGTGCCAACCTATAATTGCACCGATGAGGACCAGCGCGCCTGGGTGCTGGAGAACATTGCCGATCTCGTGGTCAAGGAGGTTCACGGTTCAGGTGGCTACGGCATGATGGTCGGCCCGACAGCGACCAAGGCCATGCATGCAGAGTTCAGAAAGAAAATCGAGGCCCGGCCCGACAATTACATCGTGCAGCCGACGCTGAACCTTTCTACCTGCCCCACCCATATTGCCGGCGATGTTGCGCCGCGTCATGTCGATCTTCGGCCCTATGTCCTGATTGGAGACGAGGTGCGGATCACCCCGGGCGGGCTGACGCGCGTGGCGCTCAAGAAGGGATCTCTGGTGGTGAATTCGTCCCAAGGCGGCGGGACGAAAGATACGTGGGTGCTGGAAGATTGAGGATGCTCGGACGCACTGCCGCGAACCTGTTCTGGCTTTCACGCTATGTGGAGCGCGCCGAAAACATGGCCCGCCTTCTCGAGGTGGGCTATCGCATGAGCCTGACCAGCCGCCGCGAAGGCGGGGCAAGCGAACACCTGGTTTCCATGATGCAGGCTGCAGAAGTCGATGAGGGCTTCGACGCCAAGCATGAGGTGGCCGATGTCGACACGGTCGCCCACTTCATGATGTTCGACCCGGACAATCCGTCCTCGGTCTATTCGTGCCTGCAGGCCGCGCGCACCAATGCGCGTTCGGTCCGCACCGCGATCACCGGCGACATGTGGGAAAGCATGAACGGGGCGTGGCTGGAATTTTCGCAGATCAAGCCGCGCGATGTGCGGGGGGCCAAGCTGCTTGGCCTGTTGCAGTGGGTCAAGCAACGCAGCCACGAGTTCCGCGGGGCCCTACTGGGCACCATCCTGCGCGACGATGGCTTCAACTTCCTGCAAGCGGGCAATTTCGTCGAGCGAGCGGACAATACCGCCCGCATTCTCGACATGAAATATTATGTGCTATTGCCGCGCGCCACGCAGGTGGGCGGCGATCTAGACATTCAGCAATGGACATTGATCCTCAGGGCTGCCTCTGCGCATCGGGCCTATCGGCATGTCTATCATGACCGCTACAAGGCGCAGAACATTGCCGACTTCCTGATTTTGCGACCTGAAATGCCGCGTAGCCTTGTCTATTGCGCCAGTTTCGTGCAGCAGAACCTGGATGGTTTGGCCAAAATCTATGGCCGCAAGGAGAAATGCCAGGACGCCGCCGATAGCCTGCTGGCCATGGTGGAAGGCGCAAGCATGGAAGCCATTTTTACCGATGGGCTGCATGAGTTTCTCAACGAGTTCATTGCCCGCAACAACCGGGTGACCGATGCCCTGTCGGAATCCTACAACTTCTACTGAGCCATGCGTGTCACCATTGACCATTCCCTGACATTTTCGTTGCCCGCCGGGACTGGGCCGCTTGTGATGCATGTGATGCTGACGCCCCCGGGAGGGGCCGCGCAGTCGGTCGACAGCTGGAGCGTGGAAGTGCCCGGGATTGGCAATGCGGGGCGGTTTCGCGACGGCTTTGGCAATGCCGTGCACCTGGTGAACCAGATGCGACCGGAAGGCGAAATCACCATTGGCGCCCGGGGTGTTGTCACGACCAGCGACACCAATGGGGTGTTGGGGAAAGGCGTGGGAGAGCCGGTGCCGGCGCTGTTCAAACGGGTGACGGCGCTGACCAGGGCGCCGGTGACGCTTTATGGCAAGTATCGGACAGCCAGGGAGAGCCGGCTGGATGTGCTGCATGGCCTGATGGCCCGTGTCGGTGAGACTTTGGGGTTGCCCGAGGAGGCGGAGCCGGCCACGCAGATGCAGGCTACTGGTGAACGGGCCCAGGGCCAGGCCTCCCAAGATGAACAGGATTTACCGCCCCCCGCGGACTACGCGCATCTGTTCATTGGCGCTGCCCGGGCGCTGGATATTCCGGCCCGCTATATCTGCGGATATGTCGCGGCCGGGGATGGGCAGGCAGGCGGGTTGCACGCCTGGGCAGAAGCCTATGACGATGGCCTTGGGTGGATCGGCTTCGATCCCCACCACCAGATATGCCCCACAGAGCGTTATGTGCGGCTTTGCGTCGGGCTCGATGCGGAGACGGCCCTGCCGCTGCGAACCGTACCGAGTGGTGAGATTGCGCAGAAGGCTGCCGTGAAGGCGGCGTAGCACCGATCCGGCCCGCGGGGCAGCGGGCTTACAGACTCAGCACATATAGCCAGCCTGATATGGTGAGCGCCGACAGGACGGTGGCGATCAGGATCGTGTTGGCAGCGACGCTGACGCCGCGGTCGTAAAAGGTGGCAAAGACATAGATGTTGATGCCCGAGGGCATGGCCGACAGCAAGATGCCATAGCGGGCGATGTCCAAGGGCACATGGAACACCCAGATCATCAGCACATAGGCGATGGCGGGATGGATGATCAGCTTGATCAGAGAGGCCACCAGCGCCTGCCTCCAATTATCCGAAAGCTTGAATTCGTTGAGCGCGCCGCCGATGCCGAACAGCGCTGCCGGTACCACGGCCTGTCCGAGCATGCGGAAAAAGGCGGCAACGGGCTCGGCCAGCTCCTGGCCGGAGAGGGACAGGGCGATACCGCCCAATATGCCCCAGATAAGCGGATTGGACACCACCCGCCGCATGGCCAGGACCAGGGTTGGCCAGAGGGGCTGGGCGTCGCGCCGCGTCAGTTCCATGGTCACCATGCCCAGGGTGAGCAGGATGGCACCATGCAGACCAATGATGGAGAGGGTGACCGGCAGGGCGTCTTCGCCATAGGCCCGGCTCATAATGGGCAGGCCCACCAGGACGGTATTGCTGAAGGTGGATGAAAACCCGACCGAGACCGCTTCGCCCGGTCGATTGCGGAATACACGCCGCGCCAAAAGGATGCCGAGGGCAAAGCAGATAAAGGCGCCGAAATAGAATGGGCCGATAATGCCGATATTGAAGGCCGCACGGAAATCGCTGGTGCCGATGGAATAGAACAGCAGGCAGGGGGTGGCGAAATTATTGACGAAGGCGATCAGGGCCTTCACGCCATCGGCGGGATAGAGGCCGCGGCGCACCGCCAGATAGCCCAGCGCGATCAAGGCAAAGATGGGCGCTATCACGCCGAGAATGGAGAGCATTGGCCACCGATCCGGGCCCGGAAAAGACACCCAATGCCCTATCCCCGGGGCGAGGCAAGGTCAATCCGCCGCTTGTATGGAACTTAAAACGAAACAATTTGACTTCAAAAACGAAAGCAAAGCGAATACAAACGAACCAATGAGATCGACAGGCGGCGGCATGCTGGACATTTTCGTAATTGGCGGTGGAATCAACGGGGCCAGCGTGGCGCGCGACGCGGTGGGACGCGGCTACACGGTGGCGTTGGCCGAGATGAACGATCTGGCATCAGGCACAAGTTCGGCGGCCACCAAGCTGATCCATGGCGGATTGCGCTATCTCGAGCATTACGAGTTCCGCCTGGTGCATGAGGCGCTGGCCGAACGTGAAGTGCTCTGGGCCTCGGCGCCGCATATCATCTGGCCGCTGCGCTTCGTGCTGCCGCACCACAAGGGGCTGCGCCCCGCTGCCGTGTTGCGCGCGGGCTTGGCGCTCTACGACTATATGGGCGGACGCCGTCTGCTGCCGCCGACCAAGACGCTCGACCTGACCCGCGACGGGGCCGGCAAACCACTAAAGCCGGGCTATAAGCTGGCCTTCGAATATTCGGATTGCTGGGTGAACGATGCGCGCTTCGTGGTGCTCAATGCGCGCGATGCCGCCGACCGGGGGGCGACCATCCATGTCCGTACCAAAGTGATCTCGGCGCGTCGCGAGGATGGCGGCTGGACCATCGAACTGGATGGCGAGGCCGGAAAGCAGACCGTGCGGGCGCGCATGCTGATCAATGCCGCCGGCCCCTGGGTCGATCAGGTGATTAACCAGGCCTTGGGCAAGAACGGGGCCCATAATGTCCGGCTGGTCCAGGGCAGCCACATCGTGACGAAAAAGCTCTACGAGCACGATCGCTGCTACTTCTTCCAGAACAGCGATGGACGCATTTTCTTTGCCATTCCCTATGAAGAAGACTTCACGCTGATCGGCACGACGGATCGCGACTATGACGGTGACCCCAAGGATGTTGCCATCACCGAGGAGGAGACGGCTTACCTGCTCAAGGCGGCCAACGAGTATTTCGCGCAGGGCGTTACACAGGACGACATTGTCTGGAGCTATTCCGGTGTCCGGCCGCTCTATGACGACGGCGCCAGCGCGGCGCAGGAAGCGACGCGCGACTATGTGCTCAAGGTCGAGGGCGACGCCAAAAGCGGCGCCGTGGTCAATGTGTTCGGCGGCAAGTTGACCACCTCGCGGCGGCTGGCCGAGTCGGTGCTGGAAAAGATCGAAGAGGTTCTGGGCAAAAAGGGCCCGGCCTGGACGGCCAAAGGCACGCTGCCAGGCGGTGATTTCGGCCCCAAGAGTTTTGACGCGGAATTGCGCAGACTGGGAATGGATTATCCGCAAATGAATGCCGGTCTGCTGCGGCGCCTGCTGCGCCTTTATGGGACCCGGGCGCGGACTGTGCTCGGTGAGGCCAAGAGCGAGGCCGATCTGGGCACGCATTTCGGCGCCGATCTCTATGGGGCGGAAGTGGATTATCTGGTTGCGCATGAATGGGCCCGCACGGCACAAGACGTGCTGTGGCGGCGCACCAAGCGGGGACTGAAGGTCAGTGCCGAGGATACGGCGCGGCTCGAGGACTATCTGGCGAAAGAAACCGTGTCGGGCGCGTCACCGGCGTGAAGCCACCAGCCCCTCGCGCTCATTCCACGGGCGCGTGACCAAGGAGCCGCAAGAGCTCCCCAAGAGGAGATATCAATGACCAAATTCATTCTGGCGATCGACCAGGGCACGACATCGAGCCGCGCCATCGTGTTCGATGGCGAGCGCAGGATCGCTGGCGTCGGCCAGAAGGAATTCACGCAGCATTTTCCGCAGGATGGCTGGGTCGAGCATGACCCGGAGGAAATCTGGGAGAGCGTGGTCTGGTCGGTAAAGGAGGCGTTGTCCCAGGCCAAGGTCCCGGCTGGGGACATTGCCGCTATCGGCATTACCAATCAGCGCGAGACCGTGGTGATCTGGGACAAGGCCACCGGGGAGCCCATTCACAAGGCCATCGTCTGGCAGGACCGACGTACGGCAGCCTATTGTGCGGAGCTGAAAAAGGCCGGGCACGAAGCGATGGTGACGGCCAGAACAGGCCTGCTGCTCGATCCCTATTTTTCAGGGACCAAGGTCAAGTGGTTGCTCGACAATGTCGAGGGCGCACGCCAACGCGCCGAGAAAGGCGAACTGGCTTTCGGAACGATCGACAGCTTCCTGATCTGGCGTCTCACCGGCGGCAAGGTGCACGCGACCGATGCGACCAATGCGGGCCGCACATTGCTGTTCGATATCGGACAGAACCAGTGGGATGCCGAACTGTGCGCGCTGCTCGACGTGCCGATGGCGATGCTGCCCGCGGTGAAGGACTGTGCCGATGATTTCGGCACCGCCGAAGCCGGACTGTTCGGCGCGCCGATTCCCATTCTCGGAGTTGCAGGCGACCAGCATGCAGCAACGATCGGCCAGGCCTGTTTCGAGCCCGGCATGGTCAAGTCGACCTATGGCACAGGATGCTTTGTCGTTCTCAATACCGGTGCGGAGATGGTACCTTCCCGCAACCGGCTTCTCACCACGATTGCCTATCGCCTGGACGGCAAAACAACTTACGCCCTGGAAGGCTCGATCTTCATCGCCGGGGCTGCGGTGCAATGGATCCGCGACGGGCTGAAGCTGGTCAGCCATGCCAGCGAGACGGGCCCATTGGCCCGGACCGCCGACCCGAGCCAGAATGTCTATATGGTGCCGGCCTTTGTCGGTTTGGGCGCCCCCTGGTGGGACGCGGAGGCGCGTGGGGCAATCTATGGCATCACCCGCAATACAGGTCCGGCCGAAATCGCCAAGGCGGCGCTGGAGGCGGTGAGCTACCAGACGCGCGACCTGCTCGACGCCATGCGCAAGGATTGGCAGAGTGGGGCAAAGGATACGGTTCTGCGCGTAGATGGCGGCATGGTGGCCTCGGACTGGACCATGCAGTTTCTGGCCGACATTCTCGATGCGCCGGTGGATCGACCGACCATTCTCGAAACCACGGCGCTGGGCGCGGCCTGGCTGGCCGGCATGAGGGCCGGCGTGTGGCCCGGCATGGCCGAATTTGCCGCGGGCTGGGCGCGGGATCGTCGCTTCGAGCCGCAGATGGAGGGCTCGGTCCGTGAGGCCAAGATCGCCGGCTGGAATGATGCGGTGCGGCGCACGCTAAGCCATTGAGGTCGCAGTGCAGCAACGGAACAGCTTGGCAAAGCACCAGCCAACTGCAATAGAGCGGCATGAGCGCAGAAAACGACGAGTATATCTATGACGAGGCAAGCGGCGAGTGGCGCCCCGCCTCGGAGATGCAACAGGCTGACCAGGCGGAGGCACTTGTGGTGCGTGACGCCTCTGGCACCCCGCTGGCCGACGGCGACTCGGTGGTTCTGATCAAAGACCTCAAGGTGAAGGGCGCGGGCCAGACGCTCAAGCAGGGCACAGTGATCAAGTCGATCCGCCTGACCGCCAATCCGGATGAAATCGACTGCCGACACGATGCGATCAAGGGTCTTGTGCTGCGGACAGAGTTCGTGCGCAAGCGCTGAGCGCCCGAGCTAACCGGTTTCGTCCAGTCCGACGGTTCCACCCGTCTCTTCCGGTTCCTCGATTGCAGGCTGGTTGATATTGGGGTTGTCACGCATAAAGGCGGTGACCTCACCATCCAGCGCAATCAGGAACTGACTGATCCGCTGGCCGTTCGATCCCAGATCGTGCACGGCACCAATTGAGGCCGATCGCATGTCTACGCTGGCGCCCTGCGGCGTGGCCTGAACGCGCAATACGGCCTCTTCCCGCCATCCGGCAAGGGTGACAATGCGGGCATTGATGCGTCCGGGGGAGCCGCCAATGCCGGGTTCACGTCGCTGGCGGATGTCCCACCCCTGCGCCTCGACGAGATGCTCGACAATGGCGAAGAGCTGAAGCGCGTCGAGCGGATAGGTTCTTGTCGTTGCATTGGGAAAGAAGCGTTGCTGTTCTTGGGCGCCCAGGACACGCGGGGCCTGCATATTGATCGTGTCGGGCTCGAAAATCAGCGGGAGTTCACCTCGCGGCGCAGTCGCGACATCGGTGACAATGGGGTAGCGCAGCGCCTGGGACCCGTAATAGGCGAACGGCGCAAGACACACTAGACCGAAGAACAGCCCGGACAAGGCCTTGCCCCAGCCCTGGTCACCGGTATGCCACAATCGCACCAGCGCAATGAGAGCGGAAAGAACCGCCAGGGCCGCGACAGCACAGGCGAAGGCGGCCACAACCAGGAAAACGCTCGACTCCAGGAAGCGTTCGCGATGCATGAACACCGGAACGATGGTCAAGGGTATGGCCAGGCTTCCCAGCCGCCGCGCCAGCACCGCCCACTTCGAGGTTCTGATCAGTATCCGCACGAAGGCCTGTTCCCCAATCCGGCGCGCAGAATAGCGGCAAGGTCTTTCGCTTGTTTGAACAACTTTCCCGCGGCCGCCTAGGGATAAAGGCGTGCGCTGGTCCAGGCGGCGCCGGGCAGGTCACGCGTGAAGCGCACCCGGTCATGCAGACGGAACTCGCCATCCTTCCAGAACTCGATGGTCGTCGGGACCAGGCGATAGCCGGACCAGTGTGCCGGGCGCGGCATGTCCCCTTCCCCGATCATGGCGGTCAGCGTTGCGACTTCATCCATCATCTGCTGTCGGCTCGCCAGGGGCCGGGACTGTTTCGAGGTGGCCGAGGCGATACGGCTGCCCCGCGCGCGGGAGGCAAAATACTCGTCGGCTTCGGCCTCGGACACCGGTTCGACCGGCCCGCGCATGCGGACCTGACGCCTGAGACTTTTCCAGTGCATCACCATGGCGGCCTGCGGATTGGCCTGTAGCTGCTCGCCCTTGGCGCTTTCGAAATTGGTGAAGAAGCAGAAGCCGCGCGCGTCGCGGCGGTTGAGCAGCACCATGCGCACGTCGGGCAGGCCCGACTGGTCCGCCGTGGCCAGCGCCATGGCGTGGGGATCGTTGGGTTCGCTGTCCTGGGCCATGGCGAACCATTCCTCGAAGATGGCGAAGGGATCGAGGTCAGTACGATCGGTATCGTCGAAAAGGCGTTCGGTCAGGGTCTGCATCATCACGATATTTCCTGCGCGTTGCCCCTGCCACAACTGGACAAGGGCGGGGGGCGTGGCCATATAGGACCTCAAGTATGGGGCGAACAATGCCCTCGATCAAAGATTGGACCCAATGCGCGATCCTTACACCGTCCTTGGGGTGTCGCGGTCCGCAAGCGAGAAGGACATCAAGTCCGCTTATCGCAAGCTGGCCAAGAAGTACCACCCCGACCAGAATCCTGACGATCCCACGGCACACGCCAAGTTCGCCGAAGCGACGCACGCCTATGACCTGCTCAGCGATGTCGCCAAGCGCGGCCAGTTTGACCGCGGCGAAATCGACGCCGAGGGCAATCCGCGCTTTGCCGGCTTCGGCAATGGCGGATTTGGCGGGGCGAGCCGGGGTGCCCGGCCCGGCGCGGGTGCCGGAGGGTTTTCGGCCGAAGACATTCTCAAGGAGTTCATGAGCGGCTTTGGCGGGCAGCCGCGCAGCGGCGGTGGCGCCGGAGCGCGCGGTGGTGCGCAGTGGGACCCGTTTACAGGCACGACCGCCGGCAGCGCGGGCGGGCGCATGGGCAAGGGTGACGACGTGGTCGTCAATGTCACCGTTTCGCTGGAGGATGCGCACAAGGCGGCCTCGGTCCCCGTGCGGATGCCGTCGGGCAAGGTGCTTTCGGTCAAGCTGCCCGAAAAGGTCGAGGAAGGACAGCAGATCCGCCTCAAGGGCCAAGGGTCGCCAAGCCCCTATGGCGAGCCGGGCGATGCGCTGGTGACGGTGCGTTTCGAGAAGTCCAAGACCTTCCGCAAGGACGGTCATGACGTGCGCACCGATGTGCCGGTGGCGCTCTATGAGGCCGTGCTGGGCGCCAAGGTGCGCGTACCGACACTGGATGGTTCGGTGGAATTGACCCTGCCCCCGGGCATGGACACGTCCAAGGCGCTGCGGCTCAAGGGCAAGGGCCTTTATGGCGATGGCGATCTCTATGTGAACATTCGCGTGGTGCTGCCGCCGGGCGGGGACGCGGACCTGGAGGCGCTGGCGCGGTTCATGCGCGACCAGAAGCCCTACAAGGTCAGGGACTAGGTTCGCGGGGCGGCCGCGCGGCGCAGCCGGTCGTTGATGGCTTCGCCCAGCCCGGTTTCGGGGATGGGGGCGACGGCGATCATCGGGGCGCCAAGAGCGTCGAGTTCGTGCAGCATGGAGAAGAGATTACGCGCGGCCTCGTGCAGGTCGCCTGTCTCGGACAGATTGCGCACCAGGCTGTTATGCGGCGCCAGCGGACCGAAGGCGAGATAGGCTTCGCCTGGCATTGGCGTGGTGTTGAGCCGCATTGTGGCGTTGGGCGCATAATGGCTGAGCAGCATGCCAGGGGCGGAAATTGCCGCGCCTTCTCCGGCCTGTTCGACAGTCTTGCCCGTGGTCGCTTCGATCACCTGGCGCGGCAGCGCGCCGGCGCGGAGCTGGATCAGGCGGTCGCCGGTGATGGCGAGGATGGTGGATTCGACGCCGGCCTTGCACGGCCCGCCATCGAGCACCGGCACCCGGCCTGCAAAGCCCCTGTGGACCTGTTCTGCCGTGGTGGGCGAGAGCTTTCCGGAGGGATTGGCCGAGGGCGCGGCCAGCGGCAGATCGGCGGCGCGCAGGAGATCGAGGGCCAGCGGATGATCCGGCACCCGCAGGGCGACGGTATCGAGGCCGGCCGTGGCGATGTCGGCAAGGCCATTGCCCTCGCGCAGGGGCAGCACCAGGCTTAGCGGACCGGGCCAGAACTTTTCCGCCAGCTCGCGGGCCAATGGTGAGAACTGTGCGAAGCGCTCCGCCATGGCCAGATCGGCGCAGTGCACGATGAGCGGGTTGAAGCGCGGGCGGCCCTTGGTTTCGTAGATGGACAGAACCGCATCGGGGTTGGTTGCATCCGCGCCCAGACCATAGACCGTCTCGGTGGGAAAGGCGCAAAGCCTGCCGGCGCGCAGCAGGGCAGCGGCTTGTTCGATGGTGGTACGGAACGGGTCTGACATGAGCGGTGTTTGACAACAGGATATAGCCGCGTCAAGACGAGATGGAACATGTGGAGAGCTCCGTGACGACGCTCCTGGTCAGCCAGCCCAATTTTGCCGATCACCAGACCCCGCAGGGGCATCCCGAGCGGCCGGACCGCATTCGCGCCGTCGATGCGGCGTTGGCAGGCGCTGACTTTGCCAGCCTCAAGCGCAGGACGGCACCATTTGGCGACATCATGCTGGCCGAACTGGTGCATGACGCCGCCTATCTCGGCCGCCTGCGAGACGCGCGCCCTGCCGAGGGTATTGGGCAGCTGGATGGAGATACCTTCATTTCCGACGGATCGATGGGCGTTGCCGCGACCGGGCTTGGTGGCGCCCTGACGGGGCTTGAGGCCGTGCTGCTGGGCGAGGCGGACAATGCCTTTTGCGCTATCCGGCCCCCGGGGCACCATGCAGAAATTACGGCACCCATGGGGTTTTGCCTGATCAATACCATCGCCATCGTGGCGCGGGAAGCGCAGCGGAAATATGGCGCCGAGCGTGTCGCGATCGTCGATTTCGATGTGCATCACGGCAATGGCACACAGGATATTTTCAAGGACGACCCGAGCGTGTTCTACGCCTCAAGCCACCAGATGCCGCTCTATCCCGGTACGGGACGGCCGGAGGAGACCGGGGTGGGCAATATTGTCAATGCGGCGTTGCCGGCGCATTCGGGCGGCGAGGCCATGCGGGCAGCCTATGAAGATATCATCCTGCCAGCCCTGGACAATTTCGCGCCAGACCTGTTGCTGATTTCGGCAGGGTTCGACGCCCATATCCGCGACCCGCTGGCGCAGCTGGAATGGGTGGATGAGGATTACCGCTGGGTCACGGGAAAGTTGATGGATGTGGCCGAAAAGCGCTGCGGCAATCGGATTGTGTCGTTGCTCGAAGGTGGCTATGACCTCAAGGGCCTCAGCGGGGGTGTGCAACAGCATGTCGCGACCCTCCTGGGCTATTAAGATGAACGAGAATTGAGCGAGCAAACGAAATGGCCGAGACCGCACATGACGATGTCAAATCGCTGAGCTTCGAGGCCGCGCTGGAGCAGCTCGAGCAAATCGTCGCCAAGCTCGAAAGCGGCAAGGCGCCGCTGGCCGAGTCCATCGCCATTTACGAGCGCGGCGAGGCGCTGAAGGCGCATTGCGAAACGCTGCTCAAGACCGCCGAGGCGCGGATCGAGAAGATCACGCTCAATCGCGAGGGCAAGGCGGTTGGCACCGAACCGCTGGACGCGGGCTGAGGGCCTTTCGCGAATACCCCCACCCAGCCTCCCCCTGATAGGGGGAGGAGCGCCGTAGCGTTTGCTGAAAGAGCGAGACCAACTATCCCATGACAGCCAACAACACCCTTCGCAACTTCCGGATCGTGCTGTGGGTGCTGGTGGTGGTCGCGGCCATCGGCGCGACAGCGCTCTATATGTTCCGGCCGCCGCAGCGGCCGTTGGGGGTCACGGGACAAGAATTCGCGTTGACCTCAACCCAGGGCGGTACATTCACGCAGAACGATCTGCGCGGTACGCCGTCTCTCATATTCTTCGGCTATACATTCTGCCCCGATGTCTGCCCCACGACGCTGGCTGAAACCACAGCCTGGCGGGAGCAGCTTGGCCTGACGCCGGAAGAGTTGCGGATTATCTTCGTGACGGTCGATCCGGAACGCGACACGCCTGAAATGGTCAAGGCCTATGTCGAAGGCTTTGATCCCAACGTCATCGGGCTGGTTGGAAGCGTGGAAGAGACTGAGAAGGCCAAGGCGGCTTTCGGTGTGTTCTCGGAAAAGTCCGGCGATGTGGAGAGCGAATTCTATCTGGTCGACCACACGGCCCTGACCTTCCTGATCGACAGCGACGGCACCTTTGAGGGCACCATTGCCTATGAGGAGGCCAGCGACACGGCGCGCGCCAAAATCGAGCGAATGGTCAAGGGGTGAGCCGGGTCCGGCTCGACCTGGCGCTGGAACAGCGCGGGCTGATGCCCAGCCGGGCGCGGGCCCGGGACGCCATTTTGCGGGGCACGGTTGCCGTCAATGGTGCACCGGCGAAAAAGCCCAACCAGATGGTGGGGCCTGACGATGAACTGACGCTGGACGATCCGGCGGCGGGCTACGTCTCCCGGGCGGCGCTCAAGCTGATTGCCGGGCTCGATGCCGGGGGGATCGATGTTGCCGGCAAGACTTGCCTTGATGTGGGTGTATCCACGGGCGGGTTTACGCAGGTGTTGCTGGAGCGCGGCGCGAAACGGGTTTTTGCCGTGGATGTCGGACACGATCAGCTGCATGAAAGTCTGCGTTCGGATGTGCGCGTGACAGGCCTTGAGGGCACCAATGCACGCGATCTGGACAGCGAGATCATCCCTGACACCATTGACCTTCTCGTCTCCGATGTCAGCTTTGTGTCGCTGACCAAGGTGTTGGCTCCAGCGCTGTCCCTTTGCGGACCGCACGCAGAAGCTGTGCTGCTGTTCAAGCCCCAATTCGAGGTCGGCCGCGAATTCGTCGGCAAAGGCGGGATTGTGACCGACATAGTGGCCAGCGAGCGCGCCTTGGCAGAGGTGGTCGGCTTTGTGGAGCAGGCAGGGTTTGCTTTGCGGACGCAGGTCACCTCGCCCATCGCGGGGGGCGACGGGAATGTCGAAACAGTGCTGGTGTTCGGGCGGGATTGAGCCCGGATCGAACTCGATATTAGTTCTCTAGCTCCTTCAAGAATGCCTCGAAATCTACCTGCGTCATTGGTGTGGGACTTGGCCAAGTCTGGAGAATGGCTTTGATGCCTTCCGTGCGTCTGGCCTTGAAGATATCCGCAACCAGCGTGTCCACCCACTCCTGGGCCTGATCGAGAAATTGATCGTCCAGCCGTCCTCCGTTCGAGATCACAGACGAGGCTGTCCAGAGCAGAACAGGGTTCTCAACTGAGAACACCGCTCCAGAATATGAAAGATCACCAAGCTGCACCTGCCCCCAATACATCATCTCCATCGAGATCGACGCGAGGCAGGCACCGGTGTTTGTGCGATATCCCAGTCCCCTAATTTCGACTAGCGGCGAAAACAAAGTTCGAAACGCCAACGCCTCTTGATACACCGCAATACCAGCGCCCTCCAGCTCCGCTCGGACCCTTGCGGACACCGCAGAGCTATTCGTCCAGCAACCACCATCAACCTGGTCGCTAATTCGCAACTCCACTGCTCTCACAGCGCCGACTGAGTTAGCCCCGCCCACGCTTATTTTGGCAGTGTTCAGAGCGCTCAGGTAGGCGCCCTCATCTGCATACGGCCCGGTATCAAAATTTTGGCCTACTGCCGGGATGATCGCGAGAACACTCGCGATGCCCCCCGCTACCGCTGCTCGGAACAGTGCCCAAGCGTCCAACTCATCGCCCATGCTCCACTGCCTCCCCATTCAGAACTCATATAGAGGATGCAATGGTGAAGACACGTCAAGCCTGCGCCCAGGCCTCGTATGGGCCGCCGGCGATGAGGGCCCAGTAGAGCTTGCCCGAATTGGTGCGCGCAAAGGCCAGGCCGAATTCGGTGAAGCGGTTGGAGAGCAGGGTGTTGCGATGGCCCTGGGAAGCGAGCCAGCCTTCGATGGCGGCGGGAAGGGTCTTGTAGCCCTTGGCGACATTTTCACCGACCGCCAGCAGATAACCCGCCTCGGTGACGCGCTGGCGCAGGGTGGTCCCCAGATTGTGGCTGAGCGTGTCCTTTTGGGCCATCAGACGCGCCTGCGAGCGCGCGGCCGCTTCGAGCTGCGGATTGTAGGCCCAGCTGCCGGCGCCATTGGCGCGGCGCACCGCATTGATCGTGGCCACGATCTGGTCGCGAGTGAGGTCTTCGGGGCGGTCGGACACCTTGGCCGGCAAAGGCGGGATGGTCGAGGCGCAGGCCGAGAGCAGGGACGCGGCGACCAGGGCCAGTGCGGCGCGGCGGGAATGGAGGATCATCGGGTCAGGCCTGGTCGTATGCGCTCAAGAGGTTGGGGAGGCAGGCCAGAAGGCCGGTGATGGGTTTTTCTTCGGCCAGATCCCAACAGGCCGAAAGCGCCGCATGGGCGGCGGCCCAGCCCAAGAGGCGTTTCCTGGGCAGATCCAGGCGTTGGCTGAGAATATCGGCCCGCTTGGCGATGCGCTGCGGATCGGCCGCCATGTTGTTGGCGCGCACCGGATTGATGAAGACATTGGCGACATCATAGGCGGGATCGCCCAACAGGCCTTTGGGATCGATGGCGAGCCAGCCCCTGTCGGAAGAAAGAATGTTGTCGTGATGCAGATCGCCATGCAGCGGGATTTGCGCGGTGGGGCGATCGAACAGCTTGAGAGCAATGCCCGCCGCGCGCGCGTAAAGATCGCGCGCCGTGTGCGGCCAGGCCCGCACATCGGTATCGAAGAGGGGCTGGAAGCGCTCCCGCAGTGGCTGCAGATCGGGCAGGTCGCCCTCGCGTGGACGGTGAAGGGCTGTGACGACGGAGGCTATAGCGATGGTCCCCTCATCGTCATGTCCCGCGCGGACGGGATCGCCCAGCGTGCCGCCATCGAGCCATTCCATGAAAATGGTGTCGCCATGCATGTCAAAAACGGTGGCGGCGCCGACGCCGCCATACCACTGCATCAGCCGGGCGCCCCTGCCCTCTTCCTCGGCGACCACGGGCTTCAAGATCTTGATCGCCGCGAAATTGCGGCCGTTCTGTTCAACGCGAAATATCCAGCTGCGCGGCGTTTCGGCCACAGGCGTGGACTTGGTCAAGGACCAGCGGATCATGGCACGGCTCAGGGCCGTTTCGACGGGAGACTGATTCACCATGGCGCCATTAGAGCAGAAGCGTGGCAACGATTCGACGGTTCTGATGCAGGTGGCGGGTAAAGATGGTGGGAGTGGGGCGACACCCGAAGTGTCCCTCCACCGCTTGCGGGGGAGGTGCCGCCTTGGGGCGGCGGAGGGGGGAGCCGCGAGCAGTCGATGTGATGCACCCCTCTCCACCACGCATAGCGTGGTCCCCCTCTCCCGCGCGCGGGAGAGGAAAGAAGGTGGCGGCCTACTTAATTCTGTAGGCGTCCTTGGCGGCCTGATAGCTCAGGTGCCGGGCGATGTCCTCGGCGCTTGCCTTGCTTAGGCGGTGTTCGGCGACCCAGTTGGCCAGGAAACCGCTCACTTCGCGGCGCCAGACGTCGTGGCGGGCGGGGATGGAGAGCAATGCGCGGGTGTCGTCGTTGAAGCCGGCGAGATTGTAGAAGCCGGCCGTTTCCACCACCTGATCGAGATAGCGGCGGATGCCTTGCGGGCTGTCGTGGAACCACCAGGGCGGACCGATCATCAGGGAAGGCCAGTAGCCGGCCATGGGCGCCAGTTCGCGGGCATAGGTGGTCTCGTCGAGCACGAACATGATGATCTTGAGGTTCGGCTCGTTGCCGCAGCGGCTGAGCAGCGCCCTGAGGCCGCCGACATAGTCGGTGGGGCCGGGTATATCGGCGCCGAGGTCGGCGCCGCGCTCTGCGAACAGCAGGGGATCGGTGTTGCGGCGCGAGCCGGCGTGGATCTGCATGACCATGCCGTCCTCGACAGAAAGCAGGGCCATTTCGGTCAGCATCTGGGCGCGGAACAATTCGGCGTCATTGGCGTCGTGGCGACCGGACAGGATCTTGTCGAGCAGCCCCTGCTTTTCAGTTTTTGGCAGATCGGCCGTATTGGCGGTGGGGACGCCATGGTCGGTGGCGACAGCGCCGAAGCGGCGGAAATATTCGCGGCGCTTGCGGTGGGCGTTGATGAGCCCGTCCCAATTGGAAATGTCCTCGCCGGTCAACTCGCCGAATTTGTGCAGGTTTTCGACAATAGCCGCCCGGCTGGGGTCGGTGACGTCGTCCGGGCGGTAGGTGGTTCGGACCTGGCCAATAAGGCCCTGTTCGGCCATGGCCTGGTGATGGGTCAATGGGTCGAGCGCGAATTCGGTGGTGGCGATAACCTCGACCTTGAAGCGATCGAGAATGGCGCGCGGCAGCAGGTCGGGCGCGCCCAGACGCGCGTCGATAGCGTCATAAATGCTGTCAGCCGTTTTCCCGGACAGTTCCTCGGTGATGCCAAAAACGGCGTGCAGCGAGTGATCAACCCAGGTCTTGGAGGGCGTACCGGCAAACAGATGGTAGTTTTCCGCAAAGAGCCGCCAGGCCTGGCGGCCATCGCTTTGGACCGGCTTGCCGTCCTTGCGGGGGATGCCCAGCGCATCATAGGAAATGCCGCGGCTCCTGAGCATGCGCAGCACATAGTGATCCGGCGTCAGGAACAGCGCCGTTGGGCTGGCGAAGCGGCCGTTCTGAGCGAACCAGGCCGGATCGGTGTGACCGTGCGGACTGATCAGCGGCAGGTCGCTGACTTCGGCGTAGAGATCACGCGCAATGGCGCGGGCCGGCTCAGAGGCGGGAAACAATCGATCGGGATGCAGATGGCTTGGCTGGGTCATGGCCGTGGTTGTGCCATGTTCGCTCGACCGATTCAATATCTTCCATACAAGATGAGGCTGGATGGCATTTGAAACAAATTAACCGCGAATCCAGACCGGTCTTGGACGATGGTAGCGGAGGCGTATGTTTGGCCCGCTGAGGGCGAGAAACGGTCCACAAGGCGGCCGCCCGGCAAGCGCATGGCGTTTCTTTTGGCGCCTATTGTGGAGGCTGCCCGATGTTCCAAGCAGATTTCGATCACGCCGGCCCTTACCTATCGCGTCTTCGGCAGGGTGTCCGGGCGCAACGGATGCGATTGATGCTGATCGTGTCCTCGATTTGTGCATTTGCGCTGGTGGGCGTTGCCGCCACCGTGCTGAGCGCCCTGTTCTAGCGAACAGATCAGGCAGTGGCGGAGGCCCGTTGGCGCTGAGGCAGCTTCTGGCCGAACAGTTGCAGCAATTGGGTTGCATTTTCTGCCGGTACGGGCCGGGAATAGAGATAGCCCTGCCCCATCTGGCAGCCATAGCGTCGCAGGATGGCGACCTGGTCGCTGGTTTCAATCCCCTCGGCAATCACCCGCATGTCGAGCTGATGGGCAATGTCGAGTATGGCTCGCGTGAGGACGCTGCTGGGCTGGTCGGCGCCCAGCTGTTCCACAAACGACCGGTCGATCTTGATGACATCGACGGGAAAACTCAACAGATGGGTGAGCGAGGCATAGCCCGTGCCGAAATCATCGAGCGCCACGAGCAATCCCTGCTGGCGCAGCGCTTCCACAGAGCGCGGTACAGCCTGGTCGTTACCGCCCATGAAGACAGACTCGTTGACCTCAAGCACCACGTGACGAAGAGACACGTCTTCGTCGGCAAATATGCGTTGCACCCGTTCGGCGAGGTCCCCACGCTGGAAGTCGCCCGTGGTGACATTGATCCCCACATGCTGAAAGGGAATGCCGGCATCGAGCCAGGTGCGGATGTTGCGCGCAACCTGGCCCAACATTCTGCCGGTGAGGTCATAGGCAATGCGCGGATCATCCAGAGCAGATTGGAAGGCGCTGGCGGAAACGACCGTGCCGTCGGGCAGGATCATCCGGGCCAGTGCCTCGAGGCCGACGATCTCGGCGGTGTCGAGGCGAACGATTGGCTGGTAATAGGGAACTAGCCGCCCCTCGGTCATGGCGGCGCCGAGGCGGCGAACCGCCGCGATCCGCTCGACCATGGCGATGCGCAAATCCTGGCGAAAGCCGACATAGCCACCGCGATGGGTCTGCTTGGCCTGGTAGAGCGCGAAGTCGGCATTCTGGCACAGCGTGTCGGAATCTGTGCCATCCAGGCCATAGACCGCGCCGCCCAGGGTAACATGGGCGTCGATGGCCTGGTCGCCCACTTCGACGATGCCGGAAACAGCGGCCAATACGCGCGTTGCGGCCGCTTCCAGGCCAGAGTGATCCGCGCAGTTGGCAACCAGTAGCGCGAACTCATCACCGCCTTGACGGCAGGGCAGAATATCGGCGCCACAACGCGAGAGACGCTCGGCGATGGTTCGGATCAGGGCGTCTCCTGCGGCGTGCCCGATGCTGTCATTGGCCAGCTTGAGGTGATCGATGTCGAGCAGGATCAGCCCGAAGGGCTCGCCCACAACAATCCGCTCGGCCAGCGCGGCGTTGAAATGCCCCCGGTTGGGCAGGCCGGTCAGCACGTCAAAAAAGGCCAGGCGGAGATTTTTGGCGCGCACGCGCTCATGCGCAATGGCGAGGGCGCACAGATGCACACATGTGGCCACGATGTCGCGCTCGAATTCGGATGGGCCACGCTTGGTGCGGTAGTAGAAGGCGAAAGTGGCGACCACCTTGCCTTCCTTGTCCAGGATGGGGCTGGACCAGCAGGCCGCGAGGCCCAGCGGCAGGGCCAGGGCCTTGTAATCCGCCCAAAGGGGATCATTCTCGATATCGGTGACAATCACCGGCTCGCCACGCCAGGCCGCCGTTCCGCAGGAGCCAGCCTTTGGGCCGACAGCAACACCATCAACCGCCGCGGTGTAGCTGGCCGGCAGGCTGGGCCCGGACAGTGAACGCACCTTGCCATCCTCGACAAGCAGTATCGAGCAGATCACATCGGGCAGTTGCCGCTCGACGAGACGACACAGAATTGTGCCAACGTCGGCCAGTTCTTCACCCCGCGCGACGGCCTCGAGAACTTCCGTCTGCACACGGAGCAAGAGTTCGGTATTGCCCGCCACCTTCCTGGCCCCCAGTTTTCAAGACGATGAACCTAGCAGCACGCCCGTAAAGGGAGTGTTTGCGAAAGTATTCATTTTGAACAAATTCGACTGGTCTTGGCCCAACCAAACCAGTGGGGCGATCAAACTTCTGATGATACACGATATTTGCTGACTCTGGCCGCCCTCACTGGCGCCGGCCCGACAGACTTGAAGATTGAGGAAAAGGTGGTGCCCAGAGCCGGAATCGAACCAGCGACACGCGGATTTTCAATCCGCTGCTCTACCAACTGAGCTATCTGGGCATCGGGCCCGAGCGACTGGTGTCGCGAGCCACGGGCCTTATAGGGGAACGGTTTTTGCCGCGCAAGCGGGAAAAGACGATGTGGATAAAGGGAATTGTGACTGCCGCAGCCAGGCCTCCACACCGGGCGCTTGACGCCGACCTCTGCCCCAACGGGAGAGGTGAAGGGGTCAGTTCCCATCCTCTTCGTCGTCGATTGGCTCGTCGTCACGGGCAGGGATGACATAGGTCCCGGAGAGCCAGCGATTGAGATCGATATCGGCGCAGCGCTTGGAGCAGAAGGGTTTGTGTGCCTCCACGACCGGCTTGCCGCAGATGGGGCATTTCTTTTCGGGTTGGGCTTGCATCAGACGCCCGAGAGACTCGACTGGTTGAGCCAGTTGAAATGCACCGGATAGCCTTCGCCGGCCAGAAGCTGGGTGGTTTCGTGCAAAGGCAGGCCGACCACGGCCGAATAGGAGCCGACCAGCTTGACCACGAAGGCGCCGGCAATGCCCTGGATGGCATAGCCACCTGCCTTGTCGCGCCATTCGGCACTGGCGAGATAAGCTTCCATCTCCCTGGATGACAGGCGCTTGAAGCGGATGCGGGTCTCGACCAGCCGATGGCGGCGGGCGCCCGAGGGGGTGATCAGAGTGACGCCGGTATAGACCCGGTGGGCGCGGCCCGAGAGCAGGCGGAGGCAATCGGACGCCTCTTCCATGGTTTCGGCCTTGGGCAGGATGCGCCGACCTACCGCCACCACCGTATCGGCAGCCAGAACCATGGAATTGGCGCCGAAGCCGGCGATGGAGGCCTTGTGCTGGGCCGTCAGGGCCTTGAGATCGGCCAGACGCTGCGCAAGCTTGCGCGGCAACTCGCCTTTTTCGGGGGTCTCATCGACATGAGCCGGCACGAGATGCTCTGGCTCGATGCCGATCTGGTTGAGCAGGGCAAGCCGGCGTGGTGAGGCCGAAGCCAGAATCAGGTCGGGACGGCCGGCCATTTAGATCGTGCTCCTGGAGAACCCGGGCCCTTCGCATGGCTCAGGGCGTTCGTTGCTCAAAACGATCCACCGGATCGTTTTGCCCACCTGTCGGTGGTCGCGCCTCACTTGAAGCGGTAGGTGATGCGACCCTTGGTCAGGTCGTAGGGGGTCATTTCGCACAGCACCTTGTCGCCGGCGAGAACGCGGATACGGTTCTTGCGCATGCGCCCTGCGGTGTGGGCGATGATTTCATGGTCGTTTTCCAGCTTCACGCGAAATGTCGCGTTGGGAAGCAATTCGGTGACCACGCCCGGAAATTCGAGCACTTCTTCCTTGGCCATACTTTCTCCTGAGAAGGCCCCATGCGCCATTGTTGGCTGGCCGGGGCCGCAAAATCGGGCGGAACCTACTTCAATTCAAAGGTTTTGTGAACCACTTGCCCAACGCGGTGGCACAAAGAACGGAGCCTCGAGCACAACTCATTGACACATAAAGACATTTCTTGACGAAAGCCGACCCTGCAGGGGCGAACCAGAGATGTGCACGAACAAGGACGCGGCGTGCTGTCAATTGACGAGCGGCTCCAGGCGGGCGCGAACCCGCTTGCGCAGGCTGTCACGCAGATCGCGATAGGCATTCAGCACCGTTTCGCGATTGCCTTCGACAAGCGACGGATCGGCCACTGTCCACTCTTCGAGCGCGCCCATTTCCAGGCCCTTCTTGCGAACCGCCTCGGGGGCATCGTCGGAGAGGGTAATGACGAGATCGAAATGGTTGGCCACCAGTTCGTCCAGGATATGGGGCGTGTGCACGCTCATATCGATGCCGATCTCTTCCATGACCTCATGCACGAACTGATCGGCCTTGCCGCCATTGACGCCAACGGAGCGGGCGATGAGGCGGCCGGGGAAGGCCTGGCGGGCAAGCGCGGCAGCGATGGGTGAACGCACCGAATTCATCGAGCAGACGAAAAGCACGGTGGGCAACTGGCTGGTGGCCTCGTCGATGCGGGAGGCATAAGGCTGCACCGCGCAGATCAGGGTGAAGAGGCGCCGCGCTGTGTTGAGATCGAGGATGATCTTGTTGGTCAGGCGCGTGCGCAGGAGTTCGGCCGCCTCGTTGTGCATGCCGCGCCGGGCCATGTCCACGGTTTCAATCTGGAAGGGCTGCGCGGAACGAATGGCCTCGTAATAGGCGTCGCGGATGCGGAAATAGTCGCGGATCAGCCGGCGGAAGGGGGTCAGTGAGAGATAATGGGCGGCGATGGGCTGGAAGGTCTCGGGATGGCGGACATCGAGCAGGATGTAATTGCCGATGATCGACATATGGAGCGCGTAGGGCCCTTCCGCGCTCACCCGGGCGGGCCGGAAACTGTTTTCTTCGAGCAGGTCGTAGATGGCGATGCGCCATTCATGCACCTCGTCGGGATTGATCGAGGTGATGGTGTTTGGGTCGAGCGTGACGGTGACCAGCCTGTCCTTGCTGGTCGCCGCCTGCTCTGTGCCCATGGTGATGCTCACTGATTGAGCCTTATGGAGATGGACCGGCCATGTCCGTCGAGGTCTTCGACGCCAGCTATGCTCACGGCCGGCGCGGCCAGAGCCGCCAGCGAGGATGGCGTGCAGCCCAGAAGCGAGGTGCGCTTCATATAGTCGAGCACGCCTAGACCCGAGGCAAAGCGCGCCGAACGGGCGGTGGGCAGCACGTGATTGGAGCCGCCGACATAGTCACCGATGGCCTCGGGGGTGTGGTGCCCCAGAAAGAGCGCACCAGCGTGTCGGATTTTCGGTACCAGCGCCTGCGGATCGTTGGTCGCGATCTCGACATGCTCGGAGGCGATGCGGTTCGCCAGTTCCGCCGCTTCGTCGAGGGAAGAGACTGTGATGATGGCACCGAATTCTTCCCAGCCCTCGCGGGCGATTGTCTGCTTGGGGAGCAGGGCAAGCTGGCGATCGACTTCGGCGGCAACGGCATCGGCCAGATTTTCGTCGGTGGTGACAAGGATGGACTGGGCACCCCCGCCATGTTCGGCCTGTGCAATGAGATCCGCTGCGACCCAGGCGGGATTGGCCGAGCGGTCAGCGATAACCAGCACTTCGGATGGCCCGGCAATCGAATCAATGCCCACCTGGCCAAATACCTGGCGCTTGGCGGCCGCGACATAGGCGTTACCAGGCCCCATAATCTTGTCCACACGGGGGACCGTCGCAGTTCCATAGGCCAGGGCCGCGATGGCCTGGGCACCACCAATTCGATAGATTTCCGTGACGCCGGCTATTTTTGCTGCAGCGAGAATAACGGGATGAATTTCTCCGCCGGGCGTGGGCACGACAAGCGCGATCCGCTCCACCCCGGCGATGCGGGCCGGGACGGCGCCCATCAAAACCGTTGAGGGATAGGTTGCCAACCCGCCCGGAACGTAGATGCCGACGGCATCCATGGGTGTCCAGCGGGTGCCCAGGGTGACGCCGAGGGCATCGGTATAGACTTGGTCCGCAGGCAGCTGCCGGGCGTGATGGGCGTGGATACGGTCATGAGCGAAGCGCAGAGCCGCGAGGATTTCCTCGTCTATCCTGCCGACCGCGCGATCAATCTCGTCAGTTGATATCCGCAGGTCCGACGCCGCGAAATTGGTGCGGTCAAATCGATTTGTATACTCCACCACGGCCTCGTCGCCGCGCGTGCGCACATCGGCGATGATAGCAGCAACGGTATCGTTGACGTCCTTGCTCGATTCGCGCTTGGCGCCGAGCAGGTCGGAAAAGCGCTGTTCGAAATCGGACTGTGCGCTGTCGAGACGAAGGGGCATGGAGGACTTTCTAGTCGAGGACGTGGGCGGGCTTGGCCGAGGCGGCCCAGGCCGCGCCGAGATCGGTCAGGCGGGCTTCGAGATATTCAACCGTCAATCGCACCGTGCCACCACCGGCAAAGCGCAGTTCGACAATGCCGGAGGGCGCGTCGGTAACTTCGAAACTGACGGCCAGGAGATTGAGAACGCCATCTGGAGATCCTGGATCGAAACCGGCATAAGCGACGTGGGTGACACCGCTGAAATCGAGCGCGGCGCGCTTGCGCATGCCCTTGCCACGCGGCTTGTCATTCTCCCAGGCGAAGCGATTCATCAGCAAGGCAAAACGCCGGTCGCGCCGGGCAAAGCCCATATCGGCGACGCGGACGACGGCGTCCTGCACATGGGCGGAAATTACTTCGAGGTCTTCGGTATCAAGCGCAATCAGCTTGAGATCGGTCATGTGCAAGGCCCTGTTGGGGTGACGATGACCCTATCTGGTCACGCCCTGACCGATCTACAAGTTTGTGCGGCGCGGGGCAATGCGGGGCGGCAGCGTCGCGCAGACTTTACTTGCTAACTGACCAGTCAGTTAGTTATTATGCACTTCATGAGACAGGAAAAGAAGTTCAGCCGCAGGGCCGATGCGCGTCCAGATGAAGTGCTCGACGCGGCCATGCTTGTGTTTGCGCAAAAAGGCTATGTCGGCGCCAAGATGGATGACATCGCCCGGCAGGCAGGGGTCTCCAAGGGTACGGTCTATCTCTATTTTCCGTCCAAGGAGGCCCTTATCGAGGGCATCATCAAGCGCGCCGTCGCGCCTATTGCCGAGGGGGCCCTGCCCCAGCTTGCCGCATTCGAGGGCGATCCGCGTTTACCGATCACCATGCTGCTCAAGACACTGGCTGGCCTGTTGAGCGACCCGGACAAGCTGGCCATCCCGCGTCTTTTCCTGCGCGAGGGCATGAACATTCCGGCCATCGCTGAAATCTACCGGCGCGACGTGCTGGACCTTGCCATTCCGGCCCTCACTGGCCTGGTGGAGCGCGGCATCGCTTCGGGCCATCTGCGCGCTATCGACCCCGAATTGACCGTGCGCTCAATTGTCGGGCCAGTCGTTGCCCATGTTGCGTTGAGCGAGGTGTTCGATATCCGGCCCAAGGGCGGGCTGGAGCTTGATCGGCTGATCGACAACCATCTCGAGATCCTGTTTGGCGGGATATCGGCACCTGAGCGGGAGACCAGCAGATGAACGAGTTCCTCTCCGGCCTCCTGGCCGCGATCCTGGCCCTGCTGCCACATCAGGATGTGCCGCCCGGCTACAGCGGATATCTGGAGGCTGACTATGTCTATCTTGCCCCGGTCAGCCCCGGGCGGATCGTGGATATCCCAATGGCGGAAGGTGACGAGGTGGCGCCGGGAACGGTGGTGTTTTCGCTCGACGCCACACAACAACAGAACCTGCTCGATGCCGCCCAGGCGCGGGTGGCTGCAGCAGAGGCGACGCTGGAGAATCTGGAAACAGGCAGCCGCAATGCAGAGCTGGACGTGATCCGCGCCTCGCTGACCAAGGCGGAGGCTGACCTGGCGCAGGCCCAGGCCAACCTGGCGCGCAGCGAGCGGCTGGCAGAAGCCGGAACCGTGCCCCAGGTGCGCGTGGAGCAGGACCGGACCGCCCTTGCCAGTGCCCAATCGCAGGCCGATCAATTGCGTGCGCAACTGGCCGTTGCCGAACTGCCGGCCCGCAACGCGCAACAGGTGGCCGCTGAAGCCAATTTGCGGGCCGCAAGGGCCGACGCGGAGCGCGCACGACAGGAATTGCAGGACCGCCAGGTGCTGGCGCCCATCGAGGGGACGGTGGACCAATTGTTCTATCGTGTTGGCGAAGTGGCGGCTGTGGGTGTTCCCGTGGTTTCAATCTTGCCGGCTGAGCCGCTTGAAGTGTGGTTCTTTGTGCCGGAGACGCAGCGTTCCACCCTGGCAATTGGCGCCGAGGTGGCGGTGCAGTGCGATGGCTGTCCGAACGATTTCGCCGCGCAGGTGACCAATATCGCCAGTGAACCGCAGACCACGCCGCCGATCATCTATTCGAGGGAGGAACGCAGCCGACTGGTCTATCTGGTCAAGGCACGCATGGATGAGAGCGGCAACCTGCAACCGGGGCAGCCAGTGACGGTGCTGCCATGAGCGCCGAGCAGGTCATCAATGTGCGCGGGCTGACCAAGCGCTTTGGCGACAAGCTGGTGGTTGATCACTTCGACATCGCGGTGCCGCGGGGCGCGATCTATGGCTTTCTGGGGCCCAATGGATCGGGCAAGACCACAACGATCCGCATGCTGTGCGGCCTGCTGACGCCCGATGAAGGCAGCGGGACATGCCTGGGGTTTGATGTGCGCAAGCAAGCCAGCCGCATCAAGACTGAGGTCGGCTACATGACGCAGAAATTCAGTCTCTATGAAGACCTGACCATTCGCGAGAACCTCGATTTCGTTGCCCGCATGTATGGCGTAACGGACCGGCGGAAACGCGTCACGGCGGCGCTTGAAGACCTCGGGCTGGCCGACCGGGCGGGACAATTGGCCGGCACGCTGTCGGGCGGGTGGAAGCAGCGGCTGGCGCTGGCGGCCTGCCTCATCCACGACCCCAAACTGCTGCTGCTCGATGAACCAACAGCGGGCGTCGACCCCAAGGCGCGGCGCGACTTCTGGGACGAGATACGGCGGCTCAGCAAGGCCGGCGTGACCGTGCTGGTCTCGACTCACTATATGGACGAGGCCATCCAGTGCGACTTCATCACCTATATCGCCTATGGCAAGAAGCTGATCGACGGTCCGGCAGGCGAGATTCCACACAAGGTCGGCCTGACGACCTGGCGCGCAGAAGGACCACAGCTGGCTGCTTTGGAAGCCGCGCTACAGGGCCAGAGCGGCGTCGAACAGGTGGCGCGTTTCGGCTCGGCCCTGCATGTTTCGGGCACTGATGCGGATCTGCTGGAGACAACTGTGCGGCGGTTCGAGGCGCAGGGCGACCAGCGCTGGAGCCAGGTGCCGGCGGGGCTGGAAGAGGCATTCATCTATCTCATGACAGGGTCGCGGGACAATTTCTCGCGCGATGCAGCATGAGCATCGGTTTTTCCATCAACCGGTTTGTCGCGGTGCTGCTCAAGGAATTCATCCAGATGCGGCGCGATCACGTGACCTTTGCCATGATGATCGGCCTGCCCATCGTCCAGCTCATGCTGTTCGGCTTTGCCATCAATGCCGATCCACGCCATTTGCCAACGCTGGTGGAGGTCAATGACGAGGGTCCGCTGAACCGGGCGCTGCTGGCCGGCATGGACAGCTCGGGCTATTTCGACTTCATCGGTCAGGTGCGCGGTCCGGAGGACGGCGAAGAAGCGCTGCGCCGGGGCGAGGCCAGTTTCGTCATCGTCATTCCCGATGATTTCGCCCGCGACGTGGTGCGCGGCCTCAGGCCGACGGTGCTGGTTGCCGCCGATGCGTCTGACCCATCGGCTGTGGGCGGGGCGGCCGCGTCGATGAGCGGCATCGTCAACACAGCCATTTCCCAGACCATGACCGGGCCACTGGCCCCCGGGGCCGGATCGCCCCCTCCCTTCGAGGTAGCGGTGCATCGCGAATATAATCCGGAAGGACGCACCTCGACCAATATCGTGCCTGGGCTATTGGCAATCATTCTGTCGATGACGATGGTGATGATCACGGCGGTGGCCATCGTCAAGGAGCGCGAACGCGGTACCATGGAAATGCTGATCGCCACGCCGGTGCGGCCAGCCGAGGTGATGCTGGGCAAAATATTGCCCTATGTGCTGGTGGGCTATGTGCAGACGGCCGTATTCATGCTGGCGGCGTTTGCCGTGTTCAACGTGCCGTTCACCGGTAGTTTTTCGGCATTTTTCTACGGCTTCAACCTGTTCGTTCTGGGCAATCTGGCGCTGGGCTTTCTGATCTCGACGCTGGCGACCAACCAGATGCAGGCCATGCAGTTGAGCTTTTTCACCATCCTGCCTTCGATCCTGCTTTCGGGCTTCATGTTCCCCTTTGCCGGCATGCCAGGCTGGGCGCAGGCGATCGGCACCGCCGTGCCAGCCACGCATTTCATCCGGCTCATCCGCAAGGTGATGCTCAAGGGCGCCGGCACGATTGACGTATCGCCGGAGCTGCTGGCGCTGGGGGTGATCGTCCTGGTGATCAGCCTCGTGGCCATGCTGCGCTACCGGCAGACGCTGGACTGAAGCCAAAAGAAAAGCCCGGCACATGGCCGGGCCCTTCGACACAATTTGTCCAACTGGGACGGGTCTCAGCCAGCTACCCTTTCAATCTCGGCGCCGCAGCGGGAGAGCTTGTCTTCCAGCCGCTCGAAGCCGCGATCGAGATGGTAGATGCGATTGACGACCGTCTCGCCCTTGGCGGCTAGGCCGGCGATGACCAGCGAGACCGAAGCCCGCAGATCGGTGGCCATGACCTGGGCGCCCTTGAGCTGCGGAAGGCCGGTGATGGTGGCAACCTGACCGTTGACGGCGATGTCGGCGCCGAAACGGGCAAGTTCAGCCACATGCATATAGCGGTTCTCGAAAATGGTCTCACGGATATGGCTGACGCCAGAACTCATGGTCATCAGGGCCATGAACTGGGCCTGCAGGTCCGTTGGGAAGCCGGGGAATGGATCGGTGTCCACGTCGACGGGCTGGATGCCATTGCCGTTGCGGCGCACGCGAATGCCGTTGGCTTCGGTGGCCAGTTCGGCTCCGGTCTGGGCCAGGATGTCGAGCGCCGCCTGCAGATGCTCGGGCCGCGCACCCTTGAGCAGGACATCGCCACCGGTCATCGCGGCCGCCATGGCGAAGGTGCCGGTTTCGATGCGGTCGGGAATGACCTCAACGGTGGCACCATGCAGCTTTTCGACGCCCTCGATGGTCAGCGTACGGGTGCCGATGCCGGAGATTATCGCGCCCATGGCCACGAGGCATTCTGCGACATTGGTAATTTCGGGTTCCTGGGCTGCGTTCTCGATCACGGTCGTGCCGCGGGCCAGAGCGGCCGCCATCAGGATGGTGTGGGTTGCCCCCACCGAGACCTTGGGGAAACTGACGGTGGCGCCGACGAGCCCGCCCTTGGGCGCCTTGGCCACGACATAGCCTTCATCGATGTCGATCTCTGCCCCCAATTGCTTGAGGCCGAAAAGGAAAAGATCGACCGGGCGGGTACCGATGGCGCAGCCACCGGGCAACGATACCCGTGCCTCGTGGCAACGCGCCAGAAGCGGGCCGATGACCCAGAAGCTGGCGCGCATCTTGGAGACCAGATCATAGGGGGCGGTAGTGTCGACAATGTCGGCGGCATGGAAAGTCATGCGCTGACCCACGCCTTCTTCCTCACCGCGACGGCGGCCATGCACGGCAATATCGACACCGTGGTTTTCCAGAATGCGCTCAAGCTGCTTGACGTCGGCCAGGCGCGGCACATTGTGCAGCACCAGCGGCTCATCGGTCAGAAGGGAGGCGATCATCAGCGGCAAGGCGGCGTTCTTGGCGCCCGAGATGGAGATTTCTCCCCGCAACTCATTGCCGCCGACCAAACGAATACGATCCATAAGAAGTCCTCAGAAATGGCCCCTTGGGCCTGCTACCTGGTGGGAGGTAGGCGAGGTCTTCGTTGCCACTTAGGCCAGACCAGCCGTTCTCGAAAGGGTTAAGAATAGAATCGCCCGAAAATGGTTACGGTTTCTTGTCCGTGTCCGTTCCGGGTGCCGTCGAAGCAGGTTCCTGCGCGTCACCGGTGGCGCGCGCCCTTGCCTGTTCCTTCCGGCGCTTGAGGTTTTCCCGCAGCTTTGCGGCCAATCTTTGCTCACGCAATGCGGATTGTTCCGATTTGCCCATGGCCCTTCGGCACCTCGATTCCATTGGTTCGGTTGATAGGCTGTTTTTGGTCTTGCGTCGAGTGAGGCACTATGGCAAAGGAGCCCCCGTCGCCGCGCCGGATCACCGCGCATGACAAACAAGCTGCCGTAGCTCAGTGGTAGAGCACTCCCTTGGTAAGGGAGAGGCCGACAGTTCAATCCTGTCCGGCAGCACCATTTTCTCTCTCAGGTCAGTTCTTTCCGGCGGGCTATTGTGGCCCGGCACCGTTGTGGCTAAGCCTTCCCGCTAGGGAGGACAACATGGCCAGCAACGGATTGTACGAGATCATCGACCCGCGCTTTGCCCGCAAGATCGTGGGCAGTGCGCAATTGGAGGAGCTCCATAGCGGTTGCCGCTGGACCGAAGGGCCGGTCTGGTTTTCGGACCACGACTGCCTCTATTTCTCGGACATCCCCAATCAGCGCGTGTTGCGCTATCTGGCGCGCGACAATTCGGTCAGCGTCTATGCTGAGCCATCCAATTTCGCCAATGGCCACACACGCGACCGACAAGGGCGCCTGATTTCGTGCGAACATGGGCCGCGCCGGGTCACGCGAACCGAGACCGACGGCACGATCACCGTGCTGGCCGACAGTTTTGAAGGCAGGAGACTGAACTCACCCAATGATGTGGTGGTGAGATCGGATGGGTCGATCTGGTTCACCGATCCGACCTACGGCATCCTCTCCGATTATGAGGGCTACCAGTCCGAACCCGAACAACCGGTGCGCGGGGTCTATCGGATTGACGGGGAGAGCGGCGACATCAGGCTGATGGTTGGCGATTTCGTACAACCCAACGGCCTGGCCTTTTCGCCAGACGAGAGCCGGCTTTTTGTGGCCGACTCCGGTGCCAGCCACGACCCGGATGTGCCACGCCATATCCGTGCCTTCGCTGTCGAAAATGAGGGACTGTCCCTGCGCGACGAGGGGCCGTTCGCGGTGATCGACAATGGCATTCCCGACGGCTTCCGGGTGGATAGTGACGGCTGGGTATGGTGTTCGGCGGCGGATGGCGTGCAGGTGTTCGACGAAAAGGGCAAGCTGTGCGGCAAAATCCGCGTGCCGCAGCCCGTTTCTAACCTGACCTTTGGTGGCCCGCGGCAGAACCGGCTTTTCATCACCGCCACGGGCTCGCTCTATGCAATCTATGTTACTGCGACAGGTGCGCAGACCCCTTGAGGCGCTGACCGACGAGGCCTCCCAGAAGGCGATCGGCGGAGAGCGCACCGCCGCCATAGACGAGCAATGCCAGAGCCATGGCGAACCAGGGCAGATGGAAGTTGATCAGACCATCGGGCACGGTGAGCTGGATGATGATGGTCATGCCCAGAATGCCCAGGGCCGCCAGACGCGTGCCAAGGCCGAGGATCAGGAGAACAGGCAGGATGATCTCGCCCAGACCGGCCAGAAAGGCCATCGTCAGCGGGGCGGGATAGGCAAAGGCCTGCCCGAAAATGTGCAGCTTGAACTCCTGCTCGAAGAGATAACGGGCGCCGGTCGAAAGGTTGAGAAAACCGTCCCACTTCGTCAGGCCCGAACGCCAAAACGGAATGGCCAGCGCAACGCGCAGTGCCAGGAGTGGCAAGGCGGCCGGAACGGCGCCAAGTCCAGCCTCGGCGCGCTGCCAGAGCGCGACCACGCGATCAATCCACATTGGTAACATCCTCCAGATGCGCTGAAAATGCGCCAAGGTTCACCAGGCCGACCAGCGCCGAACCCGGGTCAAAATCGGAAAATTGCGCGAGGACCGCACCTGCCGCAGTGGCCAAATCCTGCCCGCTGCCCAGTTCGGTGATGAAGGCATAGGCGGCGGGCGGTATGATTGTCAGGCGCACCTGGGCCTCAGGGCGGGTCAACAGCACGCACTCGCCGCCCGAGAGCGCAGGAATTTTGACCGGTGAGGTCTGATGGGCAGACCAGAGCGAACCGATGGGGAAGCGCGAACGCACGAGGCGCGTCGGCGGCAGTAGTTTCAGCCTGAGCGTTTCAAGCCGCTCGGCAGGGATGGCGGAGAGCTGAGCCGAGGTGAGCGTGCCGGCATCCGCGGCATTGTAAGACTCGGTCCAGATCGCTTCCAGCCGAGCCAAATCCGGGAGATAAGGCAGACCCGAGGCCGGTGGAAACCGGGCGACGAAATCGGGGAAGCTATCCCCGTAGTGAAGCAGCACCGGGCCCTCAGGTTTCGTCTCACCCACATAGAGCCGGGCCATGCCGGTGAAGAACTCTTCCCCGACCAATTGGCTGGTTACAGGAAAACGGGCGGCAAGAGCCCCGACAAGGCTCACATGGACATTGTTGCGATAAACTGCGAAGCGCTTCTGATCTGCGGTGCCGCGTGGGGACACCAGGCCCGCTGGCACCGGTTGGGCCGGATCGATGAGGGCCGCGGTGAACTGATCCTGACTGGTCACGACGCCAGTCTCCGGCCCGAGGTGCCGTCAAGCACCTCATCGACCAGGCGGACTTCGTCCATCAGCACATCGAAGGCGGGGACATTGTTGTCCCACTCGATCAGGGTGGGCAAGGCGCCGGTGCGGGTGATGGTGTGGCGATAGAGGTCGAACACGTCGGGGCGCACGCGGCTGCCATGCGCGTCGATCAGCAGGCGCTCGCCAGCCTCGTCAGTGGTTTCGTCATATCCGGCCAGGTGAATTTCGCCCACATAGTGGATGGGAAAGCGATCGATATAGGCGAGGGGGTCGAGCCGATGATTGACGGCGGAAACCATGACATTGTTGACATCGAGCAGCAGGCCGCAGCCGGTGCGGCGCGCTATGGCGTCCAGGAAATCCACCTCGTCGATGGTGCTCTCCTCGAACAGCACATAGGTCGATGGATTTTCGAGCAACATGCGCCGCCCAAGAAACTGCTGCACCTGATCGACATGGCTGGCGACGCGATCGAGCGTTTGGGATGTATAGGGCACTGGCAGCAGATCGTTGAAATAGCCTTCGTCATGGCTGGACCAGGCCAGGTGCTCGGAGAACGATGCCGGCTGATAGCGATCGACCAGACTGCGCAGGCGTTGCAGGTGCTCCTGATCAAGCGGGTTCTGACCGCCGATCGACAGCCCGACGCCGTGCAGGGAAAGCGGATAGTGTTCGCAGATGGCGCCAAGATAACGATGCGGCGGACCGCCCTCGCCCATATAGTTTTCCGCATGGACCTCGAAGAATCCAAGATCGGGGCTATCAGCGATAATCTGGGCGTAGTGCTGGGGCTTGAGACCCAATCCGGGACGGGGCGGCAGCGTGTCAAACGGCATGGGAACCTCCCTCAAGAGTAAGGCGGGAGGCTCGTTGAGCCTCCCGGTTGCAGCGATCAGCTTGCCATGGGGAGGTCACGATCGAGCGGCTCAAGCGAGCCCATGCGATCGCCTTCGATCATCATGGATTCACAAGTGCCGGCGGGCACGGCTTTCCAGGCATTGCCCTGATAGTCGATGGTGGAGGTGCCGGCGCAGGTGGTGCCGGGGCCGGCAGCGCAGTCATTGGCACCGGCAAGAGCAACACCGTAGCATTTTTCGGTGGCTGCCATGGCGTCGCCGCCCATGGCATCCTGGGCAATGGCGGTGCCACCCAGGGCAGCGGTCAGCGAGGCGGCAAGGGCAAAGGTGGACAGGCGGTTCATGGGGTTTCTCCTCTGGTGGGGGAACCGTTTGGGTTCCAACACGAGGACATTCGCCTTCCGGCCCGAAGCGTTACATGTTCACGCGCTCGTGAATGCAAAAAACCGACGCCACAGAAATGGCGTCGGCCTTGCAATCATCTGGTCATTGAAAAAATCCGTGGACCGGATCAGATCCAATAGGGGGTTACGCCGTAATAGTCATGGACGCGACGCCCGTTCTCGGCGGTCCAGAAGCTGTCGTCGTCATTCTCATAGCGCGGGGCGCCTTCGAGCTGGTCCTTGGTGATATCGACACGATAGCCGCCGAGGTTTTCGTCATAGTCGAGCTTGGACCAGGGCAGCGGGTAATGGTCGTGACCAATTCCGAGGAAACCGCCGAAGCTGAGCACGGCATAGGAAACCTTGCCGCCACGTTTCTCCACGAGAATACGCTCAATCGAGCCGATATGGTCGCCATTGGGATCATAGACCTTGGTGCCCTCGACCTTGTCGGACGCAATCAGGTCATGAGTTTCCTTGACGTCGGCGGTATCTACGCGCTTGTCATCATAGGCCATTCTGTCCTCCTTGCTTAGGATGTGGAGGCAGAACGCGGCGACCCTGCGCTGGTTTCGTCCGGAGAGAAAATGTGATCAGGCGACCAGACGCGGCCGCGATCTGGGCCGCGGACCGTGCTCAGCCAGATAGGCAATGAATGGAATGATCATCAATGGTCGCGCTATGCCATAGCCCTGTGCGAAATCGACGAGGCCTGTGGCCTTGAGGGCCTCAAGGCGTTCATTGGTCTCGACCCCTTCCACCACCAGCGAGCGGCCAGACGCCTGCACCAGGTCGATGGCATGGGTGAGCATGGTGGCCATCACCGAATGATCTGGCGCCATGGCAAAGGACCGATCGAGCTTGACCCCGTCGATGGAAAGAGCAGCCAGATTGTGCATGGAAGAATAGCCAGCGCCAAAGTCGTCGATATAGACCTTGATCCCGGCAGCGCGCAGCCGCTCGATCTCGACCTGCGCGGTTTCCGGGCTGATCTCGGCGGTCTCCACAATCTCGACAACGACGTCGAACGGCGTGCCCTCGACCAGGAAGGGGGCAAAGACCGGTACCAGCCTGGCGGCATCGAGATCTTGCGGGAAGATGTTGAAATTGACCTGCAGGCGCACGCCCTTGGGGAGGTGCGCGGTCAGATCGGCATAGGCATAAGCCACCACCATGGCGGTGAAGCGCTCGGTCAGACCATGCTTTTCAATAATGGGCAGGAAGCGGTCGGGCGGAACAATGGTGCCGTCCAGGTCGCGCCAGCGCGCCAGGACTTCGCAGCCGGTTACCAGGTTCCGCTTCAGATCGAGCAGAGGCTGATAGGCGCAGACCACTGAGCCCTTGTCGAAGCGACGGAGGAAGCGGGCTTCGAAGGACCAATAGCGCTCGATGATGCGGTGGAGATGCTGGGCTATCCAGGCGGCCAGAACGCTGGCCACCAAGAGAATGACGGCCACGGTCGCCCAGCCCAGGCCGAAGAGCTGGGTCAGATAGCTGCGACTGGCGATGCAATGAATGCCTCCGGTGTCACAGGCCACCTCATAGAAGACACCCCGGAAGACCGAAACCAGCGGAGGTCCGCTTTGTCTTGTGGCTTCCACATATACGCCTGCCTCGCCCTGCCGGTGCAACCAGACATCATCACTGAAGCGGAAGATAAGTTCCTGCTCCATCCAGCGCGGCCCAGTGGCCGGCAGAGATTGCAGCGGCACGATCATGGCAAGGGAACCGCGCTGCGCCAGGGTACCCTGCATGCCGTCGAGCCCGAGAAAACCCAGATCCATGTCGATCCAGAAGGCCATGTCGAAAGGGTTCTGTGCCGGAATGTCAGGCTCGCCGAGCGGCTGAGGGATAGCGAGGCGCCCCGAGTTGACGGAACACTGGACGCTGCCGCCGGGTGCGTAGAGCAGTTCGTTGATGCCATCAGGCAAGAAGGCGATACGACGCAGTTCCTCGAGGAAGGCCGGAGAACAGGCCGGTTGTACCAACCGCCGATCCATTTCCTCGAAGGTGGAGAGAACATTGGCGCGCAGCCGCTCGAAGCCTGCCAGACTACGTTGGGTTTCCACCCGCATGTTGAGCGAGACTTGTTCGGCAACAATCCAGGTGGCGCCGAACAGGAGCACGACAAAAGCGACCAGCCACAGGCCGATCTTGAGGCCGCGCTGATGGGTTCCGGCGATCAGAATGCCGACAAACCGGCTCATCCGAGATTTCCTCCGCGTCCTGCTTTATGCGCAAAAACTTCTCAAGAGGCGGTTAAATCGCCGCCCCCAGTCTCCTGGCAGTGTCGGAACCGGCGGAAGCTTCTCGCATTGATCCTGTTAAAGGTCACCATGACCCTGAACCTAATAGGGAGATGACGATGATTTTCGACACTCTGAAACAGCGTATGGGCGGTAAGGATCAGCTCACCCCGATGCAGATCGCCCATCACCCCCTGTTCACCGCGCGCGACAAGATCGCCCTGCTGCATCAGCTCAAGGCCGAAGCCACAGGTGCGCCAGTCGAAGGCGCTTCAGTTGCCTATGAACCGGAGGAAATCGACCAGGCGATCGCCGAAGTCCGCGACGGTGTGGAAAGCGGGGTGGGTACGGAAACCGTTCTCAAGGGGGATTACTGATGGCCAGCACACGCGAGAAAGACGCCCCGACCGTGGCCGCGGTAGACCATCTGGTGGATGAGAACTCAGCCAAGCTGGATGTCCCCGACGGGTCGGGCCTGAAAGTGGCCGGTGAGCATGAGGCGACCGTCGGTTCGACCGGACCTACCAATTGGTGGCTTTATGGCCTTTGTGCCCTGGCGATTATCGTGGCCATTCTGCTGGTCATGCAGATTTTTTCGGGCGCACCGGGAACCGATATGCAACCGGGCACACCAACTTCGGAACCTGTGGTAGAAACCCCAGCGCAATAGAAAAGGCGCGACCCTTAGATCGCGCCTTCGAAATACTTATCGGCAAAATGTCAGCCGCGGATCGGCGAAAGCTGAATTTCCACGCGGCGGTTCTGTGCGCGGCCGGCTTCGGTGGCGTTGGAGGCGATTGGCGAAGTCTCGCCCTTGCCCTCGATATAGAAGCGGCGCTGATCGATGCCCTGGTTGGCCAGGATGGTGGCAACGGAAACCGCGCGGCGCTGGCTAAGTGCAAGATTGTAGGCGTCGTCGCCCTGACTGTCGGTATGGCCATAGACATCGACGATGGTCTTGTCGAACTTCTTGAGAACCAGAGCGACCGAAACCAGGGTCTGGTTGAACTGCGGCTGTACCGTCGACTGATCGGTCGCGAAAGTGATGTTGGACGGCATGTTGAGGATGATCTGATCGCCCACGCGGGTGACCGAGACGCCTGTGCCCTGGAGCTGCGCGCGCAGCTCGGCTTCCTGCTGGTCCATGTAGTTGCCGATGGCCGCACCGGTCAGTCCCCCAACACCGGCACCGATCAGGGCGCCCACGCGCGGATCCCCGCCCACTGCCGCGCCGACAATGGCGCCGGCCACTGCGCCGCCGCCGGCACCCAAAAGCCCGCCGCCAGCGGTGTTGGAAAGACGGCTCTGGCCGGTATAGGGATCGGTGGTGGTGCAGGCGCTGAGCGCCAGGGTCGCGGCAAGGGCGACGAGAACCTTCGACTTCATATGGCTTCCCCCAAAAGGATTCGCGGTTAGTGGCCTTGTGTTGCCCCTGAATAAGGCAGGAGCGTGATGAGGGGAAGAGGCTGAACGGGAGATGAACGCTGTTTCTCGACAGGGCGCCTGCACAAGTAATGTGCACAATTTGCAGCTGTACAAATAATGAGCGAGTTTAACGATTGCTTATCCTGTGGCGATGCAAATGAGGACAAATGGTGGAGCTTCGAATGCAGACCGTCGCGGATCCTGTCGACATCGATGATGCCCTCGGTACGTTGATCAATCTGTCCGGCAAAATGCGCATGCTGTCGCACCGCACGGCTCTTTTTGCGATGCTGAGTTGCGACAGGAAGGCTTCCACACCAACGCATCTGGCCTGTTTTGCAGATGCCGCACGCGAGTTCGGAGAGATTTACGATGCCCTGCTGCGGGGCAAGGACAGTCTGGGCATACCTGCGCTGGCGGCCCAGACACTGACGAAAAGCGGGGCCATCGATGAGGCAATGACCACGCCCATCGACGCCTTTCTGACCCATGTGGAGACGCTTGCGCCAAAATTGTAGGGCGGAACTGCAACCCCGGAGATGGTGGAGCGCCTGGTCGATCTGGTTGCCGGCGACCTGCTGGTCGCGCTCAACCAACTGACCATTTCCGTCAGCACTACGCTCAAGGCGCGCATGGACTCGCGGCAGGCGCAGAGCGAGCAGGCTCGCGCCGCCATGTTGCGCGCTGTTGGCTCAATCAGCGAAGTGAGCATGAAGGTGAAACTGATTTCCCTCAATGCCACCATCGAAGCCGCGCGGGCCGGTCCCTATGGCAAGAGCTTTGGGGTCATAGCCGCCGAAATCCGGACGTTGAGCGAAGACGCCGCCCGGTCGGCGCAGGGTCTACGGGATCAGATGGAGCGGTCGGCCTGATCAGGCGTTGGCCCAACCCGCGTCAATCAGGAAGTGCTGCCCGGTGACCATGGCGCTGTCATCAGCGGCCAGGAACAGGGCCATGCGGGCACAGTCCTCGGGGGTCAGAGCCTGGGGTATGGCCTGCTGCTGCTTGATGTCGGCCAAGTCTGCGGCGGAGATCCAGAGCTCGAGCTGCCGCTTGGTCATAACCGCGCCGGGAACCAGCGAGTTGACGCGCGTGCCCGACTGGCCCAGTTCACGCGCCATGGATCTGGTCAGGCCGTGTATGGCCGCTTTGGCGGTTTCATAGATGGGCAGGCTGGGCGTCATGAGCATCCAGCTGATTGAGCCGTAATTGATAATGGAGCCCCCACCTGCCTTGGCCATGCCCGGCGCCACGGCCTGGATGGCAAAGAAGGCGTGCTTGAGATTGACCGCCATGCGCTGGTCCCAATCTTCGGGCGTGACCTCATTCCACTGGTGGCGCTGGTCGTGAGCAGCGTTGTTGATCAGCACCAGTGCATCGCCATGGCGTTGCGCAAAGCCGGCAATGGCCGCCTGGTATGCCGGAATGTCCGTGACGTCGCAGCCAGTGAAATGGACGGTGTGACCTGCCTCAGCCAGCTCGGCCGCGAGCGCTTCACCGGCCTCGGTGGCGATGTCGACAAAGCCGACGCGAGCGCCCTGCCCGGCAAAGGCACGGACCATGGCTTCACCGATGCCCGATGCGCCGCCTGAGATGACAACGGGGCGGTCCTTGAGGCTGGGATAGGTCGCAAAGGCGGTCATGGCGCGGGTCCAGAAGGGGCAAGAAGAACGAAACGCATCTATGCCGAGGCCGCGGGCATCACGCAAGCCCATTCTGACGTACGTACATCACATGCACTCAGAGATGACCGGGTTGACCGATCCGAGGTCCCGATGCCGCAGGGCTATCGGATGCGCGGTCAGCGCAGGCGTTCGACCGCAGGCGCCATGGTGTGCGGGGAGACCTGACGGTGCTCGATCTCGTCGAGCAGGGCCGAAACCTTGTCCACATTGTCGATGTGGCGCTGCTCCATGGAAAAATTGAATGTGACGTATTCGCGGCCCGGACAGAAGGTGCAGATATTCACCTCCGAATGCCAGGCGCCGCAATAGAGCGGCTCGACCATGCCGTGGG
>Ga0207773_100215_pt1 | contig 40764 bp, 42 predicted proteins | sample TtaePargueraPR_2_FD_187281 | JGI IMG/M metagenome (GOLD analysis project Ga0207773, IMG submission 187281) | Aerobic enrichment media microbial communities from Bioluminiscent Bay, La Parguera, Puerto Rico - Tt and M1 (3) (SPAdes) | ecosystem: Environmental > Aquatic > Marine > Unclassified ...
TCGAGAAATAGGTGCGGGCCTCGTAGCGCAGGTCGGGCTTGCGGCCGCCAAGGGGCGCAAGAATGGGCATGGGCTGGCTGGCAAGACTGACGCCGTACACGAAGTCGCGGACGCCATCGGCCGGGGCCCGCAGGGCGATGCCGCCACCCTCTTCGCTCAGGACTTCGGCAGGACGACCGCCCTGGGTGAGCTCCCCGGCAACCTGGGCGAGCGCCGGGCGCACTTCCTTTTCGAGGAATTGTTCGACGTCGCGTTGGCCGGGCGCGCGCAGCATCAGGCCCAGGCGGCGTTGCCAGGTGACCCCGGAGGCCGGTTGAGCCGGGGCAAAGGCCGGGGTGGCGGTGTGCGCATCGAGTTGTGCCAGATCGGCGCGCATCCCGATAAAGAGCGCCCAGACCAGTGCCAGCATGACGAAGGTAAAGGGCAGGGCGCTGGCAATGGTGGCCGATTGCAGGGCGCCCAACCCGCCCGCCAGCAGCAGGCTGGCGGCAACCACGCCTTCCATGACGCACCAGAAGACGCGTTGGCCGGTGGTCGTGGCGGTCTCCCCGCCGGCGGCGATGGAATCGACCACCAGTGAACCGGAGTCCGAAGAGGTGATGAAGAAGATCGCCACGAGCAGGATGGCCAGGGTCGAGGTGATCGCCGGGAAGGGCAGATAGGTGAAGAACTGGAACAGGCCTACCGATACGTCATTGGCAATGGCGGTACCCAGTTCGCCCGCGGCCACGCCGGTATCGATGAAGATGCCGGTATTGCCGAACACGGTCATCCAGAAAAAGGTGAAGCCGGCCGGAATGAAGAGCACGGCGGTGACGAATTGGCGCACGGTCCGGCCGCGGGAGATGCGGGCGATGAACATGCCGACAAAGGGCGACCAGGAAATCCACCAGGCCCAGTAGAACAGGGTCCAGCCGTCGACCCACGGGGTGGGCTCATAGGCGTAGATATTGAAGGTGCGCAGCACCAGCGTATCGAGATAGAGCCCCAGGTTCTGCACGAAATCGCGGAACAGATCGGCCGTTGGACCGACAAAGAGCACGAAGAACATGAGCAGGATCGCGACGACCAGATTGGTCTCGGAGAGGATACGCACGCCCTTGTCGAGCCCGGTGACGACCGAGACGGTGGCCAGCGCGGTAATGGCGGCGATCAGCGGCAGCTGGACCTCGGGACCGATGGGAAAGCCCAGCAGGTAGTTGAGCCCGGCATTGATCTGATTGACACCCAGTCCCAGCGAGGTGGCGATGCCGAACATGGTGCCCACAATGGCGAAGATGTCGACGGCGTGGCCAATGGGGCCGTTGATGCGTTCCTTGAGCAGCGGATAGAGCCCCGAGCGAATGGTCAGGGGCAGGTTGTAGCGATAACCGAAATAGGCCAGCGACAGGCCGACCACCGCATAGATGGCCCAGGCGTGAATGCCCCAATGGAAGAAGGTGACGCTCATGGCCTCGCGCATGGCTTCCACTGTGCGCGGCTCGGCAGTGGGCGGGGCCATGAAATGGGTCATGGGTTCGCCCACCGCGTAGAACATCAGGCCAATGCCCATGCCGGCGGCAAAGAGCATGGCAATCCAGGAGGTGAACTTGAAATCGGGGGTGGAATCGTCCGGACCAAGCTTGAGCCGGCCATAGCGGCCCAGTGTGAAGAGCAACACGGCGATGAGGAAGATGCCGACCGCCAGCAGATAGAGCCAGCCGAAACTGGTGAGAATGGATGATTGCAGGGTTGAGAAGAACTCCCCGGCGCTGGCCGGAAACACCACGCCAATGGCGAGAAATATACCGATGATGATCACCGAGCCGAAAAACACCGGTGGATTGATCACGAAGCTCTTGAACATGGCCGCCCTCATTTTTCCCGTCGGGGAAGTTAAACACGTGAGGGGCGATGTGCCAAATCGGCCGGTGACGGGGCGGGCTGGGCCCCGTCAATTTTCCAGCAGGATCAAGCTGTTGCAGGCCTGCGACCGGCGATGAAGGCGGAAAAGCGCCTGTTGATAAACGGCACGACCGCCAGGACGATGGTGGCCGACATCATCGGGACCAGGATCAGGCTGCGCTGCCAGATCGGCCAGCCATCGGTGAGAGGCATCAGTACATAGAGATAGAGCGTCACCACAGGATAGACGGCCAGGGTCATCAGCAGGGTCAGGCGAAGACGGGCAGGGAGAGGCATGGGAGAACTCCAATCGAAACGATACGTTTCGTTATATATCGAAACGGGCCGTTTCGTTCAAGTCTTTTCCAAAGGTCCCTTTTGCGCCATATAGAACCCATGAGCACAGACAGCGCCAACCAGCAGGACAGTGAGGAAACCGCGCGGCGGTCCATTGGCGCCCGGCGCAATCCGGCGAGCCAGGAGGCCATCCTGGATGCAGCGCAGGCGGTGATGCAGGAAGGCGGCATCGCGGGATTTTCCATCGAAGCCGTGGCACGGCGGGCGCGGGCCGGCAAACCCACAATCTATCGCTGGTGGCCGCACCGCACCGCGCTCATGCTCGATGTCTACAAGCGCTTCAAGAATGCGCGAAGTTTCCCCGATACCGGGACGTTGCGCGGGGATATGGAGAGCTTTCTCAAAGACCACCTGCTCGGCTTCTGGCAGGGAAGCCTGTGCGGCACGGTCTATCGCGCAGTGGTGGCCGAGGCGCAGACCGACCCCGAAGCGGCCAGGGTGCTCAATGCCTACCAGGCCGATCGCAAGGCCTATTCAGCCCGCATGGTGGAGCGGGCCAAGGCGCGGGGCGAAGTGCCTCCCGATACCGATGCCGACCTGATCGTGGACCTGGTTGTGTCCTATGCCTGGCATCAATTGCTGCTGGGACAGGTGGATGCGGCGATGGGCAAGGTTCCGGCGGTGATCGCGGTGATCCTCAAGGGCGTGCCCGGCTATCGGGGTTAGCCCGGCGCCGGATTGTCCGGGGCAGGCAGGAAAAAGCCCGGCGCGATGGCCGGGCTTTGACTTGATTGGTCTGGTTCAGGTCGAGCTACTGACCGGCGGCGGCGTTCTCGGCGGCTTCCTGGGCGTCGAACTTGGCCTTGAGCGCGGGGTCCTCGATGGTCACTTCAACGCCAGCCATGAGCTCTTCGACCTTCTCGGTGAATGTGCGCATCAAAAGCTGGTTCTGAATCTGCGGGGCGACCTGCTCAAAGGCCGGGGGCTGGGACTGGCGCTTTTCCTCAAGGCGAATGATGTGCCAGCCGAACTGGGACTGGACCGGCGCGGACACAGCGCCCTCTTCCAGGCCAAAGGCGGCTTCCTCAAAGGGCTGGACCATCATGCCGCGGCCGAAAAAGCCCAGATCGCCGCCATTGGCTGCGCCCGGATCGATGGAATGCTCGCGCGCCAGGGTGGCAAAATCGGCGCCGCCGTCCAGTTCGGCCTTGAGCGTTGTGGCCTCTTCCTCGGTCTCGACCAGGATGTGGCTGGCGCGGATCTCATCAACCGGTTCGAACGCCTCGACAAAGGCGTCATATTCGGCCCGGATGGCTTCCTCGGTCACCGACGCGGCAATGGCCTCGGCAAAATACGCGCGGCGCAAGGCGCGTTCCTCGAGATATTCGCGGCGCTGGGCGAAGATTTCGGTCTGGTCCATGCCGGCCGCGCGGGCGGCGCCGGACATCACCTTCATGTCGATCAGGATGCGCACCAGGAAGGCGCGGCGCTCCTCGGGGGGCATCTGGGCCAGGTCCTGGGCCATGTCTTCGGCAGCAAAGGCCAGGTCGCCTTCGGTGATGGTTTCCGCGCCAACACTCGCCACCACGGTGGAGGGATCGACGGCAGCAGCCTCGGCGGCCGGCGTGGCAGTATCCTGCGCCAGGGCGCTGAGGGCCGGGGCCGTGGCAAGCAGGACGGCGAGGCTGGCGGCGCGCAGCAGGCGCGAGCGGGAATTGAGCATGAGGGTCTCGTGTCTCCTTGGCGGGCCTGCAAAGGGCATGGCCAGCATGGTCAGTAAGTTCTGGCGTCCCGCTCGCATGGCAAGGGGGCCAAAATGTGCCGGGCGGGCCGCCCTCACCGAAGTGTCATCGGCGTACACACTCCACCCGCATGGCCGCAGGGGTGGGGAAGGTGTGGCCCATTTCCGATACGTTGACAAGCCTGACCCCCACTCTTACATCTCACCCGCTTTTCATTGAGCATGGGACCGCCGCAAAGTGCCCGAAAGGCCAGGCTGGGACCATGCGCTTAATCCGCAAGAGGGAACCGAGAAGGATTCCCCGAATTGTGACGAGGCGAACGGGGCCCGCCAGTGCCCGCATTGATTGCAGGCCGCCCGCTCCACCAGCCCCGCCGCCCACAAACAAAGGACCGTAAAACAATGGCACTTGCTGCGCTTGCCCGAAAATTCTTCGGGACGACCTCGGACAGGCAGGTCAAGCGGTATCAGGGCAAGGTGGCGGCGATTAACGCGCTGGAACCGGAACTGGCCAAGCTCAGCGATGATGACCTGAGGGCGCGCACCGCCGCGTTCAAGGCCCAGCTCGAACAGGGCGCCAAGCTCGACGACCTGATCGTGCCGGCCTTTGCCACGGTCCGGGAGGCGTCCAAGCGCGTTCTGGGCATGCGGCATTTCGACGTGCAGCTGATCGGCGGCATGGTGATGAACGACCGCGCCATTGCCGAGATGCGCACTGGTGAAGGCAAGACGCTGGTGGCGACCCTGCCCATGTACCTCAATGCCTTGACCGGCAAGGGTGCGCATCTGGTCACCGTGAACGACTACCTCGTCAAGCGCGATGCCGCCTGGATGGGCCAGATCTACAATTTCCTCGGCCTGTCCTGGGGCGTCATCGTTCATGGCCTCAACGATGCCGAGCGCAAGGCGGCCTATGCTGCCGACATCACCTATGGCACCAATAACGAGCTCGGCTTCGACTATCTGCGCGACAACATGAAATATACCCGCGCCCAGATGGTGCAGCGTGGGCATGAGTTCGCCATTGTCGACGAGGTGGACTCCATCCTGATCGATGAGGCGCGCACGCCACTGATCATCTCGGGACCTTCAGAAGATCGCTCCGAGCTCTATGTCAAGATCGACCAGCTGATCGGGGTGATCGGCGAGGGCGATTACGAGCTCGATGAGAAGCACCGGGCCGCGACCTTTACCGACCAGGGCGTGGAAAAGCTCGAAGCGGCGCTGGGCGAAGCCGGGCTGCTGCGCGGCGGCTCCATGTATGACGTGGAAAATGTCGCGCTGGTGCACCATGCCAATTCGGCTCTGCGCGCCCACAAGCTGTTCCGCAAGGACAAGGACTACATTGTCCGCCAGACCCCCGAAGGGGGCGAAGTGGTCATCATCGACGAGTTCTCCGGCCGCATGATGCCGGGCCGCCGCTATTCGGAAGGCCTGCACCAGGCGCTGGAGGCCAAGGAACACGTCAAGATCCAGTCCGAGAACCAGACGCTGGCCTCGATCACCTTCCAGAACTATTTCCGCCTCTACAAGAAACTCGCCGGCATGACCGGTACGGCAGCGACCGAGGCCGAGGAATTCGCCGATATCTATAGCCTGGGCGTCACCACCGTGCCGACCAATCTGCCGATCCAGCGCATCGACGAAGACGACGCCATCTACCGTACGGCAGAAGAGAAATTCGAAGCCATTGCCGATCTGATCAAGGAATGCCAGGAGCGCGGCCAGCCGGTACTGGTGGGGACGACCTCGATCGAAAAATCGGAAATGCTGGCCGAACTGCTGCGCAAGAAGAATGTCGGCACGATGAATGTGCTCAATGCGCGCCACCACGAGCAGGAAGCCTATATCGTGGCCGATGCGGGCCTGCCGGGCGCCATTACCATCGCTACCAACATGGCCGGTCGCGGTACCGATATTCAGCTGGGCGGTAATCTCGAAATGCGCATCCAGCGCGAGGCGAGTGAACTCGAGGGCGAGGCGCGCGAAAAGAAAATCGCCGAGATCAAGGCCAGGATCGCCCAGGACAAGGAAAAGGCGCTGGCCGCCGGCGGGCTGATGGTGATCGGTACCGAACGGCATGAAAGCCGCCGCATCGACAACCAGCTGCGCGGCCGTTCAGGCCGCCAGGGCGATCCGGGGCACTCGAAATTCTTCCTGAGCCTGCAGGACGATCTGATGCGCATCTTCCCGGTCGACAGCATGGATTCCATGCTGGGCAAGCTGGGCCTGGAACAGGGCGAAAGCATCACCCATCCCTGGGTCACCAAGGCGATCGAGCGGGCCCAGGGCAAGGTCGAAGCGCGCAATTTCGATATCCGCAAGAACATCCTCAAATATGACGACGTGATGAATGATCAGCGCAAGGTGATCTTCGAACAGCGTCTTGAATTCATGGATGCCGAGGACGTCAGCGAGACCATCACCGAGATGCGCCACGATGTGGTGGAGAACATCTCGGCCAAGGCCATGCCGCCGCGCTCCTTCCCCGAGCAGTGGAATACCGAGCAGCTGGCCGCCGCCGCCAAGACCTATCTCAATATCGGCATTCCCGCAGCCGATTGGGCGGCCGAGGAAGGCATCGATGCCGAGACGATGGAACAGCGCATCCGCGAAGCCGCCGACGCGCATATCGAGGCCAAGACCGAGAAATACTCACCCTCGATCATGCGGCAGGTGGAAAAGTCGATCCTCCTGCAGTCGGTCGATGGGCTGTGGCGCGAGCATCTGGTGATGCTCGACCACCTCTCCAAGGTGGTGGGCTGGCGCGGCATCGCCCAGCGCGATCCGCTCAACGAGTACAAGCAGGAAGCCTATGAGCTATTCCAGGCCATGCTGGGTAATCTGCGCGAGCTGGTGACGACCCAGATCAGCCATGTGGAACTGCAGATCCGTCAGCCCGAAGCGCCGCAGGCACCCGATCCGGCCAAGCTGACCCAGACCCATATCGATCCGCTCACGGGCGAGAACGATGCGGCGGGGGACGCTGCCGCGAGCCGTGACGGCTTGCCGCCGGTCGATCCGAAACTGCTGGTGGGGGTCTCGCGCAATGCGCCTTGCCCCTGCGGTTCGGGCAAGAAGTTCAAGCACTGCCACGGCGCCTTCGCTTAGGGCGGATGCGGTCACCAATCTGCTCACCAGCGATTGGATCACCCTTGATGGGCGGCTGGAGCCGATCGATTTCGACGGCTATGCCGATGACCGGTCGCCCACGGAACTGGCCAGGCTGGTGCTCAACGCCTATTCGCGCCCCGGCGACTGGGTGCTGGACCCCTTCGCCGGGCTCGGTACTGGCCTGATTGCGGCGGAGGCCATGGGGCGCCACTGCATCGGTTTTGAACCCGATGCGGCGCGGGCAGGCTGGGTGCGCGAAAGGCTCTGGCCGCCCAACCGGATCATTCAGGCCCCGATCGAGGAGTTGGACAGGCACCAATTGCCCGGCTTCTCGCTGGTCTATACCAGCCCGCCTTATCCCACCGTCCATCTGGAAAACGATCCTTGGGGCCCCAGCTATTTCCAGGATATGGAAGCCATATTTGCCAGTATTGCCGGCCATGTCGTGCCGGACGGCAGGGTCGTGGTGGAAGTGTCCAATATCCTGACCGATGAGGGGTTCCGGCCGCTGGTCGGGCAGATGGCCGAAACGATCGGCAGGGTTTGCCGGCTGGAACGGGAGGTGGTGCGCATCAACACCTCGGACTGGCCCGCGGGCCCCGGGGTGTGGCACAGCTCCTTGTTGATTTTTGCAGTTGAAGCCGGCTAGCAGCTCACGCGGATTTCCGCGTAGCCAGTGACGCCTTCATCACCGCCCGAGGTCACCGCGATCATGCAGGGGCTCCCTGGCAAGGGCATGGAGCCGCCCGAGGGGACCGAAGTGCCATCGGCAAGGGTGATATAGCCATTGTCGACAATGCTGACCTCGACCACGCCGGGTTGATCACACACGGTATAGTTGTCTCCTGAGGCGACAAGCAGGCGCATGCCGACCGGGAGACAGTCTTCCTGGTCGCTGCTGGCAGGACTGGCCGCGGGGGTCGCGGTGGCCGTTGCGGGCATGGCTACGCTCGCGCTGGCCACGGATGCTTCAATGTCGGATAGTCGCTGCTCAAGCGCGGCAAGGCTGCCCTCTTCACCGGCATTACGGGCATAGAGGTCGAGGCTGACCCGCAACTGGGCCAGTTCGGTCGAGAGGCGCAGGATTTCCTGCCGGCTCTGGCTATAGATCCAACCGGAAAAGGCAAAGGCGGCAATTCCGAACAACATGGCGGCAAAAGCGAGGAGGCCCGGCAGGCGCGGTGGGTGAGCCGGGGGCCTGGCCGGACGGTCGGGTGCCGAACTCCCTGGCGGCGCGGGACGTACTTCGTCCACCACCACAGGTTCGGCGTCCTTGCCAGGCTTGGCGCTGTCCGGCTGATCCATCAGGGCCTTCCTTGGTCTAGACGCCCGCAGTCGGACTCAACTGGGGCAGAACTGTGGCCACCAGGCAAGGGGCAAGGGCGATCGGGCTGATCAGGGGCGCTGCGTGGCCGGCGTGGGCATGCCCGTTACGGCCTCACCATTGGCACTGGTGTCACCACCGAACAGCCCGCCAATGCCCGAGCCGATGCCGGAGAAGAAATTGTTGACCGCCGCACCGCGCTCCTTGAGCGCCGCTTCTTCAGCAGCTTTGCGTTCGGCTGCCTTCTGGGCCGCTTCTGCCTTGTTGGCGAGATCGGCTTCGTCCGCCTTGAGCTTGGCGGTGAGCGCGGCGTTCTGTACGGAGGCGGGGCAGGGGCCAGCGGCATTGAGCGGACCGGCATTGGCCGGGTTGAAGATGTATTGCTTTTCGCACACGTCCCAGACCGGTGGGGTCTTGGTCAGTTCGAAATAGTCGTGGCCTTCCTTGATGTCCTTCCAGAAGTCCATGTGGGGGCTGGTCGCATGCCTGGCCATATTGGCCGTGGTCATGCGGAACGGGAAGATCTGCAGCTGAAAGCTGGGGTTGCCGCCCTTGAAGGTCTCGCGGGCCAGGGCATAAATCTCGGCAATGCCGGCATCGGTCATGGCATAGCAGCCGCGCGAGGAGCAGTCGCCATGCACCATCAGGTCGGAGCCGGTGCGGCCATGGGCGCGGTCGAACTTGTTGGGGAAGCCGGTGTTGAAAGCCAGGTAATAGTTTGAGCGCGGATTCATCAGGCCCGGCGTGATGGTGTAGAAGCCTTCCGGGCTCTGGCGGTCGCCTTCCTTGAACTTGGGGCCCAGATCACCCGAATAGGCGCAGATCTCGTAGGTCTTGAAGAGTCTGTAGCCGCCCGCCCCGGTCTTCTTCCAGACCTCAAGGATCGATTCTTCCTTGAAGATGCGCACCATCATGCCTTCGGCGGGCGAAGAGCCCAAATTGCGCAGCCCCTGCACCACGCCACCCGACAATGGCACATTGTGGCGGTTGTCGCCGCCCTTGATGAAGCCGGAACAAGCAGCGAGCCCCAGGCTCAGCCAGACCAGAATGATGAGGGCACCGAAGCGGTGAAAGAAGGTGGCAGTCAAGGAAATCGAGCCCGTCACTAAGAGAACCCGGCCATCGGGTAATGTTTAGCGCAGTATGAACCGATGCGGTGAACGAAGCCTTTACCACGGCGGGTCCCGCGCCGGAAGCGGGCGTCGATCACGCGGATGTGTGGCGCGGCCGAAGCCGCGCCGCAGCGTGGCTAGAGATTGGTGCCGATGGCCAGGAATTTCTCGCGGCGGTGTTCGCGGGTTTCCAGGCGCGATTTGCCGGCAAAGTCCTTGAGGAAGGCGGCAAGGGCGGCGCGGGTGGAATCCATGATGGTGCCGTGGTGGCGGTGCGCGCCGCCGGCCGGCTCGGGAATAATGGCGTCGATGACGCCGAAGCCGAGCAGATCCTGGGCGGTGATCTTCTGGGCCGTGGCCATGTCCTGCGCCTTGGCGGCGTCGCGGAACAGGATCGAGGCGCCGGCCTCGGGCGAGATCACCGAATAAATGGCGTTTTCCAGCATCAACACGCGATTGGCCGTGGCGATGGCAATGGCCCCGCCCGAGCCGCCTTCGCCGATGATGATGGCGATGTTGGGCACACCCAGCTCGAGGCTCTTTTCGGTCGAGCGGGCGATGGCCTCGGCCTGGCCGCGCTCTTCTGCGCCGATGCCGGGATAGGCGCCGGAGGTATCGACGAAGGATATGACCGGAATGGAGAAGCGGTCGGCCATCTCCATGATGCGGACGGCCTTGCGATAGCCTTCGGGATTGGCCATGCCGAAATTGTGCTTGAGGCGCGTTTCGGTGGAATTGCCCTTTTCCTGGCCCAGCACGGCAACCGGGGTGCCGTTGAAGCGGCCAAAGCCGGCCTGGAGGGCGGCGTCCTCGCCGAATTTGCGGTCGCCGGCCAGCGGCGTCCATTCTGTGATCAGCGAGCGCACATAGTCGGAGAAATGCGGACGCTGCGGGTGGCGCGCCACCTGGGTCTTCTGCCAGGGGGTGAGCTTGCGATAAATCTCGACCAGCGCTTCATCGGCGCGGGCGGACAGCCGGTTGACCTCTTCATCGATGGACACGGCCTGATCGGTCTGTGCCAGCGATTTCAGTTCGGCGATCTTGGCTTCGAGATCGGCGACCGGCTTTTCAAAATCGAGATAAGATTGCATCCCACCGCCCGTAAGGGTCATTGTTTTGGCATGAGTATTCCGGCCCATGCATTATGGACCGGTGCTCTTGCGCTTTAAAGTGGCCGGAAAGTGGCGATGGAGCAATGCCAAGTCAAGCTCTGGGTGCGAAATGGTTGGGATTTGGTGAGCAAAGCTCAGCCATCGGCCAGCGGATGATGGCTTTGGACCAGATTACGCAGTTTCTCGTCCAGCACGTGGGTGTAGATCTGGGTCGTGGAAATATCGGCGTGGCCGAGCAGCATCTGCACGACCCTGAGATCGGCACCCCCCGCCAATAGATGGCTGGCAAAGGCGTGGCGCAGCACATGCGGGGCGACGCGGGCGGTCGAAATACCGGCACGGGCGGCGAGGCCCTTGAGGTCGCGGGCGAAGACCTGGCGGGAGAGGTGGCCGTCCTCGCCTTTGGCCGGAAATAGGAAGGGGCCCGGCTCAAGGGTCGAGACCCAGAGGCGCACAGCGTCGCGGGCGCGGTCGTTCATGGGCACGACGCGATCCTTGTTGCCCTTGCCCGTGACGGTGATGAACGTCGCGTCCCGCATGACGGCGGCGCGTTTGAGGCTCACCAGCTCGGAGACGCGCAGGCCCGTGGCATAGAGCATTTCGAGCAGCACATAGAGACGCTGGGCGGCAATCTGCTTTTGCGGGCTGGTTGGTGTATTGGCTTCGGTTTCGGCAAGACTGAGCAGCCGGTCAACCTCGGCCACCGAGAGCACCTTGGGTAGGGCGCGGCGCGATTTTGGGCTGGCAACGATGCGGGTGGGATCGTCGCTCCGCAGCCCGTCGGCGCAGAGGAATTTGTGGAACTGGCGAATGGCCGACAGGCGCCGGGCGCTGGAGGATGCCGAAAGGCCTTCGGTCTTGAGGTCGTCGAGCCAGGCGGTGACGGTGTCGCGCGAGGCGCCGAGCAGGGTCTGGTTCTGCGCCGCAACGAAGCCGGCATAATGGGTGAGGTCGCGCCGATAGGCTTCAATGGTATTGGCCGCCGCGCCGCGCTCGGCGCTCATCATTTCGAGAAAGCTCGAGATCAGGTGGGCGCCGCTCATTGGCCTGGGGCGGGCTCGGAGGTCACATTGGGCTGGGGCAGGTTGGTGCCGGGACGGGCCGCCTCGGTCTCGCCGAGAAGGTCGCGCGTGGGGATGCGCTGACTGACCTGCTTGGGGGTCGGTTCGACAAAGGTGACCAGTGCGAACATGCCCGCATAGACCAGGCCCGCCAGAAAGATCAGGGTAATGAGGAGGCGGATCAGGGAGGGCATGAAATTCCTTGCAGGCCAGAGTGGCTCTTACACTATCGGCAAATGGTTGCGGTTGTGTTGTTCTGCAGTGTCGCCGAAACAGGGGGCGGGGATCAACCGGCATGGTGCCGTGCTTGACAGGCCGGTCCGGGACCGGTTGATAGCGGCGATGATCGGAGGGCGCGGCAGTTGAGCAGAACGGATGGCGGTGGACGGCAGGGCCGGGCCCGTGCTTTGGCCAGCCGGCTGAACGGGCGCCCGCTGGTACTGGTGGGGATGATGGGGGCCGGCAAGACCACCGTGGGCCGGCGCCTCGCCAATCGTCTTGGCCGCCAGTTCATCGACAGCGACGAGGAAATTGAGCGCGCGGCGCAGATGAGCATCCCCGAAATTTTCGAGCAGCGCGGCGAGGGCGAGTTCCGGGCCGGTGAAATGCGGGTCATCGCGCGGCTGCTCAAGGAAAAGGATATCGTGCTGGCCACGGGCGGCGGCGCCTTCATCAATCCCGAGACGCGGGCGCTGGTGAAATCGGAGGCGGTGTCGGTCTGGCTCAAGGCCGATATCGATGTGCTGTTCGAGCGCGTCTCCCGCCGCTCCAACCGGCCCTTGCTCAAGACCGCGGACCCCAAGGGCACGCTGGAAAAGCTGATCGCCGACCGCTACCCCATTTATGAAGAGGCGGACATTACCGTGATCAGTCGCGACGTGCCGCAGGACCAGGTGGCCGGCGATGTCGTTACCGCCCTTCTCGACCATTTCAAGACGCTGCAGGCATAGATTCATGGCCCAGATTGACCACACCGTTCACGTTGCCCTGGGCGAACGCGCCTATGACATCCTGATCGGCCCGAAGCTGATCGATGAGGCTGGCGTCATCCTCGCCAAAAAATTCCCGGGGCGGCGCTATGGCATCGTTACCGATGAACATGTTGGCAAGGCGCAATTGCCCCGCCTCACCGCCGGGTTCAAGGCCGCCGGGCTATCCTATGACGTCATAACGCTGCCCGCCGGCGAGAGCACCAAGAGCTATGCGAGCCTGGAAAAAGTGGTCGAGGGGCTGCTGTCAGCCAAGCTCGAACGCGGCGACCTGGTGATTGCGCTGGGCGGCGGCGTGATCGGCGACCTGGCCGGTTTTGCGGCCTCGATCACGCGGCGCGGCATGGATTTTGTCCAGATACCGACCTCGCTTCTGGCGCAGGTGGATTCCTCGGTGGGCGGCAAGACAGGCATCAATTCGCCCCATGGCAAGAATCTGGTCGGGGCGTTTCATCAGCCCAGGCTGGTGCTGGCCGATCTTTCCGCACTCGACACGCTCGATCCGCGCCAGTTTGCTGCCGGCTATGCCGAAGTGGTCAAATATGGGCTGATCGACGATCCGGACTTTTTCGAGTGGCTCGAAGCCAATCGCGCCGAAATCTTTGCCGGCGGGCCGGCGCGTGGCGAGGCGATTGCCCGCTGCTGCGCGCACAAGGCGCGGGTGGTCATTGAAGACGAAAAGGAAACCGGGGTCCGGGCGCTGCTCAATCTGGGGCACACCTTCGGGCATGCGCTGGAAAAGGACACCGGCTATTCGGATCGACTGCTGCACGGCGAAGGCGTTGCCATCGGCATGGTCTTGGCGCATGGCTTTTCCAACAGGCTGGGATTGGCGCCGGGACAGGACAGCGGCCGGGTGGCGGCACATTTGCAGGCGGCGGGCCTGCCAACGAAACTGAGTGATATTCCAGGCGCACTCGGCTCGACGGACACGCTGATGGCGGCCATTGCCCAGGACAAGAAGGTCTCGCGCGGCGCGCTGACCTTCATCCTCACCCGCGGCATTGGCCAGGCCTTTATCGAGAAGAATGTCGATCCCGAAGCGGTGCGAAGCTTTCTGGAGGAGATGCGCGCAAAATGAGCCTCACCCTTTGGCTGACATCAGCCGGCATTCTCGTATTGCTCGCCATGAGCTTTTTCTTTTCCGGTTCGGAAACCGCGCTGACAGCAGCATCGCGGGCGCGCATGCACCAGCTGGCCCGCTCGGGAGACCGCCGTGCGGTTCTGGTGGAAAAACTCACCAGCGAAAAGGAGCGGCTGATAGGCGCCATCCTGTTGGGTAATAATATCGTCAATATCCTGGCCTCGACCCTGGCGGCCAGCGTGCTGATCGCCCTGTTCGGCGAGGCGGGCATTGCCTATGCCACCATCGCCATGACCGCGGCCGTTGTGGTGTTTTCCGAAGTGCTGCCCAAGACGCTGGCGTTGATGCGGCCGGATGGCTTCGCGCTGACCGTTTCGCCGGTCATTCGCCTCGTGGTGATCGTCTTTGCACCGGTGACGCTTGCCGTGCAGGCCATTGTCAACGCGATCCTGAAGCTCTTCGGGCTCGATGCGAGCAATGTCAGTGCCATTTCGGGGCATGACGAAATCCGTGGCACGCTGGACCTGCTGCATTCGGAAGGCGAAGTGGTCAAGGATGACCGCGACATGCTGGGAGGCCTGCTTGATCTTCGCGATCTGGTGGTCAGCGACGTGATGGTGCACCGCACCCAGATGCTGGCGCTCGACGCCACCATGAGCGCGGACGAGCTGGTCAAGGCGGTGTTGGAAAGCGCCTATACCCGCATCCCGCTCTACCAGGGCGAAACCGACGACATTGTGGGCATCATCCATGCCAAGGACGTGCTGCGCGCGCTGATGGCGGTGGATGGCGATGCCTCCCGCGTCGATCTCAAGCAGATCATGTCCAAGCCCTGGTTCATTCCGCAATCGACCCCGGTGCAGGCGCAGCTTTCCGCCTTTCTGAAGCGCCATTCGCATATGGCGCTGGTCTTGGACGAATATGGCGTGCTCGAGGGCCTGGTGACACTCGAAGACATCATCGAGGAAATTGTCGGTGACATTTCCGACGAGCATGACGAGCCGGACGACGAGGCCGTATTCGGCATCGACAAGCAGGAGGATGGCAGCTTCATCGTCGATGCCAGCATTGCCATTCGTGATATCAATCGCCTGCTCGATTGGGACCTGCCCGATGAGCATGCCAATACCGTGGCCGGTATCGTCATCAACGCCGCCAAGCTGATCCCCGAGCCGGGACATCAGGTGGAGGCGCATGGTTTTTCATTCCTCGTGCTGGAACGCGACAGGCAGCGGGTGTCCAAAGTCAGGATCACGCCCCGCCAGGAGGGTGGCCAAGCTTCGGCGGAATGACTATATGGCTTTGGCTGGCAGCACCTCGATGGCGAGGGCATGCACGCTGGCCTTCAATTCATCGTCAAGCGCTTCCATCACTGCGCGGTGTTGCGCAACGCGGCTGAGCCCGTCAAAATTGCGGGTCGCGATTCTGACACGAAAATGGGTTTCACCGCCCTCACGCCAGCCGGCATGGCCGTGGTGAGACTGGGACTCATCGATCACCTCCAGATGGAGGGGAGCGAATTTTTCGGTAAGCTTGGCGTGGATGGTGTCCGTCATGGACATGGTTTGGGCTCCGATATCTGACTGAAGACACAACTAGGCACAATGAAACAGCAATCCAAGCTCTTCGATAACATTCGCATTCGCCCGCGGCGGGAGGAAAAGCCCGAACCGGTTGCGGTCAAGTGCGACTGGGAGGGCTGTGAAGAGCCGGGCGAATTCAAGGCGCCCAAAGGTGCGCGGTCCGAGGGGCAGTATCATAATTTCTGCCTTGAGCATGTGCGGCACTATAACAAGGCCTTCAACTATTTCGCCGGCATGAGCCCGGAAGAACTGGACGAAGCACTGCACACCCCGCCCAAGGCCGAATCGCGTTCCAGCTTTGCCACCGGCAATCCGGGTGCAGCACGGGCTGCGGGGCGCAATGCGGCCAAGCCGGGCGACAAATATGGCGACCCGTTCGGGGTCTTTGCCCGCTATCGCTATCAGCAGTCCAAGCGGCCTGCGACCGAGCGGGTCAAGCCGCTCAACGAGCCGGACCGGCGGGCCCTTGAGACGCTGGGCTTCACCAAGCATGCCAAGTCTGACGAGATCAAGCGGGCCTATAAGGACCTGGTCAAAAAGCACCATCCGGACGTCAATGGCGGCGACGCGTCGTCGGAAGAACGCCTGCGCTCGGTCATCGCGGCCTATACGCATTTGAAGAAACAGGGTTTCGTGGTGCGTTGAGCCATGCCCCAAGGGCAGTGGTGCGCAACCAAGCCAAGGCTACCCGCGCCGTCACATTGCTGCTATAGAGCCACCGCCTTCACATGATTTTTTCCTTGCATTTCCAAGAGCCCGACCATGACTGAATTCGCCAATCTGCCCGATACCGAATACCAGGCGCGTGAGCTTTTCGGCATCGATACCGACATGGTGGTCAAGGGCTACAAAGAACGCACCGACCATGTGCCGCCGATCGATCCGGACTATCTGTTCGACCGCAACACCACGCTCGCGATCCTGGCCGGCTTTGCCTATAACCGCCGCGTCATGGTGCAGGGCTATCACGGCACGGGCAAGTCCACCCATATCGAGCAGGTCGCGGCGCGCCTCAACTGGCCGCTGGTGCGCGTCAATCTCGACAGCCATGTCTCGCGCATCGATCTCGTCGGCAAGGACGCGATCGTGCTCAAGGATGGCAAGCAGATCACCGAGTTCCGCGATGGCATCCTGCCCTGGGCGGTGCAGAACAATGTCGCGCTGGTGTTCGACGAATATGATGCCGGCCGCCCGGACGTGATGTTCGTGATCCAGCGCGTGCTGGAACAATCGGGCCGGTTGACGCTGCTCGACCAGAACCGCGTCATCATCCCGCACCCGGCTTTCCGCCTGTTCTCGACCACCAACACGATCGGGCTGGGCGATACCTCGGGGCTCTATCACGGCACCCAGCAGATCAATCAGGGCCAGATGGACCGCTGGAGCATCGTGACCACGCTCAACTATCTGCCGCATGACAAGGAAGTCGGCATCGTTCTGGCCAAGAACAAGAGCTATGCCGAAACCGAGAAGGGCAAGAAGCAGATCGCCAATATGGTGCGCCTGGCGGACCTGACGCGCTCGGCTTTCATTAATGGCGATATCTCCACCGTCATGTCGCCTCGCGGCGTCATCACCTGGGCCGAAAATGCCGTGATCTTTGGCGGCGATATCGGCTTTGCCTTCCGCCTGACCTTCCTCAACAAGTGCGATGAGCTTGAACGCCCGGTGGTGGCCGAGTTCTACCAGCGCGTGTTCGGCGAAGATCTGCCCGAAAGCTCCGCCAATCTGGCGGTGATGGCGTAAGCCCAGCGCGTACGACCTCGCCCTTCGGCAGGCTCAGGGTGAGGTCTACTATGAATTCCGCGTCGTCTCGCAGACCTCATGGTGAGCTTGTCGAACCACGAGGTCGCGGCCACCAAGGCATCTGATCTATGGCAAACCCACCGCGCAGCAAGCCCAACAAGCCGGACCAGACCCAGGCCTTCAAGTCGGCCATGGGTGCCACGGTGCGCGCGATTGGGGCCAAGCCGGACCTGGAGGTGAGCTTCACCGCCGACCGGCCGCTGCTGACCTCGGACAAGGCACGGCTGGCCAATCTGCCGCGCCTGCCGACCAGGCGCGACATTGCCATTGCCCGCGGGCAGGGCGACGCCATGGCCATGCGGCTGGCCAGCCACGACCCGGAGGCCCACCGCAAGCGTGCGCCGATGGACCCGCAGGCGCGGGCGGCCTTCGATGCGCTCGAACAGGCGCGGGTGGAATCGCTGGGGTGCATCCGCATGCCGGGCATGGTGGGCAATATCCACGAAATGCTCGAAGATCGGCTGTTCCGCGCCAATTTCGCCGAGGTTGACGACAAGGGCGATGCGCCTTTGGCCGAGGCGCTGGGGCTGATGCTGCGCGAGAAGCTGGCCGGGGTCGAGGTGCCGCCTTCGGGCCATGCACTGGTTGATCTCTGGCGCAAGGAGATCGAGGCCAAGGCCGGTACCTCGCTCGAAGAGCTGCTGGGCGCCTATGAGGACCAGGAGGAGTTCTCCCGGGCTGCGCGCAAGGTGTTGCGCGACCTCAACCTGATCGCCGAGAGCGACATGGAGGACCCTGCCGATAGCGATGACGAGGCGGCGGAAGACAACCAGCCCGAACAGGCGCAAGGCTCCGATCAGGCGCCCGAGCAGGGCGAAGGCGAGAACGAACAGTCCGAGAGCGAGGAAGACCAGCAGACCGGCGAAAGCGAAGAGACCGGCGATGTCGAGGGCATGGAGGCCGACATGGCCGATGCCGACGAGGACGCCGAGGCCGAAGCGGGCGAGGATGCGCCCATGCCCCCGCCCGCCAAGGATGGCGGCGAGCGGCTCTCGAACCAGTTCAACTACAAGGTCTTCACGCAGAAATATGACGAGATCGTCAAGGCGGCCGAACTCTGCCCGCCCGACGAACTCGACCAGCTGCGCGCCCTCTTGGATAAGCAGCTCGAAAACCTCGCCGGGGCCGTGGCGCGGCTGGCCAACAAGCTGCAGCGGCGGCTGATGGCCAAGCAGAACAGATCATGGCAGTTCGACCTGGAAGAAGGCCTGCTCGATACGGCGCGGCTGACCCGCGTGGTCACCGATCCCTTGCAGGCGCTCTCTTTCAAAGTCGAGAACGACACCGATTTCCGCGACACGGTGGTGACCCTGTTGATCGATAATTCCGGCTCGATGCGCGGCCGGCCGATCACCATTGCAGCGATCTGCGGCGATATTCTTGCGCGCACGCTCGAGCGCTGCGGAGTGAAGGTGGAAATCCTGGGCTTCACCACAAGGGCCTGGAAGGGCGGCAAGAGCCGCGAGGCCTGGCTCGAAGCCAATCGCCCGCCCAATCCGGGCCGGGTCAACGATATCCGCCATATCATCTACAAGGCCGCCGACGAGCCCTGGCGCCATGCGCGGCGCAATCTGGGGCTGATGATGCGCGAAGGCTTGCTCAAGGAAAACATCGACGGCGAGGCGCTCGAATGGGCGCGCAAGCGGTTGATGGCGCGGCCCGAGCAGCGCCGCATCATGATGGTGATTTCCGATGGCGCGCCGGTCGACGATTCGACCCAGTCGGTCAATGCCGGCAATTACCTTGAGGCTCATCTGCGCCAGGTGATCGAGGATATCGAGACCCGCTCGCCCATCCAGCTGGTGGCGGTGGGCATCGGGCACGATGTGACCCGCTATTACAGGCGCGCCGTGACCTTGCTCGATGCCGAGGAGCTGGCGGGGGCGCTGACCGATGAACTGGCGGCGCTGTTCGACGAGGAAATGCCGGCCCAGACACGGCGGCGGGCGCGGGGATGATGTTGCGGGCTGCCATTGCCGCTGCCCTTGCGCTTCTGGCCCTGCCGGCCGGCGCCGTCGAATTGATGGTCAGTGCCGCGCCCGTCACCCGGTTCAAGGGCGCCGAACTTGACCAGCCGGTCGATCGATTGATCTTTCGCGGTGGCCTGACGCTGCAAAGCCCGGTCGATACCTTTGGCGGGCTGTCCAGTGTCACCGTCACCGGACCGGACCAGCGCATCGCCTTTGTGTCGGACCGGGGCAATTTCGTTTCCGGACAGTTGGCCTATGACGAGGCTGACCGGCTGATCGGCTTGATCGGGGTCAATATCGAGCCGATGCAGAATTCGGGCGGCACGGTGTTGCCGCGCCAGTTTGCGCGCGATGCGGAAGGCATGGACACAGTCTGGCGCGACGGGCAGCCGGCGGCGGTGCGCGTGGGCTTCGAGCATCTGACGCGGGTGGCCGATTTTGCCATTACCGATGGACAGCCTGGGGGCGCGGCGCGCGAGATCAATATTCCGCAATGGCTGACGGATCTGCGCACCAATGAAAGCCTGGAATCGGTCTGCATCGCGCCGCCGGCCTCGCCCATTGCCGGTTCGACCCTGCTGCTGGCCGAGGAGGCGCTCGATGCCCAGGGCAATCATCGCGGCGAGTTGCTGGGCGTCAATGACAAGGGGCCGATCGGCTACGCTAACTCCCCCATCGTCAACCCGACAGACTGCAAGTTCCTGTCCAATGGCGATCTGCTTGTGCTCGAACGCGGCGTGTCGCTTTTTGCCTTCGTGATGCATCTGCGGCTGGTGCCGGCAGCCGAGGTGCGGCCGGGCAATCTGATGACGGGGCAATTGCTGCTCTCGGCCCAGGGCGGCGAGATCGACAATATGGAAAGCCTGATGGTGCATGAAACGCCCGGCGGCGAGACGCGCATCCTCATTGGCTCGGACAATAATTTCAATGACTGGCAGCGCAATCTCATCCTGGAGTTTGCGCTGCCGGAATAGGTGTGCCAGCCGCCCTGGAAGGGCGGAGGCGGTTAGGCCGCCGCCGGCATCCGGCTCAACACCAGATCGCGCACGGTCTTGTAGGGCGCGAGCATCAGCACGGCCATGGCCAGCTTGACCAGGAAGTCACCCAGAGCCAGGGACTGCCAGAGCTCGACTTCCGGGCCAAAGCCCAGCAGCGGGGCGGGGAAACCGAGCGAGCCGTCTTCCATGCCGAAGAACAGGTCAATGCCGGCAAAGGCCGGTGCCATGGCCAGGCCAAAGAACAACACGGTATCGAGCGCCGAAGAGACCACCGAGGAAAACATCGGGGCCTGCCACCAGGCGCCATTGCGCAGGCGGTGGAAAATGGAGACGTCGAGCAATTGGGCGACCAGGAAAGCCGAACCCGAGGCAATGGCGATGCGCGGAGTGGCCAGCCAGACAGACAGAACAACGGCGACAGCAAAACCGGCGATGACAACCAGCCTTGTGCGCTGCGGCCCGAAGGCGCGGTTGGACAGGTCCGTGACCAGGAAAGCTATGGGATAGGTGAACGCACCCCAGGTCAGGGTGTCGCCGATATTGATGCCGCCGATCATGGCGTCGACAGGAAACTGAACCAGGAAGTTGGAGGCGACGACCACGGCCACCATGGCGGCAACGGCCACCAGCAAGCGAGACAGCATTTGACTACCTTCATGTGTTCCGCGAACCGGCATCAGACCGGGGCGGGGTTGATGTCACCCTCTCATCGGGAGGGCAAGACGGAGAAAGACAGTGGTCTTCCCCAAAATGCAGAACCGCGCGGCAGTTGCCCACCACGCGGCCCGAAATCGATCAGGGAAATCGCTTAGCCGGCGAGGGCGGCGCGGATTTCCTTCTTCAGGCCCAGAGCCAGCGGGGAGAGGTCGGCGTCGTCCTGCTTGAGCAGGAATGCGTCCAGACCACCACGGTGCTCGACAGTGCGCAGGGCCGAGGTGGCGATCCGCAGCTTGACCGGACGATTGAGAGCGTCCGAAATCAGGGTGACGTTCACCAGATTGGGGAGAAAGCGGCGGCGGGTACGGTTGAGTGCGTGGGAAACATTGTTGCCCACCATAACGCCCTTGCCGGTCAGTTCGCAGCGACGTGCCATTGGTCTAGATCCTGTTTGTGTAAAGGTCCTTGCGTGGCGGGATTGTCCCGCTACGGGCCTCGATTGTGGAGAAATCTGGCGGGTCTTTAGAGAATTGGGGGCCATCCGTCAAGGCAAGAGCCCGACAAAGCGCCGCGAGCGCCTTGCTTGTGCCCCGGTGGAACGGCAATTTGAATTCAAACAGTGATTCGTTCCGCCCGGCCGGTCTCATGCGCGGGCGCAAGCAGCCGAGAAGACCACACGTGATCCGCACTGCCCTTGTTCTTGCCGCTCTCGTCCCACTTGCTGTCACCAATGTCCTGGCGGCGCCGGTTGATGCCCGCGCCAGCTATGTGGTCACCGTGGGCGGCATTAATGTGGCCATGGTCGATATCGACCTTGATGATGACGGCGCGCAATATGGGCTGGAGCTTTCCGCACGGGTGGCGGGCTTGGGAAGCGTCGTTGCCAGCGGCACGGCCAGCGCGTCGGTGTCGGGATCGTCGGCGGGCGCGGCCCTGCAATCGCGCAGCTTTGCGCTGGAAACGCGGGCCAATGGCGAAGTGTTCACCTCCAATGTCGGCTATGACGGTCGCAATGTCAGCGCCTTTCAGGTCCAGCCGCCGGTGCAGGACAGCTATGATCGCGTGCCGCTCGAGCGCGCGCACCTGACCGGTGTCGGGGATTTCCTGTCCGCCTTTGTGCTCAAGGGCAATGGGTTGGACCGGAGCCTGTGCGAGCGGACGCTCCGCATCTTTACCGGGGTGGAGCGTTTCAATATTGCGCTCGGCTTTCTCGACAATGACGAGGCGACCTCGCCGCGCACCGGATACCAGGGGCCGCTGGTCGCCTGCTCGCTCGACTACCAACCCATCTCGGGTCATTTCGAAAGCTCGGAAATGACCAACTACCTGGCCGATACCAGCCGCATGATCCTGTGGTATGCGCCCTTGGGCCAGACCGGATACTTCATTCCATATCGGGTCATTATCGGCACCTCGATGGGCGATCTCTCCATGGTGCTGACCCGCGCCCAGAGTTGAGGCGCCGTCCCAATATCGGACGGTCAAAGGCTTTTTTGACAATTTTGCGAAGGCTTCGGCCCGCATTGCTGCGGGTGGCCGGTTAACGTCGTGCCAATAACGGCGTGCCGATCGCTAATGATCCGTCAGCAAGTGGCCAGAATCGGCCCGGATTTACCCGGTCTTCATGTTTGTGAACGGGTTCCGGGCCCTATGGGCTCCGTCTGGCGCGTTCTTGTGTGCTGGGGCGTCCCCAGTGCCCATAAATGGTGGTGAACAAAACCGAATTTGTGATTCCGGCCCGATTCTGTCCCGGTTCGTTCCGGGTTCGGTCTGAAGGTTAACGGCCTTGGTGCCGGTCCGCCGGGATTGTCTCGGGATGAAACGTCGGCCTCAAAATGTTCAAAGCGTCTCAATGCTGGCGATGCGCTGGTCCTCATCAATGGTGAAGGCCTGGCGCAGAATGGCAGGGCTACCAGGAAAGGTGCCGGAGACCTCAAAGGTGACAACCGTGCGGCCGCGGTCGGCGGCGACATGCTGCAGGCGATAGCGCGGGTGGTAGCGGTCTTCGACGCGGCGCAGCCATTGGGCGATGGCGGGCCGGCCACGATGCCATTCGCCTTCGTCGCGCACCGTCGCATCGGGGGCGAACAATGTTGCGGCGTCGGCCGGGTCTTTGCGGGCGAAATATTGCGAGACAGGCTCGGGGAGGATTGTGTGGTCGAAGGCGGACATATTGGACATGCTCCGAAGGGGTGTTGGAGCGCTATAGGCCGGTCTCCGGACAATCCATGTCAGTGGGTGCTGTCCCATCCCGGTACGTCAACACGCTTTTTCCTCAAAGGGTGGCCGAAAACGGCAGGACTCAACGGCATGACGTCGTGAAGACAAGAAAAATATCGAAAGAACAGGGGTTTACCCTTTGTTCAGAGATCGCCGATTCTGGCTCGGGTTAACCGCCTGCTAAGCAAGCTGAACAGATTTCGGGGTGAAACATCCGTCGTGGCGGCTCAGATCGCCCGTCCGGTCCAGCGTTAGTGTGGAATCGGCGTGGCGCGCCACCATATCTAGCCGTGAACAAAGCCGGACTCGGTGATTCTCATCGATTCGGTTCTGTTTCGTTCGTTTTTCGTTCTGTACGTTAATCTCTGTGTCCAGACGGTGACAGTGTTGTCCTTTGCCGGGACAACTCGGCAATGCCCCTCGCAAGCGCCGGAACGAAGCCCTAAATAGGGGGCGATGAGCTTTTCTCCTTCCCATACGGTCAAGGCCATTCTGGGGCCGACCAATACCGGCAAGACCTATTTCGCCATCGAGCGCATGCTGGCCCATCCCACCGGGATGATCGGCCTGCCGCTGCGCCTTTTGGCGCGCGAGGTCTATCAGCGGATCGTCGAACGGGTTGGCGAGCAGGCCGTTGCCCTGGTCACGGGCGAAGAGCGCATCGTGCCACTCAAGCCGCGCTACTGGGTGGCGACGGTCGAAGCCATGCCAATGGACATCCATGTCGATTGCGTTGCCGTGGACGAAATCCAGACCGCCATCGATTTTGACCGTGGACATGTTTTTACCGACAGGATCCTCAAGGCCCGCGGCCTGCAGGAGACGCTGCTCCTGGGTTCGGCCACCATGGCGGGGGTGGTGCGCAAGCTCATACCCCATGCAGAAATCATCGACCGGCCGCGCTTCTCGCAGCTGACCTATGCGGGTTCCAAAAAGATCTCCCGCCAGCCTGCCCGCAGTGCCATCGTCGCCTTTTCGGCCCGCCAGGTCTACGCCATCGCCGAATTGATCCGCCGCGAGCGCGGCGGGGCCGCCGTGGTCATGGGCGCGCTTTCGCCGCGCACCCGCAATGCCCAGGTCGAGCTCTATCAGAATGGCGACGTGGACTTTCTCGTCGCCACCGACGCCATCGGCATGGGGCTCAATCTCGATATCCATCATGTCGCCTTTGCCGACGACACCAAGTTTGACGGGCACCAGAGCCGCCCGCTGACGCCCTCTGAACTGGGGCAGATTGCGGGCCGCGCCGGACGCCACCGGCATAATGGCACCTTCGGGGTGACCGGCGGGACCGAAGGGTTTGACGAAGAGCTGGTTGTTCAGCTCGAGACCCATGACTTCCAGCCGATCCGCCAGGTGCAGTGGCGCAATTCGAACCTAAATTTCGGCTCGGTGGAGGCCTTGCGCAACTCGCTCGAGCTTGTACCGCAGGACAAGACGCTGACCCGGGTACCCATTGCCACCGACCAGCATGCGCTTGAGTTTCTCATGCGCAATGAGGCCGGGGCGCTGGCGCGCGGCCACGATGCGGTCAAACTGCTCTGGGAATGTTGCCAGATTCCGGATTATCAGGGCATCTCGCCGGCGGCGCATGGCGAGATCGTCACTCGTATTTATGCGGATTTGAGACGAATTGGATCGGTTCGGGCAGACTGGATTGCCGAGCAGGTCCGGTTTTGCGACAATGCGGAGGGCGACATTGACACGCTTAGCAATCGGATCAAGCAGATCCGGACCTGGACCTTTGTCGCCAATCGAAAAAACTGGCTTGAAGACCCCACCTATTGGCGCGAAAAGACGCGAGACATTGAGGACCGCCTGAGTGACGCTCTGCATGAGCGGCTCACCCAGCGCTTCGTGGACCGGCGCACCAGCGTGTTGCTCCGCCATCTGAAAGACAAACGTATGGTATCTCCCGAAATCAACAGCCAAGGCGAAGTCAGGCTGGAAGGCCATCTGATCGGCACGCTCGAAGGCTTCCGCTTTACCCTGGCCCGCAATGATGGCGACACGGACGCCAAGGGATTGCGCGGTGCCGCCGATTCGGTGGTCGCCCCGGAGATACATAATCGTGCCGAGAGATTGGCCGGTTCGCCAAATGAAGAATTCGTGTTGGCAACCGATGGGCGCCTCCGCTGGCGCGGCGAGATCGTTGCCGAACTGGCCGAGGGCGACAGCCTTTACCGCCCCCGCATCATCATGCTGGCCGACGAGACGCTGACCGGGCCGGACCTGGAAAAGGTACAGGACCGGCTTTCGCTCTGGCTGCGCCATCACATCAACACCGTGCTCGAACAGGTCATGGCGCTCGAAGCGCCGGCCGATCTGGAAGGGACCGCGCGCGGGCTCGCCTATCAGCTGTTCGAGCATATTGGCCTGTTGCCCCGGGCCCAGGTGGCCGATGAGGTCAAGGCGCTCGACCAGGATGTGCGCGGTAAACTCAGGAAGCTCGGTATCAAGTTCGGCGCCTATCACATCTATCTGCCGCTTTCATTGAAGCCGGCGCCGCGTGAACTGGCCTTGATCCTGTTTGCGCTGAAAAATGGCGGCGTGCGCCAGCCCGGCGTCACAGATATCCCCCATATCGTGCTTTCGGGCCGGACCTCGTTCCTGGTCGATCCGGACGTCGATACGCGGCTTTACGAGATCGCCGGCTTCAAGGTGGCTGGAAAGCGCGCCGTGCGCGTCGATATCCTGGAGCGACTGGCCGATATCATCCGGCCGCTGGTGGCGCTCGATGCCAGCCGTCCCTATCAGGGCGAACTGCCTGCCGGGGCTGCCGAGGGCAATGGTTTCCGCGTTACCGTGGAAATGACCAGCCTTCTGGGCTGCTCGGGCGATGATTTTTCCTCCATCCTGACCTCGCTGGGTTATCGCGTAAAGCGCACACCCAAGGTGGTCGAGGCGCCCACGCCCGTGCAGCCGGCGGAGGCCTCGGAGGAAAGCGAAGCGCTCGAACAGTCGTTGGATGCGGCGCCAGCCAGCGTCGAACCAGTGGACGAGGCTGCCGCTGCAACCGCGACGCTGGAAGAGACCGCCCCCGCCGAAGGCGTTGTGCCCGATGCGGCGCCGGCTGAAGCGGCGGCTGCCGAGCCGGCCGAGCCGGAATTCGACGAAGTCTGGTTTCCCGGCGGTCGGCGCCACAATGACAATAACCATCGCGGACGTCAGCGTCGCGAGGGCGATACGGAAGGCCAGCTGGGCCGCCGCAATGATCGTCCGCGCCACAATGGCAAGGGGCCGCGCCGTGGCGATGGCGAAGAGCGGGCCGCCGGTGGCAAGCCGCATAATGGCAAGGGCCGCCCGGACAAGGCGGACCGGGGCGATCGCAAGGATCGCCGCCCGCCGCGCGAGGAGCGCAAGCCGGTCTTTGATCCCGACAGCCCCTTTGCCGCGCTCGCCGCCTTGCGCGGCAAGTCAGAGTAGAATTGGCAGGGCCGGTTGAAACGCCGCTCCGCAAGGAGCGGCTCGACCGGTTCCTGTTCTTCTCGCGCGCCGTCAAATCGCGCACCCTGGCGCAGAAAATCATCGAAAGCGGCGCCATCCGGGTCAATTCGGAAAAGACCGAGCGCACCGATTTCAAGGTGGGTGCGGGCGATGTGCTGACCATGTCGCTCCATAACCGGATCGTAGTCTGGCGCATTCTTGATTGCGGCACGCGGCGTGGTCCGGCGAGCGAAGCGCAGACGCTTTACGAGGACATTTCGCCCCCGCCAGTGCCCAAAGCCGAGCTGTCGCCCTATGACGCTGCCATCGCCGAGAGACCGGCCGGGGCGGGGCGTCCGACCAAGAAAGAGCGGCGCGATACGGACAGATTGCGCGGCAGCGAGCCGGATTAGGCAAGTCTTTCGTATCGCTAGCCCCATGCGCCAAACCGTCCCCCCGGACGGCCTTGCGATACACAAGAAAACGGTTTAGCACCGGACGCGTTGAGACAGGCGGGCTGACCTGCCCTAAGGGTTGGGCCGCAACAAGACGGGATCGCCTCCTAGATGACCTATATCGTCACCGATAATTGCATCGCCTGCAAATATACCGACTGCGTGGAAGTATGTCCGGTGGACTGCTTCTACGAGGGCGAGAACATGCTGGTGATCCATCCGGACGAATGCATCGATTGCGGCGTGTGCGAACCCGAATGCCCCGCCGAAGCCATCAAGCCCGATACCGAAAGCGGGCTGGACGAATGGCTCGAACTCAACCGCAAATTCTCCGCCTCCTGGCCGAACCTGACCGAGCGGCGCGATCCGCTGCCCGAGGCCAAAGAGCGTGATGGCGAAGAGGGGAAGCTGACCAAATACTTCTCCGAAGAGCCTGGCGAAGGCGACTGACACAGCCGCAAAGGTGCGGGTTCAGGGGCAAATACACCAATCCTGACAAGGGCTTGTCATGGTTTCGTCACATCAGGCCGGTCGCGGCCCGATGCAGCATGGCGCTGGTGATTCGTTCCTTTTGATTCTGCTGAAAAATTGTGCTATGGTGTCACCATATGCAGTTGAGCCCATCACCCAACCGTGCCGCACAGGCACGATTTTTTTGACACCAGACATAGTGGATGCATGACGTTCCGGCAAAGCGGATCCGGAGCGACGTGAGGATTGACTGCGCATATGCGCCCGGGTCGGGCGCCAAACAAGTAGGATGGCTGACCTTGCCGCAAGGAACCAGCCATTTGGGGCGTCAACAAGGAGTTCGAAGCATATGGTAGCCAAGAAGCAGCAGCAGCGGCTCGGGTTCAAGACAGGCGAGCATGTCGTCTATCCAGCCCACGGCGTCGGCATGATCGTCGCCATTGAAGAGCAGGAAGTCGCTGGGCTGACCCTCGAGCTGTTCGTGATCAGCTTCGAGCAGGACAAGCTGACCCTGCGCGTTCCCGTGGCCAAGGTCAAGTCCGTCGGCATGCGCAAGCTGGCCGAAGAAGATGAAGTCAAGCGCGCGCTCGATACCGTCACCGGCCGTGCCCGCGTCAAGCGCACCATGTGGTCGCGCCGCGCCCAGGAATATGAAGCCAAGATCAATTCGGGCGACCTGATCGCGATTTCCGAAGTGGTCCGCGATCTTTATCGTTCCGAGGAACAGCCCGAGCAGTCCTATTCGGAACGTCAGCTGTTCGAGCAGGCCATGGACCGCATGAGCCGCGAAATCGGCGCCGTGCGCAAGCTCACCCTCACCGAGGCCGTGCAGCTGATTGAAAAGCAGCTCGCCAAGAGCCCGAAGCGCACCAAGGCCGACGCAGCCGAAGCCGAAAGCGACGAGGAAGCGGCGTAAGCCCCTCCATCATATCGAATATGAAAAAGGCCGGTGGAGACACCGGCCTTTTTGCTTGTGCTGGTTCTTTTAGACCCCCACCCGGACTGCGATCTACTCCGCCGTATCTAGTGCTTCGGCCAGCTTGGGTGCAAAATGCTCGGCGGCGTAGCCGATCGAGAGCGGGGTGTAGAACCACAGCGCTGCGGCCAGGGCATCTTCACCTTCTGCCGGGAAGACGGCGCGGGCTTGCTTGTGGAGACGCGTATTGGTGTAGGTGGAGATGGCCTCGATCTCATCCTGTTTGCCATTGGGGAAAACGACGGTGTCGAGCAGGTCGAGCTGATCGGCATTCTCTGCGCTGAGATAGATCCAGCCAGCTTCGTCGGCTAACGCATCGAGTTCATCGGGGAAGCTGAAGCCCAGGCTTTCGAGGAAGCGGGTGGGGGCATGTTCCTTGGCCCAGAGCGTGAACTGGCCCTGGCGCAGATCGGCCATAGAGGCGCTGTGCTCGGCAAATTGCAGGTATTGCGCGCGCAGATCTGCGAGTGTGGCATCGAGATCGGCAGCAATCGCATCGGCCTTCTCGGAGGTGCCAGTGGTTGCCAGGGCGATCAGGTCAAGCTGGTCCTGCCACGGCGCACCGTAATCGGGATAGCCCTCAGGCGTGGCGACCACAGGAGCGATCTGGCTCAGCAAGTCATAGGTGGCTTCGTCGAGTTCGTAATAGGTGGCGACGATCAGATCCGGCGCCAGCGCAGCAATCCATTCAAGATCGGTTTCATTGCCCATCAGCACATCTGGTTCAGCGCCGAGTGCCGAGCGTGCTGCCTCGGCCCAGGGCCAGGTCGCGTAAGGCTGTTCGCCCCACCATTCATGCACACCAACCGGCGCAATACCCAAGGCATAGAGAAAGTCCTGGTCGTTGAGCCCGAGCGAAACGACACGCTGGGGTTTGGCGGGAATGGTGATGTCACCTTTGGCGTGGCTCAAGGTGAGGGGAAAGGATTGCGCCAGGGCAGGGTTGGCCAGCAAAAGCACGGCGATGGTAGAGAGGGCGAGGCGACGCATGGGTTCACTCCACGAAACTGGATACCCAGACCTATATCATAAATATGATCTAGACAATCATATTTGAATGGTGAGGAATGCCGGTGACTTGCGCTCTCCGATCTGCTCAAAGCCGGTGAATGTGATTTTCCGGTGATCCCATGCCCAGCTATGCCTATCTCGCCATTGCCATTATCGCTGAAGTGATTGCCACCACGGCGCTCAAGGCGTCAGAGGGGTTCTCCAACCTGCTGCCATCCATCCTGGTCGTGGTGGGTTATGGTGTGGCGTTTTACTGTTTGTCGATGACCCTGCGCACGATCCCGGTCGGCATTGCCTATGCCATCTGGTCGGGTGCGGGCATTGTGCTGGTCTCGCTGATCGGCTTCGCGCTTTATGGCCAGAAGCTCGATGTCTGGGCCGTTGTCGGCATCGGGCTGATCATGTCCGGTGTGCTGATCCTCAATCTTCTCTCGAAGTCTGTGGCCCATTGAGGCGGTAGCGGCCAGAGACCAGCGCCGCCTGCAAAGCGGTGATGGTCTCGGCCCGGCCCAGGCCACCGACATCGAGGGCATGCGGTTCAAAATCGCCCAGATTGGCAAACTCGGCATGCAGGGCGGCCACCACATCCGGGTCGCTCAGGCTGTCGCCACCCCGGGCGCTGCAGCGCGCCACAGCTTCCTCGGCATGTGTCCGCAGCACCACATAGTGCAGCGGCACGCCAAGGGCCGCGAAGCCGGGCAGGGCCCAGGGGCGGATGACGCCATCAAGCGCGACGAAATAGCCATTGCGCGCATAGGTACCCGCCACCCCTGCTGCGATCTGCATGATCATCTGGTTCTGCGCGTGAGCCTCAGGCAGCCAGGGATCGATCTTGCCGGTCTTGATATAGCCCCAGAAATCGTCGGAATGCAGATGCACCTTGGGCACGCCCGGCATGTGCGCCAGAACCTCGGCACTGGTGGTTTTGCCTGAGCCCGGATGGCCGGAGAGGATCAGGATTTGGCCAGCGGGCAGGTCCATCTAGTCCGCCACCCGCAGTGGTTCGTAAGAGACCATGACGTGCTCGGCAAAGGCCGGCCGCTGGGTCAGCGCTTTGTAGTAGCGCTCAATGCCGGGCAGGTACGGGCGGGCAATGTCGATGTCGAAATAGCGATAGAGCACGTGGCCGAACTGGATATCGGCGAGGGTGAAGGCATCCCCAGCCAGGAAGGGCTGGCGGGACAACTGGACCTCGGCGATGGCGAAAAGCCGCTCAAGCTTTGCGAGGGCCTCAGCGATAGCTACCGGATCGCGTCTTGATGGAGCCGTTCGAACCACGCGCCAGAAGACCGGCCCGGTGAAACCGAGCGTGATGTTGATCTTGGCCCACTCAGCCCATTTGTCGACTTCGGCGCGGCGAGTCAGATCAGCGGGCCAGAAGCTGTCCGTCCCATAGCGGGCGGCCAGATAGCGTAATATGGCGCCGGTCTCCCAGATTGGTTCGTCGGCGCCATCCTGGAGGACAGGCACCGTGCCATTGGGGTTCATGGCCAGGAATTGGGGCGTATCATTGCCCCCATGGACATGGCCGATATCGTGTCGCTGGACGTCAAGGCGCAGCTCCCCGATGCACCACATCAAAGCCTGCACATTGGAGGAGGTCTTGCGACCCCAGACCGTCAGGGTCATGGCGCTTGTCCTCCCAGCACATCTTTCATGCTGACCTTGGCGCTGCCCGGCCTTAGCGGTTTTTGCTGGCTCTCATGCGGCACCCAGCCGGCCAGCCAGACAATCTCCAGGGTGGCGCGCACCCGGCCATCGGGATCGCTGTCCCGCTCGGCATAGGCCTGGGCAGCGGCAGACAGCAAGGTGCGGGTGGCAAAGCGCCGGGGCCGGTCGGCCAGGGGATTGGATGCGCCAAGGGCCTTGAGTTCGGCCATCAGCGCAAAGGGTGTGGCGTAGCGCACGCGGTGGGTTTCCACATCGGCAACCGGCAAGGCAAAGCCGGCCCGTTGCAGCAGGGCGCCGGCGTCGCGCACCTGGGTCATGGGCGCGACCCGGGCCGAGGCGCCACCGGAAACCTGCAAATCGGCAGCGAGGAAGGCCTCGCGCAATTCGCTCAGGCTTTCCCCGCCGACAAAGGCGACCATCAGCAGGCCGTCCGGGTTGAGCAGGCGGCGCAGGCGCGCCAGATGCCCCGGCACGTCATTGACCGCCTGCAGGTGCAACAAGGAGACGATCAGGTCGAGCTCGCCCTCGGGCAGTGCGGGAAACTCGTCGCCGGAAAAGGCCTCGACCCGCTGGGCCTTGACCGGGCCATTGGCGGTGAAAAGTGTCTCGGGCAGGGTTCGGGCATCGGGTCCGATCAGCACGGCGCGGGCAAAGTCGCGCTTATAGGTGCTCAGGCGATCAGCCAGGTCCTCCAGCACCAGGTCCCGCACGAAATTCCCGCCGGCCGGGCGGCGGGCCAGATTGCGGGCGATCTGGGTGGTGTCGAACAGATGCGGCGGGATGGTCATCGAATATGGCTTTCGCCGGGGCCGGGTCGGGAGCAATATGGCTCTTATGGAGACGGGGGCCGGGGAAGTCAAAGAGATCGGGCGCGGGGCGCGGCTGCGGCAGGTTCTGGCCGGGTTGCGCAACGGCTTGCTCGACCTGATCTATCCGCCGGGATGCGCTGCGTGCAATGCGCCGCTGGCGGGCGCCCAGGCCCTGTGCTCGCAGTGCTTTGCCGGCTTGCGCCCGATCAGTGCGCCGCTCTGTCCGGTACTGGGCATCCCCTTCGAGACCGATCTTGGCCCGGAAACGCGCTCGGCCGAGGCCCTGGCCGATTCGCCGCCCTTTGCGCGGGCGCGGGCGGCGGTCGCCTATAGCGAGGTGGCCGGTCGACTGGTCAGCCGGCTCAAATATGGCGACCGGCCTGAGTTGGCGCGTTTCTGTGCGCGGTTGATGGCTGCGGCGGGAGCCGAATTCTGGCCGTCTGACCCGATCATCGTTCCGGTGCCGCTGCATGCCAGCCGTCTGCGCTTCCGCCGCTACAACCAGTCCATGCTGCTGGCGCTTGAATTGGGGCGCATGACGGGCTGCCGCGTTGATCCGCACCTGATCCGGCGGCACCGCAAGACACGCCAGCAGGTGGGGTTGAGCGGCGACGGGCGCCTGCGCAACGTCCAGGGCGCATTTTCTGTTCATCCGCGGGTCCTGGAACGGTTGGCGGGGCGGCCGGTCGTGCTGGTCGACGATGTCTATACCACCGGGGCCACCGTCAAGGCGGCCACCAGGGTGCTCAAGCGCGCCGGTGCCGCAGAGGTGAACGTGCTCAGCTTTGCCCGCGTTGTCATTGGCGAGGATCTCCCCATATAAGAGGGCAATTGCATGATTTTAGCGGAGCCGGGAGAGATATGGCCAAGGTCGAGATCTACACCACCCCCACCTGCCCCTATTGCCACGCCGCCAAGGCGCTGCTCGCTGAAAAGGGCGTGGACTTTTCCGAGATCACCGTGCTCGACCCCGATCTGCGCGAGAAGATGACGCAGCGTGCCCATGGCCGTCGCACCGTGCCGCAGATCTTTATCGGCGAGACCCATGTGGGCGGCTATGACGATATGGCGGCGCTTGATCGGCGCGGTGGCCTGGACCCGTTGCTGGCGCAGTAGCCCTCGATGAAAATTGCCGCCATCCAGATGTGTTCGGGGCTCGACCCCGCGGCCAATCTTGCCGCGCTCGGACCCCTTTTGGCCGAAGCGGCCGCTCAGGGCGCCCGCTATGCGCTGACGCCGGAAGTCACCATGATCTTCCCGGAGAACCGGGATCAGCTCAAAGAGGTGGCAGCGCCATTCGCAGGCCATCCGCAGCTGGCGGCCGTGGGAGACCTGGCCAGGCAGCACCACATGCATGTCCATATCGGTTCGCTGCCCGTCCCGCAGGAGGATGGCCGGTTTGCCAATCGCTCGGTGCTGTTCGGGCCCGATGGGGCGCAGGCCGCCACCTATGACAAAATCCACCTGTTCGATGCCGATATTGCCGGGCTCAACGCCTATCGCGAGAGCGCGACTTATCGCGGCGGCGACAAGGCGGTGACGGCACCGCTTGAGGATTTCACCCTCGGCTTTTCGATCTGCTACGACATGCGCTTTCCCCGCCTCTACAATGCGCTGGCCAATGGCGGGGCGAGCCTGATGGCGGTACCGGCGGCCTTTACCGTGCCCACGGGCCAGGCGCATTGGCATGTGCTGCTGCGGGCCCGCGCCATCGAGACAGGGTCCTATGTCATCGCCGCTGCGCAGGGCGGCAGCCATCCCAATGGGCGTTCGACATATGGCCATTCGCTGATCATCGACCCCTGGGGCAAGGTGATTGCCGAACTCGACCATGACCGGCCCGGTGTCCTTGTTGCCGAGATTGATCCTGCGGCAGTTGCCGAAGCGCGCCGGCGTGTGCCGGCGTTGGCCAATGCGCGCGACTTTGCGGCCCCGGGTTTGCAGGACTGAGCCGGTTTCCTATATGGAAAGATGATGGGCGCGCGGCGCCGCAACCAAACGACTAGACCCGTGATTCAGTATTCGCTTCAATGTTCCAATGGGCATCGCTTCGATGTCTGGTTCAAAAATGCAGCGGCCTATGACGAGCAAAAGGCGCGCGGCATCGTCACCTGTGCGCAATGCGGCGATGTGCATGTCGAAAAGGCGCCGATGGCCCCCAATGTCGCGCGCACCGACCATGACCGGGTGCCGGTTTCGGCGCATCATCCCGACGCCGCCAAAATCCGCGAGATGCTGCGTGCCTATCGCAACAAGGTGGTGAGCGAGGCCGAAAATGTCGGCGACCGCTTTGCCGAGGAGGCGCGCAAGATCCATTTCGAGGAAGCAGAGGCGCGCGGCATATATGGCCAGGCGACAAAGGACGAGGTCGTCGGGCTGATCGAGGATGGCGTTGAGTTCCTGCCGCTGCCCGATGTTGGGGAAGACAATTGAGCCTGTTCGTCCGCGACGGCTTTGACGCTGCTCTCTCGGCGCTCCCCGGTGTCACTTTTGTCGATCAATGGGACGCGCGCGTGGCCAAGGTGGGGGGCAAGGTCTTTTGCCTGCTTTCCGACAATGCGCCCTTTCGCGTGGTGTTCAAATGCGGCGAAGACAGCTTTGATATTCTCACCAGCCTCGACGGGGTGACGCAGGCGCCCTATTTCGCCAAGCGGCAATGGGTCAGCGTCGAAGCCGGTTCTGAACTCAGCGACGCGGATGTGCTGGCCTATGCCGCCCGCTCGCATGCGCTGGTGGCCAGGGGCCTGACCAAAAAGCTGCGCGCCGAGCTGGGCATTATCTGAAATTTGCGGGGGATTGGGTCGGCCCGATAGGGAGGGTGGAATTCCCGCTATCGAGCCTGACCAGGCCAGCAAGCCTTGGCAGGCCACTGGTTGGCTGCGCGCGATGTAGCACCGGGCGCGGGGATTGTCACGGGAAAGTCATATGCAATTTAGCTGTCGGCGAAGGGGACAATGGTCTTTTTGGCGCCGAGCCAGCCATGGATGGTGCGCTGCGGCCCGATAATGACTTCGTTCTGAAACGTCTTGCGCAGGTGATACCACAATCGCGTCAACGGGCTGAGCCGGCGCATGCTCTCGCGGGCAAGGCGGGATGCCTGCAGGTCGCTGTCACTATGGCCGGGCTGCAGGCGGTGCATCTGGATGGCGAGGCCCGGCATGCAATGACGGACGCTGAGGTGGCGCCCCACCGGTTCATAGGGGTTGAACAGGGGACGGTCGATGACGTCCAGCTGCGGCCAGATGCTCTCAAGCACATGGGCGGCGGCCCTGCGATTGACGATATAGGCCGCGGCGCCGGCGGCCCAGGTCCGGGAGCGTTTCAGTTCTATGGTGCCGATCAGATGATCGGCGCGTGGCGCCAGTCTCTGCACATCGAGAAATGTTTCGAGGCGGACAATGTCGATGGGCGGCGGCGCGGTCTCGAAGGCCGCAAGGAAGTCGGGCACACGGCGCGAGAGCACGACATCGTCTTCCAGGATCAGCCCGTGGCTGTCACCGCCCTCGAGAAAGGTCCGGAGCGCCTTGAGATGGCTCTGGGTGCAGGCGCATTCTTCCGGGGTCATCCAGTAGAATTTCTGCGGATTGCAGGAGAAGGCGCGGGTGGCCTCGGAGAGCTGGTCAGGGATCAGTGCAGAAATCCGGCTGGCCTTCAGGCCCAGGGCATACAGCCGCTCTTCCATCTGGTCCCGGCGGTCGGTCCGCCGGTCCAGATTGATATAGTAGATCCGCATTGGGGCGCTAGAAGTCCAGCTTGCTCACATCGCGCACCGCGCCAGTGGCGGCCGAAGTGACCAGTGCCGCGTAGGCTTTCAATGCCGTGGTCACCTTGCGCTTGCGCGGCTGGGCCGGCTTCCAGCCGAGTTTGTCCTGCTCGGCGCGGCGGGCGGCGAGTTCAGCATCGGAAACCAGCACATTGACCGTACGGTTGGGAATATCGATCTCGATGATGTCGCCTTCACGCACGAGGCCAATGGCGCCGCCTTCGGCGGCTTCGGGCGAGGCGTGGCCGATGGAAAGGCCCGAGGTGCCGCCCGAAAAGCGCCCATCGGTCAAAAGCGCACAGGCTTTGCCGAGACCTTTCGATTTCAGATAGCTCGTGGGATAGAGCATTTCCTGCATTCCGGGGCCGCCCTTGGGGCCTTCATAGCGGATGACGACGACGTCGCCTTCCTTGATCTCGTTGGAAAGGATCGCCTTGACGGTCATGTCCTGGCTCTCAAAGACACGGGCCGGGCCGGTGAATTTGAGAATGGATTCATCCACGCCCGCGGTCTTCACGATGCAGCCATCAAGCGCGATATTGCCCTTGAGCACGGCCAGGCCCCCATCCTTGGAGAAGGGATTTTCCGGCGAGCGGATGGCGCCATTGCTGCGGTCGGTGTCGAGTTCCTTCCAGCGATTGGATTGGCTGAAGGCCTGCGTCGTCCGCACCCCGCCGGGCGCGGCCATGTAGAACTGGCGCACGCTTTCCGAATTGGTACGGGAAATATCCCATTTGTCGATGGCATCGCCCATGGTCGCGGCATGCACGGTCGGTTCGGTGCGATTGATCAGGCCCGCCCTGTCGAGCTGGCCGAGAATGGCAAAGATGCCGCCGGCGCGGTGCACGTCTTCCATATGCACGTCGTTCTTGGCCGGGGCGACCTTGGAGAGCACCGGCACCTTGCGGCTCAGCCGGTCGATATCGTCCATGGTGAAATCGACGCCGCCTTCATGGGCCGCGGCCAGGATATGGAGCACGGTATTGGTCGAGCCACCCATGGCGATATCAAGGCTCATGGCGTTTTCGAAAGCCGCCTTGGTGGCGATCGAGCGCGGCAGGACGCTTTCGTCTTCCTGCTCGTAATAGCGGCGGGCCAGATCAACGATCAAATGCCCGGCCTCCTGGAACAGGCGCTTGCGGTCCGAATGGGTCGCCAGCGTCGAGCCATTGCCGGGCAGCGACAGGCCCAGCGCCTCGGTGAGGCAGTTCATCGAATTGGCGGTGAACATGCCCGAGCAGGAGCCGCAGGTGGGGCAGGCGGCTTCCTCGACGGCCTGCACTTCCTCATCGGTATAGTGGTCATCGGCGGCCATCACCATGGCATCGACCAGGTCGAGCGCCTGGAGCTTGCCCTTGACCAGCGCCTTGCCCGCTTCCATCGGCCCGCCGGAGACGAACACCACCGGAATGTTCAAACGCATCGCGGCATTGAGCATGCCGGGGGTGATCTTGTCGCAATTGGAAATGCAGACCATGGCGTCGGCGCAATGCGCATTGACCATATATTCCACCGAGTCCGCGATGATGTCGCGGCTGGGCAGGGAATAGAGCATGCCGTCATGGCCCATGGCGATGCCATCGTCGACCGCAATGGTGTTGAATTCCTTGGCCACACCTCCGGCCGCCTCGATCTCGCGGGCCACCAGCTGACCGAGATCCTTCAGATGCACATGGCCGGGCACGAATTGGGTGAAGGAATTGACCACGGCAATGATGGGCTTGCCGAAATCGCCGTCCTTCATGCCGGTGGCGCGCCAGAGGCCACGCGCGCCGGCCATGTTGCGGCCATGGGTGGTGGTGCGGGAACGATAGGCGGGCATGGTGTTGTCCTCGAGATAGTGCCGGTGGACCGGTTTTGGCGTTGGTTCTGTTTAGACCCATTCCAGGCAGGCTTCAAGAAATTTCCGTACCGTACCGTACGGTACGGTTGTTGTCGAAGTTTTGTCCTGTGGCCCGTTGCGCCTGTGTAAGGATCAACAACGCAGCCACAGGAGATTTTTCATGCGTTATTTCATGAGCATCATTCCGCCCGCCGATCTCAAGCCCGAAGACGTGTCCCAGGGGTTGATGGACGCCATGGGCCCCTGGATGGAAAAGTGCCTGGCCAACGGCACGCTGATTTCCACCGGCGGCCTCAAAGGCGCCGAAGAGGGGCGGCGCCTTGGCGGTGCCTCAGGCACCATCATCGTCACCGACGGCCCCTTCACCGAAGCCAAGGAAGTCATCGGCGGCTATGCCGTGTTCGAGGCGCCAGACCTCGATGGCGCAACCGCGCTCGCCAGCGAATTCATGCAGATGCATATCGACAACGGCATCCCGGGCCTGGTGCTGGAACTGCGCGAAATCGCCGGCGGCGCGAATTACTGAGAGGCCGCCGCACTCAGCATCGTCCCGCATATCTCCCTGGGGCCCCGTCTCGGGGAGATTCGTTGTGGCGGAAACCGACCCCATAGTGGTCGTTGCCACTGTAAAAACAGTTGCACAAAAGCGGAAATAGGTGAGGCACGGTGGTACCTTCGCGCCCAAGCGGGACCACGTGGGTATTTTGCGGATCAAACTGGAACCAAAAACGACCCTAAGCTCATGGTTGAGCACACAGAGTCCACCGCCCGCCGTATCCTCTGGCCCCAATAGAACACTTCGAAGTATTCCATTGTGCTTATGGCATAGCGTATGGCCGATTCTAGGAAGCGATTTGCATGGACACCTTTCTGAGCATTCTCCGCGCGATATACGAGTGGCTTTTGGCGTGGCAGACGCTCATAGGCGCCCTTATCGCACTGGCGGCTGCGCTGTGGACCATCGGCGTGATGCGCGACCAGATGAAGGTGGAGACCGACCGTCATCGTGAAGCGCAGAAGAGGAAGAACCTAGCCTCCCGTGCTCGGATGCCTGATGCATTAAGCGAGCTTGCCGCGTATGTCAGGGATAGTGGAGCTCGGCTAGTTGGCATTACCGATGACGAGCCAGCAGAGCCCATTGCCGCAATCACCACACTGAAGGAAGTTATCGAGTTCATCGACGACAAAGCGGCGAAGCGGACCTTCGAGCTTGTGTCTTGGTATCAGGTGTTCAGGGCGCGCAACTCCCACGGAGTACCGCATCCGCAAAAGGCTGAGTTTACCGATCGTCAGTATGACGCTGCACTCCTTCACGCCTACATCAACAGCCTCTTTGAATATGCGAGGAACGAGGCGGAAGATGTCGACCTCTCTAAGGCTTCGCTTGAAGACATGGATGACGCGCTGAAGAACGCTTTCAATATGATCCACATGACCCAGCACGAGGAGCTGTATGCGGGTGTGAAGGACATCATCAAACGGCGCCACCAGGCAAGTGGCCAGCGGTATTAGCCGACAAAGGCCATGCTATAATTACGTGGAAATCATCACGACGACGTTCGATCTGACGGCTTTTAAGCTTGTCATCTCTCGGTTGCTCCTCTCCACTTTCTTGCTTGGATACCTATGCGGGAACAGGGCTCCAACAATCCGGCTATTTAGGCAGCTTTCGCTTCTCTAGTGTTCGTAGCAGCACCGAGGCTATGGATAAGTGATCTAGGCAGAGATCGATGGTATCTGGCCGGTCTATTTCATTATCGTGCCCGCGCGGGTTGCGGATGCCCGACATCACGCCGGCGAACACATGCCGAAAGCCGAGCTGCTCGTCAGTATCACTCATGGTCGCAAGATCATTGAGTTGAACCTTAGGGGCTTTCTGATCAAAGGCCGCCATCATCAGACTGAAGCCCGTGTCTTTGATCCCCGAGATTCTCTTCACCTGGTTGTCGATGAATTTGAAGGCCTCGAACGTGGCGTGGGAGTAGTGGCCGTTGTCGAACAGCTTCAGCGACACTTTCGAAATATCCGGGTGAATGTTGCGCTCGTCGAACGGGTGCAGCCCGTTTGCAACCTCTACCAGCTGAGGTTCGTCAACGTTCGTGGTCGCACGGACAATCGCCTCAAATGCGGCGAGTGACTTCATGGGTAAAGGTTCGCCTTGATGCTCTTGAATATGGCGTCATAGGTCTCCTGCGTACCCCCTGCCGGCAGATTGATCTCAATACGAACCGTGAGTGCCATGTCCGACTTGGTTGGAGCATTCGAAGATGCAGCGGCGTCTTGCACAGCAGCAGCGCGAGGCTCGTCGTCTTTTGCTTTCGGCGTCTTGGCCACAACTGTCTTTGGTTTCTTTGCGCCCGCAGCAGCGGCGGGAGCTTTCGGTTCAGCCAAAACCTCGTAGCCGGCGATAGACCGGAGTGCCTGGAACACCGCAGCCTGTCGGGTACCGACGACATCGCTTGTTTTGTCGGCCTGACGGAAGTAGCCGATCAGCTTTGACTTCGGGAGCGTCCACGCTTCGTCGGCGTACATCTCAAACAGCTCCGCGTAGGCGGTCTTCACAAGCTCAGCGAACTTGGCCTTAAACTCTTCTTCATCATGGATGGTCAGAACGTTGTGCGCCTCCTCCTGACGCTTTCCTTCCTCGTCGATAAGCCCGATGAACTGTAGGGCATTGATGACGTAGCTCTCGTTGTTCGAAGCTAGCCCGTACTTTTTGACAGTGTCGGAGGTCACCGTTGCGGGGAAGGTCTTCCTCAAGAAACCTATCATCTGCGTGATATTTCCCGCGCCCGAGATATACGGATGATTTGCCATACTGCCCCTCAAAATGCCCACGTGTTCTATTTTTGTCCCGAGTCATGCACCCGGTCAACTCATGAAAGAACTATCCACCCCGTCCTCACTGTTACACGAGCAGTTCGCGCTTCACGCCGGCAGCTTCACGTCGGAGACGAGGTTGAGACCAACATCCGCATTGCGGCTTTAATTTGCATTCGGATGATCGCCGAAGCTGCGATCGTATTTCGCTATTCGCCTCCAATTGAAAATTAGCTAACTGTCGCTCAAGATCCCAAACTGGTCATCAGGGCGAGCGGGTGACTAATGTCTGCTTCCGACCAATATCGCCTAAAGGCCTCCGTGCCGCTATCGGCTCCACCTTTTCCAGTTCGCCAATGTCTGCTTTTGCATGAAGCCATCCAAAACCCGACAGTCCGCAACCCACCCCATTTCCGCCTCGACGACGATCCGAAACAATCTTATCCCCGGGGCAGAAAAATCCCCCATACTCCTCCTGTCCTCACCGACAACACGCGGTACCGACGAAGTGCCGGGTGAGGAGGCAGGCCGCACGGTGTCGATCGGGCGGAGGCGTGTATGCTGACC